>Ga0315297_10000007_pt1 | contig 106139 bp, 117 predicted proteins | sample YL17G15_0_MG_FD_203628 | JGI IMG/M metagenome (GOLD analysis project Ga0315297, IMG submission 203628) | Sediment microbial communities from Yellowstone Lake, YNP, Wyoming, USA - YL17G15_0 | ecosystem: Environmental > Aquatic > Freshwater > Lake > Sediment | place: USA: Wyoming | collected...
GGCTTGCTGAACAACCTGCTGCTGTTCCTGCTCCAGATGAGTAAAGCACTGCTCTGACATTTGTTATGTTCTGGTAACCGTTTGTGTCAGTTACTGTACCTGTGCATGAACCTGAGGATATATTACCACATGCACTCAAGGTTGGTGCTGTCCATGTAGGGCTTCCACCACACGTTGGAGCTACATTTGCAGAACCTACCTGTGTAGTCACTGTTTCGTTCTGTACCTGGAATCCTGTTATCAAGTTACTTGTTTGTAAGAATAACACGATTGCAAGAATTCCAACTACAGCCAATAAAACTGGTTTTGCGATACTTGCCATTATTTTTCCTCCATTTTTAGTATTATGATTACTATCACTACGCAGTTTGGATTATATAAGTATTTTGTCACATAGCTTTTGCTAAGTTAGAATAAAAAATAAAATAAAAAAAGAAAGAACGATTAAGTGTTAAATATTGTTATAAATGTCACATTACCTACGCAGTTGCCGCCAATGTTGTTTGGAACTGTCTGAAGCCACCAGTATGTATTTGCTGATACGTTTGTTGCTGCGGTTGTTGCTCTAGCTGCATTAAGTTGTGCTGTTACCGGCGAACCTGTCAATGATGTATTTGCACTTCCTGAGGCAACTCCATACTGTATGTCTGTTAATGGTATTGTGTTTGTACCACAGGTCATTAAGGTCCCGTTTGTCTGCACGTCAATGACTGTATTTCCGCAGTTAATTATGTTTTCAGTTATCTCACTTGAGTTTCCGCTTGGTGTTACTGCTCCAAAGTCTATTGTATCTCCTGCATCAATTGAAAGCAACACTGATACATTTGATTCGTCAGAACAATTGCCGCTTCCGTCGCCATCGCTGTCAGTTGGTGTAATTCTGCATGTCCAGGTTCCGTTATCTGCGAACCAAGGCATTTGTGCGAATGTGCATGTTGCTGTGCAATTTGTTCCTGCACATCCTGAAAGTACACAAGAACTGTTTATGTAACAGTTTGTCAGGCTTGCTGAACAACCTGCATTTTGTCCAGGTCCATAAAGCACTCCTCTGACATTTGTTATGTTCTGGTAACCGTTTGTGTCAGTTACTGTACCTGTGCATGATTGCGATGATGCATTAGCACATCCAACCAAGGATGGGACTCCCCATGCTCCGCTTGCACATGTTGGAGCTACGTTTGTCGATCCTGACAATGTAGTCACTGTTTCGTTCTGTACCTGGAATCCTGTTATCAAGTTACTTGTTTGTAAAAATAACACGACTGCAAGAATTCCAACTACAGCCAATAAAACTGGTTTTGCGATACTTGCCATTATTTTTCCTCCATTTTTATTTTTTAATTATCAAACAACATCCACTGATGTGGTTGCTGTTGTTATTGGATTTACTACAACTACTCTAGTAGTTATTGGTCCTTGTGGGGCTATCCCTTTAGCTGGTATGTATGGTGCTGGCATTGCTTTTGTCACTGCTGTTGGCACTGGTGTTGTGTTTACAATCACTAATGCTATCAGAAGGATGCCAACTATTACCATCAGGGCCAAATCCTGTGTATCCATATAATCTCCTCCTTTATTTCGTTACTATTACAATGTAGTTTTTCTTATATAAACATTTTGCTAGGTTTTTAACGCTGTTTAAGTGACGTTTAACAAAAAAAATTAAAGAAAAGAAGCTCAGATTAGGCCTTGTTTCGACATTCATAATTGTTTGAAGCTAGTTCTGTTCCGTTAGCAAGAGTCTGTGTAACTGTGCCAACCATGTAACAATAGCAGTCAGAACTTGCCACTCCTTCATAAACTGAAGTAGCACTTACGCATTTTCTGACTAATCCGCTACCTGTCTGGTATTTTATCAGTTTGCAATCGCTGTCTATTGTGCATTTTAATGAGAATTTGCTGCTGTCGAGTGGCGCCTGGTATAATGGAATGTTCTCTTCTGTTATTATTTTTTCAGTCGGTGCTGCTGGTGCTGCGGTTGTTACATTTGTTGTTGGCTGTGTTGTTGTTTGCTGAGAACCTGTGCAACCAAGTGCAATTAAGGCCACAATAAATATTGTTCCAAAAACTAAAATTTGTTTTTCCATGAAAATTAGATGATTTTGCTGCAATATAAAACTTACTTGCACTGGATTTCATAAGTACTGTTAACTTGCTGCAAGATATTGCCGGTTTCATTTAGTGCGTTATTGAAGTCTGCAATCCTGTTTTGGTTTATGTTTGTTTGTTCAAGCAATTCAGGATATCCTGAAATGAATTTGTTAAGGTTTTCAACCACCAAAGTTGTATTGCTCATGAAAAATTCAAGATTTTTTAGTCCAGAGCTAAGGATATTGCAATTATAAGGGTATTTTTCAAATTCAGTTTGGCTATTCTGGAGCGCGAATTGGGAATCCAGGATGTTTAACTTGATTGTTGTAAGCAGGTCCAAGGCAGTGATTTCCTTGGATTCATTAAATGAAGTAAGTTTATTTTTGAAATTAATTAGTTCTGCTTTCATCGGAGCTATATTCTCATGAGGAGTTTCTTTTGCAGTTGCATTATATTTTGAATCAATTGCCTGAAGTTCGTTTATTCCGTCCTGGAAGCTGTAGTTTTTTGGAGTTGAGGTGCAGCCAGCAATAAGAGCTGTCATCAAAATTGCCAAAAATATGACTTTTTTCATAAAATAAAAAAGGAAATCCAATTATTTTAAGTTTATGTAAGTGTAAATTCCAGAGCAGGTTCTTTTTTAACATTACCCATGTTGCCAATAACTATCTTTTTGTCATCAGTGACTTTTCCTATCTTCCTTGCATGAATCTCATGTTTACTTGCAACATCTATCACATTTTCTGGGTCATCAGTAATAACTATTCCACCATGGCCCATGTTCCAGGTGCGATATGCTTCTAAGTCTGAAACATCTCCAAGCATCTGCAGTTCAAGCATTAATGCGCAGGGTTCTAATGGTTCATCGATACATGCCCCAAGGTCAGAAGGTTTCAATACTCTTCCAAGTTTGCCCGGGATTCCTCCGCCTGTGATGTGGGAAAATGCCTTGATATGAGCCTGAGGTTCCTGGTCATAGCCGCCGAACATTTCAACAATAGCTGCAGAATAAATTTTTGAAGGGATAAGAATATCTTCAGCATAACTTTTTTCCAGATGCCATTCAGAGCCAAAATTATTTTCAAGGATTTTTCTGGCCAAGGACAAGCCATTTGAACGGAAACCATCTTCGTGCAAGCCAACAAGTATGTCTCCTTTTTTGATGTCCTTCCCTGTGAAAAGCCTGTCTTTGTTTCCGAACCAGACGCAAGCAGCTCCCCAGTTATAATTAAAGCTTGAGTAAGCATCTATCTGATTAAGCAGTTTTTCAACATTTTCGTCAAGTTGTGCAAAATCTCTCGCTTGTTCCCGTTGTTCTTTGTATTTTTCTGTATTAGGCAATGTAACATAGTTTGCAAGGTTTTTTACACAGTTTAAATTGTGCGGATTAAGATTATTAGAAATCCACTGGATTACGAGTTGGTTGATGAAATTTTGGCCGCCATATCCGCCAACACGCGAGCCAAGTTCAGCAACTTCTCCGTTAACAACCGCAACATTTGCAGCTTTTGCAGCACCTATGTAGCCGTTTGCCAATTGTCTGACTTTTTCTAGATGAGGGTTTCCATTTCTGTCATTAAGGGAAGCAACGTCAAAGATACTTCCAACCAGGACAGGTTCTCCGCCGCGGATTGGAGCATCATCACAAACCATCGCAAACAAATCATAAGCAATTGTATCGTGGACATTTATTCGCTCAGCAATTTCCATTTTTGTTCCAATGCCATCAAAATTTATGTTCATGACACAGTTCTTCAGGTTGCTTATGTCAATGCACCGTATCCCTGCAAAATCATCAAAAGGAACAATAACTTCGCCAATCCTGCCTTTGCGGTTTGCCCAGGTAGCTTTAGCGGCATTATAAAATATTTTAGAAACATCATCTCCAAGTTCAATATCTACGCCCGCTTCTTTGTAAGTAGACATAAGCACCAGTTTTAACCAAACGCAGCTAATTAATAAGAATTACAGAACTGAAAAGCAGTGACTTCTTTATTCCAGGTCGCCGAGTCCTTTTTCATCAACCTTAAATGCGGCTTCTCCTTCTGGCAGGAAAGAGCTGTCAACAAGTTTTGCAACCCTTTTGTCTGCTTTTGAATGGCGAAGATATAATCTTACACTGCTTGCATGTGCTAACACATGTCCGCCAACTGCGCATGTTGGGTCACCAAAGAACATGTCTGGTTTTGCCATTACCTGGTTTGTGATATAAACCGCAATATTATATCGGTCTGCTAATCGCTGTAAATCATGGATATGCTTGTTAAGTTTTTGCTGCCTATCTGCAAGGGTTCCGCGTCCGATAAATTCAGAACGGAAAATTGAGGTCAATGAGTCAACGACAATTAGCCTTACATTCGGCTTTTTCTGGATTAATTCTGGTATTTTTTCTATCAAAAGAATCTGGTGGTCTGCTGAAAATGCACGTGCAACATGAATCTTTTTTAAGGTTTCTTCGACATTCATTCCCTTTGCTTCAGCGAGCTGGATTATCCTGCTTGGCCTGAAAGTGCCTTCTGTGTCAACCCAAATCACTTCTCCGTTAAGCCCGCCCTTTTCTTCAGGAAGTTGTGCATTAACAGCAAGCTGGAATGCCAGCTGTGATTTTCCTGAGCCAAATGCGCCGTAAGCTTCAGTGATTGCCTGGGTTTCTATTCCGCCGCCAATAAGAGCATCAAGTGCTTTTGAACTTGTAGTTAATTTCTTGACTCGTTTCATGCGTTCCATTACTTGTACACCGTCAATAAAATCCATCTTAAGGTGTGAACGTGCTTCTTCAATCAGTTTTCTTGCTGTAGCTTCTCCTATTTCACAGACTTCGGATAAGCTTACAGGATTAGAAGTTGCGATTCCCATTAAGTCGCGATAACCTGCTTCACGCATTTTTTTTGCAGTGGTTGCGCCTATCCCAGGGATTTCCTCAATCTCAAATTGTTTTTCTTCAGATGCAACTGGTGCATCGGTTTTTGTTTCAGGAACTTCAGTTTCAGATGATGTTTCATCTTCTTTTTTGCGTGCCATAACATTCACAATTGGATATTAGTATATAATTTTTAGGGTGTTGTCCACTATGTCCACTATTCGACTATATCCTCAAGCGGTTTTTCGCCAATTTTTGTCAGGATCTTGTTATATCTCACACGGCTTTTCTTGACAACATCTTCAAATGTTCCAAGTTCTTTTGGAATCCTTATTTGTTTTGCTTTTGTGAATTTGCCGATGAGATACCCAAGCGGGGTCAGCTTTGGTTTGCGGGTGAAAAGTTTTGCAAAAAATCCACCAATAATTTTTAGATATGAGCCCTTGAACTGCTCTTCAGCCTCTTTTGCTTCAGTAGCTGAAGTTTGTTTCATTTGCTTTACTTCATCTGCAGTAGGTTCGAGATAATCAACCATGACATACTCATATTCTGGATGTGCAGAATCTGGATTTGTGATTTTCTGGTAAAAAGTCATTATCCCGACCCATGGCTTGTACCAGAACTGTACAATGTCTTTTACATCGCTTGATTCGTGATAAATCCTTCCCCAGTTATCAATAGACAGATTTTTGCCAGGTTTGTATGTTGTTGCATGCGCATCTTCTCCTTCTCCCCAGCACGCTACAAGAAGTCTTCCTAATTCTGGTTTTGAAGGGGGATGATGGTAATTGTCAATGTCTGCGGCCTCTCCTGAAGAATCATCGCAGTCGCCAGATTCATCCTCAAAAGTGGTATACGGATCTTTCCAGGTATCTTCACCAGAGGGTTCAGCCTTGTAGGTTGTGTGATTCATTGCAGCGCCAATCTTTTCATCGTTATCAGCGGGTTCCCTGAACTTAGGATAAGTCTTTGCATCGCGCATTTTCTTGTAATCGCCGCCGCTAAGATGATAATGACACCAGTCAACCAGATTATTCCAGGCTCTTTGGAATTCTAATGAGAGCTTCCCCATAATTGATATTAGTCATGGAAGCTTTATATTTTTAACTATTTAGTGACGAATTGATGCATAAGAAAATAGCTTTTTAAAGGTGGCAGGACAATTATTCTCTGATGGACTATGTTTTTGTAATTGGTAGGAACTGGGAACTTTCTGTTCTGGAACTATTCAGCTATCTTAAGAGTCGCAAGATTAAACACGAGGTTTTCGATGTTTTGGATGATTATGTAAGGCTGGATGTTGATATCAAGCCAAGTAAGGTAATAAAAGAACTGGCTGGAACAATGAAGATTGGGCAGTTGATTGCTAAATTTCCAAAAGGTTCAGAGATTGATACTTCAATATTGGATAGAGTAGTCCTTTATTTTGGTAAGAAAAAGAGCATAAGTGTCGGGATAGATGCTTATGATTGTGACAAGGATTTTGTCCTTTTAATAAAAGATTATGTACAGCAGCGGATGAAAGAAGAAAAGTTAAAAGCAACATTCAAATGGCCGAGGCGAGGAGGAGCTGGGGTTTTTTCACTGTTACCTTCAGATACAATTAAAATAATAAAAGAAGGATTTGAGTTGGTACTGATTGAAGATGAGAAAAATTTCTGTGTATATAATGTGGTTGCAGCATTTGACCCGCATGATTTTGAATTCCGCGATAAATCACGCCCTATCCAAAGGCCATTACATACGATTTCAATACGCCTTGCAAAGATCATGATAAACCTGGCTGGAGCAAAAGCTGGAGACTGGCTGTTGGACCCTTTTTGCGGCATAGGGACTATATTACAAGAAGCATTGCTTATGGGAATTGAGGCAGTCGGGATGGACTCAAGCAAGGAAGTTATAAGTTTTGCAAGGAAAAATCTTGAGTGGATAAACAAGACCTATAAGCCCAAATTAAAATATGATTTGATTTATGGGGATGCAAAACATCTGACAAAATATGTCAAGGAGAATTCGATTAATGCAGTTGTTAGCGAGCCTTATCTTGGGCCGTTCATCAAATCGCTTCCTAATATTGAGATTGCAAAAGAAACAATGGCGGAACTAACTGAAATGTATGCAACAGTAATAGCTAAAATCTCCAGAGTGCTTGTCAAAGGCGGTACGGTTGCAATAATCGTTCCAAGACTAGTTGCTTCAGGAGGAAGAACTGTTTCTATGCCATTTGAACAGCTGCTCGTAGGAAGCGGGTTAAGCGTTTTTAGCATGCAGGAACAGATTAAGATACCAATACTTTATGCTGAAGAACGCCATAAAATAGAGCGTTTGATTTATGTCCTGAAAAAGGAATAAGGTATTTAAGTTTAGCTTGCTATTATTACATAATGATTTGTTCTAACTGCGGCAGCCCTAGGACTAGATATGTTAAAACTGTTAATAAACAGTCTCAGTCATTTTCTAATGAATTTTTGCTGCAGAAAGACTGCGATGCTTTGGACATCTACAGATGCATGACTTGTGGAAGCACTTTCAACACTGGCAAAAATATTTAAGTCCATAAAAAATTTCTAAGTTGTGGTGCTTTTAGCTATCCTAAATGTACTGGACATCCTTGGAGGTATCTCTTTAATTGCAAATATTTCGTTCCTTCTTTATCCGCTTGGGATATTTCATTTTCTAAAAGGCGCCTGGACAATCTATACAAGCATCCAACAAGGTTTTTTCTTTGAAGTGCTTGGAGGAATAGATTTTATCGGAGGGTTATGTCTTATCCTTGTCAATTGGCACATCTCTTCGACCTATTTTCTAGTAATAGGAATACTAATGGTTGCAAAAGGAGTATTCTGCTTCATGTGCAGGTAATCAGATTTTCCGTGCAAAAGTTATGAAAGCAGTATGTCCGATTTTCTGGCTAAGTGGTCTGGTTGCGTCACCGATTTTCCACTCGCGCTCAATTGTTTCGATTGTCTTGATGACAGTTAATTTTGATTTTGAAAGTGCTTTGTAAATATTCATCAGCTGGTTAACTGTAGGAACATAGCTAACAAAATATCCGCCTGGCTTCAATGCTTTTTCTGCGTGCTTTATTACTCTCCAAGGCTCGGGTAAGTCAAGAACAACAACATCAACTTCCTTTTCAGAAATTCCCTTAGAAATGTCCTTGTTCTTTATTTCAACATATTTGTTTAATCCAAAGTTGTCAACGTTCTCTTTTGCAAGAGCCGCAAAATCTTTCCGCTTCTCATAGCTATAAATTTTTCCATCAGGTTTTACCAGGTTTGCGAGATATGTTGTCAAGCCTCCGCTACCTGAGCCGGCTTCAACAACCTTTGAACCGCTTGCTATGCCTGTGTAAGCCGAGATTGTGCCAGCGTCTTTCAATATTATTATCTGTGGTATGCGTTTGATATTCTCAAAAAGGTCAGTAAAGCCCGGCTCGAGAACTTTGAATTCATGTTTTAGATGAGTCTTGATTATGCTCCCGTTTTTTGCTTTAAGGAGCTGTTCCTTTTTTATTATCCCAAGATGTGTATGGATTACGTCCTTGACCCTATCTGGGTAGATGAACAGCTTTCTATTGTTTTTGTCAATAAGGATTTTCATAAGATAGAATTATGAAATCAATGTTTATAAAGATGATTTTGATTGATATGTCAATGAAAGTTTTGTTTGTTCCTGCCAGATACAAAAAAGAGCTAAGCAAGGAATTCATGCAGAAGATTTTGGCTGCAATCAAATGTGAAAAAGTAGGGTTATTTACAACAGTACAATTCCTCGGGCAACTGAAACAACTCGAGAAATTTTTAGTCCAGAACAGGAAAAAAGTATTGATTGGAGAACCAAAACAGCGGGCAGCAGAACGCGGGCAAGTTTTGGGTTGTGATCCAAGCGCTGCTATGGCTGTAGAAAAAGGAATTGATTGTTTCGTTTATCTTGGTTCAGGGATGTTCCATCCAATGGCGCTGGCATTGGAAAGCAGCAAGACAATTTTACAGGCAAATCCGCTGACCGAAGAAGTCTCTGAACTGGACAGAAAGAAAGTCGAACAGTTCAAAAAACTGAAGAAAGAAATGTTAAACAAGTTCTCAAAAGCAAAAACAATCGGCATTTTGATTTCTTCAAAGCCAGGGCAGGAGAACCTAAAAGCTGCAGAAGTTGTTAAGGAAAAGCTTGAACAAAAAGGAAAGAAGGTTTACATGTTCTATTTTGATACATTAATCCCAGAAGAGCTTCTTAATTTCCCGCAAATAGAAGCGTGGGTAAATACAGCTTGTCCGCGAATCTCGATTGATGATATAGAAAGATTTGACAAGCCAATTGTTGATGCAAAAGATATTCTTAAACAAATGGCATAAAAGCTGTAAGCGCCAGTGCTGTTGCAAGCGGTACCCAGACATTGTCATCTGGAAGCGGGAAAAGTTCTGCAAGAGCTGCAATTAATCCGACTATGATTCCTGCACCAATTCCAAAAAAGAGATTGATTATTACAAAGGTTGTGACAAAGAATGCAATGCTGCCTATCCATGTTTTGCCTTCAATGATAGTTAAGCTACCTATTTTTCGTCCGACCATAGAAGCTATTGCGTCAGAGAAAGTAAGTACAAGTAAGGTAGGGATAATAACAGTTTCTGGGAAAAAGAACACTGTAATTAATGAACCCAACACCATCATTTGGGCCCCAAGTCCTCTCCAATCTTTGTATTCTACGTCTTTTTCAACTTCTTTAAGGACCTTTTCTAATATTGGTATTCTGTAGTTTCCCCTTATCATTGATTGGGATATTGTACCTAAAACAAAAATTGCAAAAAAGAGCGCAGAAGAGTATCCTTTTCCGAGAAGAACATATAAGATGATTATTACGATACCTACTGCAATATGCATTAAGTTTCGTTTGATAACCCAATCCATATTATTGTTGAGACAAATAGGTTATATAATACTAATGATTTGGTGAGTTTTATGGGAGAAAGATTAGGACAACATTTCCTGAAAAGCGAGGATTTGCTAAAACAAATTGCAGGTTATTTGAAAATTTCTGCGAATGATATAATCCTTGAGATAGGACCTGCTTTCGGAAATTTGACAAAGTATCTTGTAACAGCAAAGAAAGTTTATGCAGTTGAGCTGGACAAAAACTTATTTGAGAAACTGAAAGAAAACATGAAAAAGTTTCCAAATGTCGAATGCATCAACGCGGATATTCTGGACCTCGATTTTCCCAAGGATGTTAATAAAATTGTGGGAAACCTTCCATATGAGATTTCTTCTCCAATAACTGAAAAGATTCTCAAATTTTTGAACAAACAGGAGCTTGCTGGCAAAAAGACACTTGCAATACTGATGTATCAGAAAGAGTTTGCGGAGCGGATGGTCGCTTTTCCTGGGCTCCAAAATTATTCGCGGCTTTCTGTGTTAGTCAATTATTATTCTGAGGCAAAGATTCTGCGGACAGTTTCAAAAACATTGTTCAGGCCAGCTCCAAAAGTTGAGTCAGCAATTGTTGAATTAAAACCAATTTGGGTGGAAGAAAACGAGGAATTGTTTGCAATCACAAAGATACTTTTCATGCACCGCAATAAGAGCGTTGCCAACGCATTAATTAATTCGAGGGACCATTTGAAGCTCCAAGATAAAAAGGAATTGAAAAAGATTCTTCCAAATATCCTTGGTGAACTTGGAGAGAAGAAAGTTTTCTATCTTGAGATCGAGGAAATAGAAGAAATAAAAGAGAGACTAAAAAAGAAAAAAATATTTTAGAGCGTGGACATGGTAACAGAAATTGGGGTCGGACCTGTAAGCGTTGAAAGAAATAAAGTTATAGACGATATAGCAAAGGCAATAAGTGAGACTTTGCACATTTTACGCCCGCCCTGCCCAGAATGTGGGAACAAATTAGATTGGGGTACTATCTTTTGTCCGGGCTGTGGGGCACATATAGAAACAACAGCAAATAAGATAGTGATAGCAACCTGTCCTAAGTGTGGACATAAGATAGGTTTACATCAGAAGGTCTGTACGAATTGCGGAACAAATTTAGTAGAAGTTTGCTCCGTATGCAACAATAAAGTGGGGTTAGATGCCATTTTTTGTCCAGCTTGCGGGGCAAAAATCATAGAAGTGAATAAATATCTTAAGATAGTTCAAAACAAGCTACAAAGCATCATCTATAATCTGTATCACAGAGATCCGAAACTTGCCGGATATTTTAACGATATCAAAGGCATAGAGGTAAAAACTGAATATGCTGAAGAAGTTAGAAAACTAGATACGATTTTCAAAGACAGATTAAAACAAGCGTATGATCTGGTTCACATACACACAGATATGTTCACTATCAATACAAGAAACCGTGGAGGAAGCCTGACAGGTTGGGTGCAAGTAAATCCAAAATTTGATTTAGATGTAACGCGAAGAATGTATTTGAATGTCATGCCTGAACACATAAACCTGGTTGTGTTTGCATTAGTTAATCTGATGTTACATGGTTTCCAAAGTAATAAACTGCCGCAAATCATCTTTAAGTTTCCAAATCCTGTGTGTGGGACGCAGCGTGAGCTGATACGCGCAGATAAGGTAGTAGTTTATTATGGAAATGACGCTGAAACGCACAAGATTCTAAGCGAATGGTCACATGCGATGGGTAAATATTTTCATTCAGATACGCCACTATTCACCACAAAAATAGTCGATGGCGTGGGTTTTGCTTATGAACCTCCACCAGAACAACATGAGTACACTGTAAAGCATACCGGTGAAATGGCATCTTTTGGCTCGTTTATGTCATTGGTTATTGGTAGATATCTCCATGCATGGATTTTGCATAATAAAAAAATCCCAAATGATGCTGAGATGCATCAGATAGCTGCCGAGATATACCATTATAAGCTCATGAAAGAGCACAAATACAAATTTGAATAATAAGAAGAAAAAGATTTTCTAGTGCTTGAACGCACGCATTCCGCCTTCATAACCACCCTTCTTTACTATTGGTGTGTGGACTGCTGCAATTTTGTGCTTGTGCATTGCTTCATAAGAAAGTTTGTCCCTTATTGAACCACTTGGGCTCATACTTGCAACAACACCGCAAGCATGCAGGACATTAATCGTGTCTGGGAAAGGATAAAATGCACTTGAAACTGCAACTGAGCCCTCACTTCTTCCCTTTGCTTGGAGTCCAACTATCTGTGCGAGATTGTGCAGTTCATTTAAATCAGTTACTTTGTTAAGTATCTGTGTGACATACTCTGCCAAATGTGCCGGGAGTGCACTAATCACTTCTTGTGTTTTATTTGCATCTAGAAGCTTGCTCAAATCATCGATTTCCCTGTTCTGATTTGTTAATTTAGCATAGGGTTTGTTTCCACGGTAGCAAGCAATAAATCCTGCATCAACTCTGTTCTGCTGTCCAGCACCGATGCCTATTGTTGTCATATCTTTCACAAGAAGAACAGTGTTTGACTTTGTATTCCTATTGACTTTCCAGCCAAATAACATGTCGTCGATCTGAGAATCTGTTGGCTTATCTATTTCAAAGCCAAGGTCAGGCACAAGATCATTTGGGTAAGTAAGCATTTCCTTTGTTAGTTCAGTCCTGTCAAATTCCTGAACAAGGACCCCGCCTGTGATAAACCTAAAATCATATTCAACATGTTCTGGTCTTGACGTGTTAAGCTCAAGGATTCTGAGATCTGTCTTTTTCTTGAAACTCTCTAGCGCTTCGCTGGTATATCCTGGTGCAAGAACCGCTTCAACAAATTTTCCAGCTATAATTTCAGCTGCTATTGCTCCGTCAATTTCAGAGTTCAGGCAGACAATCCCGCCAAATGAACTTAATGAGTCACAACTCCATGCTGCTTTGAATGCATCGAGAGGTTTTTCGCGTATTGCAGCACCGGAGGGATTTGCATGTTTTGTTATGCTGCAGGCTTTTTTGCCTTCAAATTCCCTTATCAGCTTTATGTTTGCATCTGCATCAAGGAAATTATTAAATGACATTTCTTTTCCCTGGTACTGTTTTGCGCTCATCAGTGTTTTATCTAAAACCATTTCCAGGCCTTTTATTAAAGATGTTTCGTATATTACGGCATCCTGCTGTGGATTTTCACCATACCTGCATGGCTGCTTTTTTACAAAAGTTATTGAAAACTCCCCTGGAAATTCCATCATGATTTCACCCCATGAAGATCTTTTCTAGACATTTGCCATTCTCCATTTATTAGGACCGCGGCTGCTGATATCACGCGGATGTTTTCGTCAAGTGCATTGTAAAATTCTTTTGCAAGTTCTTGCGGGGTTTCACCGTTTAGTTCCATTTCAAGAATTATCTCATCAATGCTCTCTTTGAAAATAGGTGCAGTTGGGTTTACATCGTCTTTCCCGTCATAGGTTGAGATTGTCTTGAAGACACCATTTGTTAATGGTTTGCAGCCTACTGGCATGTACTGTTGGAAGCTGCTTTGTTCTTTTGTTATTATGCCAAGCACTGCTGTGTGATATGTTCCATCAAACGTAAATTCCCCAGCAATTCGTGGAGTGCATAATTTATCAGGTTCGTGTCCAAATTTCCTCAACGTCCTTATCATGGCAGTAGCGTCGTTTGGATTGTCCCATCTTAATTCTGCAATCTCATCAGTATGTTCGCCATTGCTTACAACAAGATAAGGAAATATGCCCTCAAGTTTATGTTTTGGTTTTGCAAGCATTGCAGTGTAGAAAAATAAGTGTGCTTTTTCCTTTTGTTCTGGCGTAAGTTCTCCGAGAGGGCCGATTTGGATTCCTCTCGTAACACACCAATCATCATTAAAATACCTTCCCTTCCTTGCTTTGCTTGATTCAGAACGCCCAGTTACTCCATAAAGAGCTGCCGGATTTCCTTCTGCAGTTAGACCAAGCCCTACAATCCTACCCCTGTATACCATTTGTTTTCACCTCATGGAGATTTTTAACAGCAACATCCCAGCCATCACCATTACTAAACCAGACAGCTGCTACTGTGCAAACAACATATCGGGGGTCAATCATCTTATAGAATTCTTCTGCAAGTTCCTCGGCATGTGCCCCCTTAAGTGAAACTTTCTTGACTATCTCTTTTGAAATGTCAAACTTTGGTGCTTCTGGTTTTTCATCGTTTTGACCTGTGTATGTAGATATCAATCTGAACGTACCATCATTGTCATCTTCCAGGTCGGCTTCAACAACATCTGCTAATTCTTGGTGTGCTGTTACTATCCCGATTTGTGTTTTTGGGTTCATGAACATACCATATGGGTGACTATAGTTGAAAATGACTTCACCAGCTATTCTTGGAGTATGTAGCGAGTCAGGTTCAGGACCAAATGATTCTAACACTTGTTTAAGACCGCTAGCACAAGGATTTTTCATTCTTGCGTTCACTGTTTTGTTTGTATGTTCGCCATTGCTTACAACGAGATAAGGTCTGCAGCCGCAAACCACATCTTTGCTGACATGCGTTATCATCCACATACAGTCGTAGAAAAGCAGATTCGCATTTTTACTTTGTTCGCCTGTGGGCTCTTTTATTGGGCCAATTGTTACTCTTTTGATAAGATCTTCATCGATGATTCTTGCTATTCTTGATTTACTTCCTTCTGAACGACCAGAAACCGCATAAATTGCCGCAATATCTTCTCTTTCGGTAATACCAATGCCTAATGTTCTTCCATAATATGCCATTTATGTTCACCCCTAAAATTAAGATCTACCCAAATAGTTGGGCGGTTGTTCAGTCATCATTATGCTTGGATGACTTTCTGCTGCGCTGTTTCTTGATACCCTGTTAATTATTGCCTTTTCCCTGTATTCTGGAAGATTTTTTGCTCCACTTGTAGCTAAAGAATATTTTATAGCATTGACCATGTCATTCAGAACATTTTCTAGCGGACCTTTATAGTCCACAACACCATCTATACCCTGAGCAACAAAGTTTTGTGGCTGAGCTTCATATCTTGAGAGCGCACCACCTGCACGTTCTTTTGCTGCTCCAATCGAGCCCATACCACGGAATTCTTTATACGTGCGCCCATTCATCAGAACTTTTCTTCCTGGTGCTTCTTGAACACCAGCTAAAAGATTACCAAGCATAACTGTGTCAGCATATGCGAGTGCTTTTGCCATGTCTCCATATTGTTTTATCCCGCCATCTGCCATCGTGTAAATGCCAAGCTCGTGCGCTTTTTCTGAACAAACCTTTACTGCATGGAACTGCGGTACGCCATGTCCAAGTACTATCCTTGTTGTACATGTTGAACCGGCTCCAAAGCCAATCCTCATGGCATCAGCGCCAGCTGAAAAAAGATCTTCAACACCTTGTACTGTCGCAACATTTCCAGCAACCAAACGAAGGTTTGGATAGTCTTTCTTTATTGCTTTTATTGTGTCTATCTCATTTTTGCAGTGGCCGTGTGAAATATCAATGACAATTAAATCAGCATTTGCTCCATAGAGCATTCCAGCTCGCTCGATTTCTTTTTCTCCAACGCCGATTGCAACACCAACCATTAACCTGCCTTGATTATCGCGTGTCGCATTTGGATATTTGTCTCTTAGTACGAAATCCTTGCCTGTGATTAAACCAAATAACGTTTTTTGTTCATCTGTTACCATCAATCGTTTTTTCTTTTTCTCTCTCAGTTGTTCCCTTACTTTTTCTCTGTTTTTGCTGTCAATTGGTGTTATTGTTTCAACAGTTGTGCTCATCCTGTCCTTTACAAAAGAGCTGTCAGGGTCAAGATAATAATCTGTGTTAGTTAATATGCCAAGAAGATGTTCATTTTCATCAATTACTGGAAACGTATTAAATGGTAAATTATGCTCCTTTATGAGTTTCCGTACATCACCAATTGTCATTTCAGGCGTTACTGTAATCGGCTTTGTTATTATGTAACCTTCATGTTTCTTTATCTCTTCAATAATCGCAACCTGCTCTTCTGCAGTATAGTTCCTGTGTAAGATACCTATGCCGCCATTTTGTGCCATTGCGATGCACAGGTCTTTTCCAGTTACCTTATCCATAGGAGAACTTACAATTGGCATATTCAACCTGATGTCCTTTGTTAAAAACGTTTTTACTTCAGGAGCATACGGATCAACATCCGTATATTGCAGTTCAACAAGTACATCATCGTAAGTTAATTGTTCTTCAAGATTTAGTTTTGCCATTGTTTATTAGCTCATGTAGAACTTTATAAATTTTATAGCACTTGGAAAGAGTTAAAAGTCCTGAAATTTGTTTTTAGTTTATGGAACCGATTGCAGTCAGGAAAGTGAGCGGCGAGGTTTTTGTTTATGAGAGCGAAGTTCCCGATAAAGTAGTGAAAGCTTTTGAGGCATTTTTCCCAAGAAAATCAATAAGCGAATCAACTACAGATGTTTATGGCGGGAAAATAAAGATATTGCGGGCAGAGCTTGAAAAGAAGAAAGCAAAGGAACTTGCTGAGAAAATAATCGGTTCAATGAGCGTTGCAGAAAAAGAACATGTTCTTAAACAGATTAAACTGAGACTTGATGATACCGGATATTTTTACCTGCGATTTGACAAGCAGATTGCGTTTGAAAAAGAAAAAATCAAGTTTACGAATGAAGAGGAAGGCAGCATACAGATTGTACTGCATCTTGAGGCGTTTCCTGCAAACCGCGAGAATTATGTCAAGTCGGTAATAGCGCTGTTTTCGTAAAGTTTTTAAATTTAAACTTCATTTTTTGAAGTAAGGGTGTATCATGAGAAAGCCAAATGCAATATTTTCAAACAGGCTATGTACTACAGCAAATAAAACAGAGCTGGAAATGTCAGTTCTGGAGAAATTTTTAGATTTATTAGATAATGGAGACCATGTCTGGGATGTTGGATGCGGTGCGTGCCCGTGCTCACCAGTTAACATTGTACAGCGTGCACAACTAAGAAAAAAGAAGATTACTGTGACTGGGATGGACCCGCTGCTTGAACATGAGGGTTCGTATGATAGTTCGATTGAGCTTGTGAAGGCGCCATACCAGCAGTTTGTCCAGCCACGGCAGGTAGACAAGCAGAATGATTTGCTGCAGAACCTTATCATTGATGGGGTAGCAATGGATGTATCTGTCCTAGGAATCCATGTTTGTGGTGAATTAGACCATTTGAAATCAAGGCCGATAAGTAAGTTCTATCTTGAAAGGAAACATACTAATTTTGATGAAACTGAATTCGATGGCTATGTCACAGACCTGACATTTTATTTGCGCGAAAGAGGTTTTGATGTGCATCGATTAGGCAATTATTCTTTTGCTGCTTCAAAACCCAGAGTCAAAGCAGTTGATTTTGATGAATATATAGCCCAATTAGAGTCAGAGCAGTGGTGGGCATAGTAAAACCTTTTAAACACCAAGACTCTGAATTAAAGAAGGTGTGAATTATGGGGATTTTTGACAAAAGTACTGTATTGGAACGGTATGAAAAACAGTTCAAAGTAAAGGAAATGCAGAACAAGAGGCTTTTCTATGACCTGTACGCAAGAGTAGAAGACCCAGAAGAACTCAGGGGCTATGCGCATGAACTTATGCAGGACATGGGTTGGAAGACCTCTGTAAGCGAACTGACAAAATGGGACGAGCCAGATACAGAAGGCATATTTAGGGGCGGAAGACTTAAACCTATTAAGCATATCCTGAAATCTCATAAGCAGTTCATAAAAGGACCAAAGTTTCCGTGGTTATGGAAGCTTTTCTTTGCAGTTGGCTGCATATTTTTAGCATTTTACATATTTACATTAGTTGATACAGGAAGAGTATGGAACTCAACACTTGTATTGGAAATAACTCCAGTATGGTTTATGTTAGCAATAGTTATTTACATGATCAAAGAAAAAGTCAACATGGCTGTCTGGCTGAAAATCTCAGGGATTTATAATGTCCAGGATGAGCAGGCAGATGTAAGGATTGTTCTTGCAGCAGATGCAGAAAAACCAGATAAAGAAGCATTTGACAAGCTTGAAGAGGACCTTTCAGAGATGTATAACGTCTTAAGTAAGAAATATATCAGGAGAGCTAAATTAACGTTAACAAAAGGAGATTTGGCAAAAGAACTTTCGACACCAGCAAAGAAAGACCCTGAAAAGGCACTGCTTAGCGCAATAAGGGATGTAGACAAACAGATTGCAGAGCTTGATTCACAGTTGGCAAGCGGAAAGATACAGGAAGCAACATACAAAGAAGTAAAAGCAGACTTGTTGCAGCGAAAATCAAAGTTTGACACATTGCTTGACTTAATGAACGTCTAATTCTTTCTTTTTTTAACTTCTTAGTGACAAACTTTATAAGTAGAAATCTTTTACAGATTTTTATGTATTCCTATAACCAACTTAACAAATATGTGCAGGACGGGATAGTAAAAAAGTTTGATATGCTTGGTTTTGTTATAGCTAATTCTAACGACAAAAAAATCGGTTATCTTGCAGTAGGTAGAATGGGACATGTGGGTGCAGATAAAGATGTAGGCATGATAGTTGCACTTAGGGATGTTATCGTACACAATGTAAAGGAAAACGCTACAGAAACAATTGATTGTATCTTACTAAATGAAAAAACTGACAATATTTTGCCGCCCTTGTCTGGTAACTGGGAAGTAACGCATAATGCCGAAGAATTTAAATCAGAACTTGTGAAGAGAGAATTTATGTCAGTGGATTTTGTCTCAAAGGTGCTTGATAATGGGAAAGAATGGAAATGGGACGGCAAATGTTTTAACTGCAAAACAAAAGTAAAGCCGAGCTGGGATGTATGTCCTTATTGCAGGGCCCAGATGTAGGTAGAAAAATGTCACTCGAAGATAAACTTGAAGGAAGAGATTCAATTGAGACACTTAAATTAATTTTTCTTCCATGGGGCGCAACCCAGGATTCAATGAATCATCGTGAACTTGTCAGGGACAAGAAGGATGGGAACATGTACATGTTTGCTAAGAACAAGCCACTTATTGCAGTGGGAGTGCTGTTTGATTTTTATAAAACATTTGTGACCATAGCCTATCTAGCTGCCCTGTATATTCGTTTTAACTAGCCGACAAACAGATGATATTTGTCGACCTGTTGGATCTCATCAAGAATTCGTTTGATTATGCTCTGTTTTGGGTCTGGAACTAACTTTACCCGTTCCTTTATTTCTGCAAAACTTTCAAATTGTTTTTCCTTTCGTGCATTAATGATGTCCCACATGTGCTTCTTCCCAATGCCTGGAAGTATCTCTAGGGTATGGAGTCTTGTAGAGATTGCGCCGCATGTGTTAAAGAACTTGACATATTCTGCCTCGCGTTCCCCGACTATCTTTTCTATAAATTTTTCAAGTTCCATTTTCGCAGTCTGTGTCAGTTGTTCGTATTTTATCCTGCCAGCTACGTGGTGGATTTTATCCCGTTTTTCCGGGCCAAGATAAACTGTTTCACCTGGCTGAACTGATGTGCCTTTCCGTGGAACTACCTCAAGAAGTGTAAGATGTTGTTCGCCAAGCACTTGCGCTACAGCTGACCTGTCCATTGAGCCAGCACGGCCATGGGACAGGAAATCTAATACTATCCCATTGTCTTCGCGTGGTGTCCTTACAAATCCTGGTCTCATCATGATTTCACTTTGTATTCTTTTTCAAAACATCAAGTATTGGCTGCAGTTCCTCATCTTTGAACGGGACTTCAGCATGCTGTAATATGATTTTTAAATCTTCGATATCAGCTGGAAGTAAATCAACTATCTTCACTATCTGTGCGTCCTTTAATTTGCGCATGTCAAGCTTCTTCAGTTCTTCTATAAGTTTGTTTACTTCAGGGGTCTTCATCTTACCAAATTTCTTTGCATGTTCTAACGCAAGCTTCTGGTCATAATTTGGTTCTTCTGCCTTGCTGAGAATATCTTTTGCCTTTACGAGTGATATAACATCCTCTTTAATCGTTTCATATTCAATATCTACCATTTGAACACCCCTACGCTTTCTTTAAGTGAACTGGCGCGCAAATCAATTTCTTGTATAAATTTCCAGAACGCAGTTTTACAACATAAGCTCTGCCGCGTTTTTCTATGACTTCGCCCTGTTTTCCGAAATGCCTGCTATGTGGCATTCCTTTGTGATAAGCAGGGTCAACTTTTATGATGACTTGGTCACCAACTTCAAATTTTTGGAGAGACCTTTTAATATGGATTCTCCCTCTTTCCCATATTCTTTTAGCCAGCTTCCTTCGAGTACCTACTCTAAATCCCTTACTTCTTTTTACCATGACTAAAACCAAGCAGAGAGGGGTATTTAAAGCTTTTTGACTACATTTCAGAGAAACTAAAAATAAAAGAAAAAAAGAAGAATAAGCTTAGCTAAGCTCAAATGTTACTGAAACTGTTGCTGAAACTTCAACATTCCCTGGTGTTATTGAAACTGCTTTTGAATTCTGGATTCCACCAACTGATTCTGCTGCTGACATATAATCAAACCTGTATGGCGGGTAGTAAATGTTTCCTTCGCTAACACTAAGTATTCCCTTGATTGAAGTTCCCAAGCCTGCAGCAATTGCATTTGCTTTTTCCCGTGCATTTTGTGAGGCTTTTGCGAGTGCTTCGACCTTTAATGTCTGTTCAGTTTCCTGCTTAAGTGAGAAATCAATGTAATCTACCTGGTTTGCTCCGTTCTTTACAACAACGTCAACTATCACTCCTGCTGCACTTACATTTGTGCTGTTTACCGTAATCTGGTGTGTTGCTGTGTACCCAATAATTTCGTTGGTTCCGTCTGACCAGTTATATTCCGGATAAACATTGTAATAAACAGTACTTATGTCTGCATCAGTAAAACCCTTTGCCTTAAGTGCTGCAATTATTTTGTTGCTTGCAACTGTGTTTTGGCTCTGCGCGTCTGTTGCAGTATCAGCTTTTGTTACCACACTAAATGTAACATCAACCTTGTCTGGAGCAACAGTTTTTGTGTAAGTTCCGTCCATTGTAATTGTTTTTTGCTGCGGTTGCGGTATAATATTAGGATTGTTTATGAGCATTGCCCCAACAATAGCCACTGCAATTATTACAGCAACTGCCATGATATACATCCCGTAATTTTGTTTTTCCATCAAGTTACCTCCGTATTCTATTTTTAATATAAGACAATAATAGCATTATAATTATTGTTACTATCCCGCCGATTAAAAATATTAGCCAGGGTTCAATAGTAGCTGGTGCTGTTATCGCTGCAAGAGGAGCGCCGCATTCGCCATATGGGTCGCCACCCATACATTCAGCAGCTTTTACAGCAACTCCCGCAGCTAGTGCTTCTGGTTGCTGCATATTGAAGAATGGTTGCAGTCCAAGGCCAACAACTGCCGCAAGCAAAAGTGAGACTGGTACCAGTATGTTGTTCTTTATCATATTCAAGACCGAGGTTTTTTCTTTTTCAGGAGCGATTATTATGAATTTTTTTACAGGTTCATAATAAGAAACCCGTTTTCCTTTTTCAGAATATCGATAAGCTGTTTCTTTTATCATGCCGGATTCTTTAAGTAAATCAAGATTGTACTGCATTGTTGAAACTGGAATTGAAAGCAATTTTGCGAGTTCAGCTGCAGAATGACGCTTTTCAGCAAGCTTGTTTAGGACTTTTATCGCTGTTTCGTTGCTCAAAACCTTGGCAAGCTTTCGCGAATTCTCGTCTTCCAGCGACATCACAACAAATTTTTCCATATATCCATCTAGAATCTGCTTGCTTTTAAAGGGTTAATATGATTTCAACTCAAATTGAAGTATTAAAAATAAAAAAAGAAAAAGAAAAGGACTTAGAGGTCCTCAGGTCTTACTGTTTTTCTTCCGTTTGCTTTTGCCCGCTCAATTGCTCTCGCAAGTTTCTTTTCTACAACAGCGCTAAGTGCATCTGCAAGGTCGCCGGAAGAATTCATGTCTGCTTTTGATATTGTTTCTTTTACTTTTGATTGAACAACTAAAATTTCTGTCATGTTTACACCTCTGATTGATATAGAACTCAAATAATAAGTGCTTTAAAAAGATTACTTTAACACAGTCGATGTTTGTTGCAAATATTGTCTTACTTTATTTATGTTAAGAACATCATCCCCAAAGGTATCTGAAAGTTTATCCCGCAGCCCACCTTCTGCATCAATGCAAAAATCTGTAATTTTGGTTGCTTCGATAATTCCATTTACCCTTTTAATGACATTATCACCGGTAAGTCCGCCTGCAAAGCCGACCGTAACCTGTGGCATCCTGTTTTTAAGTTCATTGTAAACAGCAATAGAGTTCTCAACATTAAACTCAAGTCCCTTCCCGCTTGACGGGTCAATAAGTACATAGTCAATCAATTTGTCATATTTGATAATGTTATCAACAACCTGTCTTGCTGTCTTTCCCTGTAGCACTTCGTTTGTTGCAGAAAAGACAATTTGCAATTCTGGGAAATAAGCTTTCTTAATCCCTTCTAACTCTTCTATTTTTGGCCATGCAATATTTAACTGCAGTGCTCTGCATAGCTTGCTGTCGTATAATTCGTAAAAAAGTTTTAGGACCTGTTCTGCAAGTCCTTTCTCATTTGAGTAATAGTGAATCATTGTAAAGGCCTTTCCATTCGCTTTCTCAAGCATGCCCTTAAGTTCTTCAAATTTAGGATATCTCTTATTTTTCATGGGCTTTCCAACAAGTGTCCTGTATGCTATTAGATACCCTAACATAGGTACGTGTGCAGAATCCATTGTATAGCCGGCATTCTGGAATTCGTCTATAATTAACTCAACTTCGCCAACATTGCTGGGTCCTGTTATACCGACGTATGGTTTTGGTTTCAAATTAAGATCAACCACTTATGTATGTGGATTTTTTTTATAAATATTTTGTAACTGAGAATAAATGATGCAAAACAAAAATAGAAAAGAAAAAATGAAGAAGAATTACTTCTTCTTGTGTCCAATTGATTGTGCGCTCAATGTTTTCTTTCCATATGCCTTTGCAACATTGCACTTTTTGATTATTTTTTCCTGTACGTATTTATCAAATGCTGGTAAGAAGTCACTTGCTGTGTTCATACCCTGTTTTTTTGCTAGTGCTTTCACTTTTGAAGCAACGATTAATAAGTCTCCCATTTTAGCTACCCCCTTTAAAACTCAATAAAACGCAGTTTTAAGCGTTTATAATCAATTTAAAAATAGCCCTATTTATATACGTTGTTATGTAATTGTCACATAGTTGCAAAGGTTTAATTATTTAATAAACCCACAAGTGCAAGCGGTAGGCGGTAATTACAGTCCCTTGGTGCGACATCAGGTGCTGATTCTGCTTTTGTTTCAGCTTTGTGGTTATCTACGATTGCTTCAATTCCTGATTGTGTTGGGGACTCAAGCGCAATATTTTCCAGCTGTGCTTTTATTATCGCTTCAACCTGCTTCCTTATTATTTGCGCATGGCCGTTGTTTAGCCTAAATTGTGCCGCATAATCAACAGCAAACTCCTGCCAATTCGCAAGAGCCATCTTATCTTCAGAGTCCATGCCTTTAGAATTCATATAACCTGACAGTGACTCTCCAAACTTATTTACCTCTGCAACAGGTATATGTTGAGAAGCAAGAACTCTCGTAAAATACCACTTTAATGCCTGACTGTGCTTTTTGTATCTCGTAAAGCCTTCTGCTTTAAATCCATGGTACATCGGTGTACACTCTTCCTAATCCATACGCGCATTTCTAATTATGCGGAAGCGGTTATAGTATTTAAATATTACATTCCTGGGAATTTCATGTTTTTGGGCAGGTTTCCCATCATTCCTTTCATGCCACCCATTCGTTTTGCCATTTTTTCAAGGTCTTTGCCACGCAAGCCTTTGACAATCTTCTTCAATTGCTTAAATTGCTTTAATAATTCTCGCACATCTGCCGGATCACAGCCAGAACCGTCTGCTATGCGTTGGATTCGCGAGCTTGTTATTAAATCTGGATCTTCAAGCTCCTGTTCTGTCATTGAATCCATTAAGTATCTGTATTTCTTCAGTTTGTCTTCCTGAACATTAAGCATGTCTTTTGGGATTCCAGCCATACCCATCCCTGGGATAAGGTTCATTAATTTTGAAAGCGAGCCCATCTTGTTCATTGCCTCAAGCTGCGCTCGATAATCTTTAAGGTTGAACTTGCCAGACATGATTCGCTCTTCCATGCCTTTTTCAATCTGTTGTTCCTGTTGCAATTCTTTTGCTTTTTCCAGTAAAGATTCAAGATCACCCATACCAAGTATCCTTGACACGAATCGTTTTGGCTCAAATTCTTCCAAGTCTGTTATTTTTTCGCCAACTCCAATGAACTTGACAGGAGCTTTTGCAATTGTTGTGGCAGTTATTGCACCACCACCTTTTGCTGTTCCGTCAAGTTTTGTGATAATTACTCCAGTTATGTTAAGGGCTTCTCTGAACGCAGTGACCTGTTCCTTGGCAGCTTGTCCGACATCTGCTCCCTGGACAAGCAAGACCTCCTGCGGCTTTAATATACGATTTATCCCGGTTATCTCATTAATCATGTCTTTTGAAAGGGCGTTTCTTCCTGCAGAATCGGCAATAATAATGTCAAATTTCTTCCATTCATTCTCAAATTCCGTTATTACTTTTTCAGGGTTTGACTGTTTTGGGTTTCCGAACACAGGAACATCAATCTGTTTTCCTAATTGAATCAGCTGTTCGTAAGCTGCTGGCCTGAATGTGTCCAAAGCAAGGATACAGACCTTGTTTCCGCGGCTCTTGAAGAACTTTGCAATCTTCGCAGCAGTTGTTGTTTTACCATTTCCAAACAAACCAAGCAGAAGCATCTTGAATGGTTTTTCAGAAATTAAAATTTTATGACCCTGTTCTCCTAAAACCTTGACAAGTTCTTCGTAAACAATCTTGATTATGTGTTCTTTAGCTACTTCGCCCTTGCCAATCTCTTCTTTTGCACGTTTTTTGATGTCCTCGCTTATCTTGAAGATAAGTTTGATTTCAACATCTGACTGGATTAGCGCTTTCTGGATCTCGTTTACAAAAGCATTAATGGTTTTTTCATCTATGAAAATTGCGCTTATGAACTTGCGCATGCTTGATTTTAACGCTTCAGAAAGTTTGTCTAACATAATATTTAAGGAAAGTGAAGTGCTGTTTAAAAGGTTTAGCTTTTTAATTAAGCCAAAATATTATAATCTTAAACAACATTATGTCCTCCATGAAATGCCCAAAATGTAAAAGTAAGGACGTAGATATTGAACAGTCAGGATTCGGGGACATGCTTCCTGAGCATAAATGCAATAAATGCAAACACGTTTTTTCACTAGCGCTTAAAGAGGAGGCAATCTCAGAAAAGGAGATGGCTGCCCTTAATGAGATTAAGGAAGAGATTAGTAAAGAGAAAGATACAATTGTTAAATTGCATGTAAAACGTGAAAAACTGTCGTGGGGCAAGATACCAAAAAACCTGAAAATTGCCTTTTTGTTATCGCTGATAATGGTGTTATTGAACAACATATTATTTTTTATTTTAAGCCCAATCGAATTAAGCACACCTTACAATTACATGTCTGGAGATCTATTGTTTGGCAGCTTTTTGAGCGTATTCCTAATATTTTTGGTAATATCCCTGATATTCAGTGGTTTAGCGCCGATGTATATTGCGATATTTTATCAAAAAAAGTGGGCTTATGTTACAACACTGCTGATTTTAGGATTTGGATTTATTTATGTGCTATACAAAGCATCGCAAGGTGTCCTTACTGTAGATTTGGTGGTTGTGCCTGTAATATGTTTCCTGCTTTTTAAGGAAAAAGAATGGTTTTCTTAGGTAGCTTATACGATGTATTCCAGCTTATGGCTTACTTTTGGCCTTTTTAGCTCGTGGAGAACAAAGTTGCCTTTTCCGCAGTAATATTCACCGTTAAAATCTGCGCCTGATTTTGTGGGGGAGACGTCTATGATAGCCCAGGCTCCGTTAATCTTGCTTATTACCAAATAGTAGCCTATTCTCTTTTCAAAGTCAGGCCCGTTTTGCATCTCTTTTTCTGCATCTTGTGCAAACCGGAGTGCTTCAGATGCGTCAAGTGACATAGCAATTAATTTAGCAATACCTTTTTAAAAACATTATCCGAAACGTTTATAAGTATACCACTTTTCAGTGGTAATGTGGGTGTGGCGTTAAACGCCAATGAAGCTTAAGTCTTATCTAGAAAAAGTGAATGTCTGTCAAGGCTGTTGCAGAGGTAACAGCGCTAACATCCACATTTATGGTGATTTAATGACTAATATTGAACTAACATATGCGCGCATTGATCTGCAAAAACATGTAGACAAAGAACGTGTTCTAAAAGAAGCAATAATGAGAGTACATGAGCGAAGACCTGAACTTGATACAATCATAGCTGAGGAACAGCGAACAGAAAAAGGCGTGGAACTAAAAAAGATTTATATTGCAAAACTGGAAGGGAATAACATCGCGTATCATGATTTCTTTTTTAATATTGATTTAAAAGACAAAGAAACAATTGATGCGATTGTTGAATGCAAACACCATGGTCTTCCAAGCCAGCCGCAACAGATACCACATCTTTGGGACCATAAAAGTGGCGTGCTTTACTTGAACTGGATAGAGTTTGATGCTGTTAATGGATTGCAGCGGTTAAATGATTTGTCTGTGTACGACAAGGAGTAAGTGATTTTATGACTGTAACAAATTCTATCACTGAACGATTCATTAAACAATACGAATTTGTCCGTGATGCTTATATTACAGCATACAAGCTTAAATCAACAAAAGAACGCGATGATAAGGAGCCGAATTGGTATCATTGTGCGAGGGTCGCGCAAAGTCTTGAATTCATGTTAGATTCTTGTGGAGAACGAACACCTGAAGAACGGAGAAATATTGTTCTTGGGGCTTTTGGGCACGATCTTATCGAAGATGTTAATGTTACTGAAGACAAGATTAAGGAGCTTTTTGGTGAAACTCCGTTAGAATACATCAAAGGTATGACACGAAAAGGAAATGATTTTGATGTAAAAGACTATAAGGCATATTCACAAAAAATTGTGAATTCTAGCGAGGAAGTACGTCTGATAAAACTGGCGGATTTACTTGATAATTATGCTACACCAGCTTATAGGAGCACGTATATTCCTTACGATGTTGCGAAAAGAATTGATTTCTTGGAGAACAAACTTATACCTATTCTAGATATGCAGTACGAGGCAGTAAAATCAACAAAATTCGAGAAGTATAAGGAAACAGCCGCAAGGTTTTTACAACAAATAGAACATGTCAGAGAGATTTTATCAGGTGAGTTACAAAGAAGAAAGAATGATGAATATCTGACCACAGCAAAATTCGCGTGATTATTTTCTTACTTTCTCAGGCCTTATTCCAAATAGAGGAATCTGTATTGAAGCTACAAGCGCCACCATCAGTATTGCGAAGCTTATAGAGATACTATCAGAAAGTAAGCCGAAAAGCGGACCTAATGCCACAAAGAATGTACGGCTTATCATGCCGCCAATTGAGTTTATTGTTGCGCGCATTTCGGAAGGCATTACGTGGTTTGACAAGGTCGTAAGAGTTGGACCAGAAAATCCACGTACGAACTGCAGGATAAATATCATCGGTATGGATATTATTGGACTAAAGAACGTTGCAAGCCCTATGAACGCTATTGCTGACAGAAATGGGGAAATCCAGACAATCTTCCGCAGGTCAAGCCGTTTTTCAATATTATGTGCAAATTTTGCAGAAAGTGCAGCACAGATGCTAAAGCCGGCAAATACTATACCAAAAAGTTCTAAAGGTATTCCACTTGCTCTCATGTGAGGCTGGTAAAACCAGAAACCAATAGTACCAATGCAGCCAGTAAGCGCAGCATTTATAGTTAATATACTAAGTCGTTTGTTTTTTATAATAAATTTTATACTTTCTATTATTTGATTGTAATAATTTCTTATGTTAAACTTGCGTTCCATGCGTTTGGGTTCGACAAGGAACAATGAAAGTACTGCTGAACTCGCCATTGCAATAGTTGTAAAATGCCATGTCCAGCGCATTCCCAGCGTGGCTATTATCAAGCCGCTAGCAAGAGAGGAAACCACGCTAGCGCACATCATATAAAAATATGCGTTTCCAAATATCCTGGTGGAAAGATTTGATTTCTTGTTTTGTTTTAATGTGTCATATAACAAAGCAATATCTGCACCAGAGATCATTGCGCCCCCGCTTCCCCAAAGAATCTCAGCAAAGGCAAACTGCCAGAAATTGGTGCCCATGCCGTAAAAGATTGAACCTATGGCTGTCAAAGAAAGCCCGACAGTCATGCAGCCTTTCCTACCAATTATGTCTGCAAGTGCGCCTGTCGGTACCTGTAATGTGATAAGCATTATTGAAAAAATAGACTCAAGCAGCATGACTTCAGTCATATTAAGTCCGTTACCGAACAGGAAAATTGTAAAAACTGGCCAGGTAAACATTAACAGCGAAGAAAATCTGATTATGTAGTACAGGTTTACGTTGCGTCTAAAAAAGTTCATATCAGATACCTATTTTTTCTATTGTCTTTTCCTTGTTAAATGGTTCAAGGTCTTCGTATGATTGTCCGACTCCAAGGAATGCTATTGGCTTGCCTGAGATATAACTTACAGAAAGAATTGCCCCGCCTTTTTGGTCTACATCTGCCTTTGCAAGAATAGAAAAGTCAAAGCCTATCTTTTCATTAAATTCCCTTGCTTGTTCTACTGCATCGTTACCAGTCAGCGCATCTGCGGTGAAAATCGTGAAATCTGGCTTTGCAACGCGCTTTAACTTATGAAGTTCATCCATCAAGTTCTGGCTGGTGTGCTGCCTTCCAGCTGAATCAATCAGGACGCAATCAACATTGTGCGCTTTTGCATATTCGATTGCATCAAATGCAACAGCTGCAGGGTCTCCGCCATATTTATGTTTAATTACCTTTACGTTAAGTTTTTCAGCGTGCTTCTCCAATTGTTCAATGCTTGCTGCACGGAATGTATCGCTTGCTGAGATTACACAGCTATGGTTGTTTTTCTGGAGCCAGTTCACCATTTTTGCCAGACTTGTGGTTTTTCCTACTCCATTTACGCCTAAGAAAAGGAATTTGGTTGGAATGCCCGTTTTCTTGTTCTCTTTTATCTTTTCAAGTATTTCGCTGGGATTCTTTTCAATTAAAATTTCCCTGAACGTTTCAGCTATTGTATCCATTATTGCTTCCTCGACCTTTCCACGCTTTACCTTTGATTCAACAAGAATCTTTTTCAAACGTTCTTTTAACAATTGGACCACTTCAAATGCAATGTTTGCTTCAAGAAACGAGATTTCAAGATTTTTGAAAAAATTCTCAAATTCAGCTTCGCTAAGTTTTTTCTCGAAAAGCCCGGCAAAAACACCTTTCTTTTCTTCGGGTTTTTCGACTTTAGGAACCGCTTTTTCAGCTGGTTTCTCTACTGGTTTTTTAGGTGGCTTTTTGCCAAAAATTCGTGATAAGAATCCTGGTTTCTTTTGTTCAGCAGCCTTTTCAGCTTCTTTTATATGTTCAATCTCTTTAATTTCTGTTTTAAGTTGTGATTCAGATTTCTTTATGACTTCCTTTTCTTCTGTTAACTTTTTCTTATCTTCTTTTATTTCTTCTTTTAACTCTTCTTCCACTTCTTTTAGGACTTCTTCTTCGACTTCTTTTGCAATAGTATCAGAAGGCGTTTCAGCTGTTTTTTGTTCTACTCCTTTTTCAAGTTCTTCAACTGTCTCGAGCTCTTTTTCTTCCTTTTGTATTTCAGCTTTTTCTTGTTCTACATCTTTCTTTTCTTCAGCAATTTCCTTTTTTGTTTCGGTTACTTCTTCAGCTATCTCTTCTTTTACTTCTTCAATGACCTTAGCTTGGACTTCCGCTTCTTCCTTAGAGATAGGCTCAATTGCCGGAGGAATCGCTTCGGGAGCTTTCTCTACCTTATCTTCTTTTTTCTTGAAAACCTTCTTTATGTCGTCTATTGATTCCTTTAGCTTTTTCTTTAAAAATCCAAACATAAATTGTTCAAGAATCAAGCATTATTTAAGAGTTGTGTTAAACAAATTTTGCAAGCTCGTTTTCCATTTCCTTTTTTATATTGTCAATTTCGTCCATTTGTTTTGCTACGAGCTCTTGCGCTTCTTCAGGTGTCTTTTCAAGCAGTATATTTGCACCTATGTTAACAAGAAGCTTTTCATCATCAGAAATCTTTGCACGGGCAAAAACGCCAGGTCCTACTGGTGCAACCATTTCAGAACCTTTAGCCTTGTTTACCTCAGAAATTGCTTCGTACACTATCTGAAGTTCGAGTTTTTTGGATTCTAGCTGAGCTAGCTGGTTCTCAAACTCGACAATTTGTTGTTGCATCAGTTGTTGCTCGAACATTTTGCGTTCTTCGTCGTGACTGTGTTTGTGTTCTTCATTTTTTGACATTTTATCTTAGTCCTCTGGTAATGGTTCAGGACCCCAGGGCAATGGTTCAGGCTCTGGCTCCTGCATCTTTATTGAGTCAATTTTTATTTTATGTCGCTTGCATTTATAGTTTGAACCAATTAAGGAGTAAACCTTATGTTCAGCAAGCTTTTCATTTTCAGCTTCGATTATTTTGTTGAATTTACGTGAAAGATTTGGAGTTTCAAATGATCCGACAACCAGAAACTTTTTAGTAATTGCCATCAGATTATGTAGTCACCGCTTCTTTTTTAGGTTTGTGTTTCTCGGCAGGTTTTTCTTCCTTTACAGGCTCGTGTTTCTTCTCTTCCTTAATTTCGTGTTTCTTTTCCTCTTTCTTCTCAGCTTTGGCTTCTTCTTTCTTCTCTTCCTTTTTGATGCCTGGCAATGGTGCTCCGATCAAATTCACGCTTACTATCCCTTCTTCAAGTTTGACATTTACCTGGACCTTTCCTGGGACACTTTTTCCGCCCCTACTCCAGATAAGTTCGTTTAGCTCCTGTCCAATTAAAATATCATCAGATTTCATGTGTCGTTTCATGAACTTCCGTATTGTCCATATTGCCTTTTTGGCTCGTTTCCACCTTTGAACCTTTACAGTAGTTCTTCGTATAGGAATAATATATGTCCGCTCAATTTTCTTTTCTGCCATGGTTTACACCTAGATCTTAAGTTTTGTGGTTCTCCATCTCCTCTTTTCTTGTGGGTTAAGTCTCCATCTGTATACTCTTCTTTTTCCGAATACACGGAGTATTGCCCAGAACGGTGCTGGTACTGCACGTTTGTTTGCTTTAGCTAGTCTCTTTTTTCTTGATAGGTGCTTGTTTCTTGCCATCTGTTTACCTGTTTTTTTTAATTTTAAATTCTCTTTTTTCCATGACTTCTGTCAGGATATTTTTTAATTGATCGTCTGTTATAATGTCTCTTATTTGGCCCATTTGTACGGCCTGGATGAGCGCAAGTTCGACCCTTTCCACAATTTCTGGTTTCACGAGCCTAACGCGGTTCAGGCGCTCTCTTGCCTCTTTTGTCATATATTTCAGCAAGGCAGCCCGCTTCACCATTCCAACTTGTGCTTTTTGAACCTCTTCCTGGAATCGTTTTTGGTATTCTTCGAGTTTTTTTGCCTTTATCTCATCAAGGTTCATTTTTTCTCCTTTTTGATCTGTGCTGCAATCTTGTCGAGATAACTAATTCCTTTCTTTGTGAGTATTCTTCCTTTCTTTCCGTTAACTGTTGCTTTTTGTATAAGGCCTGCAGCTTCAAGCTGTTGCATTATTTTCCTTATGATTGAACCGCCAGCTTTCATGAAATGTGCCGGCTTTGTCTTGTTCTGCTGCTTTCCGCCATATTTTGTTCGCAATCGCTGCACGCCAATTGGACGCCCTCTTATATACAATTGTCTCATTATGCTTGCAGCACGAATATACCAGAAATCATCCTGTTCAGGTGGCTTTGATTTAATCGAAGCCGTCTTTACAAATTTAGACCATTCTACAGGTCTAACTTGCTCTACCTTTTTCAATTCCTCTTTTACTCTCTTTATGAGGTCATCTGCTCGCACATCAAAAACTGTGGTCATGTTATCCCCCTTTGGAGCCTATTTATAAAATTTCTAAAAGTAGACGCCTTTTAAATGTTTTTCTTTTCCTTTATGTAAGGATATCGCTGTATGTTACCGCATTCAAGGCAAGTAAATGTCATGCGCTTTTCATGCTTCTTGATTCGTGTTCGCAATGTCTTTCCAGGGATCCAGAAAATACTGCATTTCTTGCAGAATTTTCGTTTGAGGTTTCTAGGGATAGGAAGTTCTAATTTCATCCCAATCTGTCGTGCAAGAGCTACATATCTTTTTGATAGTCCAGGGTTATTATTTTTTAAAGCCTGCTCTGCTTTTTCAAACAAAATTTCGATTCTTTCTTTAGCAATTTTTTCCAGATTGTCTTTTTGCATGAATAATCAACATTTTAGATAAATATAAAAGTTCTAATCTGTATTTTATCGACATGGATAACAAAAATTTGACAAAAGAAGAGATGTTGGACCCTTTGCGTGGGATGTTAGTAAAAGAAAATGCAAAAAAATTCCTTTTTGTTACAGAAGAGGCTCTTGCTATTGATTTAGCTTGGGAAATAAGAAAAGAAGGCTGTGAAGTTAAATTTTTTGCACGAGCCAAAAGCGAAAAAGATGTCGGGGATGGTTTTGTAGAAAAAGTTGATGACTGGCAGGAATACAAAGATTGGGCCGACGTAATTGTATTTGATGATCTTGGCTTTGGCGATTTGGCGGATAAATTAAGAAAAGAAGGAAAAATTGTAATTGGTGGAAGTTCTTATACTGACAAACTTGAAGATGATAGGGAATTTGGCCAGGAAGAACTAAAAGCTGTAGGAGTTCAAACCCTTTCAAACTGGAACTTCACTGATTTTAATGAAGCAATAAAATTTGTAGAAAAAAATCCAGGCAGATATGTCCTTAAACCAAGCGGAAAAGCGCAAAATGAAAAAGAATTGCTTTTCGTAGGTAAAGAAGAAAATGGTGAGGACTTAATAGTCATGCTCGAGCATTATAAGAAGGTCTGGTCAAAATTCATAAAAACTTTCCAATTGCAGGAATTTGCTTCTGGTGTTGAAGTTGCGGTCGGTGCCTTTTTTAATGGAAAGGATTTTATAAAACCAATAAACATAAATTTTGAGCATAAGAAAATGTTCCCTGGCGAGATAGGACCTTCTACAGGAGAAATGGGAACATTTATGTACTGGACTAACTCGAACAAGATTTTTGAGCTAACACTATTGAAAATGAAAGAAAAACTTGCTGCGAGCGGTTATGTTGGTTATATTGATTTGAACTGTATTGCAAACTCAAAAGGAGTTTATCCTCTGGAATGGACTGCGCGGTTCGGTTATCCGACAATAAGTATACAACAGGAGGGTGTTTTCAGCAGATGGAGTGATTTTTTTTATGAGATTGGGAGCGGAAGAGATTTTGATTTAAAAACAAAAAAAGGCTACCAATTAGGCGTTGTTGTTGCTGTACCTCCTTTCCCGTTTGAAGACCCAAAAGCATTTGAAAGATATTCGAAGGAAGCGACTATCCTATTCAAGAAACCAGACATTACTGGCGTCCATATAGCTGATGTGAAATATGTAAATGAAGACTGGATTCTTGCTGGAAGGTCTGGCTATTCTCTTATAATAACTGCAACAGGCCTGACGCTGGAAAATACTAGAGATACGGTTTATGAACGTGTTAAGAACGTAATGATACCGAACATGTTTTACAGGACAGATATAGGACTGCGCTGGATAAATGACAGTGACCTGCTCCGGGTTTGGGAGTATATCTAGTTCTTTAGAATCATAGAGTGCCCGCAGCTATACCAGATTCCCTCGCCGAAGCGAAGTACAAGAGGTACCGCGAAAAGGATTAACTTCTGTGTTCGAAATGGGAACAGGTTTTGCCCTTTTCCTATGACCGCGAGCAAATAGAAACATTAATTTAACCTTATAAATTTTACTATATCAGGTGAAATAATGGCTATTCATGGTAAGGAAGTCTTAATGATTGTGGCTCCTAGCAAGTTCAGGGATGAGGAATGCTTTGAGCCGAAGGAAATTCTTGAAAATGTGGGTGCAAAAGTCACCATTGCTTCGAAGGGAGTTAGGGAATCTACTGGTATGCTCGGGGGGACAACCCTTGTTCAGGAGGACATTTCAAGAATTGATGTAAACGATTATAATGCAATTGTCTTTGTGGGCGGCAGCGGTTCTGCAGTGTTCTTTAAAGACGCAGACGCGTTAAGGGTTGCAAAGGAAGCGTTTGAGAAAAAAAAGGTAATCGCAGCAATTTGCATTGCGCCATCGATACTTGCAAATGCAGGTATACTAAAAGGAAGGAAAGCAACAGCTTCTTTTTCAGAATCAAGCAATCTGCGTTTAAAAGGGGCGTTTTATACAAACGAAGATGTGACTGTAGACGGACAGATAATCACAGGGAAAGGGCCGCATGCATCAAAAGCATTTGGGGAAGCAATTGCCAGGGCGTTAGGGCACGTTTCTGTAGGAAAAATGTGATAATTACAAAAGTTTATATAATGTCACTTATTAGTAGTAAATATGCCAAATGGGGACAATCTCGAAGGAAAACTTGAATTAGATGACAATATGCTTCAGGGAGCCAAAACTTTCTTTGATATTATTTTAGCAAAGCACAAGGAAATAGATGCTTATCTTAATTATATGAACACAAATGAGTATGCTGACGGCGTATATTCCAGGCTGGAAACTATTTCAAAAGAAACTGTCGGTGAAAAAGGCAGATATTGGGGACATAGGCAAATCGTTAAAGGACTTGCTACAGAAGGCAGCACTGCCCAGGACATCCTGAAAAGCATTGATATTGAAGACCAGAAAGCAGAGGCAGTAAGCTATCTGATAAAACGCCAGGCTGCAGACGCGATAGATGTATACGGTATAATACTTGCGCACAAAAGGAACCTAAAAATACTTGAAAACCTAAAGAGGTTCTATACAGATGGAATTATGTTTATTCTGAGCAAAAGCACTGATCCAAAATATGCTGATAAAATCAAAAAATTTGACAAGGTCATGGGAAAATTGGGTCAAACTTATGGTTCAACAGCGATTAATAGTGTCATAATCAGCGAACAAAAATTGATTGCTAATTGTGAGGAAAAATTAGAGGAAATGTGTAACTTATGTTCTGAGGATAAAGTCTCAAATGGCCCATATGTAACCGAAATTGAGCGCTGTGCTTTGCTTGCAGGATATGGGAACAAGGTTTCCAAAGCAGACAGGGAAGAGATTGAAATGGACCTTAATGATTTGATGTTGCGTGAATTAGAAGCGTGCAAAACACCACAGGTTCTTTATGACGCAGTAAGCAATAATGACGAATGGACAAGAATGGCTTAATCAGAACTAAGCCATTATTTTCTGTTGTAGCTGTTTTGCGATATCCTTGTCGCGTATTATCGTCATCTTTATTTTTGCCTTTTTTCTTCGGTATTCAAAATATGCATTAAAATCAAAATCATCCAGTTTTTTTGCCTTGTCAACAAGATTCCAGAAGGTTTTTACCAATTCAGTTGGTGCGTGGCTTTCCAGTATGTAGTCATCGAAAGTTGTGACATAATAATAATTTTTTGCCAATTGTACGTTTGTCTTGACTTTGGCGCCAAGCATCTTATAGACTTTTGCTGCCCACCTGTCAATTGGTTTGTTACCGCCAATGCCAATATACATTCTTTTTGTATACCTTCGTGTTTTATTTGGCCCACCGCTGCGGTATAACCTAAAAATAGGTAAGAGCACGTGGTTTGCAATACGATAAACAACCTTTGTCTTCAAATAGCCTGAGTCTTCAAACTGTTCCCACCATTTGCCTAAGCTGTTCAGATTGTTAAACTGTAATGTAATTGATTTGCCTTGCTCTAGTACCGGGCCTGTGATGTTGTTAAACGGAAATATGTTGTTCTTAAGTTTTGTTTCTTTCATATTTTCAACAAAAATAGAAATCTTGTCAATCCATTTGTTGCTTATCCCATACATTTTTCCAATCTTTTCGGCTACATCATCCTCAAGCAGCGACTTCATCGCCTTATGTATTGCCTGGTATGTCACGCTTTTGTTTCTTGGATTCTTCTTAATCTTATTGTAGAGCTGCATAAGACCCAGTGGCGAGCCTTCTGCAAGTATGTGAATTATCATATCTCTAACAAGGATGTTTTTGGATACCAAGGTGGGTATGAATTGCGATTCCATTCTTAATATATTGTGGTTTATTATTCTTAAACTTTTAGTTGATTTTATTTAAACTGTACAAATATACCCCTCCAGCCACTTGTAATTATACGTGGCTTTAGAATGAGCTGCCTGTTTTTTGGGGGTCAAAACCAGATGATGCGGTCGTTTGGAAATCTATTAAAACTTTTTTCAATAACATTAGGGGTAGTTCTTTTTTTAGTTTCGTTATCAACCGCAGAAGCAATTCAGTGCAGCGGACATTCTGTGAATTGTAATGGTTATTACGGCTGGACTTGTTATGATGCAGGATATCAGGCATGTTGTCCATCAGATGGTTCTCCACCAACTGTTTGTTGCCCATCAAATTATCCTTATTTTTATCCGGACCACCCAGATTTTTGCTATGCAAGTCCACAAATTTTTGTGACTGAACAGAAGATGTGCACTAATGAACCTATAAATAGCGGCTATTGTAACGAAAAAAATAATTTTGAACCAACAGATCAAATATACTTTTATTGGAGACCTCTTGATATGACACGTTGTTTAAATTACGAAGAGAGTTTTTACTTTAAACAACCAGATGGCTCGTTATCATTTTACAACCCGTTTCAATATTATGATAATAACTGCGGATATGACCCCATGCACACATCTGCGTGGACAATTCCTAACCCGCCTAGCTTTAATGGTATATGGCCACAGTCTGGTACATACATCGCATATTTTACGTTAACTGATTTACATACAAGTGCAAAAACAAATTTTAACTTTACATTTAAGATAAAAGGTTTAGAAATAACAGATACATTAACTTGTAGCAGTCAGCCACATGATGATTATTGCGCATCAAATGACGGGCATTACAGGGTTGATGATAATATCAATTTCTTCTGGAGAAACTGGTATGTGTATCACAATGGTTGTACAGACCTAACACTTAGTTATTACATTGATGGGCCTGGCGGCAGGATAAGTTATCCAGATGAACAAATAACAAATTGCGGCGGCAATTACAATTATCAGTGGGTTGGTAAAACTTTCTATCCAGTTGTTGGACCAGCAGGAAAATGGAGACCTGGTGATTATACGTTACACATGACTGTTAAAGATAACAAATTGGGTTATACCAAATCTTTTGATAAGCAATTTATTGTTGATGCTCCAGACTGTTCGCATTATAATGGCTGTGAATCTGGTTCAGTGTTTAATAATTGCAGCTGGGATGTTAACCAGGGCAAATGTGTTTGCAAAAGAGAAGGCCCGCCAACTGAACGTGCATATTGTGATGGACAGAATGTTGTCCAGAAATCGTATAGATGTTCAAATGGACAGTGGATTTATGATATCAACCAAATTCAAAGCTGCGCCGCAGGTTGCTATAACCACAAGGAGTTTAATTATAAATGCGGGCAAATCCCAACATCTGGTATTTTTTATCCAGTATATCAATACTGTTATAATCAACCTACACAAGGTAGTCCTTTTAATCCCTGGAATAGAATATGTTTTGGCTGCTGGTGGAACAAAACCAATGAATACCCACGATGTAAGGATCTGGATATCAAAAGTGTTTCAGTCCTGACAGGTCCTGAACGCGGTAAAAATCTTAACGTAATAGTTACCTATGATACTTATGGATTATCGTCTGAATCACGAAATTTCAAACTTTTACTTTGTGATAAAACAAATTGTACAATTTTAGATGGAGGAACAGTTAGTTCTTCAGTGTTACTTGCGGGTTCGATACCGGATCCGCCTACAAATGACACAAAGAGGACAATGTACTCAATTGTAGGCTATTATGTGCCCACACAATTGCTTGAGGGCAATTACCAATTGGTGTTTAAGGGATATGTATCAGATAAACTAGTCGACCAGTACAACGGACAATACATCAATTTACTTGGAAGCTTAACTATCGGTAACACACAAATTTCAAATACAGAATTGTTTGCTGGGGAAACATTTAATGTTACTGTTGATTATTTATCAGATGCTGTACAAAAAGATGTTCAGTTTTCATTATTATTTGGTCCCAGTCAATATATTAATTTTACAGTCCCAATTACTGTAGGCAGTGGAAGCGTTACAGCTGAAATTCCAACAGGAAACGGACTTAAAAAAGGCGATTATTCGTTAACATTGACTGCCTGGAGAACTCCGTATTCATCTTATTATGATTCAAAAACAATAGGTAAAATTACAATATCTACTATTTTGTCTTCAACACCGTTCCTTCCAATGTTAGGTTCTGGCGAAGAAAGTAAATCAACAGCAGATGACGTGTCTCTTATTGTTGGAGCTTCAATCGCAATTGCCAGTACAATTGGCGGGGCAGTAGTAGTGTATGTCGCAAGAAGCGGGAGTGCGGGTTCGTCTTCATCATTGAATACAGTTTCGCGTTCAATCATCAACATGGAAAACGAATTAATCAAACTTTGGAAAAGTCAGATGTTTAAGGGTCAAAATTCGCCTCCAATAAACAGAGACTTGGGAGGAACTACAAAATATGACGCTTGGTATAATGATGCTTCCAAATACAACCAGGACTTTGGAACACCGCAACCAAGACCGCCAGAATTGCCAAAACCTGGAATGTCTAAAGATGATAATTACAATTCCAGCAATTGGAGAGATAATCAACAAGATGAAGAGGAACTAATATCTCCTGATGTTACCAAACCATATCCTACTAAGGAGGATTTCCCTCAACCTGTTTACGGAGAACCTTATACTGGTGAAAATGAATTTAAATTTACAGATTTAGAACTTGATACCTCAGATCCTGTAGCATTGGCTACATCGCTTGGATGGGAAGCATATAAAATATTTGGCCCAGGTGGAGTTTTGTTCGACGAGGATGCGTCTATCTGGGAAAAGATTGGCTGGACATTGTGGGATGCAGGAAATATTGTTGCTGTTGCAATACCTGTTGACGGTCCTTTTGGTGAACTTGCCATGCTCGGTGTAAAAATTACTGGGAGAATAGGCAGATTAATCGAGATGTTACGGCTTGGTAAAGTTGTAAGATGGCTAACAAGGATGAAACATCTGATTAAAACCATACGTATATCTGGTAAACTTTACAAAGGCAGCAAAATTACCGAGTTCCTAAAAATTGGTTTGATAAGAGAAAGCGGTTCAAAAACTTATTATTTTGAAAAGCTAATAAGAAAATTTGGAGATGATTTGCCAAGACTTAGACGAGTAATGGAAAAGATGCACGGAAATAATGATTTTCTTAAGCTGTCGAGACTAGATATGCTTCTGGTTGGTTATGGAGATGAGGGTATTGAGTTGGCAGAGAAATATGGCGAAGACGCAATTTCAGCTATGTCGCGTGGATTTTCTCCAAAACAAATACACACTTTGTTTAAGACTGCAGATGGAACTGGTACAGTTTTAACCAAAAGGGGTTATAAACACATTTTTGAAGAGATAAAACCAGGTTCATTAAAAAGTGGAAAACCCAATACCAGATTTAATCATTTAAAAGAACATTTCGCCAGAGATTTTACTGAAGATGAGCTCTTGGGATGGATTGCACAGGCTTTAAAAAATGGAGACAACATAATCGAAGTGAATGGACGAAAAGCGCAAATAATCATAGATGGTATTGGAGAAATTTTTACGATAATACCGCTTTCTTCAGTTGTTTAAATTGAGGCAATCATGAGCGGTAGAAAGATAATCCTAACAAATAATAAAAAATAAAAAAGTTAGTCTTCAATAAGTTTTACCCTGTCATTGTCTGCTAAAATGTGCGATTTAGACACTGTCTGGTTCGGAAATTTTGCAGAACTTCCAGTTACCTTGGCAGCTCTTAATCTGCTTGCTATTTCCTTGTGTATTCTCTCTGCGAGATCCATGACAGTTGAGCCTTTCTTTAATCCAGTCGGCTTTTCATCGTTTTTTGTGTAAACCCTGATTAGACCTGTCAATTTCCATATTTCATCTTTCAGAGCCTCTAATCCTTCTTTTGTCGTTGCTGATACAAAGATTATTGTTCCAAAATGTGCTATGGCTTTTGTCTTCTGTTCTTCTGTTGCCAAATCTGACTTGTTACCTATAATAATTGATGGTTTTTCTATGCCGGTCTTTCTAAGTTCTTCTCTGATCTGCTCAAGTTCATATGGCTCTTTTGTCAGGTCATGTATGTAAACAATCGCATCTGCACATCTTGCAACACTTATGAGCCTTTTACCTGTGCCTTTGTCCTCTGAAGCACCTTTGATCAGACCAGGAATCTCAATTAGCTGGATTGGAATGCCTGAGTAAAGTATTGATGATGCAACTGGTCTTGTCGTTGTGAATGCATAGTTTGCTATCTTAATCTGTTTGTTAGAAAGTGCGTTAAGCAGCGAACTTTTACCTATATTTGGCGGACCTATTAAAACAATCTGGCTTGCACCTTCTTTCTTTACGGCATAGTCATCTCTGTAAAGGGTGCTGCTGCTAATTTTTGATTTTTCCATCTCTTCTGTTATCCAGCTCCTTATCTCTCCGTAAGGTCCTGTTTTGTAACCTGGTAACTCTAGCAAAATCTGGCCAAGCTCTTTTAGCCTGGACTTTCCAAATTTACCTTTTAATCTGTCTTTGATTAATTGCATTTGAACAACGTGTGGCATTGCCATATAAAATCCTCCTGAGGCTAGATGTAAAAATTTGTAAGAAGCAATAGCTAGACTCTAATCCTCAAAATCCAGCTTTCGCTAGATTCATGCCCTGAAACCTGAGTAGAATTCGTATTCAGCTCTAGCTATCCAAATGTTAGTACAGATTGAATATCTAAAACTGTTTTCCATGTAATACTTCAGAAAATGAATTAATATAAACTTTTCTAAACAACGGCAGCATAAAGAATCGGCAGCAAAATAGTCGCGTCACCTGGAATAGTCACGTGCTTGGCCGTTTCTTTGATTTTCCCCCAGGAAACCGCTTCCCTTGTTTTAGCACCTGATAAGGAACCGTCCCACTCTGGGGCTGTAGAGATTTGCACTGCCCAATCTAAACCCCCTCTAAATTGCGACCACCAGATTACATGATGCTTTGAGATTCCGCCGCCAAGCATCAGTGCTCCGCTTTTCTTCGCGCCATAAACGATGTCAGAAAGCGCATGCTCGTCCTCAAAAAGGTTTAATTTGAAATCCTTATGTGTTTGCCAGAACATCCACAATTGTGAACCCCAGCTTCCGTCTGTAGGACCTGGTATAAAGACAGGAATCTTGTTTTTCCATGCCCAATATATTATTGAGTCCTGTGCATTCTTTTCGTGCTGTATCGCTTCACCAAATTCCCAAACCAAGTCCCTTGTGTTCCACTCTTTCTTTTTTGAATAAATCTTTTCAAGGATTTCAACACATTTCTTTTCAAGGATTACTCCATAGCTGTCGTTTGGGATAAAAACATTTCCAAGGCGATTTATGCCTTTCTTGTGCAGTTCTGCATCATCTGCATCAAAATTTCCTTCATAGTAGTCTTTCCAGACTCTTGCAAGGTCATGGTCCATTGTACCGCAGGTTGTGATTATTACGTCAACCATCTTGTTTTTTACCATGTCTTTTATTACACCACGGGTGCCAGTTGAAACTATGCAAGCTGGGAATGAAAAGAATTTTACACAGTCCTTGTCAGCAAGCATTTTACGGTAGATTTCCACTCCATCTGCGAACATCTTTGCAGAAAATCCGCCTGCTTTCGAGAATTGATTAACTAGATCTCGCACTGTTGGAATCTTCCCTGTTTCAATATCTTTGATTTTATCCATGTTTGTACCTTAAAAAATGTTATAACAAGATAAACTAATATGCTTGTTTTTAATACGAATTTAATTGTCGCTGTGCGTGACTTTGCCTCTTTTATGTGCTTATATATGAATAAACATTCATTTACATATCTGCTTAAAAATCTTTCTGAAAAGTCATTTGCATTTACTGCTTCTGTTGCGACCTTGGCTGCATTTTTCCCAGAAATCATACCAAGTTCTATGCCTCCTCCTATGAAAGGGTCAACAAATCCTGCTGAATCGCCAACTAGCATTACATTATTTGCATAGACTTTTGGCAGAATTTCAATCGGGATTGGGTATTCCTTTATTTTGCTTCTGTCGACATTTATCTTATTTTTGTCGAGGAATTTGCAGAGCAGTTCAGCCAGATTAGTTTTATCTTCGAGTTCAGTTAGGTTTCCAACACCAATGTTTACCAAATCACCCTTTGGAAAAATCCAACAATAGCCCAAAATGGAAGTATTATAAAATAAGACAGCACTGTTGCCGTAACGCCGCTTTAACTCTTCAGGCATTTTGTCCTCGATTTCAACTGCTATGGCATATTTTCTTTTTTTTAAAAGACCCGCAGATTTTGCAACAATATTGTTTACCCCATCTGCGCCAATAACTATCTTTGCAGTATAATTGCCCTTGTTAGTTTTGACTTTAGGATAACCTTTGAAATCAACTGATTTTACTTCAGCCTGCATGAACTTTGCTCCTGCCGTAATTGCACGCTTAAGCAGGGCATAATCAAAATCCCTTCTTCTAAACATATGGAATCCTCCTGGGATCGAGAGTTTGAACTTATCAATGTAAACTTTTGTATCGCCTGTGACTTGCTTAACAACACTTTTTGTTTCTTCTGGCACGTTCTTGAATATTAATCCAAATCCACCGCCACAAATCTTGTCCCTAGGGAATTTTTCTTTATCTAACAGGAGTGTCTTAAGCCCGGATTTTGCGCAATGATACGCTGCTGTGCTACCAGAAGGTCCTGCGCCGACAATAATTACATCGTACATAGCCTATTTAATTGGCGAGTAATTTATAAAATTTGGGTGATAACTGATGGAACTTAAAGACATAGTCAAATTCCAGATTGAATTTTCGAAGAAATATTTCAAAAAAGACCACACCAAACCAAAGGAGTTTGCTGAATTCTTGAAAAAACTGCAGTTTGGAACAATAGCTCTCTGCGGCGAAGTTGGAGAATTTGCAAACGTTGTAAAAAAGGTACTAAGAGAAAATGATGCCGGGAAAGAGGTTTCTGGCGAACGGATTAAGAACCTTAATGAGGAGCTTGTAGATGTGTTTTCTTATACAATGATACTTTCAGCAACGCTGGGAATTGATTTGGAAAAAGAATATTTCAAGAAAATGGAAAAGAACAAGGAACGGTTCAAAAATTTCATTGAGTAGCATACGTGATAAGTTCCTTGAAAGGCATGCTGAACTTTGCCTTGCTTGAAGGACCAACTGAAATTATTACTTTCCCATTTGAAATGAAATTAAAAATATTAACGTTCTTTGCAAAGTTTGCAAGGAAAATCTGATGTGTGTTGTCTAAGCCGTCAATCCCCTGCTTTGCCGCTTCTTTCCATTCCCAAGTTTCTCGGCTATCCCATGGCTCTTCTTCCCTGTAATTTGGTTCCATCTCAGCAAAAACCTTCATTGAGGCAGGCATTTCATTCTTGTATATCATCTCTTCGTGAGTATAGTGAGTATTAACCTTGATTGGTGTATCAATTCCTCCAAGAACATCTGTTTTTACGATTGCCAAATCTGTCATACCACAGGTTTGGATTGCTTCCCTTACCATTACCTCGCATGGCCAGCAGACATCGCGTGGTCTGCCTGTAGTTGTTCCATACTCCTTCCCTTTTTCCCGCAAAATGTCCTCAATTGTTCCACCAATCTTTGTTGGTTTTGGTCCTCCGCCAACACGGGACATCGGTATTTTTACAACGCCATGTATGTGTTTGTGGTTTAAGTCAAGCATCCCAAGTGGAAAACCAGCACTTGCTTCGATTGAAAAAATGTTTGAGGATGTACCATAAGGATAGATTCCGCGGTCAACATCAAGATGGAAGCCTTGTGCGCCTTCAAAAACAATTGACTCATCATTTACAAAATAAGCTCGGTTCAAGATGGCAGATAAGTTGACTATGTTGTTCTTAAGCTGTAAGCCAAGTTCATGGAACTCTTTGATAATCTCGTTTGGTTCAGTGTTAAGGCCATCGTCAAAAAGTTTCTTTCCCTTTTCACCGAATTTCTTGATCATGCTTTCTTCAATGGCTTTAAGGTTTTCCTCATAAGCTGAAAATAGTTTTCGGTGATATCCCAGAACCATTTTAACTCTCTTTTCCAAGACATCAGGTTCAAGCAGATCTGAAAAAGAAATTCCAAACCTTGCTGTTTTATCTCCGTAAGTTGGGGCAATACCTTTGAAAGTTGAGCCTGCGGCCATATCTCCCTGTATTATGCTGTAAAGCCCGTCCATTATGTAGTGGGAAGGTATTGTTACTTTTGCACGTTCACTTATTAAAACATTTTTTATGAGTTCCCGCGAAAGGTTATTTTTGTCAAGTTCTTCAAAAAGAGCAGGTGGATAGATTACCACGCCATTTGCTAAGCCAACCTTTTTTCCATGTAAAATACCTGCAGAAAGATAATGTAGTTTTGCTTCTTCGACTTCATGGCCTGCATTATTCCCGCCATTAAATCGGACATAAAAGTCTGCGTTAGGAGAATTAAAAAATGTAATCCCGCCTTTGGATTCATCCCCATTTTGTGTTCCAAGATATACATCAACTGTTGCCATAACAACAAAATTTAATCAGAATTTGTATAAAAGTGTTCTGTAACCAGAACCCAGTTACGCTTCTAGCAGTTCTTTAATTTTTGATTTTACTTCAGCCATGTCTTTTGCTATCCAAGTCGCATCCTCAGTATGTGTTGCTGTGGAATGTACTGCCTGGGAAAGAAGCATCCTTACTTTTGCCGGAATAGCAGATAATATGTCTGCATCACTGTCCCCAATATACACAGTTTCAGAAGCATCAAGCCCAAGTTTCTGGAGTGCAAGCTTAACTGTTTTAGGGTTTGGCTTTGGAGGACCGTCTTCTTTTCCTAGAATCAAATCAAAGTATCCTTCCCAATGTAAATACCCAAGAATGTTGGTTAGTTCTACACGGGTGTTGTTTGTAAGCAGAGCAATTTTAAGATGCTTAACTTTTAGGAATTCAATCAATTCGACTGCCCCGCGTATCGGTTTTACGAAGCTGACATAATTCTTCAGGTTTGCCCGTTTTCTTTCAGCAATTTTATGAACGAGTTCGTCATCCAGTTCTGGAAAACTGTTTTTAATAAGATTTTCAGAAGTAGGTCCATAGCACCATTCAAAATTACGGAAATCTATGCCAAAACGCTCAAGGGCATTCTTAAATGCAGCCATGTGCGCTTTTTTTGAATCGACTAATGTTGCGTCGAGGTCAATTATTATTCCTTTTAACATTTTTTAACCCAATGCATAAAAGCTTATTAAATCTAACTGATTAAACATATTTATGGTAATAAAGTGGGCGATGGGGATATTGCACAGGGATGGAAGAGTTCTGGTAGGCAGATTAAGGAAAAAGAATGATCTTGTACGAAGATTAGACTGGACATTTCCTTTTACAGCGATACAGGAAGATGAGTCACCAAGGCTTTCAATTAAAAGGCTTTTCAAATCTGAGCTTGGGGTAGATATTGTAGTCGGAAAACATTTGTTCAATTTTGTGCCTTCTGAAAACCCGAAAGTTGAGATGCTTTTCTATGAAGTATTACATAAAGGTGGTTTTGCAATTGCATCAAGAGATTATGCAGAATTCGGATGGGTAAAGCCGACACAGGTAGTCAAGTTCTTTACAACCTCTTTAAGTTCAGAAATGATGGACTATCTCAGAGGCCTGGAAAAAAACGGAACAGGATTAATAATACAATAATATGAAAATATATCTTGGGCCAGCTGGCATACCAACAACGTGTGCCGGCGATACTGTTGAAGGGATAAAAACATTAGCTAAGCTTGGATTAAATGCGATGGAGATACAGTTTACATACGGCGTTTACATGGATGTGGCTAATGCAAAGAAAGTCGGTTTGGCTGCAAAAGAGAACAATGTCAGATTAAGCATTCATGCGCCATACTACATCAATCTTTGCCAGAAAGACAAGGTAAAACTTGCGCGTTCAAAGAAAAATGTGATTGATGCAGCAAAAATTGCAGAGAGTATCGGAGCAAAAGTTATAGTTTTTCATCCTGGTGCTTATATGGGAATGCCAAAAGAGGAAGCATTTGAACGGGCATTGACTGCCTGTGAAGAGTTAAGCAAACAGGTTTCAGTTAAGCTTGGACTTGAGGTTACAGGCAAACAAGGACAGTTTGGAAATTTTGAAGAAGTCCTTAATCTTTCAAAAAAAGTCAAGGGGTGCGTGCCTGTCGTTGATTTTGCACATGTGTATGCCCGGAACGCAGGAAGCATAGACTATCCATTCATCTTTTCAGAACTTAAGAAGCTGAACCTTGAATTTTACCATTTCCATTTTTCAGGGATACATTTCACAAAAAAGGCAGAAGGTGTTGGAAATGAAAGTCATCACGAGCCCATATCTGTTAACAAACCACCATTTGAACCGTTGGCAAGGGAAATAATGAAAACTGATAAGGATGTTACAATAATTTCTGAGTCACCAATACTTGAGCAGGATTCAATAATAATGAAAAGAGTTTTTCAAGTATTAGGGCATAACTTCTGAACTAGATTAAGATGTCTATCTGGTGCAGCAAAAATATTATTCTTCTTCTTTGTCTGCTTCGTATGCCTTGTTTTCTTCGCGGGGATACATGTCGTAATCGCTTTCTTCAGGGTATTCATCGTCAAAAAAGTCCTTTAAGTCTTCATCAGTTACTTCAGGGCCATGCGTGTCTTCTACTGCTTCCTTTATTGGTTTTTCTTCGCCTGGCGCCGCCATAATTGTTGCTGTACCTTTTACTGATTTCTTAGCCTTGACCTTTTTTACTTTTTTGTCTGGTTTCTTTTGTGTTTTTTTCTTTGCCACAGGTTCACCCTATGTATGCCTTTTTTGGACTTTCACCATCTATATCGCTTATCTCTTTTGCCTTTTCAATTACATGCCAAAGTTTGTCTTCAAATTTCTTTGCTTCTTTTTCTAATTCTGATACGTTGATATTAAAGTCGTAAATGTTATTTATTTTCTTTATTATATTTGCTGCTGCAAGTCCGTCAGGATATTCTGAATGCGCCTCTGCAATTAAACAAAATGCTGGAACATTAAGCATTTTTGACTGCATCATCAAAGCAGCAGATACACCAATTATTATACCATTTTGTAAAAAGTTAATATTCTTTTCGAATTTTTTGTTCTCACCTTTTGTGTTTGTAACACCATACACTTTTGAATCAATTGGTGGTTGTTTTGTAGCCAAACCTTCAAGGCAAACTATTTCTTTTACCTTATTGTCACAAGCAAATTTTGCAATCGCTTTTGCAATCTGGTATACCAACTTTTGTGGTATTGGTAACTCAGATTCAAATATCATATATTCTTGTCCGTCTTTTTTGAAAGAATATATTTTCATCGGATTCTTCATTTCTCCATTAATTAAAAGTGCCATTGGAGGAAGCATTGATGAATTCACATAACCTATAAGTTTTGCATTTGTCTTGTCTGCGATGTATTGGGCAGCTAATGTACCTACAAGACCGATGCCCTGGAATCCCTCGAAAATTATTGCATTTTTGGGAACTTTTCCATCTATGACGATTTCGATATCATCTTTTATATGGACTTCTGTTTTGGATTTATAATTGTCTTTCAATGTTATCCCCCCCTTTTCATGAACAGCAATTTTGTTTTTTAGTTTAACTTCTCTAAAAAAGCGTCCAACCCTCATATTCATATTGTGTCATTTTAACCCCGGTAATACTAATATGACTTTTATGTCTTATAAAGGTTATTCTAGCGGTAACTCCTCTTCTGAACTCTGTAAGACAAGTAAGTCCTCGGTCGTGAGTTTTTTCTTCTTTTTGAAACGTTCTTTTAGTTCCCTAAATTTGTCCAGAATTGTATTCTTTTTCTGGACTTCGAACTGGTTCTTGCTTCGGGTTTCCACAGCAGTTATTTTTCCTTTATGTTCGCCAATTTCTGTTCTTATCTTCTTTATTTCATCCTCTGCCGGCTTAAGTGTTGCTTTTGATTTGTCAATCTCTGCAGAAATCCCTGTTATTTCCTTGTCAACCTTTTCCCATTCCCTTGAATTTGCAATGACATTTGAATGGAAAATCCTCTGTTCTGTTTTCAGTTCATCAACCTGTTTTACCAGGTTTCTCTCGTCTTTCTGTAGCGCATATCTCTCAAGTGCTTTTTTAAGCTGTTCTTCAAGCAGTAAGCGCTCTTTTGTTAATTCCTGCTCTTTTTCATAAGGTATATTTTCAGTAATTATGACCCATTCAATCTTGTTTATCCGATTTTGGAGATATCTTGGGTCATCTATTTCGCCGAATTTTTCCTTTTCTCGTTTGATTGGTTTTAGTTCGCTAAACAGCTTCTGTAATTTCAGGTTTATCTCTTCCCGGTTTGTCTTGTTCGTTTTGACAATATCTGTTATTTTTTTCTTAAGAATTCTAAGTTCCTTTATCTTGGATATAAGCTGTTTAATCTTAGAAGAACTCTTGCTTTTGGTTTCGTTAAGTTCTTTTAATCGTTTGAACAGTTCATCCAGTTTTTCGTTATTGCTTTGCGTCGGTACATCCGATTGTTCCATTAGAAAGAACCAATAATAGCTATTTTATAAACGTTAGTTTTTAAAAGGAGGGTGACATCTATTTCTTCATGGAGCCCTTATTAATGATCATTGGCGCAACCCTGCTTGTTAGCGCTATATCCCTTGTTGGGATAGTTGCGTTTAGCCTTAAAGAAGAGCTCCTTAAAAGCTTAGTACTTTTTATGGTTGCTTTGTCAGCTGGAGCATTAATTGGCGGTGCTTTCCTTCATTTAATGCCAGAAGCAATTAAGTTATATGATGCAGAGACCGTTTTTGGGGGCGTATTAATCGGTTTTGTGCTGTTCTTTATCGTAGAAAAGGTGTTTCACTGGAGGCACTGCCACAAAGAACATTGCGAGGTGCATACTTTTGCGTATATGAACCTATTCGGAGATATTATACACAATTTCATTGATGGACTGATTATCGCAGCAAGTTTTGTAACAAATGCCGCATTGGGATTAAGCACTACTTTGGCTGTTGCACTGCACGAAATACCACAAGAAATCGGAGATTTTGGAGTATTGATTTATGGCGGGTTTAAGAAGAAAAAGGCGATTATGTTGAATTTTGTTACAGCGCTTAGCGCTGTGGTTGGCGGAGTAATAGGTTATTATCTGGTTTCGTATATCCAACTTGCACAGGCGCTTTTGTTGCCAATAGCAGCTGGCGGTTTCATGTACATCGCCGCTTCTGATTTGATACCTGAAATAAGGAAAGAGGCTGAGTTAAAGAAATCAATAGCAACTTTCGTAATGTTCTTGGTCGGAATAGCAATAATGTATTTCTCCAAATCTTTAGGATAAAAATGCGCCAACCGGTATCTGGATATTCCGCCCGAGATTTGAACTTTTTTTATGTTCAGTTCTTAACTGATATATCTCCAAGTGGTTTATTTGGCTTAACTGCCATAAATCTGATTATACAAAGAGCCATTATTGCCCCTATACCTATCCCCATTCTAAACCAGAATGATACAGATGTTGCTCTTCCCAGGATTGATGAGCCAATTACATCAGCTATTACTATTGCAATTATTACACTAATTTCTATTCTCCATTTCTTTATCCATCTTTTTAGTTTCTTTGTACTGTACATATAAAACTAAAGAGAACACACGTTTATTTTGTTTTCTAATTGCTGTTCAATTCTCGGTGGAAAAACAACCTGCGCCAACCGGGATTTGAACCCGGGTCACAGCCTTGGGAAGGCCGTATCCTGACCACTAGACTATTGGCGCATGAACCTTTTTCTTTTATAAAGAAAAACGTTCACGAAAAAGAAATAGTTTACTAAAAGAAAACCTTTTCGGTTGCTCAATCTGTAAATTTTTGTAACTTAAAAATGGTAACGTTTATAAACGGGTTCGATTTTTAAGTTTATATGGAAGGATCACTGATTTTATACGATACAGTTGAAAACTGCTATCATTTCGTAGGTTTCGAATCGACAGATCCATGTAGTGGCGATCAAGTAGCACACAAATTGTCTAAACTTAAGAAAATGTGTGGATGGGATTCAAGAACCGCTATAAATCTTGGTGTACTTTGGGGAAAACATCATGAGAACCCAATGGGTCATATAGAATTTATGTTTTATCTTAACGATATTAACACAGGTAAATTGTATGCTATAAAAAACGCACCAGATAATAAAAAAAAGGCGGATTTCGAAAAAATACATCAATCTGCGAAGCAGCTTCAAGAAATTGTTGGAAACCTGGAGGACATAACTGAAGAAGTTGATAATTCCGAGGATGAACTTAGAACTGAATTTTACAATAAAACAATAGCCTATGTTGAGTCTATCCCTGAAGAAAGGGTAAAAATGGCGATGCTTAAGGTGATTGATAACACATTGTTTTCGAGGGATAATTCTGTTGCAGAATTTAACCCAATAGCTTTTGAAGTGTTAGTAGAACAAGGAGCTATTAGAAGTGATGAATATCCCTGGCTTGGTAGATTATCCTATTATGAATGGCCAGAAAAAGAACCAAATGATGCTTTAACATACGAAGATATTCCTCCAGAAGATTTAGATTAAGGTTTCTTTTTTAAACTTTCATCTTTTGGAAGGCAAAAGTTCCTATGATTATTAATACAACTGAAAACATTGTTATTATTCCAAAATCAAATGCAAGTGAGAAATGTGATGTGCCCAACAATATCGCCCGCAAGCCATCAACAGTATATGTTAATGGGTCAATATTTGTAAGAACCGCCAGCCAGGACGGAAGATTATCCAATGGGAATAGTGCACCAGAAAGGAAAAACATTGGCATAATCAAAAACGTGGAAAATACCTGGAATCCTTCAATACTTTCTAATTGGGAGCCTATTATCAGGCCTATAGAGACCATCCCCGTTGTTGTTATGAAAAGCATGGCAATTGACAATAAAATAGATGGTACTGTTAGGATTAAACCAGAAAGTACTCCCACCTGGGTCAATACGAATCCCATTGCCAAAAGTAGTATAACTTGGATAAGCGAATCTGTAGCACCACCCATTACCTTACCAATAAATATTGACGTTCTTGATATCGGGGCTACAAGTACTTCTTTAAGGAAATCAATCCTTTTGTCCCATACAATATACAATCCGAAAAATATGGATGAGAACAAAACAGTTTGTGCAAGTATTCCCGGATATATGAAAGTTTGGTAGTTTAAATTAAAGAATGAAACTGCTGAACCTATACCGCCGCCAAGCACAACCAGCCAGAAAATAGGATTTATTACTGAAGATACAATCCTGGACTTTTCTCTAAGGAAAACTTTTAGTTCCCGATACCATATTGCGAAAATACCTGAAAGCTCGCTCATTTTAGTGCCCCACGTGCATAACTCTTTCGGCCCAGCCACCTTCTGGGGATTCATCTCTTATTTTTCTGCCTGTGTAATGAAGGAAAACATCATTTAAGGTGGGAGAATGGACCTCAACAGATTCAACTTTTCCAACTGTCTTTAATATTTTTGGCAGATTCTTGCTTGCTTCTGTTACTGTCAATGTGAGAATGCTGTTCGTTTTCTTGATTTTCTTTACGAACTTTAGTTTCTTGATTTTTGCAAAATTAGTAGAATTTGTTTTGAGTGTTACAACATCGCCGCCAATAACTTTCTTAAGTTCTTCAGGCGAACCTAAAACAACAACTTTGCCATAATCTATTATTGCAAGCCTGTCACAAAGAAGTTCTGCTTCTTCCATGTAATGTGTTGTTAATACTATGCTGATTTTTTCTTTTTTTGCGAGTTTGGTTATGTATTCCCATATCTGTTCGCGGGACTGCGGATCAAGACCTAATGTTGGTTCATCAAGGAAAAGTACTTTTGGATAATGCATTAAACCTCTTGCCAGTTCAAGTCTTCGCCGCATACCGCCGGAGTAATGTTTTACCAAGTCATTTTTCCGGTCAGAAAGTCCAACAAGCGCAAGCACTTCTTTTATCCGTTTTTCCCTTAAATCAGTAGGCATCCCATACAGCATTCCATGTAATTTTAGATTTTCATATCCGGTAAGAATGTCATCAGAACTAGGGTCCTGGAAGACGATACCAATTGATTTTCGTACCTTATCTGATTGTTTTACTACGTCAAATCCATTTACGTTAGCAGAACCTGAAGTCGGTTTCCTTAGTGTTGTAAGTATAAGCAATGTGGTTGTCTTGCCTGCGCCGTTTGGGCCCAGAAGTCCGAATATTTCCCCTTCTTTGATGTCTAAAGAGATCCCATCTACCGCTTTTACATTTTTATAATATTTTTTTAGATTTTCAATGGAGATTATAGGCATGTTTACCCTTCAGATTATAAAGTGCGCCGACCGGGATTTGAACCCGGGTCAAGAGCTTGGAAGGCTCCCATCCTAACCACTAGACTATCAGCGCAAAAATAAAATTAATCAAACATTGCTACGCCTGCTCCGGCGTTTTCTTCAAGTTCCTGGAAAGCCTTCAATATCTTTTTGGCATCTTTTGCAGGTACTTCTTTTGTATCTTTAAGTGCTTCTTTTACTTCAGCTCGTTTGAATTCGTTTTCGTCAGCTTTCATTACTACATAAAAGCCAGGTTTGTCTGTCCCGAGTGTTCCGCCGCCTTCATATTTAAAGCCGATTAACTTAAGCACTTCCTGATCTAGCACGCTTTTCTTTTCGGTATAAAATACCTTTTCAACTACATTTCCCATTTTAACACCTAAACAAAATGAACCTTTTTTGGCTATTTAAAGATTAGGTTTATTTTAGAATTTTAATTTGTTTTTAAAATCTACTTTTAATTTTCTTACAATTGCATCAACATTTGATTTTGTGACCTTGGTTGAATTTTCAAATTCAGCAAGAAACATCTTCTTATATCCAGCTGAAATGCCCTTTGATTCAATACTTATCCCGCCTAGTACTCTTCTGCGCGGGTCGCGTATCAAGGTTACTATACGCCTGGGATAATCTTCTTCTGGAAGTATTGTTTGTCCAGGTTCAAACGGGAATGGTACCAGGCCAATATGGTAATTTTTGAAGTTTTTAATCTGGTTCCTAAAATTTTCAAATGTAGCGAGCGCCTCAGATACAGCCCTCTTTTTGTCATTTAAGGCATTGAATGCAAACCAGAACGGGATTGTTGCATCCAGCGTTGTGATGTAATACATCTCTTTCCCATCCTTTAGGAAGTCATTCAATGCCAGCCAATATTTTGTTGATTTGCCGTATGAATACATTGGATAAGTAAAAGAAACACCTGGAAACGAAGCACTCATGTAAAAATTGTTTGCCCTTGAAATCATGTCTGCAAGAAGCGCAAAAGTATCATCCTGTCCAAAATAATTTACAATTGGTTTCTTTTCTTCTTCCAGAAAACTTAGGTCACTTACTTTGTCTTCTGCTAGGTCTATTGCCTTAACTTCAGCTAAAAGGCTGGTTTTCTTGTTTTTTATTTGGGACATAATCGCAGCAGCATCAACATTATATTTACCCGCACTTATTCGCTTTACAATCCCAAGTTCCATAAGATATCTCATCTGGACAAAAACATTTGGTTTCTGCAGGTGTTTGTTGTATTTCCTGTTGTATTCAGATATGATGTCCTTAGGAGAAACTTCCTTGCTCTTTTTTTGTAGTTCAATTATTGTGCTAAGTATATCCATCTGCTGTTTTGTTATGCCGAGCCATTTGTCTAGAGCATCCATATCGCTATAAAGGTATACATACATATATACCTTTTGTAACCCCGCTTAATAAATGAAAACTGACTATATACTAATTATGGCACGCTCGGTCATACTTTTACTGCTTGTAATGGTTGCGATTGGCGCAGTGTACGGATACGACATAGGCTGCGGGGGATCTGACTCAAGACTTGCTGACTCTCATTGTTACTGGGCACTTGGTGGAAATTGGCACTGCGAGTACTATACATGGTACCGCATAAATGTCACAACGCCTCGCGCAATTAATGTGTACATGTCTATCAATTCCTACAATACTAAGTACTACGGGCTGTATGTATGGACAGGTAACCAGTACGGGCCAGACCCTACTCCTGCAAACGCTGGCGTGGGCTGGGCAGGGGTATGCGCTTACAGGACTAGCCAGGGGATGGAAAGCGGGTGTCAGACTAATCTTTTGAACCCAGGATATTACTGGATAAGGATTGACGCAGTGGGTTTCTATAGTGCAGGCTCTTACTACATGAGTGTTGGCTGCAGCTGCTATGCGATGTACACTCAGAATTACAAATGCTCAGGTAATCTCTCACAACGAGAATATGTGACTGACAAATGCGCAGTTAAGTATGACACTGTTGACAACTGCACCCAAAATTATTGCATGAATAATGACAGATATTTTAGTGGTTTCTGCAACAATTCGTTAGGTAAATGCGCCAGATGGAAGGAGAATTGTGCAGATTATAATTATTATGGGCCGAAAGAATATTATTGCAATAACAGCAACCTGTACAGTCACAGGAAATACCATATGTTCGGCTGTACGCCCGGCAAATGCAATGAGACCAGTTCTAAATGGGTAAATGATACGATGGAACAATTCTGCAAGGCGGGCTGTTTTAACAAAAAATGTGCTGACAATCTTGAAATAACAGATGTAAATGTAAATTCGCTCAGCCTTATACAAAACTCCACTTTTGAAGTAAATGTTTCAGTAATGGTAAATACAGGTGATAAGCCAACTGTAAATCTTTATCTTATAAATTCAAACGGGTCAACAGTTTATCCATATCTGTCTCCATCTTGTAATGGTTCGAGCCTTTGTCTAGCACCCATTCCAATAACCAATCCCTCGATGCCCATAGTGTATCCTGATAATCGTACTCCAATAAATGTCACGTATAATTCTACTTTTCAGGTGTATCTTGACTCAGATAAATTGCCAATAGGTGAATATACTGTAAAAATAGATGCAATGGTTTCAAAAGATGCAAATCTGATAGATAGTATAACACTTGATTCAAAGCTCGTTGTGGGGGATTATATCGCTCCTCTGACAAATTCAGAGAAGCTGGGTTTCTTTCCGCTTGGATCTGACCGAGCAAACGAAGATGATTCTGGCGGGGGAACCCAGTTAGGAATTGTTGCTGTAATAGGCGGAACAATTGCGGCAGGTGGAGCTGTAGCAGTCTCATTTTCAAGGGCGGGTTCGTTTAACAGAAGTCCTAACAGTTTTGCAAAAAGTATTTCAAAGAGTTTAGAACGCATGGGTATGTCCTTGGATGATTTATATGCGCAGATGACTCCGAGACCAAGACCAACACTGGTGACTGGAGATTTCGAGCGGAGATCATTTAATCTTCCTACTGAACTAACATCAGAAGGGATAGCTGCTTTTAATAAAGGAATCCAAGACAAGTGGTATGCCTGGTATAATGATACAATCCTTAATGTGAACGGTCGTTATCGCGGCTTGTTGGGCAGCAGGCAAACTATACCACGCGGTGGAGTTTTCATAGATGGGAAATCTGGTGATGTGTGGCTTGCTGAGAGAATGGCACAAAATGCAATGATGCCAATGGTAGGAGCAATACCGCGAAGCGATACCATCTACATAAACGGTGTGGAAATAAAGACTGACCGCAGCACAGCTTTTTACGAAGGAGAGGAATATTCATACACAATCACAGCTGAGTCACGTTTCTTAAGCGCAGATTCAGATTCTCCGAGTATGAACTTTACTACTGTCAATCAATGCTTGGCAGAGGCAGCAGCAGATCCATTTCTAATGTATCCAGAATTAGCTATATGTATGTCAGTTAAGTCAACTGATGTTGGCGCTGCGTTTTCACAGGGTTATGGTCAAGGTATAAATGACCAAACTATTGGGTATTTCTCGAAGTATACAGATGTGGGCGGAGCAGTAAAAACCATTATAGTTTATTCAAATCCAATAACCATGCTTCTTTTTGAAGGTGGCGAAGAATGGGACACTTTTAGAGCATGCACGCAGAACCTTGATGCTGCTGGTTACTGCGAGGGCTATATGTGGGGTTCAATTACAGGGACTGTAGCTTCTGGTGCAGCTACTGATGCAGTAATAACTGTTCCGTTCCCGTTCGATTTGGCTTTGAAGGCGATGGATACAGAATTCTTAATGCGCGATTTTTGGCATATACATGAGCTCGAATATTTCCAGCCTGAAATCCCAGATATCCCGCCTGAAAACTTGACTTGGGGGCCTTATGATCCACTTGAAAATGACCCTGATTTCCATGATATATTGTACCCACCACCAGTTCCTGAGACATTGCCTGAATCAAGTAATGCACCATTGCTACGGATTGACCCAGATAGTTGCGATCCAGAATATTGTACTCCTATCAATAACACAAGAACCTATGTTTGCAGCATACACGATGTGGATTCAGCCAATGTTTGTTATGACGCTGTCCCTCGACCGACTATCAGTCCTTCACCATAGGTCGTAACATTAGGTGTTTATTATGTTTGATTTAACATTACAATTACTGACATTTCTTACTGCGATAGGAGTATCAACATTTGCGATGGTTTCTGGAGGTGAAGGTGCAATAATCTTTACCCCATTTTTTATAGGATTGGGTATTGAACCAACACAAGCGATTTCTACAGCTTTTTTGACACAACTTTTTGGAAAAACATCAGGTACAATCGGTTATCATCTAAAAAAAGAGAAGCACATACAATGGAACATAGTTCTTATGCTAATCCTGTTTAGTGCACCATTTGTTGTAATTGGTTCATATTTTACATATATGCTTACATCTTCGATTGTTAAAACATTATTTGGTGGTATGATCCTAGTTCTTGCTTTATTGATGGCATATTCGTTTAGGAAACAGGACAGCAATCGAGAATCTGTGAATGGAAGAGAAATCACTAAATTATCCTTTGTTCCTGCGATTGCTGGATTTCTTACAGGGATATTTTCAATCGGTGCTGGAACAATAAATATGGTTCTGCTGGAACGAATTTTAAAACTCAGGATAATAAAAACAGTTGCAACTGTTGTAGCTACAATGGCGATTACTGCTTTGTTTGGTTCAATTGTGCACGCTTACTATGGCTTGAGGTGGGACATAATACCGTTTACAGTAAGCGGGGTTTTAATTGGAGGACAGATAGGTCCTCGCATAGCAAGTTGGCTTGATAAAAAACAGAAATCGCATTTAATTAAAATATTATTTATAACGCTGACAATAATTGTCGGCAGTATAATGATTATATCATCTTTTTAATTATTCTTCAGCGAACTTCTTGACTGCCTCGTAATTCTCAACAATAAGCTTTGCCTTTAGTTTACCAAAACTAAATGGGTATTGGTCATCCGGATTTCGCTTAAGAGTAATTATCTTGTTTCCTTTAAATTCTCCAATTTCATGCATATTGTTACACCTCGTTTTCTAAACATAGACATATCATTTATTTTATAGCTTTCTAATCGCATATTTTATCCAGATTTCAAAAGATTTATATAGTCTTTACTACTAAGTAATAACAAATCGGTGAATACTAATGTCCGCTAACCATAGATTTTTTTTAAAATGGAAGCCGCCAAAGAGAAAGCCACAGGTTTCTAAACCGCGGCCAAAAGCAATTACAAAGCGCGAGCTAAAGGAATATGTTGAGACAGCAAATAATGTTACTGAACATGGTGTAGCTCCTCAAAATCATAAGCCGGTCACCAAGGAGGAGATATTGTTTGCACTTCTTACTACAGGAATAATGGTTCTTTCAGGTTATACTGTATCCACAGTGGGGCATAATAACTATCACAAGGATCCTCACAAGGAAAAAGCAAGGGAATACAAAGTGCTTGCAGTACCTGTTACAACAAGCGATGTGCCTCAGGTAAATGAATCAGTCCTGGAAGAGATAACTGACAGGCTTTTCTCGCCAGATAACCCAAGCTCAATCTATAACTGGTTTAAGTTAACAAGCAATGGGAAGTTCAAGTTCCTTGGAACAGTTACAAAACCTTTTGTTCTTTCAAAAGATGCAGCAAATTACACAGGAACATTCGTAGGAGGCGCACCAGGTCCCAATCAAAAAGAGTTTGTTAACGATGCTATCAAAACAATTGACGATACTGTTGATTTTTCAGAATTTGATGGCAATAATGATGGGTCTGTTGATCATGTGCTGTTTTTAACACCACCACATCTTGCACAGAATTTTTCTGGTGATAAATCATGGAACACGCATTATTTCCATAAAACATTTGCATTTTCCAATTTTACAAAAGCAGATAATGTCTGGATAAACCAGTGGACTGTTTTTGATATGCCAGACAAGACTGATGTTAAAAAGGATTATGACTTTTCAGATTGGAGTTCAGGCGTTGCAGTTGGCTTCAAGGATGTTTGGTACGGATTTTTGCTGCATGAAATTTTGCATTCAATAAACTTCACAGTCCATGAATACATTTCTCATTTAGCTGATTCTCGTGGGGGTACAGGTCCATTTGACTCAATGTCAGGCGGGCACCATAAAATATTCAATAACATAAGTGAGCCAGCATATTTGAGCGTATACAATAGGATACAAATGGGGTTTGTTAAGCCACATGTATTAAATTTCGGAACAAATGAAACAATCCGCATATGGCAGGCTGATAGCCCTGAATCAAAGGATAAGATTGAAGCTGTTAAAGTGAATCTTACGAAAGATGGCAAGGACTACTTGTTGCTTGAATGGAGAAATGGACAACCTGCTCAAAAATGGCACAATTTTGATATTGGCTTGCCTACCGGGCTTGCCGTTTACAATGTTACTGATTACGTTGAACTTTCTGTTAACAAAACTTCACAAATTATTAGTTGGTACGGAATGATGCCACGGGTTGTTGATGCAACACCAGGAGACAGCAGTACTTACCCAGCAGGAACCTGGAAAAATGCCCTGCTGAATCCGGATACTGTAATGTCGGTGTTAGCAAGGCCAGGCAGACATATTGAATATTACGAAAATGGCACACCTTACCTTGTAATTCCTCCTGAAAATGTCAGGGTTGAAATCGTTAAGATTGATTCAAAAGAAAGATGGACTGATGTTAAGATAACTTATCTTGTCCCTAAATAAGCCCCCGGAGGGATTTGCACCCTCGACCCCTTGATTACAAGTCAAGTGCTCTTCTAACTGAGCTACGGGAGCAGCTGTGCTGTTTTCCGCCAGCGCGTTTCTAAAGGGCTGTACAGTAGCAACCTTTAGGCTGCAATAAGAAAGAGTAATTGAATTGGCTTTATATTTTTTACTTTAAATCGATTATATCCCAATCATCGTTATTTAGATACAGGATTACTTGCAATCTGCCGCAAATTTTGCACAAATGCCTGGTTTCACCTGTCTTTTTGTTCTTTGCTACGAAGTCGCTGTGTGATTTACATTGCTGGCATCGTGGAACAACTGAAATAACTTTTATGTCCTTGGTGTTCTTATACATGAATTCGGCGTCTCCTATAACAACGGCAACATTAAAATATCTTAAATACTTTTCTCTGATGTAGATAAACATGGCAAATGCAGAAGGACATCTTATAGTTGGTACAGTTGCCGGGGTCGGACTCGCACTTTTGCTTTCATTTTTGGGCATAGGTCCGCTTGTTCTATTCCTTGGTGCGTTAGTCTGCATAATTGCCTCAGAATTTCCTGATATAGACCAGGACCAGTCGCTTCCACGGAAAGTTATGCGAGGTGTTTTACCTGGTTTGGTGGGAATGTTAGCGCTTTATCTTTTCTTTTCGTGGAGATACTGGAATAATCAGTTGTGGGAGCAGGCACTTTTTGTTGCATTGCCTGCAGCATTCATGATAAGCTATGAGAAATTTATTCCAAGGCACAGAGGAGCAATACATAAGTTTCCAGGATTAGCTATACTGCTTTCGGTAATAGCAATAATCGCTTTCTTTGTACATTTTAGCTGGATAGAAGGAGGAATACTCCTGCTTTTCGGAGCAGTAGGTTTTGGGACGCATGTATTTTTGGATCATATTTAGCTGCATTCTATGCCGCTAACTTGCGGGCATTTACCATAAGGACAACAAATGCGTAAACCATCAGTAAGTTCTGTTATCACACAGCCATTTTGTCGCAGCTGGATCTGTGCTGTTTTGTCTAACATGTCGGTGTGCCAACACTTTCCAAGTATTACTGCGCCTGTTAGCTGCGTAATACCAAGAATCCCAATCGCAATAATAAGAACAACCGCTGATACAAAAAGTATTACAAGGGCACCTTTTTCCATCTATATACTATAGTAACTATTCACTTATATATTTTTATATCAACATCTTTAAGAAAAGATTTGTCGCTGTTCACACGTATAAAAACGCCAAGGATATGTTTGCAGAACCTTCGTTTTAAACTGAACCATTTACAGTCGCAGTTCCATGCATCCTTGAACCGCTTTTCAGAAAAATAAATCACAGAATGGGATATATTAAATCGTGGGTCCATGCACGTAAAGCCGATATGTTTTCCAGTTACATAATCAACGTTTATATTGTTTAGGATTCGTTTAGCTGACAAAATACTGCCACGTGGAATATCATTTGTTTTTTCTATTAGTTCATCACTAAATACCCGGACTTTCATTATTTCCACAAAAATGCAATCATCAAACACAACAAAGCCAATGTGAAAATTGTATGTACGGCACCAGTAATCTGATATTTCGCTAGGCTTACAACGGAGTAGACAGTAACTACTCCGAATACCGCATAAATTATGTTTTTGCTTATCATGTTTGTATCTAGGTGAATTTTATCAGTTAAAGAATAAAAAGTTATCTATTACCTCGATTTTTTGAGTTTGATAATAATTTGTTTTAGTCTTCGTATGACCTCGTCATTGCCGTCGATTTCTTTTGTATCGCCATTTAATCTTTTGTTAAGCTCGTATTCACGGCGCTTGAATTCTGTTTCGCCGGCTATCCGCCGAAAATCACTGTCATTTACACCTGCTCCTCGCAATGCTTCTGCCATTTGCCTGAGCGTGTAGCCTCGCTGCAAGCCAAGCTTCATGTAAGCACGCAAATCTTCCAGCGGAGCTTTTTTTCCGTGGCGCTCTTCTGCAAGTATTCGTTCTTTTACTGTCCTAAGTGCTTCCCAGACATCTATCCCTTTTTTCCCAAGAATTGTTAGTATTGCTGCAGCAATTATTACACCGATTGTTATGATAATTGTGATATCATAGACTATTACTGGGATCTTACAGTCCAACGGGCAGTTATCTGCATTTTCTCCCATGTCGCATACTTTGTTTCCACAGTATGCTGTGCCAGAAGGAGGAATAACACTTCTGATTATTTTTTGGCTGTCAAATCCAGCTGGATATGTCCATACTGTGATGAATTCCTGGCTTCCTGCTGAAACCGGAATCAGATCATATGTAAGAATTATTGTTCCTTTTACCGGGCCTTTGAACTGCCAATGGTTTCCAGTCCTTACCAATCCCTGGTAGTATTGATCGCGGGAATCATACTTTACATCAGATTTTTGGATTCCTTGGACATCCCAGGTTGTTACTACCCAGCCTTGCGGCGTGAATTCAACCAAATCAAATACTGTAACAGCTTCGCTTGCAACTATATGGATTGTTATGTTTGTTGTTTTTCCCTGTTCAAGTACAGAAGGTTCAGTTCGTTCTACTGTAACTTCGCCTAAAACTATGGGAAATACTAATAAAACAAGTAGTAAACTCACTCCCACCTTAAAATTCATATTTAGAATTACGTAATCTTGTTTTATATAACTTTTTAGTACACGTTCTTAAAGGCTATTTTATCGCCGATATTGATGTTGTGATTAATTGTGAAATTGGCGTTAACCTCAAGTACATATACGTAAGGCTTAGACGGTGTATAGACTTCGCATGGCTCGCTTTTGCAGGGTTGGAAATCATGTTTTATGTCAACAATTGCCATGTTTGGCGCAATAAAAATTACATCCAGCTGGATTTTCATGTTTTTCATCCAGTAATTCAGGTACTGTTCCTCATCAAAAATGAAAAGCATGCCATTGTGCGGGCCAAGATAACTTCGCCACATCAGGCCAGTTTCCCACTGCTGCTGTGTTGTGGCAAGCTCGACCGCAACAACAGTTTTGCCAAGCATAACTTTTGGAGTGTAGTGTTCCTCAATCATGAAAGATATGGCTACCAAAAATAGGATAATCAAAACGATTTTCAGGTTTCCCATAAATGTCGGGGGGGAGATTTGAACTCCCGATCACCGCGTGTCCCAGCCCACCCTTTAGAAAAGCGTGGACGGAAATTTTGGCTCATGAGCGCGGCATTCTACCAGACTAAACTACCCCGACAAAACTTCCTTCTAAATAAAGTTTTATCAAAGAAAGTTTATAAGTGTTACCTTGAATGTCCTAAATTCCTCGTATATAGGCCAAAAATCTTTGGCTTACGTTATATTTTATTTCCATAACAGAATAAGCTCCGACCAGGCAACCCAATATTATACTGCCAATCACTGAACGGCTTGTTATATACGTTGCAACACCCGAAGAAAAGCCAGTGCTATATACCATGCTTGCATTTGTAAAAGAATCTGGATCAAGCTTTTGTTCTAGCAATCCTTCATTAGGGGCTGGCATATCAGCCATAAATCAGCCTGCTTTTTTATATTTTCCTAATACGTTGTTCAGTTATTTCTCTGTGAACTTTCCTTCAAGCAGGTCAAGGCGTTCATTTAGCTCTTCAATGCCCTTTAGAAGGTCGTCGATGAGATTTGCTTCCTTTTCAACTAGGCTAAGCAGAAGTTTCTTGTCTGGTTTTGCCTCATCAATTGCCTTTTTTATAAATATCTTCAAATCTTTTACCCTCGATTGCAAAACGATTATATCAGCCATATTTTCACCCCGATTTTTTGATTTTTTCAGCTATTTCCTTTAATTTTTTATCATCTGCACGCGGGCCAAGCAGCGTTGTTACATAACCTGGGTATTTGTCAAAAAATACCTTTTCTTCGCACCATGTTTCAACGAACTTTTCGCTGAGTCCGTGCAATGGATATAACTTGATATGAGCATGGTTGACTCCCATGCCTTCAGCAACCATTGCAACCCGCTTAACATTTAGCCCTTTTTCGAGCATTTTTACAATCTTTTTTGTAATAATCATATATTTCTTGTAAAAATCGTCGTCGATCTCAAAAATATCAGAACCATAGTGCTTTTTTGGCATTACCAGCGTCATTCCTTCAACATTTGGATTTATGTCAAGAGTGGCAATAAAGTCATTATCTTCGTATATAACATGGGCTGGTAGCTCTTTTTTAGCTATCTTGCAAAATATACAGTTTTCCATCTTTTGATTAGAATTTAGGTATTCTTAAATAAGTTTCTTTTGAGCTGGCATGGCTCGAAGCACAATTTGTTACCTTTATACAGTGGTAAATAAAGAAAGGTATATAAAGATGTATTCACTGTTAGGTGGTATATACAAGGCTCTAAAACGGGCCCTAAAACGAGGACAAATCCAACAGAGAGGAACGAGTATACTGCCTTTCTGTGGTGATTTGCTTGCCGAATTTGTACAAATTTGGAGGGATAAAAGATGGCAGAACAAGAACAAACTTATAGGAAACCAGAAACGCAAGGCACAGGAAGCCTTGAAAGCAGAGCTTCTGGAAAAGGTGGAGAACAAGTCGTTGTATTTGTCGGAACACCATTGTTTAAACAAGACGATTATTTCCAAGCAGCTTACAGAGCAGACATGACAGTTAACGAAGCTGTAGAAATCTCAGTTAGAGAATTGGAAAAAACTAAGCCAGAAGTTGCAGATGGTTTGCGAAATCTTCTGAGAGGAGAACACCAAATCAAATCAGATGGTACTGTTATAAAAGGAACTGATCGACTTGGAGACATTGCAAAAATAGAAACAACTGAAGACGGAAGAACAACATACAAAGTTGCACCATTAGACTTAGTAGAAACACAGGGTGGCGGCTTGTACAAATTATTGTGCTAGCCTAATTTTTTACTTTTAACGGTCGGGGTGTGACTATGGTGCCATACTTTCCAGAAGATGAGGTTAAATCAGGGTGTAAAAAATGGGAGTTGTAGAAGACTTAGGGAAAAATAATCCGCAGTTAGTATACCTGGAGCACATTTACAAGCTCATTATGAAAGGCAGGATTAGCAAGGAGCTAAAGGCCGAGCTTGAAAAGGCTGGTATAACAGCAGATTCTAATAATCCAGGTACTGCATTGACTGTTGTAGATAACTCTCTGGGTATTTTTTATGAACTAGCACCTACGATGGATGCAAAGACATTAGACAGTATTGTAGAAGACAGCACAGAGAAAGAAGTATTACAAAAACAGGAAGCTGCTAAACGGGCACTTAGCAAAAATCAAACATTTTCTGAAGTTACAAAAAAGGCACTGGAAGAAGTATGCAAAGAATTAAATCCAGATATGGGCATAATGGAAAAAGATGGCGAACTTTGTGTTTACTTGAAGGTTGAAAGTTATATTCTCGAAGGAAAAAGTACACAAGTTGACAGTGGCGAGTGGGCAAGAGGATATTATCTTTTCCCTGAAACAAAAGTGTATTTTAAACTGAAAATGAGCGGTGACAGACTTGTCGCTGTTGGCGGAGAAAGCAGTTCCCCACTTGTAGAAGGAGTATATTGGCATCCGTTTACTTATACAAGGGACAGGGACCCAAGGAGCAGAGTAGATTCAGACATATGTTTTGGTGGCTCAGTATACGATTCTGTCAGTCAAGTAAAAGATACAGCATTTGGAAAGATATTGTTTGCGCTTGCCAAGGGTAAGGGAATTCTTCAAAACGGTCTTAAACAGGGCGTACATCCACGAACTCAAATGCAAACTTGTGTGGGTAGCGGAATGGTAAGAAGAATTTCTGAATCTGAGGTTGCGAGATACGAAAGAAACAGGATACATGTTACTAACAGGAGTAGTTAAATTAGGAGATGATAATAATGGGGTTTTTAGACAGATTCAAAAGTAAAAAGAAAAAAGAAGATGAAGAAACAGAAGAAGAAACTGATGGGGAAAAAGCTGAAGACAAAAAACCTGCGATTAGCAAGGAAGAATTAATTGAAGCAAGTAAACCAAGGCGAAGCAGACCGCTTAGAACATTTAAAGTTGGAAAACGTATTGATGTTCCTCTTACTCCAGATCTTGAAACACAGGTTACCTCAGCGTTACGTGTACCAATACAACGACAGGCGCTGGAGAAAGCTTTTGCTTACATTGAATTGATACCACTTGTTATTGGAAGTCATGAAGAATGTTATGGTCATTTGTTAGCTCTTGAACATGATCCGAAGGGCATTGTTGTGGATTTAACATTAGCACCAGACCAAGAAGTAAATTCTGTACATGTAGGACTGAATTTTGATGCTGTATGCAAAGCAGGGGAAGAAATAAAGGATACACCATATCGTATTGTCGGATGGTGGCATAGTCATCAACAAATGGCTGTTTTCTTCTCGTCAACAGATGATACAAACATAGAAGATGTGCTTAACTCAACAATGGCATATAAACAGATGGGACCTGACAAAGTAAAATATGCTTATGGACTAACACTCAACGAAAGAAGAGAATATTATGCTGAAATTGCGATACAAAAAGGCCACATTTCTAGCAGGACAACACACGCAGAATTCTTGATACTTGAGGGCGGACCTGTGTTCGATAAAGCAGCACTTGGGGCTGAGATTAGAGAACGCATCAAAACTGCGAAAAGCAAATATTGGGGCAAAAGGGCATACGAAAAACCAGCTCCGCGCAGAACTGTTGATGCAGGTTACAATAGAGATGTTGAATTCCCAGGTTGGGTTGGCGAAGTGGACTATAAACAAGAGACTGCAGTTGGTGGAGAAAACTACAAACAAGAGACTGCAATAACACCAGTTCAAGAAACTGCATTAGCAATTCCTCCACAGGCAATACCTGTAGCTGAAGCTGTAACAGAACAGATAACCCAAAAATCTGATGATACTGAAAAAAAACCAGAGGAAAAAGAGAAATCTAAGGAGTGATGATTATGGCAAATGGTGGGATATATGACAGGCAAAAAAGGATTCCAGGATGGAACCAGGATGAACTTGCTAATAAGCGAGTTTTGATAATAGGAGCTGGAGCCTTAGGTAATTTTGTTGGCCTTGAGCTGGCATTACTAGGTGTAGGGCACATCCAGGTTTATGACCACGACACAATTGAAGAGACAAACCTGAACAGGCAATTCTTGTATATCGATAGTGTTGGCCAGAAAAAGGCACCAACTCTTGCTGAAAGACTTTCACACTTGAACCCGCAAATCGACGTTAAGGGCATGCATATGAAAATTGATGAGGACACAATTGAATACCTTGTCAAAGCAGACCAAAAACCAGATGTCATAGTTGACTGCCTTGACAATTTTGTCACACGCGCCATTCTTAACAAATATTGTGTGGAAAACAAGATACCACTTGTTTCTGGCGGAACCTCACCAATGAAAGGTCAGGTAATGGTCTACCTTCCAGGACAAACACCATGTTTGGATTGCCAAACTGGTGATTTGTATGAACGTGCAGAAGCAGAAGATGAATCTTCAAGGACTTCGTGCATCAGAGATCCAAATCCTTCTGTTGTAACAACAAACGGCATTATCGGCTCAATCATGGCCGATAACGTACGTAAGGTCCTTATGCATATTGACGGGGATCAGAGACTTGGGGGCAAATTAGTATACAATGGACAGTCAGCCAACGAGTTTGGTATTGAAAAAATCAAGAAGAAGAAAGATTGCAAGTGTTGAGGTGATAAACGATGCAGCTTAGTGAGGAGATGCTTAAGAAGCTATTGAGGGGAGAAAAAGGTCTAGCTTCAGAGCTTCAAGAGCAGGAACAGTCTTCTACTGAGCCGCAGGCACCTATAATACCACAACCGCAAAGTCCACCTGCAGTTCGACCTGCACGTCCAATTAATGACCAAGAGATGGATGGGGACAGACCTGTTACTAGTTCTAGACTTACATTGGCTCAGGCAGAAGCAATCCTAGCACGTACAAAAATTAAGGAACAAGAAGCATTTCAGGCTTGTGAAGATGCAATACCCCAGGGTAGCGAACAAGATCTAGCTGAAGCAAATACAAGATACATCCAATTAAAAAGCGTGCGTTCTGGCGCAGAACATGTTGTAGAACAATTAAGAGCCCAATCTGGTCAAGCCCAAAGTCAAGATAGTGTAAGACACGTGGATGTTGATATGGAGAGACTTTTAAACGAGATTAATAATCCAGCTCCAGGTGGGGCAAATGTTGCGCCAGCTGTACCACAAACAAGGAGAGGACACCTGGTCAGAGAACATTCACTTGAAGATGTGATACAACCAGCAGGGACTGATAGCGCTACAGTTGAAAGGGTCGCTGAACGCGGGGCAGCTGCATTAGCAGGTGCAGCAAAATTGCTCGAAGGAGCTGAAGATAAAAATCTGAGAAAAATTAGCCCTGGAACATTGATGGCTGTTGATTATATCCTTAAAGTAATTTATAATGATAATTTTGACGGTGAAATCGATAAGTTAAGGAAGGCGTTACCCGCTGAAAAGACTAGAGAAATAAGCTATATTGTTGATGCTGCAAAACTTGCGCGTACCCTTAAATTAAAGGGGGCTTCTTATGTACAGGTTCAAGGTCTTTTTACTACACTTGTTGAAAATTCAGACAAGCCCGGAACAATGGGTTTTGTTAAATATGTTTTTGATAATAATATTGATATCTCCTATATGCGGGAGCTTTTAGATTTCCTTAATAGTAATACTCCTGAGCAAAGAACCAAAGCACTTAAAGTTATGAACAAAGTTGGTGCAGCAACAAAGCATACAGGTATTGAAAATGTTGCTGATTTTGTTAAATACGCTGTTGAACACAATATTAATCTTTCATATATAAACGAGCTTGTAGGTTTTCTTAACAACAATACCCCTGAACAAAGAACCCTAGCACTCAAAGTTATGAAAAAGATAGGCCAATCCGCAGATTATGCAAGTACGTATGCGGGTGCTGAAGAGCTTGCTAACATAATCAACTCAGAACACAGGAAAGAAATATTAAAACTTTTACGAAAGTTGGGAGAATTAGATTCTCATGAACTTAAGGACCTGGAAAAAATAGCTGATGGAGACGCAGATTCTGCTTCATTGAAGTTTGCCAAGGATGTAGGCATGAGGCGCAACCCGAATTTATCGCTTCCAGCATACATAGCGCTTGAACATATTGTAGACTCCATAATCCACAATTACCGCTATTCTATGTTTGGTTTAGATAACGAAGATATTGAATGTCTAAAAGCTCAATACCAAAATGTTGATTCAATTAAAAATGCTGCTCACGAATATATAGACAAGATAGATGATAAACTTCAGACATGTACTGAAGGTAAATACGGTGCATTACATTCTCCAAAACAGGGTTGTAACCAATGTAAAGAAAGAGAAAGCGGCATTGGTTGCATTAGGCGTAACACAGCAAGGAATCTTAAAGGACTTCTTAGAGCAGTAGTTGCAATTGTTTCTGACGGGAAATCTGATAGGCCAGGTGATAGAGATGACTAACCTCAATTACTCTATCGCAATGGGAGATGAACTGTCAAGAAGGACATTAGTACTGCTTTACCCTGATGCAATTGACCCACTATATGTTGACGAGGTAGCATCTGAGGACTTGGATGAAGTTGATAATTGGGCAGCTGGGGCACAAGCTGAATTTGAAGAAGAAGCTGCAAGAAATAAAAATTCACACCCAACTATTACAGCCAGAGTTTCAGATTATTTTTCAAAAGCAGGTGCTTGGTTAGATGAACATCCAAGCTTCAAGAAAGGGCTTTATGCATCTGCATTCACAGGGATACTCTTAGCTTCAATGTTTTCACCAATGGTTGGACTTGTAGGGACAGCGTTTGCAGAAGAGCCAAATCACAATGTTGGAATTGACGGTTTTATCACAGAAGCACACGGTGCAACAGTTGATAATTACATAAATGCAAGCGAGCAAACAGTCTTGAAAAATGATACAACTGCGGTATACTGTGATTTACAAAATCTTAGTAATGAACTCAACAGCAATAGTGATTTTAACGGACTACTTGAACAAATTCTTGCACAAAGTGTTGAAGCAAAGGACATAGCAAAATACAAGCAAGACCCAGCAAAAGCATATCAGGTTTTTGACACGTTAAACAGGACAATCGAAGCACTTAACAATGCAACAATTGAGCAGCAGAAAACAATAGCTCAATTGAATTTTAATGATTCCGCTTTTGCAATGAGATACAATTGGATGCTGCAGAACATCACAAAGTTCAATGAGATATTCAATGCAACAAAAAACATTTATGATCCTGCGCTTGGAAATTCCTATTGTTATAATTTGCTCAACAGCTTTGAAGGGCAAGCAAAGTCAATCATAAAAGCAAGGGATTTGGCAAGAGATGAATTGCCTGATGTAATGAGAGATGTTGTATTGATTGGTAATTATCTATCCGAGGACATAACTACCTTAAGAGAAAATGCAAAATATAAGTCAATTGATGGAAAAACATTCAAAACACCAGGTGGTGCGCTAAACCAGTCGCTGATTAAACTGATAAATGACATGGAAAAAAGCAATGTGAAAAAGAAAACAGCTTCCCAAAATAATGATGATGCTAGAAATACCGAAATTGCTATCCTTGTCTCACAAATAATAATGTGGTCCTTGATATATGGACGCAGAAGCAGGAATGATGACTAATGGAAAGCTACAGATTCAAAAAAATGATTGAATATGCTGATGATTTGTCTAGGCAGACATTGGCAGTGTTATATCCAGATGTCATTGACCCGCTTCATGTAGATGAGATAAATCCTGATGAATTTGAAACGGTTGACGCACTAGCTGCAGACTCACAGGCAGCATTTGATGAGGAACAGAAACCTGTCAAGAAAACATCAAGGATAATTGAAAAACTTAAAACAGTCAAAGAAGACGTAAGTTCATACTTAAATTCACATCCTACTTTACAAAAAGCAGCAACAGTAGCAGGAGTCGCTGGACTATTATTCTTAGTTATAACTTCGCCATTCATAGCACCGGCAATGGTTGCAACAGGCGCTGTTCCATCCAATGTGCAATTGGCAGGATATACTGTTAACAATAACATAGTTCAGTTAATTAATGACGGACACAATGCAACAGCTGACGGAAACCTTACAGTGGACGAATTGGTAACCATTAGAGCAGATACAAATGTAAGTTATGATAATGCTTTTGCACTGAACAATTTTGTTAAGGAAAAGTCACAATTTGATGTGTCGCTTGACCAGCTGTTAACTTATTCATCTCAATTAGAAAAGATTGCAAATGACAAAGGTAGCTTGGACAAAGCGAGCCCGATATTTAACAACATAAATTCAACTCTTGCAAGCATAGAATCACAGATTGCAGCGCTAAACAATACAATGATTGGACTAAATGATACAGATAATGATACTCAAAAAAATGCTTTTGCAGATTCGATTAATGCTTTAACAACAGCTTTGGATAGCTACTCCAAGGTATTCAATAATACAGTCCAGAACTATAAGCAAGAACTTGGAAAGACATTTTGCTACAATTTATTAAAGACTCTTAAAGAGCCGGCAAAATCATTGGTTGATACCAGAAGCGCGATTGCAAGAGAAACATCCAGCATGCCTCATAATCTTCAGGAACTTAAGACATTTTTAGAAAGCGATTTGACAGTAATACAGGGCAAATACAAATCAATTGACAGAAAGACATTTACAACACCTGCAGCTGCATTAGACCAATCATTGTCTGTTCTTGACAAGGATTTGAATACAGTCAAAAAACCAGCAACACATGTTGAACCAGATTTATTGACAAAAACAAAGGACGGGTTATGTTTGTTTGGAACTACTTTTGCACAATTACCATGGTGCTTAACTTATGTTGTACCTTCCACGTTGTGGGTTTCAGCTAAAGTTGCAAAGAAGGCAAGTGATTCGTATAAAACACACAAAAGGCAGGAGCGAAGGAAAATAGCCCAAGAGATGGCAAAGAAAGGAGACGATTGGGACGACGATTGTGATTAAAATGAATATCTTTGAACCCGAAAAAATTGGAATGGAAAGATATGTTACTGTAGCCAAGTCTCTAAGTGATTATCTTCTTACAGGTATTTCATGTGTATTACCTCCAAATAAAACAACTGAACTTTTGGATTATGTAAACCAAACAAAAGTCATACTTTCAAAAGTAAAAGATGCAAAAGAACTACTGTCGTTTACAAATCAACCGCTGGAAATTGTAAATTTTCTTGAGACAGAATTCAATGCCTGCCTTGAGAAGGTTGGAACAAATCTGCCTGAACTGATGATAGCTGAGAAAAAGTCAATACTTGCTGATTACAAACAAAAACGTAAAGCTGAGACATTAGCTACATTTAGCGGAAATAGCTATTCTGATCCATTGGTAATCCACAAGGGATTACAGATGTTCGAACAGTCAGAACTAGCTGCAGCCAAGGAATCATTCAAAACTTATATTTTTGATAACAGTTATCTAAAGAAACTTGTAGAAAAATCAGTAGATGCAAAAAATATGCATATAGCACAGGAAGCATTTTTCCTTCTTGCTGATTACGTTAAAACATTTGGTTATGACCAAAGTTCAGAAAACTTTGTAGTATGGTATGTTTCTAGTCTTGAAGAGAACCTAAGAAAGGCAGGTTCTCCAAGAATAATGCAAGAATTACTTGATACTGCGCCAAAACTCGGAAGTCTTGAAGGTATAATGGCACATGCAAAAGTGTTTGGAAAACTTCCAGGCATGCCTGTCAGTTATGAGACTGAAGATATACCCTTATCACAGCTTCAGGCTGTTGATTCAACGGCAATTTCAATAGGCAAAGAACTCCAAACCAGAATAAAACAAAGAGAACCAGATAAATCTGTTTTGTTTAAAAAGCTTGATTATGCAACTTGTGGAGACACTCTTGAACAATCATTGCTTGACTGGTTTGAATTACGTTCACAAGAAGGCGGTCCAAACTCAGCTAAATTCAAGCTTGCTGGTATCATATACAGGATTACACATGCAAATACTGCTGCTGCAGAAGCTGTAGTAACTGATTTGCAGGAAAATATGTCCAAGGAAGGAGAATCAAAAATAAAATTACCAGATATAACTGATGATGCAGAAATCGGAACATTTTTTGATACACTATACAAAGGTCTCAAACCCATTAAGAAAGAGATTAGTTCATTAAAAACAATTGAACAGCTTGTAAACGATGGAGTCCTAATCATACAGCCACAAGTTGGAGAGGGCAATCCAATAAAGATAATCAGAGAAGCGCATGCACCTGAATGTCTAAAACTTGAAGGAATGTTAATAGAAACTGCATGTAACGAAGCAGCTTCAAACGGAAAGCGGGTGATGGTCATAACTGAACAGCCTATCGAGGCTGCAATGCAGGGCATCTACGGGCAGTGCGCAGTTAGCCAGGGTCTGATATCTAATGTTGATGAATACATTGAACTTAGCATGTTGATGGGATTACATATATTTGACATTACTGAAAAGAGCGCTGAACTTGGAGCAATTTCATTCCCAATGGAGTCTGAAGAAGCACGAATGAAATTCATGTATGGACTTAAACTTGTTAATGTGAAGATGGGACAGATTGCAGAAGCAATGAACCACCTCAGAGCTGGTACAGTTATTGATTTGCTTGGGGAACCTGAGCTTCAAATAATATCTGAAATTACAGGGATAGACATTGATCATTATCGCAACCTGTTGTCTCCTGAACATTCAATAGGAAAACAGGGCGTCAGCCGAGCAGCTGAAAAACTGATGCTGCAGTTCCATATACTTGATGCTGTACCACACGACGCAAACTGTAACAGAGAAAGAGTAATGGGAACTGTAGTTGAAAAGGTTTCACCTTTTGCTGATGACGTGTGGGTTGTAGTCGGTTCAAATCATGGTCGCGAAGATTCAAGACTGTTGCGTACGCTAAAAGAAAACGGTCTTGCATATCAAATTGTCGATATTGACATATCAAAGTTGCCGCTCGATATTAACCGAGCCGCAGTCAGGTATCACAGATTTTTCGAACGAGCGACACAATAATGAACATTAAAAAAATGAAGAGGGGTGTTAAAAATGGGAATAAAAAGAAAATTGAGTTCACAAGAACTTACTGCTCTAGAAAAAGGACAGTCAGGAACACGCGTTGATATTCTTCAGGCTGTGGAATCTGACAAAGAAGAAAGAGCAGTACAAAGGACTGCGATTGTTAGTAGCAATCCAACTTACGAAGAGGTAGGAGGCTACAATCGCCAAAAAGAAGATTTGGATTATGTTGGACATGTTGGGCGAAGCGCAGAAGTTTATGGCGAATCGTACAAACATATTCCAAACAGAGGCGTGTACCTAATTGGACCGCATGGTGTAGGCAAATCAATGCTTGCAAAGGCATTTATACGAAAGAACTTCGAAGAACTACACAAAGAATTTCCAGAACTTGAGGTAATACTCAGGGGCGACGAGTCAATGATGGAACAGATAGCTGGGTTTGTAAAACAAAAACCACAAGGAAGTACGTTCTTCTATGATTCAATCGATGCTGGACAGCTTGTAGGTCCATTGCCGCAGATTACAGAAAAGATGGTACGTGAATATTTTGACAAGGCAACATCTGCAAATTATGCTGTTGTTGTGCTTGAAAGAGTTGAAGGGTTATTGCCAGCAGAAACAGCAAATGGCGGAGGTTCAACAATAGTGGGACACATACTTGAGATGATTGACCACTATTTGAAGAAAAATCCACACCTTACAGTGTTAGCTACAACAGCAAGCCCATCAAAAGTTGACTCTTCAATAGCCACAGTACTGACAAAACGCATTGAAATGGGTGCACCTACAGATGCTGAACGTGAAGAAATACTTAAGGTCTGTACACGCAACTGGCCACTTACACCAGATGTAAAGCTTGAAGATTTAGCAAAATTGACAGGCGGTTATGTTGGATGCGACCTTGCAAACGTTTGCGATGAGGCAATTAACTCAGCTTCAAGACGTACAGGACTTGAACAGAAAGAAGATGGATTGCGCAGAAAATATGGCTCAAGATTCAAGGAATCAGCTGAATACAAGAGTCTTGTAATAAGCCAAACAATTACAATGGAAGACTTCAAGAAAGCACTGGAAAAGGTAAGACCTTCATTGCTTGAAGGATATACAATAGAGATTCCAGACATAAAGCTTGAAGATGTCGCAGGCATGGCAGACATAAAAGAAGACACAGAACTTTGGATGAAAACACGCATGGAACACCCATGGATTGACGAAGCATGTGGATTGCCAAGAGAGTCAAACCAATATTGGCTTTTTGTCGGACCACCAGGCACAGGTAAAACATACTATGCAAAAGCACTTGCAGGCGAAGTAGGAGCAACATTCATCTCAATAAAAGGTGGAGAAGTGCTTGACAGATGGGTAGGTTCAACAGAACAGAACATAAGAGAAATATTTAAGCGTGCAAGAGAAGCAAAGAAAGCAGTAATATTCTGGGACGAAATAGATGCACTTGCTGCAAAACGTGGAAGCGGACAGCATCATGATGACAGCTTTGTTAACACATTACTTTCAGAACTTGAAGGTATACGTGAGAACGAAAACATCGTTTTCATAGCAGCAACAAACAGACCAGATCAGCTTGATTCAGGATTTGTATCAAGGATGAACAGGCTTATTTATGTCGGACTGCCTGATGAAGCCCAGATAAAAGAAATAATGAAAATAAAACTTGGATTAACAGGAAATGCAAGACATGACAAAAACAAGCCAAAACAGATACATCCTGATGTAGCAAATGGACTTGATGAACTGTCAAAAGAGCTTGAACAGAAGAGCTATTCATGCAGAGATATAGAACACCTGATTAAGGGCGCGAAAGAAGAGATGGGACAAAGGATATCAAGTGCAATTAAGCGCAACGCTCCACAACAGGAAATCGAGAACACCTGCGTGTTAATACCAGAAGACATTGCAAATGCTGCAGATAAAATTTCGTCAGCATCATATGACGAGCAATACTGGGAAGCAATGGCACAGCACTTTAACCTTAAAGGGTTCAAGAAGAGAAACGCAAATACGGCCTAATTCTTTATTTTTTCTTTTTTATATTTTGATTATTATATGTAACATAATGTGAAAACTAGAATCTTTAATCACAGTTAGCATAAACTCTTTTAAAATTATTACACTTATGATAAGCCACCTTGGTAATAAGATTTGGTTAGATCCAAATGATTTCTAGGCAAAAATATTTAAGGTGTTTATGTAAAATATAGGGTATGGTAACCCTCGATGAGCTGTTTGAGCAGCGATATGGGAGAAAAGGGACAGAATTTCTGGAAAACAACGAGAAGGTCAATCATGTAATAGAGGGGCTCATGAAGATGGCGAACGAAAAGGGAGCCAGAATAATAGCTACCTTTATGACGGGCGATATATTCTATAACAGCAAGGAAATCGGCAGACAGGTCGAAAAGGCGTCAAAGAATGGGAGATTCTTGCTTGTTCTTTCAAATTATGACTCCCATGATTTCAGATGTTACGAGGAAATCGGGGCGCAGATATTCAGGTTGCATATAGATGAGCCCAGTTTGTTTATGAAATCACCTATAAATCCGGAACTGTGGGACGAAGCCATTGTGGCCAGCGACGGGAACAATTATCACGAACTCGTCTATATCTATCCGCATGAAATCGGAAAGGAACGCATAGGCCGGCATTCATCCGACAGCGAGCTTGTGAAAATGATTTTCGAGGAATACCGCGAAAATGTGGCCAAACCGCTGTACGACAGAAGGGTACAGGAATTCCAGGCACACAAGTCGCTGATTGAACTGGAAGACTTCATGAAGAATCTTTGCGAAACAGCGTTAAAACAAGAGCGCTGATAGTTCTTATATTTTAATGGACCCGCCGGGATTCGAACCCGGAGCCTCGGGACTCAAGTTTTTCTAGAGTTCTCCCGCACGCCAAGCGGACGCGATACCGTTTCGCCACGGGCCCACAGAATAAAGAAATTTGATTGTTGTTTAAAAAGTTTTAGAATCTTAAATTACCCGTTGAAATAAACAATAGCCATCCCAGTTAGTCCTGCACTTTTTTGTGCAGCCAATTTCCTTTCGTAGCAATTGGAATGGCATTCCCCTTGCTTTATTTAATTGTATATAGCACATTATCTGGCTTTGGTCACATTTGTATTGCCAGACCTGCCCAAGTACCTGTGTTGTTGGCTGGAAACGAGGGTTGCTTATGTATACAGCCAAGTCCCACTTTTCAATGTAGACTGACTGCAAGTTACCAATTAACTCGTCAATTGAGTTTACTCTTACAGGTTTAATTCCAGACTCTTCTGTTACAGGTTTTTCTACGTTTTCGATAGTTTTAGGCACGTCGCCAACACTACAGCGGTTGCAGACAATTTTACCTTCTTTATGCATAAGCAGTGTTTTACATGTAGGACAAAACATTATCTTACCTGCCCTCTATAAAATGTACAGGTTTTTGCACCGCACATATTATTACATTTTACATAAGTTCTTCCTATAGCAAGGACATTAAAATTTTCAGCGTATAATGTAAAACCCCTTTTACAGGTTAGTGGGTTATAGCTTTGAGCAAGTGTGTTGCTTTTTTTGTTTTCTACAATGTAACCATCATATACAGGAACATAATAAGGCCGTTCAACTTTTTTGGGTGGTGTTTTTGGATTTTCTTCCACTTTTAGTCCAATTGTCATCTTTCTCAGGGGTCTATTTTTGTTATTTGGGTTAGGTGAACAATTATTGCACAAATGTGTTCCTGCTTCAAATAATGAGCCGCATTGCTCGCAAAATAGGTTGTCAATTGTTTTGACTTCAGATTTAGCATGTGTTGGTTTTATCATTTCAACCGAACATTTATAGAAGAGAAGCCATTTAAAACGTTTATGGTTAACAAGAAATACATCCACTTGGCACTGATACTGGTGCTGCTTGCGGGCACGATTTTTGCCTGGTACAACTCAGCAAAAGAGCTTTGCGCAGCAGGCGGAACTTGCACTGCTACGAGTTCAGCAATGCTTGGTTTGCCAATATGTGTCTGGGGAGCAATATTCTTTACAATAGCACTTACATTGGCAGTTGCGATGTGGTTTATAAAAGAATAATAAGTGGCCCCGGAGGGATTTGGACCCTCGACCTACAGATTAAGAGTTTCAGCAATCCCGATTGTTCAGGAATTCTGCCGCTCTGCCAGGCTGAGCTACGAGGCCATGTTAATTAAAACTAATCCCTTTGTTTTTAAAAGTTGTCATATCTGGCAAAATTTGCCATGTTTTAAACAAAATCTATTTAAAGCTTAAAAATCACTATTATATAGTGACAAAATATGGTATTTGATGCAGATAATTACATACATGAATGGGGCAATCGTAATCCTTACGATGACCCAAAACTAAATGCTTTGAGAGAGTTAGATGGGTTTATCAACGAGCTTAATTTCGATGCTGCAACAAATGCAGTAAAAGTCTATAGAAAGATGACACCTGAACAGGAGAAACTTTCTGATGCTTATCTTAAGGCTGCAGATTTTCTGCTAAACAAAGGATTTCATTTGCTTGCTTTTAAGGCAGCTGGACTTGGCGGTGTCGATTTAAGGTCATGGTACAAATCGCATGGTAACTGGTCTGTAACTGAAAAATCTTTGAGAGAAACGAAGAAAACTCTTGAGCAAGAGCTTGATGATGTCCCTGGGGGAGAAGTTACTGTTGTGATTATGGACGCTGTAAAAGAAAAGCTCGATAAATATTTCCGCGTGCAGCCGTTTACTTTGCAGAATGAGCCATTTGAGATAGACTATTACCCAGAAATAACCAATAGCGTTTTTGTTCCATCCAGCGGTGATGCGTGGCCGCTAATAGCAATTGGTAAAAACTGTCTTTTGGATCCTTCAGCTTATGCAGAAGAATATACGCATTATCTAAGGTGGAAGTTTACACACAATTCTGGGGGTTCTAAAGATGATATACAGGAATTTTTTGGTGGTTTAGCCAGACTTTATCTTGGTGGCGTACTATACATCGAAAACCTTGAGAGAGATGCAGCAAACTTAATGCTTGATGGTGAGCTAAAACGCATTGAAACACAAAAAGCATGTAATAATCTCTATGAAGCAATGGCAATTGATAAAAAAGAAAGAATGGACCAGATAGCTGAAGATGCAAGGTTAAGAATGCAAACAATACAGGACGATGCAAAGGCAAGAATGGATGCAATATTCCATAACACAAATTATGTGCAGGGAAATAATATCCTGGACCAAGTCAAAAATGCGGTAGAAGTAAGAAAGGAAAAGAATGAAGCGCACAGGAGAGGATATAGCTGGGCAGAGCAGGTAAAAGCTGCAGGAAACATGGATACGATTACTGAGACTAATTTGAATTTGATAAGTCTGCCAGATTTTACGATACAAGATATCATAAAAAGGAAAGGCGGAAGACGTCGCTTTTTCTAAATTAGATTTATATACATGTATCTTATTTTATGTTATATGAGATACCTTAAAGCATTCATGGCAGGAATCCTTATTCCGGCGATTTTGTTCCCTATATTATATGGGTCAGCCAGGATGTATGGTCCAATTTATGAGCTGATAAGCCTTTGGTGGGTACCGCTACTTTTCGGGATATGGAATGTGGCATATTTCTACATTGGAAAACGGTGCATGATCAAAGATGATAATCTAAGGTTATTTACAACAGGCGCAGTATTGGGGCTATTGATAGGAATTGCACTAATAATCGAGAATAACTACACAGGAATCGATTTGATTACAAGGATAGTTGTCTCACCATTCTTGGCTGCAATAATCTGGAGATATGGGGTACACTACCTTAACCAAAGTTTGGACTTAAAAGAAATTTAGAATCAAACTTTTTTTCTTTTCTTTTGCCAGCGATATCTTCTTAGCTTCGCTGTTTTGCCAAATCCGCAGCTAGCACATTGTTCATGCGCTGCATTGTAGCTATGCTTGCCACATCTTCTGCAGGTTATGTGCGCTTTTCCTCTTCCTGACTTACCTAGTGATGATGTGCCCATTTACTTCACCGATTAATCAGCTGGCGATATAAGAATGATTGTGTCTCCGCGAAGGAATGCTTTTCCAACCTTTCTTTTAATTTCGCCGTTTTCCATTTCTTCAACATCGTGTAAAACAACGTTGATATGTATGTCAAATGCGATTAATTTGCCAACAAACTGTCGGCCGTTCTTTAATTCTATCATAACGCGTTTATCTTTTGATGCGTTAAGCAAATCCAATGGTCTAGATACATCCATTTCAAAAACCTCTCTAAATTTAAAAACATATTTAAGACGTTTTTAGAAGCTTTTAAAGTTTTCTAATGCAAAAACTTAAATTGTTTGACATTTTGTTTGAGAACATGCGATTACGTCATCTTGAGTTTAAAAAGAATTATATTGAATTTGTACTGTCAGGCATACATGATATATCAGAGATAAGGCATATTTTTGGAAGTTCATGTGGAGCTTACCGTGCAACAAATGAAAAAATGTTGTGGGAACAAGATGAAGATTATGATGAATACTATTATCGTTTTGAGAGCATAAGGTGGCCAATATTCGGACAAAGTTACGTGATTAATGTACACTTAAACAAGAACAAAAATATGGCAACTGTTGAGATTAAAGGCCGGGAATCTGCCTTAACAGATATACTTTTAGCGATAGAAAAAGCCGATGAAATTGAAATTCCTTCCAAGACGCGTAAAGAAATGTCAAATGCTGTGTTATAGCAAATACATCAGTAAAGTTTTTAAAGACACTTTCTATTTCAGTTAGTTATGGTATTGTGGCACAAAGAGAGAAAACGAAAAGTCAGCGGAAGTTTTTACGAGAGATGGAGAGACAAGAGGAAACACGAATTAGGCAGACAACCTGCTATGACAAAGGTTTCTGACAAGGACGTAGTATCAAAAATCCACATAGCAGGAACAAAATACAAGAACAGGGCCTTAAAATTAAGCACTGCAAATGTTTTTGATCCAAACTCCAAAAAATTCCAGAAAGCAAAGATAACAAAAGTAGTTGAAAACAAGGCATCAAGGCACTTTGCAAGAATGGCAGTAATAACAAAAGGCGCGATAATTGACACAGAACTTGGAAAAGCGAAGGTAACAAACAGACCAGGACAAGAAGGAACAATAAACGCAATTCTAATAAAATAAAATTATAAGAAAAAGAAAAATTATTGGTGATAACCTGTGTCATCTTTTTTGTCGTCATATGCCTTAAGCAGCTTATAGGTACTTCTTACTTTTTCTTTCTGTTCACCGTTTAAAGAACTGTTATCAAGAAGCCCTTCCATGTGCACTACAGCTCCAATTGTTGCGCCACTTTTTATGTCCTGTATATACTGTTTGAAATCTGCTGCCAACGAATGGTCTATTTTTTCAAATTCTTCGCTAAGCTGCTCGAGTTTGAACAAAGTGACATCTTTTAAGATTGAAATATCAACATTTTCAGGATTCTTTTCAATTTTTAAAGCCAACTTTTCTAATGTAGCTAAATGTTGTTTGTCTCTTGTTGTTGTTGGAACAGTTTGTATACCTTTTTGAGCGTTTATCCTTTGCATAAATTTGCACCCCTGTTATTTTTATTATAAATTTTGAACAGCTATTAGCTTTAAAAAGGTTGTTGTAGTTATTTTGTCATATGGGATACTGGCCTGTACCTAAAAGTTATTCTAAAAAAATTCCTAAAACTGGAAAGCGTTATGGTTTCAAAGGCAAGAATTGTTTCATAAACAAAAACCATAAGAAAGTTGACATTTGGCATAGCGGAATTGATATTCTTTGTCCTGCAGGGAGTAAAGTAATTGCTGTGGAGGACTGCAGGGTGATTAGGATATGGAAGTTTACTGGATATTCTGATAGTCCCGAATACAGAAAAACATGGGCTGTAACTGTCAGGAACAAGAGTGGTAATATAATCGTTTACGGTGAATTAAGGAAGCTAAGGTTAAGATTAAGACAAGAAATGAACGCAGGTCAGTTAATTGGTTTTTCAGCGCCAGTTGGATTCAGGAGAAATGTACCTGATATAACAAAGAGGTGCATGCTTCATTTTGAACTGTATAAACGGGGAACGCAAAAAACAGTGGACTGGTGGTATAAAGATCGTAAGAAACCCCAAACTCTTTTGGACCCAACAGAATATCTCAAAAATTGTGAATAAGAATTTTGGTTCGAATGTAAAAACGAAACCTTTATAAAGCGATTTGAGTTTCTTCTTTTAAATGTTTGTATTCAGGGAGGTATGTTTTTAATGAGTCCACCAAAACAAATACAGAAGTGTCCTGAATGTGATTCTAAAAACCTTATCTGGGACCGAACTAGGGGAGAAGTAATCTGCAAATCATGCGGTTTTGTCTTGGAAGAACGCTTAATTGACTTCTCACAGGAATGGAGAGACTTTGATTCAGAGCAAGGAGAGTCAAAGCGAAGAGTCGGAAGCCCATTGACATTCACAAAACACGACAAAGGATTGTCAACAAAGATTGGTAAGGCGGGCGACCTTACAAAAATGAAGCCAAGTGAGCGAAGGATGTACTACAGGATGAGAAAATGGCAGACAAGGATTTCCACTCCAATTGAGAGGAACCTTAAGTTTGCGCTAGCAGAACTTAAAAGAATTTCTTCGTTCTTGGATGTTCCAAAAATAGCTGAAGAAGATTCGGCAATGATTTACAGGATGGCAGCTGAAAAAGGACTTGTACGCGGAAGAAGCATGGAAAGTGTTGTCGCAGGAGCTTTATACGCTGCATGCAGAAGACACGGCGTGCCTAGAACGCTGGATGAGATATCCCAGGCATTCCCGCTTGACAAGAAAGAAATAGGGAAGACCTACCGTTTTGTCTGCAGGGAACTTAGAATCAGGATACTTCCAACTTCACCACAGGATTATATCCATAGATTTGCAAGCGAGTTAAAACTTACACCAAAGACAGTTTCAAGGTCAATTGAAATAATGAAAAAAGCAAATGAGATGGAAATAACTTCTGGTAAAGGACCAATGGGAATCGCAGCAGCATCACTATATGTTGCAGCATTGCTTGTTGGAGAGAAGAAGACACAGCGGGAAGTTGCAGATGTAGCTGGGGTAACAGAAGTTACAATAAGGAACAGATACAAGGAACTTCTTGAAAAATTAAAGCTTGAAGATCAGATAAAGAAAATAAGGGATAAGGACGAAAAATAATCCCTTTCTTTTTATTCTTTAAACAAAATAAGTTTTAACTTAGGCAGTTTTATCTCGGCATTTGAACGCTGGACTATGAAGTAGAGCTCTTTCATTTCTTCGTGCTGCAATGGCATGTCCCACGTTATTCCTTCATAAGTTCCGGATTTAACTGTCTTTGATTCTCTTGCAAACGGTTTTCTGCTTAAACCATAAACTTTTAGCACATTTGTTTTGTATACATATCTGACTACAACATGTTCATAGTCAAGGAAGCCCTTGTTTGTGATCTTGCATCTAACGCCTGTAATATTATTTTTGTATTCTTCAACTGACATGCTTATCACAATTGGTTTCAATGTCCTGTATACTATGTATATTATTGGCGCGAATGAAAGTATAAGCAGGAATGTAATTAACTCAATTCCAAATCCTGCGACCTGTATTATAAATGGGGGCAACTTAACCTCAAACGTTTTTTCTTGTTTTGAGAGTATTTCGTCATTTTCTGATACAGTAACTGATACTATATATTCTGCTTGTTTGTAATTAGAAAGATTAACTGTCAATGATTCAATCTTTGTTTCGCCAATTCCTAGGCTTGTTGTTATTATCATTCCATCATATTTCTTTATTGCAGAACCTGGACCATAAGTTGCAAATTCTACTGTAAGGTTTTCAATTTCAATGTTTCCTGCGTTCTGTATCACTGCGCTGAAACCGGCGCTTTCATTTGTAATGTATTCTGTTTTGTCAACTTCTACAGTCAAAATTGAAACAGCCTTACATATGTTAACATACATCTGTTTTTCAATTATTTCAACAACTTCGCCTGTGACAGCGTTTGTTACATTTATTGTAATCTTGTAATAACCGTATGTGTCGTTGCAAGCAATAGGAGGCAGTAATGTAACTGATAATTCTGTTGAGTTATATGCACCTATGTATGCTCTGGCCCTGTTCAACCTGTATATCTGTCCGTTAGGATCGGTAATCAGTGTGTTTAATATCAGATCATTTGGATACGACATATGATTGTCTATATCATACGTAATCTCAATCTTATCCCCTGATCCTACATTTTCAGGTGTTGAAACATCTATTGTGATGTACATAGGCCCTACAATTGGTGCGCCTCCAGCTCCTCCGCCGCTTGGTTGTTCTGTTGGAATATCGCACGCATCTCCTATGCCATTTGCATTCGAGTCGTTCTGGTCGCTGTTCTTGGCGAACATACAGTTATCACATGCATCTCCTACTCCATCCCAGTCAGAATCTTTCTGGTCGGGATTAGATATACCTCGGCAATTGTCGCAGACAAAATTATATGCCGTGAAAAATGGAGACGAATAACCCTCGGTTGCTCTATCACCATCAAAGTCAGCCCGCGCACAGTCCCAGCCTGCTCCGTTTGAGCTGAGATTATTACAAATGTAAAACGCCTTTTGGTCAGAGGTCACTGGATTGCCCTTTGAATCTGTGGCAGTTAATGTAACATAATATATACCATCAACGCCAATTGTTCCGCCAGGTATTGTAACATTTCGGCTGCATGTTAGCCTGTTTGAAGATAGCGAACCTATAAACGTCGTTGTATAAATTATGCCGCTGGAATTTGATATTGTTAAGTTACAGTTTGTGTTCCAATTGCTTGCTGAGGCAGTAAGGAATGATGCGCCTACTGTAACAGTAGTTATATCCCCTGAGAATTTTGGAGAAACGTCATTCATGTAATCCTGTTTTGGAAGTATGTTTATTGCAAATACAGGTTCAGCATACTGTGAACCTATGTTATCTGCACCATCTTCTGGAGTCGCATTTATGCTAAATGATGCAACATCAGAATATTGGGAACCTGTTGTTATCATGCAATTCGAGCTGCTGCCACTTCCTCCGGTATATGTAAATGAACAGCTACATATCCCTGAATTATCTGCAGAAGGTATTGCCCTGAAGCTGATTGTTTCTCCATAAGTAATATTTACAGTTGTATCATTTGGTTCAACCTCAACCCCGCTTATTGAAGGTGCAGTATCTTCATACAATGTTATTGCGATATTATCATTTCCTTGTCCGCTTTTTGACTGCGTTAATATTGGGAACGTGTATACTTGGTTTGTTGTTGGAGCAGGACTTACATTTGCAGGGAAAGTAACAGTAAGATTAAGGCTTGTTATTGGGCTGCTGTTTGTCAAAGTTAATACTTTATTTGTGAAGTCCTTGCTAAATGAACCTGCAGATGAACCACTTAGGACTATGCTATCATTTGTTATGTTATACGGCATTGGTGAGGTTGGATATTGACCCATTATTATTGTAACTGATGAACCTGATATTGTCTTGACATTAGTGAATGTCATTGTTATATTTTTTGGGCTTATGTGCTGGCTGCTTGTGTATACAACCTGCAAGTCACCTGCAGGATTAAGGGTCTTTGTTGTGTAAATTGGAAGATTTATACACGAAGCTGTTGTCCAGGATGATGCACAAGAACCAACACCAAAACATGAGGACTGCATGCAATCCATTATATTGTTTCCATCATTATCATAATTATCATTACATAATCCTACAGTGTTTTCATTTGTTGCACAAGTTCCGCCGCCAACTCCGGTCTTGCCTGAACATGAAGCGTCAGCACAGTCTGCATCTCCATCTGCATTGTTGTCAAAGCTGTCATTACATGTTGCTTCTACACTAAGCTCGCAGCGCTGCGCACCTGCAACTGAACCAATCTCCCCTGCACAATCACTGTCTGCACAATCAGCACCACCTGTTCCGCCAACTAGGTAAGCTCCTGAACTGTCATAATCATCATTTCTTCCATTTGCGCAGGCATCCCAGGTTATGTTTTCCCATGTTGAACAAGGACCACAATTTTCAAATGCTGCCCAGCAATCAGTGTCAGTAACATATGAGTTTGAATATGAATTGTTTCTGTCCATGCAATCAGCGCCGCCATTTACATTTGCTGTATCTGCATCGTCATCAAAACTGTTGTTGCAATAATTGTAAAGTGTAGCATTAAACTCAGAGTCTGCGCATGTCCTGTTTGTTGCAGGGTCTGTTACATGCAAGCAATCTGGGTCAGCACAGTCAATGCCTGTTCCAGGAACAGCAACATAGTTTGTACCGTTCCATGCATATGCATCAAGGTCATTGTCTTTTCCATCAAAGCACTGGGCAGGAGCAAAGCTTCCGCCTGCAGTGTAACTTTCACTTGCTGGGCAGTTAGAAGCGCCATTACAATCGTAATCATCACAATCTGCACCTGTTGTACTTATGCCTGGGTCTGGTACAAAAATCCCCTGCCAGTTAGCAGAGGCTCCTTGTAGGTTCTTGTCAAAGTCATTATCAATTCCATCACCGCATGATGTTTCAAATAATGGGCAAGTTCCGCTTCCACTACTACTTCTTCCCCAACATGAGTAAGCATCATAACAGTCGATGTTTCTTGATTCGCATGTGGCGCTGTTTGAGCACCAGAAATCAGTAAACGCATTGCTGTCTGCGTCGTTATCAAATTTGTCATTACAGCTGCTTGGTGTTGAACCATAGTACGAGGTTCCTTCAGCTGATTCGCAGCGTACAGCAGTTCCACCTGTGTTATACTTAACTGGGATACTGGATGAATTAAGATATCCGCCAATTTGTCCGGCACAATCGCTGTCTGCGCAGTCAACAAGCCCGTCTGCGTCATTATCAAATCCATCCCAACATGTTGTTTCTGTTGCATATTCGCATCTTATTAAGTTGTTTCCCTTTGTTACACCGATTTGTAAGCCGTTACAGTCAGCATCTCCGCAGTCTTGGCCGTCATAGTTAAGATCATTATCTATACCATCATTGCAGGACTGGTTGTTTGTCTTTTGTGTTCCAAGTATAAATGTTGTTGTGGCATGCTTTAATCTTGTATCGTTTTCGTATAAATTATATGGCGCTGTGTTATCTACATAGAAGTTAAAGTTCTGGTTGCCTTGCCCGCTACCAACATAGACATCTAGGTTCATTGGATATGTTATCGTATTAACGCTTTGTAATGTTTTGTTCATCAACATTCGTAAGCTTCCGTTATAGGTTTGTGTATCACTTGCATTTGCTTTTGAGGATGCGGTGAAAACATAGTATGGCGGGCCATCGCTTGGAAGAAGCCACTTGTATTGTAATGGATTCGGTCCATTAAGGGATGTTGTCGTGTTTGTGAAATTGAATGCGGTTGCCGTATTGTTCTGTACTGTTATAAAAGTAATTTCAGGAGTTGAAATTGTCCGTTCGACCTTTACCTTAAATTGTCCAGTTGGATCAGCTGTCTGCGTGTACCATACTGTTGCGCCGCCTACAGTGAAATTACAAATATTCCCAGTGCAGTTTGAACCTGAGGGCGGGAGTGCAAAGGGTAATATTGTCATCGCAGTAAATGTACCAAGTCCGCCAGGCGATAGTGCATGTCCACAGCTTCCGAAGAAAATTGTCTGGCAGTCAGGATCATTACAGTCAGTTAGTCCGTCTCCATCATTATCAGTTGAATCATCACAGATTCCTTCGAATTTGTGGACTCCGCTGTATTTGAAAACTGCAAATAAAATATCGTTTTCAGAAGCATCATCATGGCTGAAATATGCACGTGCGCCAGCTGTCTTTGCAATGTATGCGTTTGCTGCGTCATTTGATTTCAGGATTCCGCTGTCATTAAAATACCAGTTATCAGATTTTACATAAATCGGATAATCTGTATTGTTGGATTTCAATAGCGTTCCAGAAGAACTATACTGTGAACAGTTTGATATATACCAGCTTGTATCGTAAGCACCGCTAACATCTTCTGAGTCGCTTACTGTATATGTTATGTTTTCAGTGTTTGGCGGAGTTGCGCCGCTCGTTAAAACCTTACTTATCTCAACAACTGTGCCATTAGATTTGATTATGGTACAGTTAAGCGTGTCACCATTGTTAGCTGTTATATTCGGGAAATAGATTACTGTTGTGTTAAGAGTAACATCTTCGGGATAAACACCAGTTCTTTCATAAAGTCCTTCTGGATAAGTAATATCAAGCGTCTGTGCCTGGACAAGTGCGGTGTTCGTTGAATTATACCAGGAGCTGTTCTCATATCCGTCAGAAACAAGCTGCGAACAGTTATATCGCTCTCCAATTGAGGCACCTATCCCAGTAATATTCAATTCTTGGATAATTGCTACCACAGTTGGAGTTCCTGTTATGTTCCACCATCTCCAGTAATTTGTTGCTGGGTCACTGTCATTGTCATAATATGTTCCGCCAACACAATTTATTACATCAATCACCATCGGGGCTGTATTGTTGATGTAGGGACTTGTCGTAAGCATCGGCGGCATGTTAACAAGTATTACTGGTGTATTACCAGATGGCTGGACATTGTTAGCATTATCAATGCTCAATATCGTATAATTGTATACTTGTCCATGGGTGGCTGTTGTATCATTATAGAAACCTGTGGAAGCAGAAACATTTGCTATGTTTGTCCCATTCCTGAATATCATCTGGATATTGACACCGCTTGTCGCATCTGTAGGTGGTGTCCAATTAAGTTGCACAACACCAGTTGTTAAATTAGTTAAAACCAAAGTTGTAACCTGGCTTGGTGGTGTTTTGTCTATCCCTACAATTACTGTTTGGGTAATATTTGAATTTCCAAATGTATCTGTAGCATTAAGTCTTATAGTGTAATTGCCATCTGCAACAGAGTTCACATCAAATGTTGCATTCCAGTACAAATCGTCGGTAGTGGTCATGCTTATCCAGGAACCGTTTGTTGTTGCGTTTTCCCATCTATAAGTCACAGTTGATACACCTGTATCATCAATGACAGAAGCATTTATTGTGAAATTGTAGTTATACCAACCAGGAGGAAGTGCAATTAGTGTTACATTTGACGGTGGATTTGTTTCTGATTCGAGATAACTCAATGTCATATTAACTTCTGCAGTTTCCCATTCACCATTCCCTCCAAATGCAAATGTTCCAGAATTGTTTCCGAAATGAGTTCCGTTGCTTGCTTTAATTGTAAATGTTTCACCTGTATCAAAGCAATTTGGGTCATCAACATGATAAAAGCCACGTCCATATAATACAGGTGGAACTGTAAAATCATCGATGCTGCTGTTGTAAATGAGTGTTCCAGCATCATCACCGGATGTTACCAATACAGTTATATTAACGCCAGCAGGTGCTTTGCTACTATTTGCTAGATAAACTGTTCCACGGATGTAATTGAACTGTGAGTCATCTGAGCATGTTCTGTTGCTCAAGGAATTGGTTCTAAAACTGCCATTTGCTGCGTATGAACTGCCAAGTCCAATAAGCAAAGCTACGATTATTGTAAAACATATTATCCCAATTGTCAATTTTGTTCTAGCCTGTTTCATTTTTTCTTTTTCTTCTGTTTATAATAAAATACAATTATAATAATTATAATGACAATCAATATTAAAAACCATGTCATACTAAAATTGTTTGCAGCTGCAGCAACAAAAGTTATTGTTTCATTTATTTCTGAGATATTGCTTTGGTTTTCCTGTGCTTTTGTTTGTTCATTAATTATTTTGCTCACATTTGATGACATATTTGATGGGAATATCTCGTCTTGGGTATAATTTGAATGTCCGATTCCCAAGATTTCTTCTTCTATTTCTTCAGGATTGTATGGTTCAGAAATTATGATATTTACTGCATCGCTCCCCCACATACCATTTCCTCCAGTAATGAATGATCCCGTTACTGAACCTTCGTGTGTCCCATTATCTGCTATAATTTTGAAGGTGTCATTTGTGTTAAAATTTATGCTATCGCCTGTGCTGTAATATCCGCGTCCATAAAGGACAGCAGGAACACTTTTGTCATCAATGTGGATTGTGAGATTGAATCCCGCACTTTTGCCTGCAGTTATCAGCACTAGGATTTCGGCACCAGAAGGTGCTGGTGAGCCATTTGCGAGATAAATAGTTCCTCTAATGTAGTTCAGTTCTAAATCATCGGCAACTACGACATTTAACACTATAAAAATCATCGACAAAATCAAAATGTATTTCCAATTCATGTTTTTATTCCTATGGTGTGTACGTCCACGTCATGTTTTGTTTTGATTTTAACCAATATCCTATTCCGAGATCAAAGCCAGTATAGGTTGGATCTGAGCTCCACCACATATCAAAGCCGAAACCACCCAAATAATCGGATATAAACCAGGCTCCTGTAGTATCGTTTCTTTTTGATATCTGTGTTATGTTATAATCACTGGCGTTCTGTTTTATCGCTTTTTCAAATTTTGTTTCATTCATGGAAGTGAATCCTACCAGATTTAATTTATTTCCAATACTGTACAATGTAACTGTTCTGTTTGCAGTTGGCGCTCTTCCAACTATAGTCCAAAATGTATTATATCTTGATTTTGCCCAGTAGCCTCTGTCATTTTCAATCTTATCAAATGACGATGGAGATCCAAACCAGTTGTTTATGCCAAAGCCTCCAAGATAATCAAGTGTTCCAAAAGCACCTGTTGAATCATTTCTATTGCTGAACTGGTATAAGAAAAAATTCGACGTGTTTTGCCTTATAACATAAAGAGGCGAATCATTTATTACTGTAAGCGGATTTGACTTAAGGTTCAGGTTATTCACTGATATATTTGTCATGGTGTTATTGAATTTGCACCATACATCAGTGTTATTGTCTATAAGTCCTACTGAATTGTTCACGCGCACGATATAACATCTTTCCTTTACGCTGCCTGCATTTGTATCATTGTAATGTGTTGCAGTATTTGGAAGCACCCAATTTGGGGTCGTGAAATTAAACCAGTAGGTGTAATCATTTGTGTAATAAATCAGGATATTTGAAATGTCAGGAGATGGCGAAGAGGACCAGTTAAGTGTTACTGCACCGTCACTTGATGTGCCTGTTGTGTCATTGTTTGTAAGCAACCTGAGATATGCCGTCAGATTTCGAATTCCTTCAGGCACCGTTATGTTGACTATAGCATAATTAGATGAATTATACCAGCTGCTGTTTGCTGTGCCATCAGATACAAGCTGGCTGCAGGTTATATTATCGCCGTTAACTACAAGTCCGAGCAGGTAAATTGTCTGGTTGTTCTGTCCGCTGATTATTGAACTGTTCTTGTACCATCTCCAGTAATTTGTTGCTGGGTCGCTATCTTCGTCATAATATGTTCCGTTGTTACATTTTAATGTTGAAATATGACTTGGGTTTGTATCATTAACAGTTGGCGGTGCAGTTAGGATTGGTGGTATGTTTTCAATTATTTCGCTGTCATTAACTGCAGTACCATTGATTACTCCATCATTTGGCGTAACCATACATGTTACATTGTCTCCTTTGTCACAATTTAGAACTGTTCCGCAATCAAATGTTGAAGATGTTTGTCCGCTCACAACACTTCCATTGTCAAACCAGGCATAATAATAATTTGCTGAATCGCCATCTGCATCGTTCCAACCGCTTGGTGTACATGTTAATAATGACGTTGTGTTTGGAACATCTGGTATGACGTCAACGCTTGTTATGCTTGGCGCTGAATTCTGGATTGTAACCGAATCATTTATATCAGTCCCATTTGCATATCCGTCATATGGGAACACCTGGCATGTCCAGGTATCTCCGCGGGTTATATTCCCTGAGAGAAGGATGTTTGTCGCTGAGGAAGTCGATACTGTTCTAATTAATGTTGAACCATTCCACCAGCTGTAATAATACTGGGCAGCATCATTATTCGCATCAGAGTATCCACTTACGTTGCATGTTAAGTCATTTGTTTTGTAAGCTGTATCTGGTGTGACATTAACATTTGTGATGCTTGGTAGCGTGTTTGTTGTTGTCAATACCTGGAGTCCTGTGACATTTAAATTGCCAACATTATCTGCCGCGTAAATAAACCATCCTATGGCTGCATTATTTGTACTGCTAAGCGTTTTGGTTACATTTGACCAATTTCCTGTTCCGGTAAATGTAACTGCTGAGTCATTTGCCCAGACGCCAGAATTATTTGTTGAGAAGATATAGTTACCCAACTGCATATTGTCTGTCCAGTAAACTGAAAATTTGGCTTGCTGACCATGCTGCGTATTGTTTACTGAAGTGCTTGACCCTTGCGGAGCTTCTACGTCACTTAATGGCATGAATATACTAAACCTTGTTGTGTTTGACCAAACATATTTAGCGACTGTGTTAACACCAGTTTGCGGTTCCAAGTACCAGCTGCCATTGTTCTTCCACATTAGTAAAGAGCTCTGGTTTATACTGCCGAGTTCTGATGCGTTATATGTGATGTTTATCAGTGCTGAAGCGCTGGCAGATGTGTTTGTAGCATTGAAGTACTTGCCAATGCCAGACAAGCCTGATGGTGGTGAAGGTGGAGAATCAATGTTAAATATTGTAATTTGGTTTGCAATTACAGAGACTGTGGTGTTACTGTTGTTTAATGTCAGGTTTAGCCAAGTGCCATTTTTAAGATTTAATTGGCCGCCAGGTTCAAGGTATGTTTTGCCAGATGTCGTAAGGGTTTTTCCGTCTCCAACCCTGAGTAAACCGTATACATTAAAATTGTCAATACTTGCAGATTCATCAATAATCAGGAGTCCTGTAAATATTGTTAAGTTATAACTATCAAAATCATTTGTTATGTTTGACTTATACAAGCTACTGTTTGTTGTCCAGATATAATAATCACCTGCGATATCGTTGTGGTTCTGTGAGATTATACTCGAGCTACTGTCACTTGCTAAGTCAATTTTTGAAGCATTAAAATTAGAATTATTAAATTCAAGTTTTGCATTGGCGCCAGATTGTGCGATTATGTCGTAAAGGGTCATATTTCGGATTGTTATATCATTAAAATTTGAGTAGTTTGTTCTAATGTTTAAACCATAGGTACAATTTTCTAAAATATTGTCTGAAAAGGCAAGTATTACTGAACTTCCAGCACTTGTGCCAAAACACACAGGTACTGAGGCTGAGGGGTCTGAATTATTAAATACAGAATTTACGACGTAAAAAGATGCACTGTTCCCGCTCCAGTTGCCTTCGTTGAAATATTCAAGTGTTGAATAACTAAGACTTAGATTAAGTACAGTTAGGGTTGACCAGTGGTTTGTTGGTGGCGTATTTGTACTTGTAACTGTCACATTTGCAGTTGAGTTACCTTTAAGCATTAAGATATTGCCTCCTGAACCTGAAAATCCAGCACCACTTGCATCAATAAATTTCAAATACAAACTTTGTCCAACCGCAATTGGATCGATTGTGAGGTTCCCTGTTGAAATGGAAATCTTGTGTGCTGTGATGTTTGTTGTGCTGTAAAGTATTCCATTATTTTTTAAGATGATATTCGTATTTTGAGACATATTAAGCGGGCTTGTTAATGTTAACGATCCGCTGTCTACTGTAACATTTCCAGCTTCATTATATGGACCAAATGAGTAAGTCGCTGTAGTAATCAATGGCATTATAGCCAACACAGATGAATTAACTGGCGTACCTAAAGCATTACCGTCAGAGGGCGTATATTCACAGATATAGTATACCTTCTCCTTTGTATAGTCGCTATCTAATGTTTTTGTTGTCTGTCCAGAGATTAATTGGAACGTGCCTGAACTGTTTTCATACCATTGATATGTAGAGCTTGATTCGTTATCACCATTTGAATCGCTAATGGTACCGATGCAAGCTAAATCATCAAGCGTGAAATTTCTATTTGAAGTTATATAAACATTTGAGACTGAAGGAGGATCATTTGTAGTGGTGATTGTTTGGATTCCCGTGTTGTTCCAATTGCCATAATTGTCTCGTGCGTAAATTATCCAGCCAATAGTAATGTCATTTGTGTTATTAAGCGTTTTAGTTGCATTGCTCCAGCTCCCAGAACCTGTGAATAAAACTGCTGAGTCATTTGTCCAGGAACCTGAATTGTTTGTTGAAAATATGAACTGATTAAGCACATCATTGTCTGTCCAGTACACTGAAAATTCTGCTGATTGGTTATGTTGTGTGCTGTTAACACTTGGGCTAAACCATTTGGGTGGCTGGTTATCTGTAACATTTGCAAACCAAGTTTGGCTTGAAGCTGTGTAATTTTGGTCTCCAGGGAAATAGCCAGTTATATTGAACAACCCTGCGCTAGTGAGTTGTGTTATGTTTACCAACGGTGTTACACCGCTTTGTAAAACCCACCCTGGGATATTTGTGTTAAGATAAACAGTTTTGCCAGACACATTAAGTGTTACAGTAAAGTTTGCCCAGTCATTAAGTGGGTATGTTACGTTTCCTTCTGTTCCATTAAGGAATAATTTTACTGATGTTGAAGCTGTACTTATTGTAAATGTTGTTGCAGTTGTTGCGTTCCAATTGTTGTTTGTGTCGTTAAAATACCAGCTATAGGTGTATGTTCCAGCTCCCAATCCTGTAAAATTATAATAAAATTCGCTGCTTACGTTCTGTACCTGAAAAGCAAAATATGTGTAATTAGTCCCATTAAATTCAAATATTACATTGCTTATGTTTCCTTCAGTATCGTTTAAGGTTATATTAAACTGATAAGGTGCTGATGGGTTGTAAATGCTGGGGTCAGTAGGTTCTTCAACACTGTAATATTTTGGTGGAGTTGAATCTTGGATATCAAAAGTATAGATTGTTGTGTTGTTCCAGTTACCTGATGTATCATTTGAAAATACTGTATAATTATAAGTTCCTACACCTTGCGTATTGTTAAATTCATAATACCATACATTGCCTCCATCCTGCACTGCAGTGAAATTCTGGTTAGTGCCGTTTGGATATGTTATTTGTATTATTACTTCGTCCAAATTTGTTTCATCTTTAACTGTTACAGTTACGTTCATTGTTTGTGATTGGTTTCCAACAGAAGGTGAAACATCTGTGGAAATTATCTGCGGAGCGGTTATGTCGTTAACCTTAAATTCTTTTGCTGCGACAGAGCGGTTCATATTTCCGGTTGTATCATTTGCAAATATTAAAAATGAATAATTGCCGCCAGAGTTCAAGGATGTTGTGACATAATCATAAAACCATATGTCCCCTCCATCTTTAGTCATAGAAAAGTTACCTATTATTGTCGTGTTCGGATAAGAAATTTGTACCCAAGCCTTTTCGACAGCAACATTGTCTGTCACGTTTGCAGTAATGTTTGTATCTTGGGACTGGTTTATAATCCAGGGCGTTGCAGTTTCGTCCCTTATGATTGGTTTTGTTAGGTCAGCAGCAATTGTTGCGTTATTTGAGGAATCATACCAGCTTGAATTATCATAACTGTCATAAACTCTTTGTGAACATCTGTATTTTTCGCTGGGTTTTGCACTAATTGTTCCAAGATTAAGCGCTTGGCTGCTTCCAACTACAGTCGGAGTTCCTGTTATGTTCCACCATTGCCAGTAACTTGCAGATTGTGGGTCGCTGTTGGAATCTGAATAAGTTCCTGTGTCACAGTTTATTATGTCAGTTTGTCCTGGTGCAGTATTATTAATTGCCGGGTTTGTTGTCAGAACTGGTGGCGTATTTGTTGTGCTTAAAAATTGTGGATTAGATGCGTACCATGTGCCCCCAGAATCATTTGCATAAACTTTCCAGTTAATTAATATCCCATTTGTATTATTTAAAACAAGAGACACATTGCACCAGCCAGTTGTGCCGCTTATTGGTGTAAATGTTGAATTTGCAAATGTTCCACTGTTGTTTGTTTCCAAATAACATCCAGATAAGCCATCAATGTCAGAAACATACGAGTAGAATAATGCGATTATATTGTGGTTCGTATCATCTGTTCCAAAGTTTGAGAATGTTGCTGTGTAGTCCTGGATTGTAACATTTGTTGAGTTCTGCATGCTTCCATTCTCATATCCGTCATATGGAATTACTGAGCAGCTCCATTTTTCAAATGCGGTAGTATCTCCAGCAGTAAGTGTCGTGATTACATTGTTTGTGTTATTGGGCAAGCTTGCTGTTGTCCCGCTTTTATTGACTGCGCCATTTTTATACACTGTCCAGTATGCAGTTAACGTAGAGTCAAGCCCATCAGTAAGTGTTGCATTGCAGTTAAGGCTGTCATTTGTATATGGCGAGGCTGGAGTTATGGTTGGAACATTTGATATTGGTTTGTCATTCTCATTGAATGTTCGCTGGGTTTCAGATCCAATATTACCTAATGAATCATTTGCATAAACGCGGAATGTGTAACTTGAACCGTCTGTAGTTGCTTTTGTTGCATAGCATGAAACAGATGTTCCGCTTCCAACTCGAGTCATTGATTCGTTTGCGCCATTCCATTCAAGAGTGCAGGCATCAATACTATTTGTATCAGTCACTGTAACATTGATTGTTACCTGATTATTAGTTTGTCGCGAGCTTGATGCTGGAGTTGGTGAAACATAAGTTACAGTTGGTCCTGTATTATCTGTTGTTATGATTGTTGTCCTGTCAGGTGTTGAGATAGAGGTGCTGTCATTAACCCTGCAATAGACTGTGTGCGCTGAGTTATCAGACCATGTTGTTAAAAAGGAGCATTCGCGTTCTGGAGAACCGTAAGTCCCGTTACATAAGTCTGATAAACCCGATGATGTTCCGCACTCTAATCTAAGATTGTCGTTATCAACATCAGCTGCATTTGTTGTATTAACCTTTACAGGAGTTCCTTGTTTTGCATAAGACACATTTGCAGTAACTGAACTAAGTGTTGGTATTGTATTACTGATTTGTCGGGATACAGATGAGGAATAACTTGAGTTTGCATCAGAGGTCACAGCTTTTACCTGCAAGTACATTGTTGAGCCTTTCTGACATTCAGCATATGAATTGCAATTTAAACTAAAGTTGGCTGGAGACGTCGCATTAAATCCCTGTGTTATTATATAACTAAATCCAGAGTCATTTGACCACTGGTAATAATATGATATTGAATCTCCATCTGCATCAGTGGATGCGGTATTAATTGTGGAATACATTGTTGAAGCCTTGGATGCCGGATTTGGAGTTATCGCATTTAATGTTGGTGCAGTTGGAACTGAGTTCTGGATTGTTATACTGTTCGAATCTTTTGCAGTCCCATATTCATACTGGTCAAATGGGGTTGCAGTACAGTTCCAGGTCTGGCCTTTGCTGGTGTTTCCGCTTAATAAATAAAATGGCTGGGTCACATTAAAGAAATTTAATGTTGTTGCACCATTGTTAAATGAAATGTTATATCGTTCAGGGTCGCTTTCTGAATCGCTCCAACCTGCTGTGCTACAATTTAAATCATCTGTTGTAACTGGTGAAACTGGAGTTAAATTTGTAAAAGCTATACTTGGTAAGGAGTTTTCGGTGTTTTGTCGCGTCTGGCTTACACCCAATACACTATTTGTGTCATTTGCGTAAACAAGGAACGTATATGTTTGGCCATCAGTAGTTGTTTTGTTCACGTAACAGGATACTGAAGTTCCAGAACCAACAACAGTCATTGTTTCATTTGTTCCATTCCAGGATAAAGTACATGTATCAACATTTGCGCTAGCTGTTACGGTCACATTAACATAAATCCAGTTATTTGTCTGGCGGGTTGCATTTGTCGGGGTTGGGGATACAAAAGTGATTGCTGGTGTTCCTGTTGAGACATTAAATGTCGTAATGTTTGTTCCCCAGTTGCTTGAGGTGTCATTACACCAGAACGTTAAGTTATGTTTTCCATCTGGCATACTTGAGATGTTAATGTACCAGGTTGTCTTGTTTACTGTACTGTTGCTCATCGTAAGATTTGTTCCGTTCATATCATACTGGACAAAACAAGTGCTTCCATTTTCATTCAAGCTCACATTTGCCCAGGTCCAGTTATAGACAACAATAGAATTGTTCAGCGGGGAAATAATTGTGACAACAGGCGGAGTTGTGTCTAATTCAAGATACTGTAATGTTATATTTACCATCGAGTCGCCCTCAACAGAGCCCCATGTATCACCAAGTCCGCCCTCCTTCACCTGTCCTGTTTTATTTCCAAAATGAGTTCCGTTAGTTGCACGAATAGTAAAGTTGTCTCCAGCTTGTAGACAGTTAATATCGTCTGGTACGCCGTAGAAACCTTTATCGTAAATTAAGGACGACGGAATAGTAAAATCATCAACTGAAACATTTTCGATCATAGCACCTGTTTCATTTCCAGAAGTAATCAAAACAGTTATGTTCACCAGGTAGGGAGCATTAGTTCCGTGCCATTTAGTTAAATTATACGGATTTCCGTCAGAACCATAAACAGCGCCACGTATGTAGTCATTTGATATATCTGAAGTACATGTGTGTGAAGTATTTGTGTTATTTGATAATGTTTTAAATTCAGTTTCATTTTGCGGTGCTGGTATCTCATATTTTCCGCCCTTTTCTTCAGGGGTTTCCTGCACTCCAGTTTTTGGAATTACAGATTTTCCTTCTTCTGGTATTCCCGCGCCTGTTTCATAAGTTTGTTCTCCTGAATTTGAGATTGAGAATCCTGTTTTTTGTTGTGATTGAAGTCCTACCGCTAGTATAGTTAAAGCAATAAGTCCAACAACAAAAATTAAATTGTTTATTTTCACGTTACCTTCCGCGTTTTCTTACCTTTTTATAAATCACAATAATGATTATTACTGAAATTAAAATAGCGACCAAGACCCAGCTTAGCATTGTTGGCTGAAGCACAAGATTTATTTCATCGCTGTTCCATGCACCATTTCCGCCCATTACAAAATTCCCGCTTTTTGATGCTGATAACAAACTAGTTGTTGCTGTTAAAACAAATGTGGCATTCGTATCAAAATTTATGTTGTCCTTTGAATTATAAAATCCGCGTCCATAAAGCGGAGGAGGTACACCATCGTCATCAACATAAAAGGTATATCCATAATCATTGTTTACACCAGACGTTATTCTTACAGTTATAATTGTTCCACCTGGTGCTGGAGTTGTTCCATCTGGCATAAATACAGTCCCGCGAATGTAATTTAGTTCTGCATCATCTGCTCTTACGATTGCAATCGCTATTACGACCAGAAACATTATCCCAACTAATTTGGCTATTTTCATTTCCACGTCACCTGATTTGGTTTGTAGTTCCATACAGTATTGTATCTTGATTTAATCCAATAACCATGTCCAGGTTCAAAACTTGTGAAATATGTAGGAGAACCGAACCATGCATTAATCCCGAATCCTCCTAAATAATCTGCAGTGTACCAGGCTCCTGTTGTATCGTTTCTTGTTGAGATTTGATAGATGTAGAAATTTGACGGATTCTGCCGTATTGCTGTTGCGAAATTCTGTTTGTCTACTGAAGTCCAGCCAACAAGATTAAGATTATTTACTGATGTATTTATCACCTGAACCGAACGGTTTTCAATAGCTACCTGTCCTACAAGAGTGAAAATCTTGTTGTAGCGTGATTTAATCCAGTATGCTTCGTCAGGTTCCATAGTTGTGAAATATGTAGGAGAACCGAACCATGCATTAATCCCGAATCCTCCTAAATAATCTGCAGTGTACCAGGCTCCTGTTGTATCGTTTCTTGTTGAGATTTGATAGATGTAGAAATTTGATACATTTTGAACTATGACTTTGGAAAAGGATTTGTTTGCCGGAATCATTGGTATTGAAGCCAGGTTCAAATTGTTTACAGAGGTATTTATTAAGTTAATATCAAACTTACCCCATGTATCTGTGTTGACGTCTTTTAGGGGGCTTGGGTTATCTGCCCGCAAAACATAATATCGTTCTGGAACCGGATAAGCGTTTATGTCAGTATAATTTGTAGCTGTGTTTGGTAAAGTTAGGTTTGGTATATTAAAATTAAAACCAGTTGTGTAATTATCAGACATATATATGTTATAATCTGAAACCGGCGCTATTAGGTATGGATAGTTGTCAGGGCTCCAGTTAAGTGTTACATCACCAGGGATATAATTGCCAATTCCGTACCCTTCAAGCCAGGCAGTCAAATTTGCCATACCTGGAGGAAGGAGGACGTTTACTGTGGTTGCTACACCTGCAAAAATTTCGTATCCTGTTATTGTTCCTAATCTGAATGCGTTTCCAAGATCAAATAGATTTAGATACATGGTTCCGCATAGGACAACGAAAATTAACCCTATCCAGATGCCAATTACAATATTTCTTGGCAAATTCATAGTAATTTTATATCAAAGAACTCTTAAATGCTTTTCTCACACAATTTAAGGGCTGTTTTATCCTTTTTTAGGAAAATTTATAAATTGGGCTAGCAACTAAAAAGCGATGAAAGAGAGTCTTTTACTAATAAGTGTTATTTTGTTAGGTTTAAGTTCAATTTTTTTCATTAATTTTTCTGCAGCAAGTGCAAATTCTGAGCTTGTTATTGATAAAAACAAGTATTCTGGTGTTTTTGTCCAGTTAACGGGGTATAGCATGTATCCAACAATTAAGGATGGTGAAATGGAGCCTTGTGAACCAAGTCAGAACTATGAAGCTGGAGATATTGTTGCATTCAATAAAGGAGACCTTGTTGTAGGGCACAGGATTATTGGACAGGTTTTTGGTAGGTATATAACAAAAGGAGACAACAACGTGATACCAGATATTTTCTTGCTCGATAAAAAAGACATCATATGTAAAATTTCAGTTAGCTGAGAATCTTTCGTATTTCTTCAAAGTTAGCAGTTGTTCGGAAGCCTTTTTGTGAAAAATGGGTATGTGAAACAGGAAAATGCTTGCCGATTTTTGCAATCACTTCTTCAATTTTTGGCTCAATCTTAAAGAAATCCTCAGTTTCGTAATAATAAGGGACATCTATTTTGCTTTCAGCTTCAAGAATCCCCAGAAATCCAAGGATTTTTTCATCGTTTGTCTGTTTTTGCATTTCATTAATCACTTTTGTGTCCCAGAGATTACCAAGATACAATGGTCCAGCACTTTGAAGTTTGTTTCCGCAGGAGCATTTTTCTGGAAAAGTAAATCCTGAAGAAAATCGCTTTTTACATTTGCTGCAATAATGGATAAATCCAATTTTTTCCAGCAGTTTCTGGAGATGGGCGCGGCTTGCCTGGAAATAAATCCTGTAATAATACTGGGTAACATGGCTAAAAATTGGAATCAGCGAAATGTTCCATTTTGCACCCATTTCAATTATTGATTTTGCAAGAATCCGTATTCCGACCTCATGGCCAATCGGACTATGGAGTGGAAATGCCCCGTATTTTCGGAAGCATGTCCACTTAAAAACACCAAATAATGGGGCTGTGTCTGTTGCAGTTACAGCCAAAATTCCGTTCTTATCAATTCGTTTGATCGAATTAAAAACATAAAGTATTGGCGAGCCAAATGGGTCAATATCAATGAAATCAAACTTGTCATGGCACTGCCCGAGGAAATTGTTTGCAGTCATGTTAAAGACGTTCTTTACAGGCAACTTATTGAGCTTAAGGTTCTTTTTCAAAACAGCAATTGCTTCCTTGCTGATGTCATTATAAGTGACTTTGGCTTTTGCTTCTTTTGCAAGCCTAAGTCCGCGTGCTCCAGAAGCTGCAAGCAAATCTAAAACTGTCTTTTTCTTAGTTGCTTTAAGGAAAATCACTGAAAGCGCCCTGTCAAACTCCTTTGCTGGATTGTAAAATACAGGCAGCTTTTTTGAAATCTTGCCTTTGCTAACATAAAATTTGACTTTTCCCTCAGTAACAGTTTCAAATTTTGGCATATTTTAACCACAACTTTTTGAAAAATGGGAGCGTTAACGTGGATAGCATAAATGCGACAGTAGGAACAATTGCATTAAGCCATGGCTGAAAAACGTTTATTGCCTGCAAGTAAAATCCTATTGCAAGATATGTAAAAAGCATCAAAAGCGCCCTTCTCGTGTAGCTTAATTCCCAGGCCTTATCAGATTCTACGCGTTTGTTTCGCGTTTCTATAACTTTTATCCTTCTTTCTAGTTCTTTTGTAGCTGCCATAGAATTAATTTATTTTGCACAGAATTTAAGAGTTTCTATTAGTTACCTGCTGCATCTTGTACTGTTTGCCTTTCGGTGTTTATCTTTGCCCAGAGTTCTGGATCATCATAAATATCTTCTTCTTTTTTAGATACTATTTTTGGGGCAGCCTTCGTTTCTGCAGCAGCAGTTTTTATTTGCTGCTCTTTAAGATACCAGTAAGGAACGCGCCACGGCCCAAAATATATTTTTTCATCTTTTACATATCTAAACTTGTAATATCCTTCAGTCCTCATGGAGCCGATAAGCCCCATGTCCTCAATCTCCATAAGATTGTCCCTGAACTCAGCTACGTGCTTGAATTCATCTATTATGTACGTATCAAATCCAAACAGGTTTAGAGTATCATAAGCCAGGTCATGTGCTTCTTCTTTAGGTAACCTGCTTTTGTTCATAATTGCGAGCGTAAGCTCTTCTAAAGTGACAACCATTTTTTCAACTTGATTAAGACAAGTGATTCTTATAACGAGTTCTGGGCTTTTATATTTTTATTATTCATAATATTGAATTTGCTTATAGATGTTATACCTGTTCTTGAGGTAGTTTTGCATCTCAGCTGCAAGCATTGTCTCTGACTTTCTTCTTATTGCACTAACTAATTCTATATCCTTGAACCTGCCAAATACAAAATCAAAGTATTCGGCCCATATCCTTATTTGTTTGCTGTATGCCCCACCCTTGTAAAAGCTGTTTGCTAGGTTTAGTTCACGTAGTATGTTCTTTTTCTCGGCTGGACTTCCCTGTGCTGCATGGAAAGCGCGCCTGTTTTCTAACATCCGTAAATGAAGGAAAACACATAACCCTTCAGTTATGGAATTCCAATGATAACGTATGCCATTATGAAAAAGAACATGGTGTATCCCTTCGTGAAGTATTATTGGAAAAGGCCCGTTTTCAATTATAGGCATTGTTCCAGCTAATTTATGTTTTCTTATCTTATCTGCTGTAATCCCAAGTAGCTTAAGTAGCTCTTTGTCGTATATTATATAATTTACAACTGAGTCATTTGTTTGCGCATTCTTTTTTGCCAAGTCCACCATTTTTAAGAATTCGTCAACTTCTTTTGGCTCAAGAGTTCCAACACCCTGTTTGCCCTTGAAATAAAACCATCTCCACATCTTCATTTTCCAGAGTCTTACATCATCAAAATTTTTGTATTTGTCCAGTTCGACCTTAAGATTGTTTGATGTCACCAAGCTGTAGCTGATGATTTCTTGGGGAGTGAGCACATTTGATACTAAGTATTTCGGATGCAGCCCAAATTCTTTACAGAAAATCTTAAGCCAGGTTTCAAGGTCTTGCATATAGTTAATCTGGTTCGCTTTTAATTTAAGAGTTTCGAATTATTAAGCAAAGCTTTTTATCAAAGCAATCAGTTAAGATTGTAATGGCAAAGAAAAAGGTCAAAAAGGCAAAAAAAGAAAAGAAGAAAGTGTTCAAGAAGGCAGTTAAACCAGAAGGATGTGCCTGCGGAAGCGGCATGAGCTGGGAAGAATGCTGTAAAAAGTGCAAATTGCCTTGCTAAAACCTTTCTTTTAAAAAGAAACGTTTGCGAAAGAAAATCTACTGCGCTGTATAACCGCCATCTACCGGGATTATGGCTCCTGTCATAAATGAGCTTTCATCTGAAGCCAAGAACATAGCTACATTTGCAACATCTTCTGGGGTTCCGATTCTTCCGAGTGGGTGCATTGAAGCCAGCTGTTCTTCCATTGCTTTTTTGTCAGGTGAAGCTTCAATAAATCTCCGTAACATTGGGGTGTCTATTGCGCCGGGACAGATGCAATTAACGCGAATCTTATCTTTTGCATATTCAACTGCAAGGGTCCTTGTCAAAGAAATTACTCCGCCTTTTGAAGCGCTGTATGCTCCAAGGTTTGGCATGCCAGCTAAGCCAGCCACAGAAGCTGTGTTTATTATTGAACCGCCTCCGCTTTGGATCATGTGCATTATTATGTGTTTTGAGCAAAGGAAAACTCCCTTTAAATTTGTATTAAGGACATCTTCCCACTCTTTTTCACCGGTTAAGATAAGGGGTTTTTGCAATTCGATTCCTGCGTTGTTATAAAGAATGTCAATTCTGCCAAATTTCGCTATTGCCTTTTCAACTAATTTTACTACATCTTCTTCACTGGATATATCCGCTCCAATTGCAACTGCTTCACCGCCGTATTTTTTGATAAAATCAACTACATCGTTTGCTTTTTCAGGAGAATGCGCATAATTAACAATAACTTTTGCCCCTTCTTTTGCAAAAAGGATTGCGGCACTTCTGCCCATTCCAGAACTTGCACCTGTGATAAGGGCTACTTTGCCTTTCAGTCTCATGTGACTTCACCGCACTATACAAGGTGTGCGTAATATTTAATTGTTATTACTGCTTCTAAAATGTGTGTTAGAATCTCTTTTTAAAGATGATGAACCTGATGTTGTAGCAATGCGTAGGGTACTAAAAGACAAGATAAAAATAGCTGCAAAGGCAGGAGATCCTTTCATAATCGAAAAAATGCTGCTGCCAGAATATGAAAAAATGGGCGGCAGTAGAGAATCAATAACTCCTCTTCTTGAAATTGCTTATGAACTTGGATACAAGATGGAAATGGAGCTTGCTGAAAGTTTAAGAAAGGAAAAAAGCCCTCATGCGTATATGGTTGAACAAACTGCAAAACGATATCTTTCAGAACTCAACAAAATTAAGCAACAGTGCATTCCCTGCCAATAGCCTGGCCTGGGATGCCCTTTAAGAAACGAGCCCTAAGGACGCCATTTCTTCCGTGCAAAGCAACTAGTTTTCCAGTTATGCCTGGTTTTTTAGCTGCTTCTGGATTAGGAACAGTAACCTTTTTTCCAAGGTATTTGCTTGCCTCTGCTACAGTATTAACCCCATCAATCCGTATAAGTACATTATGCGGATGGATTTTGTTAACGCTCCTTTGATAGGCTGTAACAGTTGCTTTCATAGTATCCACATAAAAACAAGGCATTTTTAAAGATTTGGATTATCCCAATCTGTAACTTAGGCAGTTCTGACTAATTGCAAAATGCCCGTTTTCAAATATTATTGGCATTGGCTCCCTGAAAAATTTATGATGTTGTTTGGCAAGCACACGCATGTCTGTTGAGGTGTAGCCGCTTTTATATGCCTCATATCCTTCTTGTAGAAGTTCAGCTGCGTTTTCAGCAGTAATAGCATCATCTCCTTCTGAAAGCAGGATGCCTCCCAAATCTGCCATAAGACGCCTGACATCTTCTGGCATTCTTTCAAAATCAATGCCCTTGTTGCGACAGGAACCCTTTGCCCTTTCAATAAATCGTTCCCGATTTTCCAATTTTGCGTCATCGTCCATTACAATAGCACAAATTGCATCGGTAATCGGATTATAGTCTCCACCCATTTTGTCACCTATTTAGTGTCGTTCAAAAGATATTGCTGAGGTTCAGCTGTTGGCCCTCGTTGAGTTGTATAGGGTTTAATAGCTTCATAAATCTTCGTCCTTTCTGCGGGTGTAAGCAACTGTGTTTTAATTTCTGAACTATGCAAACCAAAAACAATACGTTTACAACCGGGTTTATATCCTCCAAGCCAGTTACCCTCTTCCTTGTCTATGAAAACTTCTAAAGCTATGAAATCGCGAGATAGGTCGAAGTTCCCTTTTTTCCTTTCTTTCGTGATAGCTCTAAGGAATCTCATGTATTCTGGATTATCAGATTTCATGAACTCACCATTTGGTGCCCTGTCAGTCCAACGTATCTCTTCCTTTATCCAATCCTCATTATCTACAAGACTTTCCATCGCATCTCTAACTGTATTTAAAAGCACACATAAATCAACATCCTTTTTTAGAAATATTTCCTTGTTTCGGGTCATATTCATCCCTCCAATAGGCTTATTAGTATCTTAACTCAACAGTAGTATAAAAACCTTTCCTAAAACTCAGAAAAGTATTACCTTTGGCCAAGCTGCTGATTCATGTCTTCCTGATTAGGGCCTATTTTTGCCTTAGAAAGGTCAATATCAGTGGGGCGGGTTACTTTGGTTTTTTCTTCTTTTCCTGCTTTTATCTGTTTTTCCACCTGTTCGAACAGGTAAGATTCGCCCTTCTCCTTCCTTATCTTGGTAAGAAGTTCTTTCATCTTGTCTACAAACTCCTTTGCCATTACCATCATTGCTTCATATTCAGTTCCAGTGAATTTCTTCTTTTCCTTGTGTTCAATATCCTTGTAATTCCTGATCACTTTCTCAGCCATTTCTGCAAATTTCTCAGGAAGCAGCTTTTTCTCCTTTACCAAGAAGTCCATTACAAAGGTTGGTGTCTCATTTGGAGTTGGTGGCCTGTAGCCAAGTTCCATTAAAACAGCTTGTGCGCTTGAAACAACTGCCTGTTCAAGATCATAGCTCATTTTTGTGAGCAGTGTATCATCGCAAAGGAACAATAATTGTTCAGCTATGTACATGTGCTTGTCAATTGCTTCTTTGCTTGGCTTTATGTTGCCCATACGCATAAGCATCTGTAA
>Ga0315297_10000008_pt1 | contig 104529 bp, 163 predicted proteins | sample YL17G15_0_MG_FD_203628 | JGI IMG/M metagenome (GOLD analysis project Ga0315297, IMG submission 203628) | Sediment microbial communities from Yellowstone Lake, YNP, Wyoming, USA - YL17G15_0 | ecosystem: Environmental > Aquatic > Freshwater > Lake > Sediment | place: USA: Wyoming | collected...
TCTCGACATATCCGGTCGCCTTCTTTTCGTAAGCGACCGTGGCGATGGTCGAGAAGATCTTGTCTTTCTCATCCTCAGTGAGCTCTTCTCTTTTATCGTCCCCAACGATCTCGGAAGTCACCTGGTCATAAAGGATGGCCAGGAGCACCCCCTTCGTGATGAGGAAGATCACATGGCAGTGGCGGCCGTCCTTCTGGAAGATCTCATGCGTCTTGTCCTTCATCTGTTTCCAGAAATCCGTAAAGAACTGCCGGTCATCATCAGGCATCTTCCTTCTCCTCCTCGACCTTCATCTCAACCAAAGTGATGTTGGAATTCTTCTTGGAAAGGATCTCATCGAAGACGAACTTGGCAATCCGATTGGCATCCTCAAATGCGGCCGAATATTCACCCGTGTCGAGCTTGAAGAGATCCGAAACCAGGATTCCCCTGGACTTGGCCTCCACGGCGAGGGCCAGCGCGAGCACATAGGTATTGACCAGAAGACTGGTGGCAAGATCCTTGTTCTTGTCCAGGCCCGACTCCTTGAGGATCGATTCGACCCCCAGAAGACTTGCTTGGGCCATCTTCTCGGTCATCTGAGCCAGCTCTAAGATCTTCTTTTTATCCATGATGTTTCTCCTTGGTTGGCGCCCCCGGCGGGACTCGAACCCGCGTTGACGGAACTTTAGAGGTTCCCGCTAATCCTTCTCAGCTACGGGGGCTTTTTCCTAACCGGGCCCTATCTTAAAAGTCCCCATGCTTCATCACCGCCCTCCGGGTGGGGGCGAACCGATACCGTTCCCGAAGATCACTGTCGGCTTTATCCCAGCCGTGGAAATAGGCCCAGGCATGGCTTCCACAGCCGTTGCAGACGGAACAGACCGTCGCATAGCCCGAGTTGAGGATCTTGAACTCGCCATCGAGACGGGTTATCGCCCCACAGGATGCGCAGTTCACGTAGATGATCCCGGAGTCGGCCGTCCAGATCGCCCGGCCAAGGCGATCCCGGTGGTTTCTCGGCATGTCGCCCCGCTCGAAGACGTATGAAGTGCCCTTCATCCAGACGTTGTTCCAGCCATTCATCACGGGCTCCTTTCTTCCCCCTTTTTCTTGCGGGCTAAAGCCAGCAAGGCCTCCTCATCGGCTTTTACCCGCGCCAACCACTTGGGATCGACCCTGGTTCCGGGACGCATGGCTTTAAGCCAGACGTCGCTTGCGACACAGTCCACATCCTTGCCGCCTTCCAGCTTGTGGTGGATCCACCGGTCGCGTCGCTCGGAATACGTCGGAACGAACCGGAACTCGGGATCCCCGCCATGGCAGAACTTGCAGACTGAAGTAGACTCCCCGCGGACTTCGTTGAGAGCCTCGCACCTGTGATCCGGAAGTGAGTATCCACGCCCGGTGGCCTTCCAGTCGCAGAAGAGACAAACCCACTCAGGGGCATGATAAATCTCCCGCCGGACTTCAGCCTTCTCGCCGCAGGGCTGGTCGTTGTCCAGCCAGAAGGCCGTAAGGTAGACCCTCAGGTGGGAAGGCACGACACAGGTGCATTGCGGAAGATTGAGCGCCCGGAAGCACTTCTTGAAGCACTCCTCGCAGAGGTCGAGGTTCGACAGACTGTCGTCCGGGTCATCGAGCTCGCTCCCGTATCCGAAGCTGTTGACAAGCTTCCCGTAATGGGCGGCACCTGGCTTGCCGTCCGGGCCTTCCTGATACTTGGTCGAAAGCGGCGCCCCACAGGCGTCACAGAGGGCCTTCTGGACGATCTTATTGGATCGGATCATCGCGCTCTCCTTCTGGGAACATCTCTTTCTCTTCGAACTTAGGGTGCGAATCTCCCCTTCTTCATCGGCACGGCACCCGAACGCCGAAGCCGCTCTTCCATGACCTTCCAGAGTTCCCTAGACGAGACGTCGGGGATCTCCGTCACGCTATGATCGTTCTCGGCGGCCCCGACATCGACCCGCGGATATTCCTCCGGGAATCCTTCGATTCTCCAGGTCGGAAAATCTGCGAAGAGGGCCTTCAATGCGTCTTCGGTCCCGGGGTGATGCTGGTCGGACAGGTAGCCGTCCTTGGTCTCCGGCCCGCAGCAGAAGCTGAAGTCACCGTTCTCTTCGAACTCGCCGACGGCATAGATGATCCGCCCGCTGTAGGACGCCTCGATCTCCCGCGCCCATTTCTTCTCCTCTTCGCCGTCGGGGTCATCATCGTCGGGATCAAGAGGCGATTTGCCCGGAGAACGTAAATCGACCTTGATCGGATTCGCGCGAAGCCGCTCCAGGAGGCCATCTTGGCCTTCCTGGCCCTTCGGCGGAGGGGTGCCCATCGGAGTCAAGGGGAAGGCGTCAGCGGCTTCGATTTTGAGGATCTTGTCGGCAGTCGCGATGACAGCAACAACTATTTCCGGATTCTGACGACTCTGGAACTCCCTCACATCGTTGCCTTCGGCATCCTTCCGCTTCGAGAGCCGCTTCCAGGCCTTCCCGAATTGCGGAAGGGCCTTGGCCAGCGCCTCGACGCAGTCTTTGGTTTGGATCATGCCTTTACCTCCGGGCGTATCATCGAGCGGTTCATCCACCTTCTTGACCACCGATTCTGAAATCTCCCGAAGAAGGCCCTTGGCTCCGGGGATCGGCCCCGGGTCCTTCTTCTTGAGCAACCCATCGATTTTCTTGAGAAGTCCTCTGGTTTTGGGAATGGTCATGGTCGATCTTCTCCACGCTATTCGATCTCGAACTCCTTGAATCCTTTCCACGAACGGGAGTCTCCTTCATACCGCAGACTCCCTCCGGACAACCTGGCCACGCGTTCGACTTCCTCCGTCTCTTCGTCCGTCCCGAGCTCAATGTGGAACATCCCCATCACGTCATTGTGGACGTGATCGTACCATCCCCGGCAGGTACGACTTCCGTACCCATACTCCACGAGCGCCTTGAAGCACTCATTTCCCGGCGTTCCGCAGGCCGCCCCGACATTGAGATCCGCGAGCTCCTTGATCGTTGCCTCGATGGCGCGGAATCCTTCTTCCGCGTCAACGCTGTCGTCCACAGCCTTGGCTTCCTCGGGCGTGAGGCTTCTCATCCTAGTTCTCCTTGGCCTGGCGCGCGGAGATCTCCTTCATGGCCCGGACGTACCAGAGGTTATTGATGTCCTCGTTGGTGATCTCCTTGAGCTCTTTCTCGCTCTTGATCTCGCCCCACCAGCTCTCGCAGCCGAGGACGACTTCGTTGAGCTCGGGGATGAAGATCGCGGGGTTGCTGCCCGTATTCACGAAGACGAGTCTGCCCACGTCCTTCTTCCCGTCCTCGGCCTCGAACCGGACGCCCGCATGAATCGGAACGAACCCGATGAGGATCCCCAGACGGGTCTTGTCGCCGTGTTCCTTCTTGCAGGAGCGGACAGCGACGGTCACGCCGGGCTTGCTCGTCGTCAGAAAGCCTTTCGTACTGATAGGAGGTTCGGTTTGGAAGTCGACCTCCGTCACGGTGATCGGAAACTGGATATCAGCCACAGGTCACCATTTCCTTTGCCCTAAGGGCCTCCATCATTCCCTGGTAGGTGAACTCTTCCATCCTCGTCTTGGCCTTCGTGAAGGAACACCAGCCGGCCTGCCCCTGCCAGTCCACCGAGGTGAATCGTCCGCTCTTCTTGCACCCAAGAAGGCAGAAAGTGGACTGGAACTTAGGAGAGAACTCCAACGCCACCAGCTTGAGGTAGTCCGGCGGAACCCCGGACTTCTCTCCACGAAGGGGGAGAAAGATCGCCTCTTCCGGCTTGATCCCGGCCTCACGGAGCTGGCGGGCGGCCTTTATTTCCGCCTTCTCGTTCTTCCCCTTGACGAGGAAGTTCAAGCCCGCCTTGATGCCCGCCTTGGATAGGGCCAGGACGCTCAGAATTGCCCCAGGAACGTCCGCCGGGTCATGGATCGAGATGTGAACCTTGTCGAGCGTTCCGGCGAGCCGTTTTGGCGTTTCAGGGCCAATCTCCAAGCCATTGGTTGTCATGGACTTGAAGATGGGAATTTCACGGACGAGATCCATGAGTTCCCAGAAGTAGGGATACTCCAAGGGTTCCCCACCTCCGAAAGAGACCGCTTCTATCCCGTTGGCGGTCAAGTCTTTAATAAAAACCGCCAGAACCTCCGGCCGCCAGAAGGTTTCCCCTTCCGGGTTGGACGAGTTGTAGCACCAGGAGCACCGTTTCCGGCACCGATTCGTCAACTCGATCGAGACGAGTTTGATCTGCCCGTTACTTCCTGCGGTAGATGTAGAGTCTGTCATGGATTCCCCACCACTGCGGGATACGCGATTCATCGACAATCTCGAACTCCTGGTAAAGCCTCCGGTGGAAGGCGTCGTCAGCGGTGCACCCGCCATCGCCTTCCCCCACGTAGGCCACAACCTGGCCCCTGTAGAGGCGGAGAGCCTCGTCGGCCCAGGATCCTTCATAGTCCGGCCAGACCAACAGAAGCGTCCGGCCGTGGTTCTCCTTCTGGAGAGCATCCATATGGGTACCCTGGATCACAGGGTGGTACCTTCCCCGGATGAGTTCAACCCCGAAGGAGTACTTCCCTTCACGGCTGTCGTAGGCGACCACATCGGCCCCGAGCTCCGTGAGAAGCTTCGCCCAGTATCCGGTTCCGGCCCCGATCTCGAGGACTCCGTTCGGGCTATACCTCTTGATAACCTGGAGAGCTTCCCCGTCGGGAATGGCGAAAGAGTATTGGGGGATCAGCTCGTTCCTCAGGTGGAAAGAAGCGACGCCCGTCAAAGCCATGAAGCGAGATCGTTCGCCATTCCCCAAGACGGCCTTATGGACCCGCTTTTCTAATTCGGTTTCTCCGGCAAGAGATTCTGGGTCAAGATGGAACGTCGCCCAGCGGACGAGATAGGGGTTGTGCTTCTCGTCCCAGTCGCTCACGATGTAGGCCTTCTCGCCGCCGACCCAGTCCCAGTCATTTACCGGAACTTTAATGCTCATGAGCCTCCTCCAAGATCCGCCGGGAGGCCGATCCCGGGGAAGTTGTATTCCCCGCGGCGGCAGGCCGCTTCCTCGGCTTTCTGGGCCTTTGAGAAATGAGGATGGGCCCGTTCCTTCTCAGAGCAGTCCATGCAGATCTCATCCACGTTGAAGTAAGACACGATGGAGACGTGCGTCCTCTTTCCGCAGCGCTGGCAATGGCCGTCGAAACGGGCGCGCTGGGATTTCTCATGAGTGCTCATGGAACCTCTCTCCTTTCAAAGTTCAAGCCCAGTAAACGTAGATCATCGGGCGAAGCGAATTGGCGAAAGCATCCAGGTTCCGGATCGCCTTGCGATAGTACCAGAGGACGCACGACAGCTCGATGGGAAGGACGGGCCGGTAGTCCTCGCGGAAGTGCCGGAGGGCTGCACCATTGGCCAGAGGCGGCACTTTGGGACTCCAAGTGCCGACGAGCTGGCTATGGGTCGCATTCTCAAGACGGATGAAGTCGTCCTTGTTGGCACCCCTCTTCAAGACTCCGGGCCTGGGATCCCGCATCCGGACGTACCCGAACCACGGGTAGATGCCACCCGTATGGAGGAACCGATACCAGCTCTTCTGCTGACGGAGCCCCGTTTCTTCGTAGTGGTCGATCGTGTCGTCGTACCGGCTCCATTTCATCCCCAGCGGGATGAAGAGCATGACCTTCGGGATCCCGTGCTCCCCATCCCAGACGACCGAGTCGGAAAACGGCACGGAGATGTCCTTGGGGTTGTTGCGAATCAGGCTGCCCATGATCTGTTCCATGAGCCAGAAGTCTCCACGGTCGTTCTTCGGCATGTTCTTGTGCGGGTTGAGCCGGTTGTGAAACTTGACGATTGAATCCCGCTCCTTTTTGGTCCACCCGAGGACGTCCGCGATATTCAGGTCGTAGGCTTTGTTACGGAGCTCGTCGAAGGCCACTCTGTCGATCCGCGGGTCGGCGATTTCGTATTTTCTCGACTTGAGGTCGTCGATCCCGTAGCCAATGCACTTGTGGACTCGAATGCCCATGGGTTTTCTCCTAGCGCCTCATGCCCTTGGCGATCTCGTAGTGGACGTCCGTCTCGGTGAGGCTGAGGCGGATGCACTTGATCTTCTTGGCCGCCAAGCTGCACTTCGGGCAGCAGCTCCTCGCCGAGGTATCCCGGCGTCCAGTTGGCGGCGCCGCTGTAGAGCACAGTAAACCCGAGATCCCCGGGGTCCTGACCGGCCCTCTCTATGATTCCGCTGATCTTGTCGGTCAGCGGCACTCCGTAAATCACATGTCCGATCGTGTACATGGTCAAACCTCCTTGGATTCCTTGACGCTCCACGGAATGTCCCGAGGGCCGGGCGGCTCATGGCTGCCGTCGTCGTTGAACTTCGGCAGCACGTAGTCGTACATGTGCCCGTCGCTTTGATCGAGGTTCGTCCGGGCGCAGTCGTTGTGGCTCTGGCGCCCTTCCTCGTAGAACTTCTCGAAGTCCTTGCCGAGCGCCTCTTTGGCCTCCTGGCGCATCTTGGCGTAGCGCCGGATCTCCTCGGGAAGCTGTTCCTTCCCGAAGTACCCACCCTCGGGCATCTCGAGCGAGAGGATCCGGGCCTCCTGCTGGACAAGGGATTCCACCGCCAGCATGGCGCTTAAGCCGCCCATGCCCTCGTCATTAGTGCCTTCCAGGAAAAAGCCGAATGCCCTATCCTCCTGCTGGCGGCATCCCTTGACGATGTCGTCTGAATCGATCTTGAGCTTGACGGCTTGTCCCTTCGCGGGTTTTTTCTTAGCGGCTTTTAGCTTGCCCATAATCAGACCTCCAGTACCCTCGATCCGAGGGATCCCAGTCCGGGGTTGGAAAACGTCTCGTAGGCCTCCTTGTTGTCCTCAGTGCCGCTCACCGGGTCGCAGACGATCCGGTTCACGTCCGCGAGCTTGGCCCAGAAGCGGCAGCCCTTGAACTTCTTGTCGCCGCCCGTGATCCGGAAGGTGACCGAGTCGAAGCCCTTTAGGCCCTGGCGAATGTAGATCCGGGCGACGGCGAGCTCGGTCCCCGGCGGCAGGAACGCCTGCCCGATCACATCGACGGGATACTTGTACCGCCACTCGTTCTCGGGGGCCTTGCCCGGAAAGAGGACTCGGACAAGCTTGTCGTTGCGGTGCTCCCCGTAGAGCGGGAACTTCCAGGCCTCGGCAAGGCGAATCTTCGTCCCCAGCGGCGGGATGCTGAACTTGATGGCCATACACCTTCTCTTAAAAAAAGAATGGGCCGGAGAGGGAGAACCCTTTCCGGCCCACGGATGAGAGGGATCACGCCGCGGTTCTTCTCCCGAGGCGCGCAAGAAAGAACAACCCGGCGCTACAGGCGCCGGTCTGATTTACTCTAAAATTTCATCGATCTTCTGACACTCCGCGCAGGATTCCCGGTGCCCGCCGCCGGAAGAGCGAAGGTGCCTGAGGAGATTGACAAGCTCCGACTGCGGGAGCTGCGGAATCTCGATGAAGGCGATCTTTCCTTCCTTGGAATATTTGGCCAGGAGATGACCCAGGAATTCGTGGAGCTCCCGGCTGAGAGCCATCCGGAACCGGGCAAAGGCGTCATCCGGAAGCCGGCCGGCATTCATGGTGATGGCCGTCGAAGAGACCAGAAGATCGATCGCTGCATTCATGGCGATGTTGTCGGCCATCGTCTCGCTGCAGAAGCGACCTTCCACAAGCCGGTCCCGTTCGGTGGCCAAGGCCTCAAGAATCTTTCCCAAAATCTCCTCGGCCTTGTCGGCAAAGGGGCGGAGATCATCATTCACGTCCATCCGAATCCTCCCCATCGCTGAAAAAAGCCACCTGTTTCCCGGAGTGCCTGGCGATGATGTCCCGAATCGAAAGGCCAAGCTCCCTGAATATTTCTCCGTCCCGTTTCGAAGTCTTCTCCGACGATCCGAGATCCCCGACGATCTGCCCGATCACGGCGTTGAGTGCCCAGGAAAGATTGCGGATCGACCCGTTGACGATAATCATATCGGCCACTCGTGCGGGGATTCCCCGATCAAGCAGTTTCGTCCGGGCGGTGTTCTTCAGTTCGAATTCTACCTTCGAAAAGATACCGACGAGTTCCTGCATCTTCGCCAAGTCTTCATCCATGGCCCGAGACCTTAAAAGAAAGCGGGGGCCGGATCAAGTCAGACCCGGCCCCCGCTCCGACCTCTGCCGATTAGGCCAAAGCGAGCCTCTCGCGCAACGCCCTCAAGGCCTTCTCGTACTCCCATTCGAGCCCCTTGCGAACCCCGTGGCAGGGCGGTTCGTTCCGGAGCTCGTGGAGGAAGTTCAGATGGGCCGTGATCAGGGCCCTCCGGTTAAGGACGGCACACCCGATCATGCCCGCGGACTCGTCGACCGAGAATCCGAGCTCGAGAAGAATCTTCTTCCGGAGCTCCGGATCAATCCTCTTCGTCCTCCGAGCCAGCTTGTTCTTCCTCTGATCCGCCGAGAGGGCCTTGATCCTCTCCCTTACTTCACGGTACAGCGTCTTCGTATCCATGGCGTTCTCCTTTTGGTTCTTCGATCCACAATCCGACAATCCCGGGAGAACGCCACTTCAGGGTCCCTACGTGAAGGTCATGCCTTCCTCCTTTCATTCAATATCGACCCACAGTTCGTACTTCGAGAAGAACTTCTTCGCCGCCGCGTCGAGCGGCTCCGTCGCCAGGGCCGTCGCCTGCCCTCCAAGGTCGGGCTCGCGGAAGAGATAATGGCGGATCTTCTTCCATTCGAGCTTGGCCGAGAGATCGATAAGGGCCGCCTCGTCCGAAATGGCGACAATCACGACGGACGAGATGGCCTTCGGGTCTCCGTAGCGGATTCCGACCTCGTGGGCGGCGTGAACGGACTGGCAGAGAACCTGGTTTGGATCAAGATCTTCCCGAACGACGACGACGAACCACTTCCGCTCTTCCTACGTCATAGCTCGCTTCCTCCTAAAACGTTGTCCATGAATCCAAGAAGAAAATCGGCAGGACCTTCGGATCTTTCGACCAGGGGGCCATCAAAGAGTTCCGAGATGGAAGAAAGGGCATGATCGCCGAGCCCGAGACAGCGGTTGAAGATCGAATTCATCGCCGACGGCGAACGCACGGCCATCTCGAGAGGAAGCGGGACTTCCCCTTTCCCCTCGGCCTTCCAGGCCCCATAGGACTTCCATCCGCTGGCCGTCTTCTGGAACCCGAACATCCGATGATCCGAGTAGTCGGGGCCACGCTGGTAGACCTCGTACATGAGGTACGGGCCCGCCGACGGGTTCATCACAGGGCGGCTCATGAGATTCTCTACGGGGGCGATCTCGGTCGGAGCCGCCTTGATCAGGGTCATGGGCGGGGATGATTTTTTGGTTGGCGGCTTAACGAAAGGAGCAGAGATCTTGAATGGGAAGAGTCCTCCCAAACCCCCACCTGTCGCCCTTTTCCTCACGGAGGAATTATACCTCAAAGGTGAAATCGGCCTCAAGGAGAATCGGCAAGATCCTTCTCCAGGATGCCGAGGATGAACTTGGAGTACTCGTCCCCCGCCGGGAGATCCATGTTGAGCTTGAGCTTCCGCCGCTCGGCCGGAACGGTCTTGCCCGTCTTGGGGTTGAATCCCTCCTTCGTGAAGGTCTCCCAGATGATTCCACTCCCGTAGCGCTGCCAGAGGGGCGTTTCACCAAAAGCGATTCCGTTCTCCTGGAGGAGGTTCATCTTGAAGTCTACGCCCTTCCTGTGGAGAGCCTTCGAAGCCTTGGTCTCGTCGAGTCCTTTCGCTCGAAGCGCCCAATAAGCGGCACTGTTGACGGCACTGCGGAAGGCGTCGGCCTGCCTCCAGCGGAAGTAGTCGACCACATCGGCTTCGGATTCTCCGGCCCAGATCCGCCCGTCGAAGGAGATCGCTTTGTCCAACTCCAGAGAAACCCGCCCCGAGGCGATCGACGCCGAGACGGAGCCCAGCTTCTCAACCTCGCGGTCGAAGAGGGACGTCTTCTTCGGAAGGAGCACCGAGATCTCGTCCGACTCAGTGTAGGCATAAAGAGCGTTGAAGTCCTGGATGATGTCCCGAGCCCCGTGGATCATGGTCGTGTGGAACTTGAAGTCGAACGGCTTCTTGAAGGACTCGGTCACCGTGTGGAAGGCGCGGCCGTCCACTCGAAGGACGATCCAGCGGTCTTCCGGGACTTTGAGAGCATGGAAGATCTCCTTGGCCCTCATCCGGGCATCCATCTCGTCGGGCTTCATAGAATCTCCGCTTTGTGTCTTTGAAGAAGATCAATCAGGCCGTCCACCTCGGCCGGCCCCAAGCCGATCCACCGGACGCTCTTGCCGAAATCGATGATGATGACCTTTCTGACCTTGTCCGATTCGATCGTCATCCCCAGCTCCCCCTCGTCCCCTTCGCAGATCTTGCCGTCCGGAAATTCTCCCGTTGCGCCTGGCTGTGAATATGCCATACCGTCAGCCTTAATAAAAAAGGGCCCGTCGACTCAATACGGCCGACGGGCCCTTCCCCGACCTCAGCTATCCGCGCTTCTTCTCGTTTGTTTTGTTTGTTTGTTTCAACACCCATCCCTCTCGAAAGAGGGATGCAACATCCAGACTACCTCCTAGCGCTTCTTCTCGACGAGCGTGAGGTACTCGAAGACCGAGTCCGGCACGTTGCTCCAGAACCGGTTGGCCGGCTCCAGGCCGAAGAAGTTGCTGACGTCTCCCTTGGAGACCCGCTTCTTCTTGCCGGTGACGAGCTGCACCAGGCGGCGTCCGATCTGGACGTTCGTCATCCCCCGGCGCTTCATCCGGCGGATGAGGGGCTGGGCGACCGCACCGCGATCGGCCCCGACGGCCTTCTCACGCCTCCAGAGCTGGGCCCAGCGGCGGGCGAGCTCGTAGAGCTGGACGTCGGGATCGGCCTTCACGGCCTTCTTGGCGGCGACTGCCTTCACCATGAGAATGCTCCTTTCTGGATTGGGTTGGACGGTAATACCAGACCTCTCCCGGCAATTTCATATTGCCCTTGCGGGCCTGTTGCCGGGCTGACCTCCAGGCGGCGCCGACTTCAGGCGCGCGCCCGGATATAGACCACGCTGCCGTTGGGGAGGGGATGATGACTCACGGTGGCTCCCCCCTGGGGAATTTCAATCCAGGGAATGTACCCCACCAGGAATGTCGGAACGTGAATGAGCCACTCTTCCTTCCCGCCATGGATGGAAATGCCCTTCTCGATCGAGAGCTCCCTGAACTCGTGGGGAGCGTCCAGGTACCTCCAAATCCGAACGACCGGAATCTCATCCATTGCGTCTCTCCTTCTTTTCCAGGACTTCTTCTACAGCCTCCGCCTCACCGGCGCCGCTTCGGCATCCGCAGACGAAGTACACCGTGAGCAGGACGTAAACGACCATTCCCGGAACCCAATCATTGTACCACCCCTGGGCGGGAATGTCCCTGACGTAGCAGAAGGCCGTCCAGAAAAAGCCGGACGCCGTGAAGAGAAGCCCGGCCAGGTGAAAGAGCGGAGCCTCCACCCAGGATCGCTTTTTCTTCTTCTGTTCCAAGAGCCCTCCTAACACTGTTGGAATCCTCCTGACTTCTCGCAGAAGACCGCAAACTTCATGAGGAAGTCTTTCCAGCCCTGATCGAGCTCCACATACCCCAGGATGATGTCCCCGAACTTCTTCTTGCTGAAGTGGACGCCCATCATGAGGTAGGTTTCCAGAAGCGTTCCTGGACGTTCCCCGGACTCGATACGGCCGGCGGCATTTTCAAACAGGGCTTTCTTGTCATTCGAAATGATCCAGCCTTTCCTGCCCCCGCTATAGGATTGATCATAGGTCTCGGCGACGATGAGAGTGTTCTTCTCAAGCGCCTTGCGGACGGCCCTTCCCCAACTCTGGGCATCCGTAGCCGGAACCCGATGCCCGTCGTTCGATCCGTCCATGTGGGTGAGATCCTGCTCGAGGAAGGAGAGAAGGACCTGGATCACCGACCATCCGCCCCAGTTAGCATGAAACCCCTCGATGCTTGGATTCCTCGGAATGAGATCCATCCCCATCGACGACCTCCCGGTTCTGATGCCACTCGAGAATCATCCCCTCGACCACGGTGCAGAAATACCTTACCTCCTCGCGGTCCATCCCGAAGATCTTCGGTGACGATTTCTGAGGGATAAAATCGCAGGAGACCATCGGAGGATCGGGATTGTCCTTCTTCGTCCACATGGGCTTGACCCTAAGGTCGTGATCGGGACGATCCGCCTGGTGCGCCGCGAGATCGATGATCTCGCCCTCATCGGGCAGGTGGACGACCGCATGGATCGGATAGGGTTCGTACTTCCTGTCCTTCCCGGAACCGACGGTGTTGAACCCGATCCCCACCGACCAGACGTCCTGGGGGAGCGTGCCGTCCTCGATGCGGGCGGCGATCCAGTCCTCCCCGCGCTCCTTCATGGCCTTCTTCCACTTCTCGTTGGCGAAGACGCTCCGGCAGGTCTGCACTTCGGCCCGGACGTCGTACTTGTTGAGAATCTCCGCCACGATGATGGACATCGAATGGCAGGCCCGGACGCTGAGTTTCCGGCACAGGAACGGGGAGACTTTGTTGAGCAGAATGTCCTTGAGGAGTTCTTTCTTCGGGATCATGGGTTCTCCAACCATATCAACTGAACGAAGTCGTTCTTGGCCCAGATCGCCACGACGATGCCCGCAGCGACGATCATCAGCAGTCCCAAAGAGAAACAGCATCTCATCCTCCTATTGGATTCTCAATCCGCCCCACGGGGATCTTCAGGTTGACTCCACGCTTCCACATGATGATGGCCCTTACATCCTCCCCGAGATGTCCCTCGTCGGGGCGCCCCGGAGTGACCCACCAGCTTCCTTGGCAGACTCCCTCGTGTCCCTCGGGAAGCTCGCACTCGGTGTGATATCCGTCCGGGTTGACGACGATGGCCGCCTCCGGGCAGACGGCCTCCAGCGTATGGAGCCCCTTCAGGAAGGCCTCGTCCGCGAGGTTAAAGGGATCGCCCGTCTGATAGGCGAACTGGTACGTCCCCGCTACGGGATCGAAGCTCTGGAGGTAGGCCACCCCGCCGCTCAGGAGACATCGTCCTTTTATCGACTCGGCGATCTTGTGAAGCTCTTCGCGGGTCGGTATCTTGTCCATCTTTCCTCCTACCAGTCCAGGGCGCCCGCGCGCTTGCAGGCGATCGCGAAGACGCAGGCGACGGCGATGTCCAGGCATTCGTTCTCGAACCGTTCGGGGTCGTTCGCCTGCACCGCCTCCACGAGCTCGTGGTGCTCCTCGTTAATGATCCCAAGGGCCTCGTGGGTCGAGGCATAACTGTGGTGGCCTTTCTCCTCGAGCCGCTGGAAGATCTTCCGGCGAACGGCTTCGACGGCGTCGTTGACCGACATGTTGATGATCGGAATACGTTTGCCTTCCATGCTACCCTCCCCGGATCACGTCCTCCCCGAGCTCACGCCCGGTGCGCTTCTTGAACTCCTCCTCGACCGTGGTCTCGAGGTCGGGGGGCTTGAGTTTCCCTTCTTCGAGCGCCTTGGTGAGCTCCAGGGTCTTCGCCATCGCCCTATCGCATTCCCGCTGCCAGAAGTTCCGCTGATCCTGGAGCATCTGGACAGCCGCAGGAGAAGTATCAACTCGTCCGTAGCCAACGGCGCCGCTGACCCCCGTGAACTTGGGCTTGGGCTCCCTGCGGGCGATCCGGCTGACGAGCTCCAGGACCTTGGCGTAGATGCAGATGGGAATGGCGGCCGCCATGATGGCGAACACAAACGGCCACAGGGCGAACGAGGCGTAGGACATGAATTCGAAGAAGTCCCAGCCCATACGGTGATATTCGCAGATGCACTCCTCGGTCTCCTTATACTTCTCGTTCATGCGGCTCTCCACCCGCTTCGACAGTTTGTGCTTCACCCAGAGGTGTCGGTCGAGGAGGTACCGGATGGTGGCGCCTATCGCGGCGCCGATCACGAGGTAGACGGCGGGAACGACGAACCAGTACTGCCTGACGAAGTTGGCGAGGTTCTGGGACTGCATGAATCTCCCTCCAATTAAAAAGGGCGGCCCACAGCGGGCCGCCCCGTCAAACTATTGCCGCGAGGCTACTTTTTGGGAGTGACCATATCGCTCCCCAGGATGAACTGCTGCCCGGCGGGCAGGATCATGACCTGGATCTTGTCGGAGAGCTTCTGGGCGATCATGTAGTTAACAAGCGGCTGGGTGATCGATTCGGCGAGCTTCCGGTTGGCCTCGGACTCCTTCTCGGCCTTCGCCAGAAGCGCCGCGCCTTCGCCCTTGGCGCGCTCGACCGCCTGCTCGGCCTTGTGCTGCTCGACCTTGACCTTCTCGAACTCCTCGAGCGCCTTCTGGGTGGCGATCTGCTTCTGCTCGACCGCGTGCTCGAAGGCCTCCTCGAAGTCGATGTTGTCCAGGAACAAGTCGACCACCGTCACCGAGAAGGCCTTGAGCTCCTCCTCCAGGCGCTTGGCGGCGGACTTGCGGATCGCCTCCCGTTGGGGCGCGATCTCGACCGAGGTGTACTTGACGATCTCGTCCTTGAAGATCTGCTGGAGCCTGGAGTCGATGAGAATCTGCTGGTAGTTCTCTCCGACCGACCTATAGAGCTCCTGGATCGCGTCGGGGCTGGTGCGGTAGTTCACGCTCGCCTGGACTTTGACCGACTGGGTCTCCTTCGAGAAGCAGGCGAGATCGCTCTTGTACCTGAGGATCTGGATGTTGGCCTCCTTGAGATCCTTCCAGGGCGCCACGATCTGGAGACCCTCCGGAACCTGGGAGGTGATGGCCCCGAACGTGTAGACGATCCCGATGTGGCCCGTCCTGATCTGGTTGACCGACCCGAAGGCCGTGGCCAGGACGAAGACGAGGAGAGAGACCCCGAGCGTGATCGCCCGGGCGAGCCGGGCCGCCTTCTTGGACTTCTCGAGGATCTCCCCACGATCGCCCCCACGAGGGGACCCGATAGCGGCCGAGAAGATCGTCGGCCAGACGAACCAGAGGACTGCGCCGAGAATGGCCAGAAACCCTACGAGCCCGAAATAACCCATGGAAACCTCCTCTATCAATCTCTTTATGTTTGAAGACGGTGAAATCGAAGTGTTACAAAAATAGGGATGGCTTTATAACAAGAACTACGCCTTTTGACGCCGAGCCTGTACTCGAAGTCGAGTTCAGGGAACCATCATCCTCCCTTTCTCAGGAGATACCCCTCGCCATGATACTTGAGGATCACCCTCTGGATCCGCTCGTCGAAGCGCTCCTTGGCAGGACGGATCACGGCCCCTTCGCGGACATGGTCGCCGCCGAGAAGCGTCTGGCCTTCGGCATGCTTGAGCACATCCTTCGACCACGCCCCGCGGTAGAGGACCGGAACCGTGGGGATGTTGAGCTTCTTGGCCAGCTTCTCGAAATCATCGTAGTTGAGCCAATGCCGGTTTGCCAGGTCCATGATGTCGAAGAGTACGAGACTGACTTTGCCCGGAGTGTGGCCGTAGCGGAGATCCTGGACCCAGCCGTAGACCTCGCCATAGAACGCAATCCCGGGATAGTCCCGGAGGCGCTCCCCGAGACCATACTGCGCGGCTACCTTCCAGTAGACGCTGGTCATGCTCTCCTTCTTGATCTCCCGATGCGACCCACACCAGAGCCGATCTTCGGCCCAGGCCCAGCGTCCTGAGGTTCCGTGAGTCTTCTCCGTCAGGACAACCTCCTCGCCGTCCTTGATGATGTCCGGATAGCGGCGCCAGCCGTCGATGTCCGTGAACTTCGGAAACTCGAACGGACAACGCTCACTCTCGCCGCCGGTCATGAGGGGCTCGGGCGGCTCGTACTTCTTGATCTTGAGGGCTTCCTGGACGTCCTGGCCCTCAGTCCAGCCGGGATCGGCCTTGACGAGAAGTCCCATGCTGAAGATGCCCCGAAGCTTCTTCGCCTTCACTCGGTTGTGTCCCTGGAGGAACGCCCAGCGGGGGTCGTCGGCGGGAACCACCCCGTCGACCGGGACGTAGACCGCGAGATCCCCTTCCACGAGCTCCCCGAGCTTCACGATCGCGGGATATCCGCCGTGGACTTGGGTAATCCCCAAAGTGTCCGCGTTCGGGTGCTTCTCGACCTTCCCCAGGCGTACGACCTTGACCTGGAACTCGCTCATGACTTTCCCTCCAATCGGGGCATATTAAACTCGGACGAGCTGCATCTTATGTATTTCCCGTCCCTCTTTGAAGCCCCAGGCGCCAAGGAGATCGAAAAAATATCCGACGTCCTGAAGGTAGCGCGGAGCGTATGCTCCAGGGTCGGCTGGTACTTCTCCGCAATCCTTCGGGCGAACTCCGTCAGCCACGCCTCCATGGGCCCGTCCACGTCGGGCGCCAGCTTGAGCGTCACGCGATCCTTGGCGATTGTCAGGTGATTCCGTGGATTTCCCTTGCGGACGACTTCGATTTCCATGGATCAGATCTCTCCCATCGCCACATATCGGGTCGGGCCGCCGCAGAAAGGGCAGACCTTGGACTCGGGAACTTCCTTGAGCGGGCTCGTCCCTCCGACGATACAGCCGCCGATGTGATTCCCGCACTTGATGCACTCGTGATTGTACAGAATCCCTTCGGCAAGCCGGGCTTCAAGCTTCCCCTTGCCGCCGCAACGGGAACAGGTCACCTCGGGGCGGCCTTCCACGGCTGCTTCCGCCTTGCCCGTCCCACCGCAGTGAGGACAAATGGAGAGTTCACTGGAGATCTGATGAGCACTTAAGCCCCTCCCACCGCAGTGAGGACAAAGGGCGTCGAACTTCATGGCGGAGCTGACATTCATCGACTTGAGCCCACGGATCTTCTCGGCCAGACCCCGAAGGATCTTCGGAGAAGCGAAGAAATCCGGATGCCGGGAGACCTCCTCGTCGATGATCCGGGCCGCTTCCTCGTAGGCGAAGTCGGCGGCGTTTTCGCGGGCGCACTCCACGCAGATCATGTCGTCATAGTGCGACTCGTGGCCGTGCTTGCAGCGGAACTCCTTTTTCTGTACCGCCGGCTCGTTCTCGGCGAGCTGGGCCTTCACCCATTCCAGGATCTTTTCTTCATTCCCGGCCCGGATCCTCTCCTCAGGAATCCAGCCGCCGAGGAGAGGATTGCTCGTCCGGAACCAGAGATCCGTCTTTTCCTCGTCGCCTTTGAAGAAACCGAGGACGAGTTTGTAGACTTCCTTGTTCTTGTTCACATCCGCCTCCCTAAGATTCCGCTTTCCAGCGATACTGGGAATCCGGCTCCGAGCGATACTCCAGGATGTCTGCCTCGACGAGCTCCTGGAGGATCCTAGTAAACGCGCTTTCCCTCGGATTGGACGACCAGAAGACGTGCTTGTTCTTGAACCAATTCTCCTGGCCGTCCTCCATGACTCCAAGGGCGACAGCAAGCGCGAACTGGGCGCCGTCCCAGTCCGTCCAGTCCGAAAGACGCTGTCGAAGCGTCATGATCTAGCTCCCTTCGTCATCCTGGAACGTCTTGTGGGCCTCCGGCTTGGCGTACCGCCAAGAAATCTCGTCGTATTTTTTTCCATCCAGCATCCGAAAGCAGATCCCCGGAGTCGGCGGCTCGAACTTCGTGAAGTAGGCCGCATACTCCTTCCGGTTCGAACAGGGAGGGCATCCGGCAAAGACCTTCTTCGCCTCGTCCTCGATCTTCTTCTTCCGTTCGAGGATCTTCGCCCTCTCGACGTTGAACCAGTTCCGGAACTCGTCCGGGACGTTCTTGAGGACTCCCTCGGTCGGCTGGCCCGTCGACAGAAGCTCCCAGACGCCCTTGATCGAAAGCAGGGTCAGGATCTTGTGGAGCCTGAGGTATTCGGCGTACTTGAGCTTGACCCTGAGGCCGTTCGAGAACCGCGCGACGTAGCCTTCCTCGTTCGTGATGCGGGGGTCCTCAAAGTTGATCTCCTGGAAGGGTCGCTTCTCGAAACGGACGGCCTCGAGCCCGACCTTCTCGCCGAATTCGCGGACTCGGGCGTAAGACCAGTCCTCCCCGGATTCCGTGTGGATGACGCCGATGAGCACCATCCGGGTCTCGGGATAGAAGACCACGATCCGGTTCCACGGCCCCACGATCTCGAAGAGGTACGTGTAGGCCGGATCGAGCTTGTCCTTGCGGGCGGCCAGCCAGGGATTGGCGTACCGGGTCTGGTCGTTGTCCCAGGAGCCCATCGTCACGCCCTGCCAGGCCCCCGTCTCGGGGTTGAAGAAAGCGACGATGAGCGATCCGTCCAGCTTGTCCGAGAGCTCCGGCGTCTCTGCCGGAAGGACGTTGGCGTTGGTCTCGGGCTGCTGATTGAGATTGAAGAATTTCTTGAATGGACGCCCGACGATCCTCCCGGAATCGTCGAGAACGAGCCCCCGCGCCATCCTGGTTTGGAAATTCCAGTTTCCCTCGAGATCGCACTTCGAAGTGTACTTGTAGAGGGTCAGCCCGCCCTGCCGGACGGACGAGAGGTACTTCTCCTTGACGTACCAGTCAAACGGTTCCTTGAAGCTCATGGTCGTCGTCCTCTTTCCTGCAGGAAGGGCACTTTTTGGGGAGGGGTTCCTTGCGCCCATAAAGCGTTATCCGCTCCCCTTCCGAGACGATGAAATCTTCTGCGCAGACACCGCACATGATGATGAGTTCCCCGCGGATCTCTCTCTCCGGTTCGGACATTTCTAGCTCCTCAAAAAGGGCGGTCATTGACGCCCGAAAGCTTGGAGTGCTATAGTAAACATCATGATCGTCCAAGAACGGATGACCCTTGAATTCCTCAGCCAGGATTCTCCCTGGTCTTTCCTAGATCTCCAGATCCGCGACCAGAACCGGAAACCCGTGTCCGGAGCTTTGGTTCTTGCCTATGGTCAGGAAAAGGCCGTTCTCGCCGAGGGCCGAACCGACGATCTTGGAAAGGCAACCCTCAAGATCGGCCTTGAACCCTACAACTCTGTCGACCTCGTCATCAAGGGGGACAACATCGAGGAGCATCGTTCCCGTCGAACGACATCAAAGACGGATGGATTCTCTACCAGCGTCATCGATGTCGTCAGCGTCTCCACACCTATTCCCATAGGCCCGATCGTAGCCATAGGTGCACTCGTCCTGGGGATTGGGGCCTATCATCTGATGAAGTAGTGCCCGCCGGAAGGACTACGGCTTTTCGGCCATTTCCATCTCGGGGATGGAAAGAGAGCGAGTTTCCTGCTCGACCATGGCCTTGGTCGACTTTTCTTCTTCTTTGGACACATCCATGGTCGGCTTCTCGACCCCCTTGGAATGAAGGGCCGCCATTCCAATCCCGAAGAGGGTAATAGCAGTGACGCCGGAGACGATGGCCGGAAGCCATTTCTTGAAGACGAAATAGAGCCCCACACTTGCCAGCGCGCCCGCCCCAAGGCTGATGAAGAGCGTCGTCTTGCCGAGCTCTTTCTCTTCGGGCTTCCGGGCAAAAGAGGCAAAGGTGAAGTATGACGGCGCAATCGCGGCATGGATCCCGGCGACCGAGAGGGCCGAGAGGATCGCCAGACCCATCTCGGCCGAGCCGTTGCTGTTCGGCTGCCCGAAATTCGAGAGGGTGAGAACCTCCTCGATCCCGGAAGAGCTGGAATGCCGACGCCGACGGCGGCGACCCTTGCGGCGTTTCCTGTGAGTGGCGGCGCCTATCACTGCAATCCATTATAGCGCCGTTCCGTGTGGATGCAAGAACTTGAAAATGTTTTTTAGGGCCAGCATTCATCCGCCTTTTTAAGCGCCTCCTCCATGTTCCGACGACCCACGGGGTTGGCGCTGTGGATCGACCATCGGAGACGAGGGATGGCCCCGTTCCGGGCCATCATCCAGATGAATTTGGCGATCTCGTACCCGTCCTTCCCATTCTCTTCCCCGAGATCGTGGTCAAGAGAGACCTCCCTGACTTTGCCCGCGAAGAGAGTGACAATGGCCTCATCGTAGGTCCGGGCATGAGCGTCGAATTCTTTGGGCATTGGACGGACATCGTCGACCCAGAGCTTCATCGTTGCCTACCCTTCAAACCCGTGATAAAATCCACCCATATGGCTACCGTACGCCAGTGCCTGGCCCAGATCGCCAGGCACAATCGCTGCGTCGCCATCCAGGCCCTTTACTCCGACCTCGCGGGCCTCGGCATTATCAACATGCCCAACCTTACCCTACCGTCATTCTATTCGCACATCTCCAAGGACACAAAACACCTGGAACGATGGACTCATTCCCGGAGACCCAGAAGGCCGACGGAGGTCTTCGGAAAGGAGATCCTGAACATGGAGAAGACGAAACTCCTGAAAGAATTCGACGGTTGGCATTTTATCATCGACGCCCGCAGCGAGAAAGGCCCTGTCCGGATCGTGGGGGAAATCCTCGATGGGGGAGAGCTGAAACCGCACGGAATCTACGGAGAGGACTGGGCCGCCGCCAACTGGGGCGAAAAGTCCATCAACATCACGAGGGTCATCAGCGATCCGAAGAACTGGGACTAGAGTTTTGCCCTTGCCTTTTTCTCCTCCTGAATCCTGTCCCAGGCCTCGTCCGAAATACGGATGATCTCCTGTCCCCTGAGGTCAGGTGGCAGGTCGCGCCAGGACTTGCTGACCCGCGGCCAGAGAACTCCCTTGTAATACCTCTCGAGCATCTGAACCGCCTCGGCGAAGCCGTTTGCCGTCCAGACCGTCCTTAGCTTCCGGCAGGTGGGGCAACGCCGCGGATCGTGATCGTGTTCCTTGTTCTTCTTCGCCATGGATTCGCCTTTCAAAACGCCTCTCTCCTCCTTAAAACGACTCACTTCCCTTCCCCTCAGAGACAACCTTGACCAGAGCCCGAACGGCCTCGTAGAAGTCGGCATGCGTCCGCTTGCCGATGGCCACCTCGTCCTCAACCCGGCCGGGATCTCTCGTGACGGATCTACGGATACCTCCGAAAGAACCCTGCCAGGCCCGGTAGGTCCGTGCCACCCCGCGTGCGGCTTCGAGGATCTTCTCCTCTTCGGGCGTAATTGCTCTTCCCTCGGTCATGAAAACCTCCGTGACGGAAAACGACTCAGGCGTGATTCTCTGATTCGAGGTATTCGACGATGACATCGCCGTGGCAGGCCAGAAACGGCTTGCAGAAACATCCGAGAGTCTTCCCCTTGAGCTCGAGAACCGCCTTCTTGAATTCGGGCTCCTCTTCAAGCTTCTTGTAGAAGTAAGCCCGGTATTTCTCAATACACTCCTCCCGAGTGCCGTCCCGGTCTACCTTGAATGGATTGCCAAAGGGCCCCGCCAGGCCCCGACCGGGACGGCCGATGTACACCTCGTAGCGCTCTTTAAGAGCATTGACGGCTCTCGTCTTCATGCCTTCTTCCGCCTCGGTTTCCGCTTCCTGATCTCTTCCTCGTCCATGAGGTCCTCGATCTTGAGCTTCTTGTCCGACTTCCTCCGCTCACGATAACGGAGATTCAGTCTCTCCCTATAGTGGGCATCGCATTCCACGCGGAACCAGCCGTCGACCGTACGCTGGCGGGCGCGCTCGCTGCAGGTATCGCAGGTGCGGAAGCTCACCTCCTCGGCTTCGTTGATGAGAAAGTGCATCAGACGAGCGCGCCAGGCGGCATCGTCCTTGACCCGGGCGGAATCTTCTTTCGTGAGACGGAACTTCTCGCCCACGTAATACCGGAGACCGCCCATCTTCTCCTTGACCTGGTATGGCATCCAGCAGTCACGGCCCTTCCGGCCGGCAAAGCCGTCCCAGACCCGGTCGATGTCCCGGGTGAGGCCGAGGATGAGATCCTTCCAGCCCAGGCCGCAGGAGACATGGGACCCCCAGCCTTTCCCGATCCTCTCCGTGACGGGCTTCCAGATGCGCTTCAGGCGCCCGGTCTCCCTGGCGATCTCGGCATCGCGCCTTTTGCGGGCGGCGCTTCTCTTGTCGGGCCAGACCCAGCGGCCGTGCTTCTTGCTCCAGACCATGTTCTCGGAAGGGCTCTGGTCAGGATTCTTAAAGGCGGCCTCGTGCTCCTTCTGGCGCTCTTCCTGGAGCTTGGCCGCCTTCTTCCCGTCACGGGAGCGGCACCAGGCCGCCCGCTTCCTGTCGTACTCCTCGTTCGGATCGAAGAACTTGGGCATAATTATCTCCTCGAATATTCTACTTTTTTACCATCGTACTGACGATGCCTTTTTAGCGGATCCGAGCCCCTTGCCGCTTGTAGCCCGGTTTGCCGATCACGACCCCGGAGCGGCTGATGACGATCCCAGCTTCGAGCACCCCCAAGATCATGAGAACGATCGCGAAGAAAATCAACCACTCGAACCAACTCATACCTTCCTCAAAGATCAGACGTGAACCAGCTTTCCCACGATGTCCTCTGGCTTGACCGTGATCTTCGGCCGGGCTTCATAGGGCCCGTAGAACCGAGGCCACCACTCCTGAGGGCGGACTTTCTTGCCGTTGTTGACAAGAAGTCCGAAGAGCCGATGCCAGAGCCTTTCTTCCGCAATCTGGTCCTTCGACAGGCGGATGAGGGCAAAGACCCGACGGCGCTTTCTTCTCGGATAGGATTCTTCCAGAAGATCAAACCAGTATTCCCGGCCCTTCAGGAGACAAAGGCCTGCCGTCGGGCCGTCCCATTTGTCCACGGCGAAAAGGATTTTCGCGGCCTTGAAAGGATATTGGGGCAGATTCTTCTTGAGATCGATCTTCTTCGGATAGTCGACATGCATCACCAGCCTCCCGAGGCACCACCGCCTCCGAATCCGCCACCTCCGAAGCCACCACCACCGCCTCCGCCGGAAAAGAACCCTCCGGAAGAGGACCAACCACCACTGACATCGCTCACCACGGCGGCGGCGATCGCTATGCCAATGATGATCAGCACAATCATAGTGAAGATGATCATCCCCGTGCTGAGTTCAATCTCTTTCTCTACGGTGGAGACGATATCGCCGATCGGCTTCCCCGAAAGGGTGAGGACGATCGAATCGACCCCTTTCTCGATCCCGTCGGGGATCTTGTCGGCTTTGCACATGGGAATGACGACCGACTCGATGATCCGCTTGGCCTGGATGTCGGTGAGCTTGGCTTCAAGGCCGTAACCCACCTCGATCCGGCACTTCTTGTCTTTGATGGCGAAGAGGAGAACGACGCCGTTGTCCTTCTTCTTGTTACCCACGCCCCAGGCCTTGGCAAGCCTGACCGTGTAGTCCTCGACGGACTCCATTCCCAGGGACTTAACCGTGACGACGGCGATCTCGTTCGTGGTCTCCTTCTTGTAGGCCACGAGCTTCTCCTCGAGCCGTTTCTCGACGTCGGCGTCCAGGATCTCCGCGAAGTCGTTGACATGACCCACGGGCTTCGAGATCTCCTCCTGGCACCCTATGGTCAGGACGGCCAGGGCGAGAACGAGATTCTTCATTTGGAACCTCCCATGTCACCAGCTCCCCGAGGCGCCGCCGCCTCCGAACGAACCGCCGCCGAAACTATCGAAGCTGCTTCCACTGTCATGGTGATCGTAGGAAGAACTCGAGTCCGAACTCCTACGGCTGGTGTCATCGTCGTCTGGAGGACTGGGCTTTGGAACGCTCCTGGGAATGGAAGAGGCGAGACTGCCGATGATGGCTCCCGTAGCGATCGGCCCCAGGCCGCTCGAAGAAGAAGACCACTCCTTTTTACCACCCTCGATTACCATGGCGACCACAATGACCACAAGAAAACAGACACCCAGGATGATGAGAAGCACCACCTCAGGATTGCTTACCGGCTCCCCCTTCACAGGCGCCGCGGCTGGAGGGGCCTTTCCCGTCAGGGCGAGGAGGATCGACTCGGTGCCGCTCTCGACGCCCGCGGGCATCTGCCCTTGCTTGAATTTGGGAATGACGACCGACTCGATGATCCGCTTGGCCTGGATGTCGGTGAGCTTGGCCTCGAGACCATACCCCACTTCGATCCTGCACTTGCGGTCGTTGGGAGCGATCAGGAAGACGACTCCGTTGTCCTTCTTCTTGTTCCCCACGCCCCAGGCCTTGGCCAGGCGGATCGTGTAGTCCTCGACGGACATCCCTCCCAAGGACTTGACCGTGACGACAGAGACTTCGTTTGAAGTCTCTGTTTTGTAAGCGCGGAGCTTGGCCTCCAGGCGATTCGACATGTCCTTCGGGAGGATCCCAGCGAAGTCGTTGACGTGACCTACGGGTTTCGGGATCTCCTGGGCGAAGCCGATGGCCAGGAAGGCCAGTGTGAGCAGGAGCTTCTTCACTTGGGGCCTCCCTTTCTCCGTCTTCCCCTGGACATCCCCGAAGGCTGCATCATCCACTTCTTCATCGACCGAAGGGACTTCCGTGGCACGCAGTCTTCGCACCACCATTCGTCGTTCGTGACTGGTGACCAGCACTTCTGGCAAAAGGGCATTACTTGTCTCCTTTCTTGAACCACTCGGCATGCTCCCGCGTGCATTTAGGGCAGAGATGCACCCCGTCGCGACCTTCAGTGGCTCCCGTCTTGGAGTCGACTCCCACCGGGATGAAGTACTGAAGAGTCGTCTCGGGCTTGCCTGGAATCTCAGTCCCACAGCGGTCGCAGTAGATCTTGATCACTTCTTCGGCTCCTCCTTCTTCGGCTCGTCGGGCTCGGGCCCGTAGGGCTTGAGCTTCTCGAAAGCTTCGCCCTCCGTGAGGATCCTATTCCCGCGCCAGAACTTCTGACCGTCCTTTACGACGATCTTGTCGGGAGACTCTTCCATTTGCACAAGCGGGCCAAATTGTTTTTCCAGACATTCCAGGTGGACACACCCGCAAAAATTGAATTGCGCTCCCAAGACCTCGAAGGCCAGACCTTCGACGAGGAACTTGTCTTCCATGCCTTCAGGGATGATTCCCCATTCAACTCGGGTAGATCCGTCCTTGAAATCAAAGTGCCAGTGATACACCATGGCCTTGGAGAAGGGGAATTTCCCCTTGCAGATCCTGCAGAGATCTTTCTCCTTGTGCTTCAAAAGCCCAGTCCGTGCATCCTCTTCAGTGGCTGTTGCCCCACATACGAAGCAAGTATCGAATTCCAAGTCTATGCCGTCGATGACCATCCTGCGATTGCGCTTCTCGCCGTTCACTTCCCATCCTCCTTCTTTCCCTCGACGATCACGTCGTTGGGGAGCTCGTCCTTGTCGTCGGACTTTTTGGGGAAAAGTTCCCCAAGGACCCCTCCCAGGAATCCGACCGCCAGGCAGAGGCCTTCATTCTGCTTCTTGGTCTGGAACCCGCTCTGGATCAAGGTCGCCGCCTTGTCGAGGACCTCCTGCTTGATCTTGGCCATGATCCCCTTGTCGGCGAGGATCTGGAACTTCTTGTCATTGAGGGCAATGAGGATGAGGACGCCAGTTTGGTCGCGGGTCTTGGTCATCCCCTCCTTCTCGAACTCCAGGACGGCCTGCTTGTAGATGTCGCCCTTGAAGTCCTTGTGGATCCCCGAGATGATCTTGACCCGGATTTCGGCCGAGGTGTGATCTTCGGCCATGGCGACCGCGCTCCCGACCCCGTCGAGATCGGCCTTCGAGAAGTACTTCTTGACGATGTTGCGCTTGAAAAGACTCACTTGCTCCTCCTCTTTACAAATCGAATCGGGACATCCACCCAGCCCTCCTTGGTGAGGTTCTCCCAGAGGTTCTTCTCACCCTTCCGCTTGTCCCAGCAGGCGGCCTCGCGCTCAAGCTGGCGGATGTGCTTCTTGGAGTTGTGGGACTTCCTCTTGGTACTCACTTCTTCTCCTTACCAAAGTCCACCTTCGGGGCCTTCTGGGCACCCTCTTCGGCCTTGAAGAGGGGCATGGCCTTGAAGTTGCCGAAGTTCGCGACCATGTTGGACGGGAACCGCTGGATATGCGCGTTATACTCCTCGACCTTCTGATTGTAGGCTCTCCGCTCGACCGCGATCCGGTTCTCGGAGCCTTCGAGTGAAGCCCTGAGATCCTGGAAGCCCGCATTGGACTTAAGCGTCGGGTAGTTTTCCGTGACCATCAGAAGCCGCTGCAGCGCCCCGGCCAGGCCCTGCTGAACCTGCTGGAACTTGGCTATCGCCTCGGGCGTGAGGTCTTTGGCGTCGATCTTGAGCTGGCCCACGCTCGCCCGAGCTTGGGTCACGGCGACCAGGGTCTCCTGCTCGAAGTTCTTCTCGCCCTTCACGGCCTCGACGATGTTGGGGATGAGGTCGGCCCGCCTCTGGTAGACGTTCTCGACCTGCGCCCAGGCCGCCTCGCAGGCGACCTTCTCATTGACCATTCCGTTGTAGCTGCCGACCAGGCAGCCACCCATCATGACGGCCACGAGGATGACTGCGCCGACAGCCAGAAGACAACCTTGCCAAGCCTTCATGGGATTCTCCTTTTCAAGTTCCCTGGATTTGACTGTTGAAATGACGATCTGATACAACCTTCACGGCAGACTAAAACCTAAACTTGAACGCATCCTCCTTTTGGATCCATTCCTCGGGAAAGAGCGCATTCGATGGGCATGAGACAGCTACGGCACCACTTCCTGTGGCGAGGGACGATTCCCCCGAAAGGTGGTCGGCTCCTTGCAAATCAGTCCTTGTAGGGGTCTTCCTCGTCCTCGCCAGCCATCGCTACCCCGATCGGGTGGAGAGTGTGAAGAATGCGGATTGAAGCCGCGTGATGGGCAAGGACCTCGGGGAGTCGCTTGTAGCAATGGGGAGACTCGTCAGTCCCAGCACCGCGAAGTTCCACTTTCTCCTGCTTCACCCACTCCATCATCATTTCCTTCGAGATCTTCCCTCCTACGCGGGGCTGTCCCCATTTCTTGCGCCGTCCAGCCGCCTCGTTGCGGGACATGACGCGGCCAGCACCGTGGACGGTCGAATGAAGGGCGATCTTGGCCTCCTCGGAGTCGACGCCTTCGACGATCACCGAGACGTCGCCCATGCTGCCACCAATGAAGGACTTCTGGCCCGGAAACGCAGGAGTCGCGCCCTTGCGCACGACCCACAGGGGCGCTCCCTCATGAGTCTCCTGCCACGCGAAGTTGTGGTGGTTGTGGACCTCCTCAAGGATGTTGGCCTTGAGGAGCCTGGCCACCTTGCCACAGACCCAATCGCGGCCGGCATAGGCGTACCGACCAGCGAGATTCATACAAGCGAGGTAGTCTGCACCAAGTGCGGATTCAGCATCGAGGACGACGGGCTCAACGTTTACGCCGTCCTTGCCACCGCCAGCCTTGATGAAGAAGGTCGCGAGTTTGTGACCAAGTCCACGGGAGCCGAAGTGGACACCGATCCAGATGCGCCCCTGCTCGTCCTGCAAGAGGTCCACGAAGTGGTTCCCTGAGCCGATGGTGCCAAGCTGCCCCCGCGCCATGACCTTGTGCTCGAGGGCGGCTTTGATCCCCCAGGCGGGATCGTCGAAGAGCGGGTGATCGACGTCCTCGCGGTTCTTGCGGCCAACGCCGAAGGAGAGGCTCTGCCAGATGGAGTCCATAATCTTGCCGATGTTCTTCTTGACTTCATCGGCGGGGATGTCCAACAGGACAGCCTTGTTCCCACAGGCGATGTCGTATCCGACCCCCGATGGGCTGATGCGGCCCCGATAGGCGACGACCCCGCCGATGGGGACGGCGTAGCCAAGGTGGTGATCGGCCATGAGGGCAACGCGGAAGGCGGTGCGGGCGCAGGTACGCATCTGCTCCACCGCGTTGTCCTGTGGATCACCCCAAACCGGGATGTTATCGATGAGCTTCATACTTACCTCCTTATTTCGAAGAGCGCGATCGTCTTCGATGCCCCGAAAGGCGATCCGCCCAACGGCTTTGACATGCACCGCTCGGAGCGATAGGATGATGACATGGTGACGATGGCAAAGAAGCTAACCTACGCCGACTACGAAAAGATGCCGGCGGACGGATTCCGCCACGAGATCATCGAGGGGGAAGAGTACATGACGCCGCCGCCGGGAACCTATCACCAGACCGTCGTCCTGAACATAGCGGCGCTCTTGAGAGCTCATGTGGTTTCGAGAAAGCTTGGTCGCGTCTTCGTCGCGCCCACTGCGGTTGCCTTCTCCAAGCATGATGCGGTGGAGCCGGACGTGTTCTTCGTCTCCAAGGCGCACGCTTCGATCATTACTCCAAAAAACATCCAGGGCGCTCCCGATCTCGTGGTTGAAGTCCTTTCCCCATCCACGGCCGCGATCGATCGGGGACCAAAACTAAAAAAATATGAAGAGGGCGGCGTTCGTGAGTATTGGATCGTGGACCCATTCGCCAAGACCGTGGAAATTCGAGAGTTCGGGACTACCCGCCGGACGCGAGCCTACCAGGACGATCAATCATTTCAGTCTGAGCTTTTCCCGGGCTTGACGCTGAGCCTAGAAGACATCTTCTCCACGGAGTAGGCTGTTCCCTCCGAGGGACGGCGATTGCCGGCGGGGAAGTGGGGAAGCCCCGCCTCGAGTCATCGACTCGAATTTACCCCCCACCTGGAGATCGTCCCCGTTCCGTCCAGCGCGGCCGATCGAATCCTACGAAGAGTTTTTCGGAGTTCGAGACCCCACCCCCGGCCGTTCGAGCGTCGAACGCGATAGGAGGCGATTTGGGGTGGTGGCAGCAGCCCTGCGTAGGATTACGTTAGCGACGGTGCTGCCGACACCGCTACCGTAATTTTTCGAGCTCCCGCTGCTTCGATTCCTTGACAGGTTCGGTTTGCTTCGCAATTTTTTCGCACGGTTGCTGCTGTCAGCCCCACCGCACGCTTCGGGAAGTGGGAGAGATCCTGAAGAAGGAATCCGGCGAGGCTTCGACGAAGGTCTGAACGATCAAGCCCTTGGCGAACCTCAAGGCCGGCGAGGCCGCCCGTGTCCTCCGCCCAACATGGTCGTCAAGGTCTGGCTCGCCTAGGTCACTTCGGCAGACACGCCATGCAATAGCGGGACATTCGAACTAACACGAAACCCCAAGCCATCTTTTCAGGCATACGGAACATTGATAGATGATGAGAGTGACTGGAGCCCCATCGCGATCTCCAAGCAGATACTTCAACTGGTACAGGCCCTCATCAAGATAATGCTTGTTCGGACACTCGAGGAGCGTCCTCTCCGGGCAGTTGCCGATCGTCACAGGGTGTGTTTCGAGGTCAAGAAGCAGGTTCATAGTCTTCCTCTCCTACATCTCCACGATCATCTTGTGCGGCCCGTACTTCACCACGAGTTCCTTGACCTGTACCGAGAAGGGCTGGATGGCCGCAGGGGGCTTGCACTTCCCGACCCTCGGCGGGGCCTCGGCCAGTGTCACGTGGGGATTGAAGTCGAACGAATCCTTAGGAACGACTCCCATCTCCAGGAGGATGCCATCGAGTTTTTTACGGGCCTCCTCCAAGGGCTTCCCATTGACATGGGCCACGAGGTAGCTGCCTTTCCGGGTGGAAAGCACCCCAAGCGCCCCGGTGAACTCGATGGGCGCCGTGAAGGGATCCCGGGTGAAGAGAAACGCCGAATAGATGGTTGCCCCGATCTTGTCTCCGGAAAGATCCCGTCCTACGAACTGAAGCGTCAGGTGGTAGTCGGCCGGATGGACGCGTATCCATGGTGGAGCCGCCCACCTGGCCGCCACCACGTGCATCTGGGCAGCACAGGGCTCGACCGGAATTCTGAGCATGATGGCACAGCCGCCCTTATAGATCATGTTTCCTCCATTGATTCTTGAAATTTCCAAGGACAGCCTGCTATAATCCATTTCGATGGATCTGGACGGCGATCTCGACGAGCCCATCGCGGAGATCAAGATCAAGCCCTGGCACATCCTGGCCCTTCTCGGGGTAGGGGGGATTGCCGCCTACTTCCTTCTCCGCAAGAAGGACGAGCCCGAACAGGCCCCGTCTCCAAGTCCCAAATCCGGAACATCCGGATTTTCTGGATTTGCGGCACTTGGAGAGCAGACCGAGCCCCTCTATGACGGGAGCCCCATCGTCGACAAGGCCCGAGCCCTAGTCCAAAAGGGCTGGACAATCTTCAAAGTCCCGACGGGCCAGGAGAACGTGATGCAGAACCGGGAACGTTTCCCGGTTCACATCATCTATGCGGCTCCTCCGGGATGCCCCATTCCCGCCAAGGCGATCCGAGTTCCGATCAAGCCTTAGCCTGCCAATCTCCCTGGACGGGGAACCTCGACATGGTCATTCCCCTTACGGAGATCAAACCCATCCCGTGCTTGAAGGGCCTTCGGGACCCGGGTCCCGATACGGAGTCCTGACGTCCTTCAGGTCTTCCTTCAGGCGGGCGTTCAGGACGGCCATCTGTTCGGGCGTCGGATCGGGGCCGCATGAAGGGGTGTGCTCGCATTCGCATCCGAAGGTGCTGTAGTGGCCGCACTCTATGTTGACCCGCATGGCTTTTTTCAGCCACTGGTATCCTTCTTCGTCGCGCACGGCTCTTTTCACGTGGCACGAGCTGATGGGCTGGCTCATGCTTCCTCCTCCTGGTCGGATACCCCAGCCGGCCCGGATTCGAACTTCTTCCGGATGAGGTTCGGGTTGTCCTCCCGGGTCTCCATGATCTTCTTCAGCGACTCGAAGGAGACCGGGGTGAAGTCGTTGTTGTCGACCCCCACGTCGTGCGCCTTGCCGATCGGAGGAAGCCTCCCATGGCTGTGGCCGTAGAGGCACCAGCTCCCATAGTGACTCCTCGACCATACCCTCATAGCGTAATGACAGGCAACGATCACCTGGCCGTCGATCGTCTGTTCCCAAAGGGTCATGGCGTTCTGGGGCACCCACTTGTCATGGCTGCCCCTGATGAAGATGTGCTTCCCCTTGAGGCGGGCGATATACAGCTTCCGAACCGCCTCGATATTCCGAATGAGGGTGAAGTCCCCGACGTGGACGACGATGTCCCCATCGCCGACAACGGCGTTGTGGCGGGCGATCAGCGCCTCGTCCATTTCCTCGACCGTGGCGAAGGGGCGGTTGCAGTACTTCCGGATGTTGTCGTGATGGTAATGCTCGTCCGACGTGAAGAAAAACATGAGATCCTCCTAATAATGCCCGCCCACATGGACATTCTTGATCCCCGCCTTGGCCAGCTTCCTGAGCCACTTTACCTGGAATACGTACGGACGGTTGCCGACCCTGTCTTCAAGGGCGGAAAGAGTCTTCCGATTCTCCCGATCCTTGATGTGCAGGCAGACCGTGTCGATCCCTTCTTCCCAGCAGCCAAGCTCGCCCCGATAGCCGCAGCGGCCCTTCCGCTTGAAGACGTATTCGCTCTTCCGCCGGGCCAGCTCATTGGCCACCGGCCGGATCTTCTCCTGGTAGACCGCCAGAAGCTCATCGCACTCCTTGAGCCGATCCATGACCTCCTTGTCGGAGAGTCTCTTGATACTCAAGTCTTCTCCTCCGTCTCGGCCTTCCCGTGCAAATCATCCGAACGCTTCTTCATGTCCTCGATCTCGGAGGGCGAAGGGAGGTCCGGCCCCTTGCGGCCCTGCGAGATGTCCCCGCTCCAGGTGATCTCGCCGAGGATGGCCCGGATGACGTCGTAGACGTCGAAGTCCATGGTGCCCTTGACCAGGGGCTCCGCCCCCGGCTTGATTTCCCGGATGTCGATGTCCCTCTCAAGCACGAACGGGAGGTGCTTGTACTCGTTGAGCCCGGTGTACTCGAGCGCAATCCCGCCCTCGGTCGGCCAATCCGCCTGTCCCTGCTGATCCCACTTCCCGTAGCCGTCGAAAGCCGGAAAAACCTCGACCTCGCCTTCGAAGATCTCCGCGCCCCAGTACACCCGCGTCTTCCAGGCGTCGCTCATGTCCTCGGCAGGGGGCTTCTGGATCTCGTCGATGTAGGGCCGGATCGGATGGCGATACATGGCCCCGCAGAAAGCCCTCTCGAAGAAGTCGGCCTCCCGGGCGACGAGATCGAAGAACTGCCCGAACGTGGTCTCCTCGATATCGATGTGGAACTGGAGGACGTCCGAGAGGATCTGGTTCTTCTTCTTGATGATCTCGTACTCCCGCATTTCGGGAACCCAACGGCGAATGTAGATCTCGCCTTTCTTGATAATGACTCTGTAGTCTCCCATTTTTTCCTCCAGTCTCTCACCCGAAACTACATCGGAACCCCGTCGCCGACCGTGGGGGCCAGAATATACCGCCGGGCCAGGCCATGCCGCTGAGCCCAGCGAAGATGAGCCGGATCGTTGTCCACGAGCAGATCTGCCTTGATGATGCGCACGTCTTTGACGAACTCCGGAGCTCGTCCATTCCGCGTGACCTTCGGCGGGATCTCGTCCCGCGTGTAGACTTCGTCGAAGAGTCTCTGGAGCTCTGGGAAAAGTTTCTTGGCCAGATTCCACCACTCCCGAGTCCCGAACGTCCAGAGAATGAGGACGTGCCCCTTTTTCCGAAGGGACATGATTTTTCGAACGATCCCGGGCCGCAGGAAAAACTTGCAGCCGTCCTTCATCCCGAGGATCGTCCCATCCAGATCGTAAGCGATTCTCAAAGGTGCCACCATGGATGTCGCCTTTCCTGCCCGAAATTATACACCGACTTTACGCTTTCTTTCGATCCGTTCCCAGAGCTTCTTGCCCTTGGCAGTATACCGCCGGAAGATCCTCATGCTCATCTCGCAGTACTTCCCGTACCTGCAGATTCCACATTGCTTGACATGTTCTTCCAGGCGCTTCCCGCCCTCATTCGCCAGCTCGATCAGTTTCCAGTAGTAGGGCCGCCCTTCGACAGCGTTTTTGGGCGCCTTTCGATGGCTTTTCATCTTCCTCTCCTGATAAAATAGGACTTCTTGAGTTCCAGCCTAGGGGTCCAGGATTGTCAGCCTGGACCATTACGGTCGGGTCGGGATTGTCTGCCCGACCCGTTTTTATTTGGATATAATAAAAGTGCGCCCGCTGGTCATCCGGCGAAGGGCCCGCGGCCGTGTTGTATTGAATCGAATGCCCGCCACTGCGGGCAGGCAAGGATCCGCCGGGATCCTGCCGTGGAAGAGCCTGGCCGGAGCTCCTAATCCGGCCTTTTTTATAACACCAGCCGTAAAACCGCCGGGCTTTAGCCCGAGCGGAGTGTCACTGAACCCTGCGCTCTTCCACCACCAGGAGCTTGAGGTCGTTCCTCGGATGGACGTAGAGGAACGGCAGGAGGAAAGGGATCTCATCAACCCGCCCGTCCGGAAGGGAATTGACCTTCTGGAGTTCCTTGAGGTGGAACTCCGCATCCTCGCAGCGGAGGAAGAAGTAGAGGGCACGGTCTACCGTAATGAAGACCCCGCCCTCCATGATCACGAACCCCTTCATCATGGGATCCTTAGGGAGGATCGAAACACGCTCCGTGCCGGGCCCGCCTTTTGAACTCCAGGCCATTTCCTGCCAACAGCCGTGGCAGACCGAGCCGACGTTCGAGGTGCTGCAGTCGTCCTTGCACTTGCCGCACCTGAAGCAGATTCCCAACTCCGCCATAGTTCCCCCTAGGTGAAGTCTCCAGCCACGATTCCGCGTAGCATGTCCCAGAGCTCGCTGAAATCCTTGTCCGTGCCAAGCATATCGACTGGACGCCGACCGAGCATAGGATGCTTAGTCTCCAGAAACACCGTGTGGCTCTCCTTCTTGAAATACCGATCCATGAACTTCTGGAGCTTCTTCTTGCGCTGGATCTTGGTCATCTGGTCCTCCATCACGCTTCAGCGGCAAACTCGGCGTCCTGGCGGAGACGGAACGTCCAGCGGCGGGCCTTCTTGGGAGTGTCGAGATTGATCACATCTCTCTCTGCCTGACTGAAAAAATTAAAGGGAACCGCGAGGAGGTACTCCTGGCCTGTCGACGGGCACTTGACGTAGAGGTAGCGCGAGACCGCCATTTCGGGCTCCGTTCCTCCTGTCTCCCTCACCTCATCGTATAGCTTCCCTTCCTCGTCTTCGGAGATGAACTTCAACCGGCCAAGGACGTCGGCAATGCGAACGCCGTGCCGGAGTATGAGACGCCGAAGTTCCTGGCTCCTCTCGCGAAAGAAATCCTCCACGGTGAAGGAGTTCTTCTCGCACTTCCCCTTGAACCAGTTGTGCACCCGGAGACGCCTCCGGCCCACGTAGTAGTTGGAAAAGAGATGGGGCCTCATGAGCCTGAGGAACTGCTTCGGGGTCTTGGAGGCCATGAGAATCCTGGTCCAATCCCTGTCTTCAACATTTTGCCAACGCCACATGGCCTCCCGAAGGAGTTGCTTCGCCCCGAGGAGCGTTTTCCTGATCGAAAACCTCGGGTGGAGCCCGACCGAATACCAGAAGCTGAAGTCACGATAGTTTTCGGAAGGAACAAGCTCAATGCGTCGATGTTCCCTGCAGTAAATGGGAGTGTATTCCAGCGGGCGATAAAAGGAGGCGTTCGAACATCTCATCAACTCCGCGGCATAACTCCCGGAGTGCTTATGATTGTAAGCCCCGCAGATTTCCCTTTCCCTAATGCCGGGGATAGACTTGTAGTCCCTCGGACGACTCTTCAGAGAGGTCGGGATAATGGCCTTAATGGGATTCAAACCCGGGATAATATACGCTGACATGTGTCACCTCGAAGGAACCTGACCAGCCTACCTGCTACACTAAGGACAACTCTAGTCCCTTACACTCTGCCCCCGCCTGTCGCGGGGGCTTTTTATTGGGGCTGGGGAGTATCCTTCTTCTCCTCATCCTTCTGCATCATCATCCAGACGCCGAAAAGGACGCCCCCGATGAACCCGACCGCCAGGCCCGCCAGGAACCATCCGATCATCGGCCCGCCGTTGTAGAGGATGAGGAAGGCCGCGATCGCGACGGCCAGAACCCAGATGACCCCCGTCGTCAGGAATTTGCCCTTATTCATCCTTCTTCTCCTTCTTCTCCTTCTTCTCCTTCTTCAGGGCACGCTCGATGAGCTTCACCGTCCGGACAGCGGCTTCCCGGACGATTCCCAGAAGGGCCCGGGAAGTCTTCTTGGTCCAGTGGCGCTTGACGAGATTCTCGACGTCGACCAGCTTCTCCCTGGTGTGGAGAAGGTCCTCTTCCAGACTTCTCTTTCTCTTCCTCAAGACGAACCTCCTCTCTAGGATCCAAAGAGTAAAAACGGCATCAGCGCGATGCAGCATGCGATGATGATGAGATTATAGGCCAGGTGCACCCGCTCCGACGCTTTCTGGGCCAGGAAGGCCGCGTCACTCTCGGTGAGGGTCTCGGGGGCCACCTTTCTGTATCTCCGCAGGTACACAAGCGTGAAGACCATCCCGGGAATCGAGATCGCTATGGCCGGACCCAGAGGAACGCCACCTATGAAATGCACCAGCCCGAAAATGAAGGCAACCCAGATACGCCGCGGCCAGCTCCTTTTTTCCGATCCTAGCCGGAAACACTTTTCCTCGGACTCGACGGCATAGGGCAGTTGAAGAAGAAGCACCACGGCGAGCGTCAGGAATGACACGAGCGCCGGAACGCCCGAGACCCCCCGATGAAGTCCAAAGATGGGGTTCCCGTATCCTCCAAGAAGTTTCCACCATCCGAACGAAAACACGGAGGAGGTCTCAAAGAGAATTGCAGAGACCGGGACGACAGCCGCGAATGCGAGCAGGCCAACGATGAAGTCCACCGGTCTCAGGCGGCGATAGGCCACCAGGGACATTTCTAATCCTTTCTTTTTTAACGTAGAAATCCCTAGGGCCAGAAAAATCCCAGAAGCCAGAAGCCAAGTGACCATCCAAGTTTTTCCTGTAAAAAAGCCGGACCCAGGGGTTTGAAGCCCCCGGATCCGGCTGGAGAGAGGGGGAAATTAAAGTATCCCTGCTAAGGCTTCTTGCCTTCAGCTTCCCTGATCCTGTCACGGAGTTTGGCCGCTTCCTCGTACTTCTCGGCCTTCACGAGGTCGTCCAGCTCCTTGCGAAACCCGGCCAGCTCCGCTTCGCGCTTGGCGCGTTCGACCTCCAGTTTGGCCTCATTGGCCGCCTGGAGAGGAGTTTTTCCAATATGCCTTGAAGAACCGTGGATCTTCTGGAGGAGTTCGGTGAGCTCATCCTTGAAGAGCTCGTAGTCGTTGGCGCATCCGATACGCCTCTTCTTCTTGAACTCCTCGATCGTCATCCCGCATTCGGGGCATTTGGACTTCGAGACCTTCCCCTCCTTGGAAGAAGCCTTTGGAGGAGAAGTCCCAAGAAGCCCGGAAAGAGAGAAGTCGAGCGAGAATCCCACACCGACACTTTTGGCACAGGCCTCACAGAGATGGGCCTCTTTCTTCTGGCCATTCTCGATCGAGGTCAAATGGTACGTCGCGCTTCCCTTTTTACATTTTTCACACGTCATCGTGGCCACCTTGATTCTCCTTTATGATGATACCACAGTCTTTTCTTGAACCCGGGACCCTGCTATACTGTGCTCATGCACTCTCCAGGGTCGTCCATCGCCGTATTGGCTGGGCGGAAAGCTCCTCCGAAGGAAACGCCTCCTCCAAAGCCGGAGGTCGAAGAGAACATCCCGTTCGTCATCATCGACGCCAGCTCCGAAGAGGAATCGGTCCGCCTCCGCCTCAGGGAACTTCTCCGCACGGCTGTAAAATAAAAAAGAGAGCCCGGCGGTGGGGAACTTCTTCCGGGCTCTCTTACGTTCATGAAGCGGTGCTGAGCTTCTTTTCGATCTCGGCGCGGTCGATCGCCTGGCGCATGGCCTCGAATCCAATGTCCGCCAGAACGATCCTGATCTTTTCGGGCCTCCAGAACACGGCTCGGCCCGAAACGAGATCCTCGAAATCGACCGTCGCCAGAACTACGCGAACTTCATCCTTTTCGGGCTTGTGAAGCCCGGCCCGCGGGACTCCCCTCTCGAGTGGTGCCGGAGGAGGTGGATCCGTGGGATTCTTGGAAGGTTTATCCTCCTTCATTTTCTCGAGGCAGGCTTTGCATCTCCTGGGCATCTTGAATAACGGGTCTTGCACCATTCTCTTCTGATACCACTCCCTCTCCCCCGCGGTAAGATTGAACGGCTGACCGCACACCACACACACGGAAGAAGTAGCATCCAACACGTCGGAGCCTCCTTTTATTGGGTTTTTATATGAGACTCGGCCTTCCACAAGGAGGGGCCGGAGCAAAAGGAGAGAAGTAGAGAACCCCTCTCATAATGATGCGGACTTTTCGGAAATCCTGCTCCCAATTGTCAAAGCCCCACGGCATTGAGTTTATAGCCCAACGAGAGGGCCGTCAAGGGGATTGCACCTTCTTGCTTTCCTCCTCGGAAGGATTCACCATCGTGCCCAAGTCCGTTTCCTCCTAATATCGAAAGGGATTGTCGAGCCGGTAATCCGGATGAAGGTTGGTCCCTTGACAAACCGAGCAGGAAAACAGCCCGTCCTGAATCCGGATCAGCCGCTGGTCGGTCTCCTTCTGGCAGTGCACGCAGGAGAACGGCCCATGGAAGGCGATCGACATGGCCTCGTCGTCGCAGTCCTTGAACTTGCCAAGGTACTCGACCGTACGCCCCAGGCCGTCCATGGTGAAGGAAGTCCGCTCGTCCCACTGCTTGCGGGTCGGAATATGCCCCATGTCGAGAAGAATGTGTAGTTCCGCCGACCGGGCCGCCTCGTCGCCCCACAGGCCGCGGATCTCCTCCACGCCTTCCCGGTTGTGGAAGAACGTCCGATGGAGGCCACCGTGACTTCTGTACTTGCTGTCCAGGAACCGGTGGACTTCCGGAAACGTCTTGCCGAAGTGCTTCCCGTCGATGAATTCGTGGTCAGATCTTCCCGCCATCGGAAGTTCTCCTTCCAGATCATTCTTCTTCCTTCGCCCTCCTCCGCCCGCTGCCCATGCACTGCGGGCAGGCGAACTGGAAAGCGAAGAAGCCGAAATTTCCTCCGACCTGCCCGCTGCCCTTGCAGTCCGGGCACTGACTCTCTTTGGGCACGGGCTTCCTTTTGCGTTCAGGAGAGGTCGCCGTGAAGATGTCGGCGAAGGGAGAGCCGGAGAAGACCTTTCCCATCATGTCGAACATTCTCTCGAAGTCGCCCGAACCGCCAAAATCTTCCCGGCCGGACGCGCCGCCGAAGATGCCATCTGTTGTCCCTGTGAGATCGTACCTCCTCCGGAGATCGGCGTTCGAAAGGACGGTATGGGCCTGGGTGATCTCCTTGAACTTCTCCTCCACTTTCTTATTCCCGGGATTCCGATCCGGGTGGTACTTCAGGGCCAGCTTACGATAAGCCGCCCGGATCTCCTCCTGGGTTGCTGTCTTCTTGACCCCAAGCAGCTCGTAATAGTCCACCGCACGCCCTCTCAGTTGAGATCGGCAGGAGGCTCCCCCTGCCCGACACAGTTCTGATGCTCGAAAGCGGCCTCGACATCGGGATCGCCGGGAAACCGCCCCTTAGCGTCCGGGAAGAGAATCCGCAGGACGGGACGCCTGAATTCGAAAGCCGAGGAAAGGAGAACGGGATATTCCCTGATGATCCCGTCCACCTTCATTCCGTCGCAGAAGACCTCTCCTGCCTTCACCCGATTGGCGAAGTTCCAGAAGACGTCCATGACGACATTTTCCGGCAGATGAAGAACAAGCTGGAAATCCCGATGGCTCCAAGTGCGGTCAAAGCCGTGCGTATGGGCGTTGATATATCCCTCTTCCTGGCCCATGACGCCGTGCACGTAGAAGCCGCTCTTCTTCATGTTCTCGGCTTCCCATCGTTCGACATCCGCCATGGACATCTTTCCGCTGCAGACGTCGCACCGCTCTCCGTCCTTGTGCTTGTGACCATACCCACTCACATCGCTCGTCATTCTAGCCTCCCGAGTCCTGGAAAGAAAGTCGGGGGACAGAGACCCACGCCCCTGTCCCCCGACAGCAGAAAGGAGAGAGGTAATGACTACTTCTTCTCCGCGGTGCCGTCCCCGCCTTCCTTCGGGAAGCGCTCGAGGAGCAGCAGGCGGTCCACCGTGCCGGCGACGATCTGCGAGAGCCGGTTCTGGAGATCCTTGTTCACGCCGGGCAGGTTCATCGCCTGCTTGGCGATCCTCTGGTTCTCCCGATATTCGTTCACGGCGCTCTTGAGGTGAGCATTCTTGACCTCAATGGCGAGCGTCAGGTCGTCCAGGTCGCCGAGGACCGGCGTCAAGGTCTCGATGTCGATGAAGCCCTGGATGTAGAGCACCGGATGCTTCGGATCCGCGTCCGGCACGAAGTTCATGACCGGCCGGATGCCCTGGGAGGTGTAGAATTCCACAAGGTAGTTCTTGTACATGCGGATCCAGGCTCGCAGCCTGGTCGTGTAGTCCTTGTGGGTGATGTTGAAGAGACGGTCGAAGTCCTTGCGGTTGTGGAACTTCCTCTCCAACTTGATGGTCGTCGCCAGAAGCTCCTTCTCGAGGCCCGTCTTCTCCATGAGCTCCTCGAGGTTCCAGGCGCCGCCGTCGGACCCGACGCGGTGCTGCAGGGTGAGCTTCCGCTTCGAGCCGTCCTTCGCCGGGACGCTGACGGGACCCGGGAGCCGGAAGAACTTATCCAGCACCAGGTACCGGGGTGCCTTGACCGTCGCCGTGCTGTGCTCCGCCATGCAATTCTCGCTTTCTGAGCTCGTTAATCTGAGATTCTGATGAGACGTACCCCACGAGCTCGTCGAGGTATGTCTTCACCTTCTTGTCCACGAATTCATACTGCTCTCCAAGGATGTGCCTCAGGAGGTACACCTTGTTGAAGAGCTCGCCGTGGACTTTCCCCTTGTTGAGAGTGGAAACCGGAAGAAGATCGAGGAGTTGAGCTACCCTGGCCCGGGCCAGCGTCATGTGCTTGATCGCTTCGTCCAGGAGGGTGTCGAAGCTCTTGTTGATCCTCTTCATCACTTCCGGCTTGGCCGACAGCTTGCCCGTCGCCCGCCGGATCGCCTCGTCCACACCCATGTTGTTGTAGGCGCGCAGATATCCCTTGATCCTTCGAAGATGACCCAGGTTCATCCGCTTGGCCACGTACTGCTCGGCGATGTAGACGAGGTCGCCTTTTGGAATCGTGGTATGACCGAACCCGTTCAGCTCACTGAACGAAATCCGGCCACCCGTGTAGAAGTCAAAGATCTTCTGCGGGATCTTTCCGACCACCCGGCAGTAGTCCTTGACCGTTACCTTGCTGAGCTCAGGAAACTCACCATGGAGCAGAAGTCCGATCTTGGCAAAGGAAAGCGCGGGCTTGACTTCCGGATCGTACTCGTCGATCTTGGCGAGCTCCAGAACCCTCTTTCTTAGACGCTCCACGGTTTCAGGCGTGGCCTTGACCTCCAGACCGCCCGCCTTCGGGAGCTTGGCCTTGTCCAAGTTCAATCACCTCCTCTCAAGGACGATGGCCTATCCGCCGTGCCGACGCAGAATGCGGTCTTCATAATTGCTTCCAGACTCCCTTCGAGCCTTCCGGCAGGAAGGGCACCTTCTGGGTGCAGTGACTTCACCCTCGAAAGTCCGGAAAAAGTGCTCCTGTTCGCCGCGGGTGAAAACGAACGTCAAGTTGCACTCGGAGCAGAGACACTCCCGGTCTTCATAAAGCTCCCGGAAGGTCGCGGCTACGACTCCCATGGGAAGACCGCTCAGGGTCTCCCAGGCCAGAGAATCCCATTCATCGTTGCTGAAAAGTTCGCGCGGGAGATTCTTGAGGGGACTCTTGACCCTGACCAGGCGCTTCTGGAGCGCCTTGACGGCGGCCTCTTCCCAGTGCCGGTTCGGCAGCAGGGAGCGGATGAGCTTGACCTGTCCGGGAAGGAGGGCCGGCATTTCGATCTTGAAGAGAGCCCGGACGGCCTCGGGATTCTTGAGGTCAACCTTTTTGGGTTCCTCTTCCTTCGAGGCGGTCTTCCGAAGCTCCCAGAGATGCGCCGCTTTTCCGGCCAGCTTTTCAAGCTCCGGAAAGTGCACCTCTTTCTTGGACTGGATGGCTTCGATGAGACGCTTCTCCTGCTTGGTCTTCGGAGGTTCCGGAGGAGCCTCCTGCTTCGGCAGCTCCACGAGGGTGAGGTCGACAGACGGATCATTGTTGACGTAGAACCTGTCCTTCCCGTCTTCAACCTTCTTCTCGATCAGACCCGCCGTGAAAGCGTCCTGGGCGATGATCAAGTGATAGGAGCTCGTCGCAGGCTTGCCGTCCTGCCGGAAGAAATCCTTATACTTCTCCATCTCCGTGCCGATGGAATAGAGCGAAGCATAAGGCCCCGGGTGCAGACCCCTGACCTTGGAAACCAGAAGCTGGCGGATATTATCCTTCCGCTTCTTGGGGGCCTCGACCTTGTCGTTCTCGTCGAGCTCGTACTCGACCCCGCCGCCACCCACCCGTTTCCAGGTGGTGCCGACGGTGTTCACGATAAGGCCCTTGCTGGCGAGCTGTGGAAGGAGCTGCTTGCAGTCTTCCTCCGGCAGTCCTATGAGAGAGGACATCGAATCGATGAGGTCGGCCTCATCGATCCGCTCGCCGGAATTGATGACCCCCTCCACGAAGCGCACCGCGGGGGTGAAGTACTTCTCGCAGAGCTCCTCGGCAGTGAGTCCAAGCTTGGTCTCGGATGAGGGTTCTGCGGGCTTGGTCGTTGCGGGTTCGGTTGAGCTTTCTGTCTTTTTCGTTTCACTCTTTAGAAGGCCTTTTTGTCGTAGTTCCTGCTCTACGTAGTTCTCCGTATCCGCCATGACGACGGGCAGGAACTTGGAAGCCTCCTCGGCGTCCTTGAAGTTGCTTTTCGAAGCCAACTTCCGCAGGACAATCACCACATCCACCCCGGGCTTCTTTTTGAACGATCGCCTCTTCTCCGGGGATATGACATCGACCACCTTGATGAACTCCTGTAGTCGATTTTTGACCTTCTGCACGTATCGGTCGTAGACTCCGAATACGATGGCACGGAGCTTTTCCATGGCCTTTCCTCCTCCGGATTAGGATATCCGGACATTTCACCTTATTCAAGGGCCGAGTGCAAACCAAAGGGGGGAGCGGCCGGTTTTTGAGACCAGCCGCTCCCCCATGGACACTGCGTTTTTTAGAAGCCCCGTGAACCCTAATGGAACCCCTTGCTCGAAGAGCCGCGACCGAATTCCACGATCTCCTTGTCCTGGATGACGTGGTTTTCGCTGTCGACGTTCTTGTACGTCTCGCCATCGTCCGTCGAGACGCTGACGGCCGAACCATCGGCGATCTCGAGCTTGTCCTTGAGCATCGACCGCACTTCCCTAATAGTCTTTCCGACGAACTCGGAGCCTGACTCCCTCAGGGGCGGGCACTTGATGGTGGCACAGACGTTCTCGTTAGCCATGCTTCCTCCTCTTGGAGACCTTGACCTTGGACCGCGACGTTGCGTCCATCATGAGGTGGTTGAGGTTGTAAAACGCCTCCGATTTTGTAAGGACCTTCTCGAGAACTCCCCCTGTGGCGCCTCCTTTCAGAAAATGCCAGAGGTAATGGGACATGATCGCCGCCGACCACATGTTGGTGACAGCCGTCTGACCCCCGCCCGGAAGGCGGGCGCGCTCCTCGCAGGAAAGATCTCCCGGGTTCTTGTCCTGCGGATGGGCCACGTTGTCGTGGCACTCGTCCATGCCCTTGGTGAGCTCCTTGCCCCTGAGGACCAGGTGCAGGTGGGCATTCCCACGATCCTCATCGCTGGCGCCGGAAATGAGCACGACGTTCTTCAACGTCCTGGCATGTTCGGCCAAGAGCTTTCTCGTCGTCTGGTTGTCCACACAAGAGACGACGATGGAGCCGTCCTTGATGATCCGGCGAATGTTCTTCTTGATCACGAATTCCTTGATTTCTACGACCTTGAGGCGCGGAAACTCCTTCCGGATCCTCTCGGCATGAACCGTGACCTTGAGCCGAGCCTCATCGACCGGAAACATCTCCTGCCGTTCCAGGTTGCTTCGGGAGAAGACGTCGTAGTCGACCAGGATGAGCTCGACGGGAGCTCCCGGAGAGTACGTCATCATCCGGCAGAGGATCTGACGAAGATACGACCAGATCCCGCCCAATCCAATGACGACAACCCGCTTGAAGGGGGACTTCTTCGCCATCAGAGACCCTCCCCGTAACCGGTTCCAAAATAACGACCCTCGCCTTCCCCCATGTGCCGAATGTCATCATGGGAGATGCCAGGCCAGGATCCCATTTCGCCCAAACTTCCCTCTTTCTTGGCCTTCTCTTTCTCCTCCTCCTTCAAAATCTTGAAGTGGATCTTCTTGTCGTACTTGATCCTCTTCTTCCATTCCTCGGGGAAAGCGCCATCCCCGAGAGGAGAGCTCATATCGATGATCTCACGCGGGTCGAGGTCGAAGCGCCGGCCCCTCGCGTAAGCGTAAACAGAAGTGGGACTGGTCAGGAACGAGAACCCGTGATCCGGATCGCCGCCCACCACGATGAAAAGGCCGTGGCGGTGCTTCTTCTCGTCATGATCGTCGATCGACGAGTGGAAGGAAGTCATCTCCGGATGGGAGTGGACGTCGCCATTCACATCGGGGAACTCCGACGGGTTCTTCTCCGGATGGCTGTCAACACTCACGGGCGTGTTCCACTGATGCGGGCACAGATTCGCCCAGGCGTTTTTTCGAAACTGAAGAAGCAGAGTGGCCTCGCTCCCTTCACGTTCCAGCCAGGTGAAATTGAACACGGAATGCCACTGGCCCGCGACCGATGCCGGGATCTTGACCTTGATCCTGAGATACTCCCCCTCGGCAAGCGGCTCGTCGGTCAGTCCCTCGCCGACCATCCCCACAAAGATGTCGTCCTCATATGGCTTGAGTTTGACATCCTTGGGGAGCTCTTTCTTAGAACTCCAGCGCCACCAATCCATAAAATCTCCCCTAATCGCGGTTCATGACCGAATCATCAGTTCCGCCAGGTCATCGGAATTTCCGGGGTTTCTTCGGCCGGCTGCCACCACACCTGGCAGCCATACACCACTTCTCCTCCATCGAGCACGATCTTCGGATTGTCGGGGGACTCCCGAATGAAAGCACCCTCGGGAACCATGTCGGGCGAAGGCCTTTCCTCCGCGTTAGGGAGCGATCTCAGATTCCCGTCCGGCATCTGAATCACGAAGACGGACACGTCCCCGACGTATTCGCCCTCGCCGAGATACTCGCTATGGTCTCCGTTCCACACCTCGACTCTCATCGGATTTTGGCCTCCTTTTCGGGAACCCACATCCACGCCATGACGTAGGCGCCCGCATCGGCGCCCTTCGAGACGATCGCGTCCCTGTCGATTTCGATCTCTCCGTCCTTCTGGAATTTCTTGGCCGCTCTGCGGTACTTGGCCAACTTCCTCTGTCCTTCCTTCCAAAGGAGGATCTCGTGGGTAAGTCTCGACGAGTCGTCGCCGGCCGCATTGAGGGCCCTGCAGATCTTCAAGAAGTCCTTGTCTGTGACGTTCAACCACATGATCATTTCCCTCCTTCATTGGGTTCAATGATCTCAACTTCACTGCGGGTGGAGAACTTGAGAAGGCGGATCCGCTTGCCGCTCTTTCGGGAAATCTCCCGGGCGATGGGGTGGAGCTGGTCGACCCTCGCCATATCCGCCCCTACCATAGGAAGCCAGGTGCCATCGGGGCCAAGGAAACCCGTAATTCCTTCGCCGTCGTCATTTTCCGCCACGAAGGCGAAGATCTCATCGATTTTTAACTTTATCGGGGCAACCATAGTCAAATCCTCGATTCGCGTCTTTTTGGAGAGATGCCATGAGCGGATGTTTCCTGAGATCCTCCCCGAGCCTCCTCGCCTGATGAACGTCGACGACCCTCTTTGAGGCCTCCACATCGGCAACCATGCTCGTAGTGACCGCCACCAGGATATCGTCATCAGAGTTCGGTGGCCTTGAGAGGAGACGAATTCCAAAGATGAAGAGCTCCGGAACGGTCATGATGTGCATGGCCCGCCCCTGAACCATCCGGTGCATGATGTCGAAACAGAGACTCTTGTCCCTGAACTTCTTCTTGAAAATGTCCTCGCTCGAGGCAAACTTGGCCTCCAGATCCAGGATCTTGGCATTGGCGTCGTTGAGATCTTCCTGCACCTCCGCCGTACGCTTTTGTGCCTCTTCGACCTGGTACTGGATTTCCGTCTTCTGAGCACGTAGTTCCGCCTCGCGCTGGGCCATCCGCCCTTCGATATCCTTCATCACGCCGGATTTCCCGGCCTCCAGGAGACCAATCTGGGCCTTCAGGCGATCCACTTCGCCGTTGAGGCGCTCGATCTCCTTGTCATGCTCCGGGTTGAAACAGTAGGCGTCCCGGGCCAGTTTCTCCAGGGCCTCTGGGAGCAAGAGCGGAGCCTTCGATTTTGGCTTTGGAGTTTCCTTCGGCTTCTTCATGGGATCTCCAGAAAACAAAAGAGGCGGGTCATTTGACCCGCCTCTTTGAATTTAGACTGCCCTTGAGAATCAGGGGCCTTTCGGCTCCTCTACTTCTTCATCGTCGTCCTCCCCCTCCTCTTCTTCGTCCTCTTCATCTTCCCCATCCTCTTCTTCATCCTCTTCATCCTCTTCATCTTCCCCCTCTTCCTCTCCCTCATCGTCTTCGTCAGGATCCTCTTCCGGATCTACCTTCTTGGGAACTTCCTTAGGAACTTCCTTGGGAGTCGAGTCTCCAGGAGACGGTTCCTCTTCTTCCTCTTCGTCCTCTTCTCCTTCCTCCCCTTCCACTACTTCTTCATCATCTACTCCCTCTTCATCCTCACTCTCTTCTTCACCTTCGTCAGGAACCGGAGTTCCAGGAGGTACTCCATTCTTCTCGGCAAGCTTGGTTTCAAAGATTCCAATGAAAGAGCCCAGATCAAAATCTTCTCCCAAGCGCAGTTGTTCCGAGCAGAACGCTTCTATGATCTCCTCTGGGCTGAATCCCTTCAACAAATCATTGGCCATGTTTCCTCCTGATCAAAAAGCGGTGCGTTTTTAATTGATGAATTTTAAAGTGGGAAGAGCAGAAACCCACATTGCACGTGTGGCACCGCTCTCCTATGGGTTTCGAGCATCCCTTTTCCGAACACGACTCATAAAGATCGGGGTGACCACAACCCATAGTAAGATCGTCGTCATCCGCGAATGGGATCCAGCCTACGCGCCCCCTCCGCACCATCAAAGACCCCTATACCAAGACGGGACTCCCTCTTAAGACGCGGCCTTCCTTGAGCTCGGGAGGAATGTACTTGAGGCGATGATAGATCGTGGGGCCGTACTTCCGAAGCCCACGCCAGTGTTGAGGGGTTCTATATCCGACCCCAGAAAACCAGCCGTACTCCGGAAACTCCTGATGCAACTCCCTCATGTACTCGTCCCGCGTTACCTTGGCCAGGATCGAGGCTGCCGCAACAGTGAAAATTTTACTGTCCGCCTTGACAAGGTTAACCTGTTTTACTTGGGTCGGCAAGAGGAGTTTGTGAAAATCTGTGATCACGCGGTTCGGAATGACCCGAAGCCCCATGACCGCCCGCTCCATGGCCAGGACCGAGGCGGAAAAAGTCCCAAGCGCCGAGACCTCTTCCGGCTCGACCCAGCCGAATGAAAAGTCGAGCGCCCAGTAGCGGATTTCCTCGGCGATCTCCGAACGCTCCTCGTGGGTCGGAACGGTCTTCGAATCCCTGACTCCTTCGATGCTCGCCTTCGGAGGAAGGATGACGGCACAGGCGAGAAGCTTTCCGGCGATGGCCGCCACGCCGACTTCGTCCGTTCCTGCGAAGAGACCTTCGGATTCCCATTGCCGCTCAAGTTTGCCGCGCCTGATCGTTTTGGCCTTCCGTTCCTCTTCCACCTTCCTAAGGCCGGCCAGGTTGGACGCCCTGGCCGGCCCCCTCCTTCTTGGTCTACTTTCCTTTCCTATCGTGGCAGCTCTTACAAAGCTGCCGACGATGGCTGAAAGCGACGTGCCCCCCGAAGGGAACTTCCTCGAATCCGAGAAGGTATCCGCATTGGACACACTCGAGCCGCACCTTCCGGAATCCCTTCCGTCGCTTCCGGCGCGACCAGTCTTCCCGATCGCCAATGCCGGCCGTCTTTTCCTGAAGAGTTCCGCCCTCGACACGGCGGGGGTTTCCACACATCCAACAGGAACAGGGCTTCCCCGTGTGCTTCAGCCAGAAGAACTTGTCCCCGTACCGTAAGGCGCCGAAATCGCGCCACTCCTGAACTCGATGGGCCCACTTCATGAAAGAACGGCGACGCCGAACACCACGATTGCCAGAAACCTGGGACTTCTCCATTGCCTTGCCTTCCCGGGCAGGCTTGCCGAGCTAGCCCATTCTAGCCCGGAAGCCTGTCATGGAAGACAGGTCATCCCGCGCGGAATGCATGATTCCTCCTAGAACAATTCTACTTCCCACGGAGCTTGCGAATCCGATCTTTCCAGTCCTTCAACAAGTCCCGCTGCACCTTCTGGAACTCCTTCCCACGGCTGACGTAGTCCCCCCTCTTGTCCCGGATGGAGACAAGACGAGGCGGCTTTTCGAGCTTTTTTCCACCATGGCGGCATTTTACACAGGTCTTGTGGACTTCTGGGGCCGTCTTCTTGACCATGCCGCAGACTTCACGGAGAGTATCGGGAGCTCCCATCCCGCCTTCGAGCTCGATGTGACAGCAGACCTCGCAGATCTTCTTTCCGAGAAGAGGGCACATCCAGTTCTTGCCTCCCTTCCCCGGCATGTCGTCGTGGTCCTTGCAGCGGCAGAGAGTACAGAATCTCATGAATAATGATCCTCTATTACGTACCCGCAGCGCTCGCACTGGCGGACGGTCCACAGATCCATTCGCCCGTCCGGCAAACTCTTTTTTCCGGAACAGACGACATTCCAGCGATGCTTCGCCAAGAGACAAGCGATCCGTCTCAGGAACCTCATGGTCTTCCTCTCCGTAGGACTTGTACCACCCCATTTCACCTTTTTCAAGAACAAAAGTGAAATCCTACTTCTTGTTCTTCTTCAGGATCTGCACCTGGTAGTTGTAGTCCGGATCGATCCCCGAGAGGAAGCCCGAGATCAGCATGCAGGCATCCTCGGACGTGGCCCGAATCACTTCCTTCTTGTTCTTGATCTTGAAGTGGTTATGGACTTCCTTGAACTGGCCCCGAAGCTTCCGTCCATAGGTAAGAACCCCCAACATCCCCAGGAAAAGGGCCGAGGCATAGGCCGCCACGACGACAGGCTCGTCCTTCAACTTCCGTTCGAATTTTCCCGAGGTCTTCGAGATCATCCTCTGAACTTCCCCGTAGACCTGGTCTACCGTCTTGTGCATCAACTCTTCGCGGTTCATGACCCCCTCCGAATAATGCGGCCCAGAGAAATTCCAGGCCGAGTGATTGCCCGCCACACAAAAAGAAACGGCCGGAGGTCTTTGAGCCCCCGGCCGCTTCCTACTTGAGAGAGGAGGAAAAGGACATCCTGATTCTACTTCTTTCCAAGGTCGGACGCCACTTCCTCACGCACGACTTTCATGGCCCCTTCTATTTCTACGTAGGCCTTCCAGACCTTGTCGTTGTCTTCCTTGTTGAGAAATCGACAGGACATGAAAATCGGATAACCATTGATGCCCCTCGGCCCGGCCTTGTCCAGGTACTCGTAGACGAGGGCCGGCTTGTCCTTCTTGATCCTCTTCGCCATCTTGGCATCGGCCAAGGCGATGGGCAGGAAGATCATGGGAACCATCTCCTGCCGGACCCCCGGAGCGATGTGCCGATCCGTGAAGATCTGCCCGGCATGGATGTCCTCGGCGATCTTAACCAGTTCCTGATTGGTCATCTCCATCCTTTCCTTCCGAATCGTCGTCCACCTCCATCGTGAGGATTGTTGCTCCCGAAACGAATCGTTCGACAAAACTCTTAAGCGCGAAGTTGAACGTCCCTTTGAGAATCTTCACCCTCTTCTTGAATTCATCCTCGGGATCGGTCCGCTGCCGAACCATCTGCGCAACGGAGATGGAAAGCTGCATGATCAAAGCCTGGATGACGATGTTGTCGAGGGCCGGGTGCGGAATGATGTTCTTCTCGCACATGACGTTTCGGAAGCCTGCCAAGGCGCTCGCCATGAGTGTCCCCAGAGCTTCGCCCACCTTGCCGATATCTTTTACATCGAGATTGACATTCAGCTCCCCATTCATAAGGCCCTGATATTTCTTAAGAATCTCCTGGGCCTTCTCCTCGAGGAGAGAAAGATCGAACTCCGTCATCTCCTCAAGAGTCCCGAACTCGGTGGACTTGTAGATGGTCGAACACTTGGCGCAGATCATGATCTCCGGCAAACCCGTTGGAAATACCGTTCCGCCATCGGAGCACTTCGGACATTCTTTCGGCTCTTTATCCATGAATATCTCCCCGAGACAAAGGGGCCGGAATCAGCGTTCCGGCCCCTTCTTCCTCTTGGCTTCTTCCAGCTTATCGGCGACCTCCTGGTCGTCTTCCCGCATCCTGTCCATGGCCCGGCGGCATTTCTGGACAACGAGGTCAGCCTGGACACGTTCGACACCGAGACTGTTGGCGATGTCGATCGCGGCCATTTCATAGTCCTTGCGGTCGAGCCTGAGCTCAAGGTACTCCACATCGACGAACCTGCTCCTGCTGCCAAGGAGTTTATGGAGAAGCTCCCTGAGGACTTTGACCATGTCGTAATGGTCATATCCGCTGGGCTGGTCTTCCTCCCTTGGATCCGGAGTGGATTCAGCCTCCTTCGGATCTTCGATGGCGCTGACCGGAAAGACACGGGGGCCGGACAGCGGCTTCGACCGCGCCTTTTTCTCCCCAAGTTCGATCCGCCGACGGATCTCCTCGGTCAGAGGTCCTGTGAGGCTCCTGTCGTCGGACTTGAGGACTTTCTCGCGGAGCGTGAAGTCGAAGGTGATGGGACCGCACAGGTTGCCCAGGTTCGTCTGCAGGTACTGCTCGAACTCCTTTCCCTCGAACACGCCTTTCATGAACTCGTACTTCTTCTGGAGGGTAGGGTAAACCTGCGCCAGTGCCAGGAACTCCTTGGGCATGATGATGTAGCAGGCGAACGATTCGGCGAAGTCCTCTTCCTTGTCGGTCGAAGCATAAGCGGTCAGGAATTCGCCGCGCCGCTTCTGGATGGGGAAGTTCTTGCGGGCCCTGGAGATCCGAAGCCATCTCTTCCAAAGATTGTGGTTGGTCATGTGGACCGAATGCCCCACCTCGTGGGAGATGGTAAAACCGCACGACAGGCTGCTCACCCCAATGATGTCCTCTGGAGTGTCATCATCGAGTGGAGGAATAACGAGCTCCAGAATCTTGTCCTTGAAGTCGTAAGACCCGGCGTGAAATACCCCCGTGATCATGTGGGAGTAGGGATTGCTTCCCACGGCCACGCGCTTGATCTTTTTGATTCCGCCAAGGAGGGGCGAGGGGATCTTCGAGAGGATCTCATCCGCGCACAGGAGATCCCAATACCCCATCTTCACGGTATAGCCCAGATCCGCGACCTGGCCGACGACGGCCATGATCTTCCGGTTGCGGACATACCGTTTGACCCCGAGCTCGATCTCGATCCCATACTTCTTGGTCATCCGGTCGGCCACTTTCTCGAGCGTCGAGGCGTTCCCCTCGGAGGCGTTCTTCTTCTGGATCCGCGAGCGGACCCCGGCGAAGATGAAATCCCAGATGGGATTGCCCCGGTCGATCGCATTCGACGAGTGGTAGATCTCGTTCTGGGCGATGTGAGCCACATAGCCGTCGAAAGGCTCGTAGTGAAGTTCTTCGAAGGTCACCGGATCGAGGAACATGAGGCCCTTGCCCGAAGAGATGAAGACGATCTTCTTCCGCTTGAAGAAGATGTCGGGCATCCGGTCGAGCATCCCGATGAGTTTGACGAGTTCCAGGCCGGAGACGGCCTCCATCTTGATGGCCGACACCATGACGATGGAGGAAAGGAACTCGTTGACCCGATGACGGTTCTTGAGGGCGTACTCCTCAGAGAAGACCTTGCCGTCCTCTTCCGCCATGGCCCTCAGGATCTTTCCATCCCCCGAGATGAGGGCCGGGGAAGAAAGATCCTCGAAGCACCGGTCGAAAATCTGGCTGTCCGCCACCATGGCATAATAGAGGCCCTTTAGGGCGAGCTGGAACTTGGGGGTGAACCTGGCGAATGAGCTGTCATGACGCGCACCGGTGACGCCCAGTTCGTCGAAGGTATCCCGCGCCCTGTTGGTGTTATCCTTCTCGATCAGGGTATCCAGGGCCCACTCCAGCCCGTCGCAGAAGTATTCCACGATGGCCGGCACGGAGGACGGACGATGATCGAAGACGTCGTCTGGAATCCGCTTGATGACGGAAAGCCAGGTCGTCTCCTCGGAAGTCAGGGACGTTGAAAGGTCGTGGACTCGGCCTTCCTCGAAAAGATCTTCCTCCTTGATCTCTCGGTCGCCGGAGTGTCCTTCTCCCCACGCGTCCCGAAGCAACTTGGAAAAGTGATAGTCGGGATCCCGCGTCTTCTGCGCCTCGTGGAGGACCTTCAATCCCTCGCCGAAGGAGAGCATCGAATCGATGGCGGCTTCGAGCTGTTTCCGCCCCTGATCCACACCGGCCTTGCGCCGGGCGGCCTCGAGTGTGTTGTACTTCGCAAGAAGGGACGGGAGCTTGGCCTCAAGGGCAGGGATGAGCATCATCGCTTGGGCCTTGGAGGGCATGTGGCCGGACGAGCCGGAATAGTAGGTGTACGTCTCGGAAACCGTGATTTCCCGCTGCGGAGTCTCGAAATTCCGCCTAGCCGTCTCCACGTCTTTGGCCGGAACAAGGGACTTCGAATCCTTGGACTTGTAGGGAATGATGTCCTTCGACATTAGGAGTCCTTTACCAATAGGAATCCATAGCCTTTATTGAGGCCACCCTTCTCGTCGGGTTTGAGCTCCTGGAACCCGACCCCGGTGACCACGAATCTCTTCTCCTTGTAGTGGATAACATCACCCACGGAGAGACTTGGACATTCCCGGGACTGCACATCGTTCTGGCCCCAATAGAAGATCGTTTCAAGATCCACGTTGGAGTTCCCGGTGAGATCCTTGTCGGGCACGTCGATCTTCCTGATCTTGAGATCTTCGCCCTTCTGGCGAAACGCTTCCATTTCGGCCTCGAATGTCGCCATATTCTCTCCTTTCGTTTCTAGGTCTCCGGCATGACGAGCTTTTCGGCGTCGGCCTTCTCATAGGCAGCCGCCAGCGAACGGAGGTACTGCGAGAACGTGATCCGCTCTTTCTCGGGCTTCTGGAGCTCGAGCGCCGTGAAGGCCCTCTTGAGGTGCTCGACATGGACGGTCTGGACTGCGGAAATGACTCCCGCAATCGAGGCGGCCCGGGCCAGGAAAAGGGAATCATTAATACCCCGAACCACGCCATCGTAGCTCTTCATCAGGTCCTGCACTTCCTTGTCCATCATGGCTTTCCTCCTCTGGTTCAAGATCCGATAAAAATGCGCCGTAGACCCCATCTTAAAATGGAACCGACGGCGCACTGTATACCGAGTTTAAAAACTACTTCATGATCTTCTTGGGATCGAACGTGCAGACTCCATTGGCGCATCCGCGGTCGGCATCCGAGACCGTCGCGATCCCCTTCTTCCGCGCCTCCTCGTACTCCTCCTCAGAGATCCTCTGGAAGGGCATCTGAGGACGGGAGTCGCCTTCAGGCATGAGGGTCGTTCCCTTGAGGTGCGGCAGATGCACCCGGAGCGCCCTCTCGATCTCCGTGGTCGACACCTTGTCGGGATTGAAGTTGATCGTGTACGAGATAGCGTTGTCCGCGTACTCGTCCTGCAACATCGCCTCGACCGCCAGGTTGTCCGACAGCGAGATGTCCCGCTGCTCCTCCACAAGGGCGACATTCCCCTTCCCCTTCTGACAGGCCTCCGTGAGGGGATCCCTGCAGTAGAACGAGACCACCCTCGTGTTCGGCGTGTACTTGGAGTCCTCGATGGGGAAGTTCGAGTACTTCTCGAGATTCCGGTCGTTCGAGGCGAAATTCACGCGGCGGATGAAGTGCTTGGCGAAGATGGGCTGGCACCCCGGAGAGGTGCCGGGGAGGTTGCTGATGGACCCCGTGGGCGCGACCGCGCAGACCTTGATCGGCGCCGGAATCCTGAGCTGGTGGGCGTACCGATCGGCCTCTCCGCGGCAGACCTTGTAGAAGGAGTGCAGCTTGTCGCGGATGTCCTTCCGGTGGTGGCTTTCGGAGAACCGCACGCCTTGGTAGACGAGCCAGTGGTGGAACCCGAAGAAGCCCACACCGACGCGGCGGTTCTTGTCGACCGTCTCCTTCTGGAGGGGATGGCTGATGTCTCCGAAAGTCGCCCGGATGAGGAGCCGCGTCATGAGCCGGAAGGCCTCACGCGCTTCCGCATCGTGCCCGGCGAAGCGCTCCAGGTTGACGTGGCCTAAATTACAGCAATCAAATTGGGAAAGAATTATTTCGCAACAGGGATTTGGAGATGCCAGGGGCAGAACTTCCCCCGTCGCCGAGAGCGAGGAGTTCCAGAAGCCGGGCTCGCCGTTCTTCCACATCCCCCTGGACACCGTCCGGAGGACGCGGAGAGCCTTCTTGTCCTCGCGGCGGATCGCCTGGAAGAAGGCATCGTCCACCTCGACGGAGAGGTTGGCCGACCAATGGGCCCCGGGATCGTCGGACTTGCACTTGATGAAGTCGAGGATGTCCTCATCCGCCCAGTGCTTGACCCCTAAGCGGGCACTTCTTCTTATGTTGCCACTAACCACACAGGCGGCCACCTCGTGGTCGATCTGCATCATGTCCAGCGACGAGAGCTTCTTCCCGACCCTGGAGTTCAGGATCTGGGCCACCTTCCCAAGCATGATGACCAGGGGCGCGGGTCCCGACGAGACGCCGCCGAAACTCTTGAGGAGCGCGCCGCGCTCGCGCAGGAGGGAGACGTCGATGACGAGCGCTCCCTCGCGGCCGTCCCAGGCTGCCCGCAGGACCTGGGCCAGGGCGGAGCACCAGCCCTCGCGGGAGTCCTCGACCACGAAGCGGCTCCGCTCCAGGTAGGTGTAGTTGTTGGAGAGGAGCTTGTCGAACTCCTTGATGTTGGGATGGCTTGGATTGCACACAATGTGCAGATCCATCTTGTCGAAGACCGGCGGATAGATGTTGATGAACTTGTTGGAGTAGTTCGACCCGACGCCGCCGCCCTTCATCAACTCGTCGAAGAGAAACGTGAAGTGGAGCGTGAGGTCGTTCCTCGACCAGTGGCTATTGACGCAGTTCGAAAGGTACTGCCGGCCCGGCACGCCGGTCGCCCAGAGATGGCGCCCCGCCGGGATCATGTCCATCTTGAGGATGAGCTTATAGAGCTTCTCGCGCTCGCCCGTCTCATGGAACTGGGCATCTACGAGGGCCAGGTTCCCGTCGACCACACGTCGGATCGTCTCCGACCAGGTCTCATGGGTCTTCTGGTCGCCCTTCAGGCGCGCGTAGGTCCTCTCGAAGACCGCCGGACCCATCTGCCCCCATTCGATGCCGTCTGGATCTTTCCCCTCGATGGGCGCAGGGGGAGCCGGAGAATCCTCTTTGGTGGCCTCCTGCTTCGGCTCCTCGTGGGTGTGGCTTCCGTTCCCATTTCCCTCGTAGAGGACCTCCCTCCGAAGGCCTTCTGCGGAGGAAACACCCCGCTTCTTGAGCGTGCGCATGCTCATAGCTTCTCCCTCGTCTTATTCGTCGTCAGTCTCTGAAGTCTCCTGAGTGGGGGGTTCACCGGGCATCTCGATCGAATCTCCGTTTCCGTTGCCGCCCTTGGCGCCCGTCTGCGTGACCTCCGTGTAGATCTGGCGGGCCCTCTGGAGCGAGACCTTCTCCACGCGGGCGATCTCCCGCATGGCCCGGTCGGCCTCCGGGAAGGACGCGATGATGTCCTTCCGGATGGGCAGCTTCTCGATGTCCTCCTTGTACTCGCGGAACATGAGAGTCTTCCGGTTGAGGATGATGTCGACGGCATTGGGTTCCTCGGCGTCGCGGAGCTCGAAGCTCACGGTCACGTACTTGGCGCTCGTGACCTTGTCGAAGCGCTTCCGGAGGAGGACGTGCCCGTTGCCCCAGTCGCCGATGACCGAGGCGCCGCGGATCATCTGCACGCCTTCCCGCTCGGCCCCCTCGACGGGCTTGCCGAAGTGGTGGACCACGATGGTCCCGAGAATCCCGGCCTCGTGGCCGATCCGTTCGATGTTCCCGAGGATCATGCTCATGTCGCGGTGCTTGTTCTCGTCCTCCTTGTGGAAGCGGGCGAGCGGGTCGATGATGAGGTAGTCGGCCTTCTCCTTCTTGATGCCGTTGATGATCGCCCAGACGTGCTTCGGATCACCGAGATTGAAGTTCCGGTTGAGGAACTTGATGGGACATTCCTTCCAGTCCACACCCATGGCGTCGGCCATGACCGAGAGCCTGTAGTCGAGCGACCCGCGGGTGATCTCAGCCTGGCAGTAGATGACCTTTCCGTGCTTCTTGACTTCGAAGTTGTTGAGGAACTTCCCGGGCGCCCCCGAGAGGCGCAGGATGAGCTCGCCCACGAGAAGCGACTTGCCGGTCTTGGCGGGCCCGGAGACGGTGAGCATCCCGCCCACGGGCAGGATGCCCTGCACCGCGAACTCGAGCTTGGGGGCCTTGCGGACCTCCTCCCAAGACTCGAAGGCGATCGTGTCGCCGATCTCCTCCTGCATGAGGGAGCGCTTCTGGTGCTCGACCCTGGCGCTTTCGAAGGTGCGGTTGAAGTAGTTGTCGGCATTCCCGGCCTTCGCCGCTTCCAGGGTCTTCTCCGAGACCCCGTACTCCTTGTTGAAAAAGATCGCCCGGATCTCTTCCTCGGTGAAGTCGTGGAGCATGAGGTCGACCATCACCCGGAAGTCGACGCGGGAGCGGTCGATCTCCTTGTTTTCGGGATCGCGCGCCTCGTAGGTGCCGACCGCGGCCGTGTACCCGGAGATGATGACGTTCCTGAGATCCCAGTTGAGGTCGTAGACCGATTTGGCGGCCTTGACCATCCCGGCGGAAACGTCCTTCATGTCCGTGAAGAAGGACTCGAGGTTCCCGCCCTCCCAGGCCGCCGCGTGGTTCTTCTCGGGCTCCTTCCAGTTGCGAGTGCCCGGCAGGCGCAGGATCCGCGCCGGATCCGAGGTGTCGTCCCCGCCATACTTCTTCTTGAAGACGTTGCAATCCTCGACGGCCTTCACGATATCCACGGGTTCCGGATAGCGCCAGTAGAAGTGGGCCCCGTGCCCGGTCGCCACGACGATCGACGGCTCGGGCTTCTCCTTCATGATCGGCTTCCAGGTGGACTTGTCGTAGTCCATCCAGGCGCAGACCGCGTGGGAGACGTCCTCGTTGTTTCCGGCGATGGCGTACCCCTTGGCGGTGCGCTTCACGCTGCGGCGGGGGCAGACGCCGTAGTACACGTCGTACATGGCGGCGTTGTGCTTCGTGATCCAGTCGGCGAGCACCCGGTCGAAGACCTTCTCCATGTCCTTGATCTGGGTGAACTCGATGTGCGTCTTCTTGTTGTCCGGAGGGGGCTTGTTCCGATGCTTGATGTCCCAGATCGCCCTGAACTCGACGTACTGCTCAGGCGGGGCCTTCTCGAACAGCAGGAGCAGCATGAGCTCCGCACTGTAGAGAGGGTGACTCTCCGGTAGCATCGGGACCTCCTCTTCCTCTCAGGTTAAGCCACGCCTTCGGCGAAATAGTGGCGCGGCTTATGCTTGATCTTCCCGAGCTTGCAAAGATCGAAGAGAGCATTTCCGACATCGTTGGGGGTCAGATCCTGGGTGCTCTTGTGTCCATCCGTCAGACACGTCACCGTCCAGACAGCGGAGCGGAACGGGTTGGCCATCCGGAGCGACTCCTTGACCAGCGTCTCGCGGGTGTTCTCCGGCATATCCGGAGCCACGCGCTGGACATAGACCCGGCAGCGGCGCTCGTTCTGGTTACCCTGCTCGATCAGGACGCGGGCATAGGCGCCCTTGTTCTCGACCAGGCGGCGCTCGGCCTTGGCAATCCCCCACTCGATCCGATGGATCTGGTAGTTGATCAGGCACTCGCGCGCCTGGATATCATACCAGCCGAAGAACTTCAGCTTCTTGAGGGCCATGATTCCGCGCTCCACGTAGTGGATGGCGGCAAGGCATTCGGGCTGGTGCTTGGCGACTTCGAAGTTGATGCGGCGGTGAAGCTCCTGCATGGTGACCGTCCGCCCGAGAGGCGTGATGACCCACGCCTGGCGGCCGTGTCCGTCCCTGTCCCACTCGACCCAGTTCTTCTTCTTCATGCGCTCCAGCATGAGGAGCGCGGACTGCTGGGCCATTTCGACTTCCTGTCCGATCTTCCTGGAAGTCCACTGGGGAGTCTTGTCTGAGGGGGGCTTCATCAGGATCGCCAACGCCTTGAGCATCTTCCAGGTGATGTAGTTCCCGTATCGGCCGTACCGGCGCGACGAGAACAGACGACCCTTGGGAAGCCGTTTCATGGAACCCCCTTAACCCCAGATATGCGCGGGAAATAAAAAAGCCCCGCTACGGGGACGGTGCGCGGGCGCCAGTTTCCTGGCTAGGACAGTGATGCGTAGAGAAAGGTGGGTTTCCCCACGCACCGGCGCCCCCGTAGCGGGGCTAATATCCCTGTTTCTCACTATCACTGTCCTCAGACCGGAGGGTGCTACTCGCACCCTCGTGCACCTTTCTCTACCCTGTATATACGGCCCCGCCAGATGTTTGTCAACAGGAAAATGAAAAGTAATCGAAAATAATCTTCGAGGATTTCCTCCGTCATTCCTCGACGATCAGCACCTTGACACGGCGATAGCCCGGATCCGCCACTCCATTCGATTCCCCTGGAAGAACGGGCTTGTACTTGCGGCTCTCTGAGACGTACCGGAGCTCCTTGTCCTTGAAGACCACAGCCCAGCCTTTCCAGGTGCGCTTTGGTTTTTTCATGTCGTTTTACCTTAATCCTCAACCTCTTCGAATTCATCCACGTGGTACAGCCAGTGGACGCGGCCGTCCGTATCGACCACGGCGCAGTGGCTAGGAGCGTTCGGAACTTCCCCGAGGTACAGGAAGCAGTTCTGCTTCTTCCAGTTCTTCCCAAGAAGCGGTCCGTACCGGTTGAGTTTCTTGTACTCCCCCGACTGGTAGGTCTTGAGACAGTCGGCCTTGATCCGAACCATGGACAAATCGCGGAGTCCTCGCTGTTTCTTCTTTCCCATGGCATACCCCTTAAATTTCGCAAATTTCGAAGGTCTACCCCCCATGTAGGTTTTCTGGCTGAGAGACACCTTTCACAATTTAGCACGGAAGAGCAAGAATCCAAAGGGACTACTCAGCAAGAATACATACATGGGTAGTAGTGAACCTCTTAGTCGTGCTACTGTTCCGGGGCGGGCGCGGCCGAAATCGCAGAGGACCTTGTAAAATCACCCTTAACCTCAAAACCTTCGGTCCTGCAGGCCCTGATCCTGGCCATGGAGTGCCTCATGGTGTAGCTGGACCCCGTATCGAGGAAGTCATGGATGATGGCCTTGTCCTTGCCGGGGGAGCGACGGATGGCCCGGCCAGCTCGCTGGATCACCCGGACGGCGGACTTCCCGCCGGCTGCCAGAATGACAACATCGAGTTCCGGGACATCCACTCCATAATCCCACAGAGGGGTGGTGATCATGATCTCGGTCACCCCGCTCCTGAAGTCCTTCTTGGCTTCCACCCTCGCTTTTCCGGAGGCGTGCCCCGTGAGAACCCTCGACCTGACGCTCTCCCCACGAATGACCTCGGCAATGATCCTGGCGTGCTTGATCGTGTCGCAGATCACCAGGCACTTCTTTCCTTCCCCGGCGGTGTCTATGGCAAGCTGGACGATCATGGCATTCCGATCCGGGTTCTCCTCGATGAGGATTCTCCTGGCTTCCCGGTAGTCCACCCCATGGAGAGGCGGATTATTGACCTTGTGGTAGTGGACTTCAACCGGTGCGACCCATCCGATATCGGCCATTTCCTTGGAACGGATGCGGATGAGGACCGGTCCCGAAGCGGCCTTCAGGCGCAGGTCGCGGACCGGATCGCCCGTTTCTGGAGTAGCCGAAAGCCCGATCCTGAAATAGGCCGGAACGAGCTGGGCGACCTGGTAAAACTGCTGAGCTGCTCCCGTTGTGTGGACTTCGTCTAAGATAAGAGTGACCGCGTCCTCGACTGAATATCCGAACGTCCTCAATTCCATGAGGGCCGTCTGGGGCATGGCGATCACGAACTTTCGGCCCTTAACATCGTCCCAGGAGCCATCCCCGATCATGGCCGCCGTCTCGCCCGTCCTCCACTTGATCCTCTCGGCCGTCTGGTAGAAAAGGTCCTTTCGCATGGTCAACCAGACACATTGCCCATGGACGTGGCAGGCGATAGCCGTGCCGATTTCCGTCTTGCCGCTGCCCATGCTCGTGGCAACCACTCCGTTCCCGGCCTCGAGGGCCTTCTGGATGGAATCGCACTGGTGGTCGGCGAGAACCACCCCCTGGAGGATGTCTTTCCTGAAGGGGATCACGGAGGGGCGGATTCTTTCGTCTTCGATCCGGGCCACGGGAAGGATCGTCTTGGCCTTGGTGAGAAGCCCCGTCGGGAAAGTCCCACGGATCACGTCCACGGGGTGCCACTTGCCGTCCCAATTGGGACGGTGCTGCCGCGCGAAGAAGGCCCCCGGGACTTCGACCGCGAGGGCCTGGTCCAGGATGTGGATCATCCTCCGGTCGGTCGTCTCGACACGGCAGACGGAGTTCCCTACTCGGATCGTGGTCTGTGCCATTTCGTGGGTCTCGTCCTATATAGTGTAATCTTCTCGTCGTCTCCAAAGAAGAGGTGGAATTTCTGAAAAATAAAGGGGGCCCAGGGGGAGCCTTTCGACTTCCCCCCGGGCCCCGAGTCTACTGGCCGACTAGAACTTCAGGCTCTTCCGCGTGGCGGAGCCGAGCAGCTTCCTCTTCTGGACGAAGCTCTCGGGAAGGCTCATCATCTTGTCCTTCACGAGCTTCCGGTGCTCGACCATGTTGTCCGCCGTGCGCTCGAAGCGCCTCCAGTAACGGGAGTAGATGGTGAAGAACTCCTCGGCGGTCTCGGCCAGGACGTACCGGACGGGATCTCCTCTCTTGACGTGGATCCCGCCGAAGTAGAGGCCTCTCTTGAAGAACCACTTCTGGACCATACTCGTCAGGACCGACTGGACGGCGTTCCTCCGGAGCTTCCACTCGGCGCTCACCTTGGGAGGGTCTTCCAGCTTCGTCATGACGTCTTCGATCGTCAGGCTGTGCTCCATGCCCTCTTTCCACTCGCCGATCTCGTCGTCACGCCACATCATGACGATCCGGTCTCCCAGGCCGTGGCTCTCGGATTCGTCCTCGATGTTCATCGTGGTGTCCTCCACAGGGTTCTTGCTGTTGTCCGATTCGCTCATGGCAACCGATCTCCAAAAAAACTAATCCATCTTCCTGCTCTCGATGAGCTTCATCCCGGGGTTCTTGTCCTCCTTGTAGAGCGGCTGGATCTTCGCGATGAAGCTGCCCAGCAACGCCAGGATCCGCTGCTTCTGCTCCTTCCGGACGTACTTCCAGTTGGCGATCACGCTCTTGGTGAGAAGGACGTGGAGTTTGGCAAGGGCCTCCTCCATGCCGCCGATCACGTCCGAGAGGTCGAGCTGCTTGGGCTCCTTGGGGCGCTCCTGGGACTTCATCTTCTCCCGGGTGACCTCGACCAGGGTCTCGTCCACCGTGAGCGGACGCCGTTCCTTGGTCTTCGAGTCGACCTCCCGGCCCCGGCGGACCTTCTCGAGGACCCGCTTCTGGGCCTCCTTGTCCGGGATCCTGGTGATGTACTCCACGTGCTTGAGGGAGGGCGCCTTCTCGATGACTTCGGGGGCGGCCTGCTTGAGCGCGGCGAGAGCCGTCGAGACCTTGTGCTCGTTCCAGTTCTTGCCCAGGAACCGGCAGATGATCCGGGTGCCGATCTCCACTTCTTCCCCGGGGGAGAACTGCACCTTCCGGCCGGGGTGGTCGTCGTTCTTCGTGAGTTTCTTGACCACATCGGGGCTCTTCTCGAGGAACGCCTTGGCCTGCTTCACCGTTTCGATCACCACCCGGGGATCATGGGCGAACATGGTCTCGTTCTCGTTCGCCATGATCTTGAGCATGTCCTCGTCTTCGAGCGGCCTCACCGGCAGGTCGATCTCGGCGTTCGGGCCGAGGGCCTCCTTGAGCGCCACGAGCCGGTGGTGCCCGTAGGCGATTTCGATGTCGCCGTCCTTGTTCTTCCTGGCGAGGATGTTGTCCCAGAACCCGGTCGTATCGATCGAGTTCTTCAGGATCTCCACCCGATCGCGGTCGATCGGATAGTGGGGGAGGTCGCGGAACGGGTTGGGCTTCAGGTCCTTCACTTTGACTTTCACCAGAGTCTCCTTTCAAAAGATGGAATCAGAAACACGTTTCATAGTAGGTATTCTTCTCACGACTTCAGAAGTACCAGCCGATTTTATAGAAAATAAATGGTCCGGGGAAGCCTTTCGACTCCCCCGGGCCCGGAGAGAGGGGTTTACTTGGGGGTGCAGGCGTGGCAGTGGAACGGCGCCCCGAACTCCTCGAAGGGGCTCCCGTCGTCGTCGACGATGACGCAATACTGGCCGTCGCTCTCCGACTTCACCTGGCGCTTCTTGAGGACTTGTGTCTTCGGCTGATCGAGAAGCTTAGGGCAGGTCTCGCTGGTGTGGACGATGCAGAACTCACCGGGCGCGCCGTGTTTGTGGATCCAGACCGTGCGCGGGGCCAGGCGCTTGATCGACTCGTTGAGGTCTGCCCGCACCAGGGGATCCTTGAGGCGCTTCCTCATCTCCAGGGTCTCCTTGGAGACGAGGGACTCGGGCACCAATGTGACGCGGAGATGCACGTTCTCCTTGTCCGGAATGATCTCCTGGATCGGCTCCGGATGGGCGGTCAGGCCTTCCGGAGGAACTACGGCGACCATGGTCTTGAGGCCCTTCATGACCTCGGCCCAGGCCAGTCCGGAGGAGTCCGTCCGAGTCTGGTAACTGACACGCCTGAGATCCGGAACGATGAACTCCACGATGTTGCCGACGACGGGCTTGTAGTCCTTGTCGAGGACGTTGACGATGATCCGGGACGCCTTGCTCTTGTCCTGGATCATGAACGGGTGCTGGCGGAAGTCCTTCTCCATCTGGACGTCATTGTCGGAGCGGGAGGTCCGAACCAGCCCGTCGTGGGACACGGACTCGGCCTTCTTGGGGCCGTAGTTCTCCTCGATCGAGCGACCGTGGATCTTCCAGAAGGCGGCCCCGGAGACGAAGGCCCCCGCCATCAGGGCGAGTCCGAAGAGGGCGATGAGGATGATGCCCGTAAGGCTCAGGTTGCGCATGAGAGGAATCCTCGAAAAGAAAAATCCGATGAACAATAAGTCCCGGCAGAGAGACGGCCTTCCGCCTCCCTGCCGGGGAGAGAATGATCTAGTCCCTCGACTCCTCGGACACCCTCCGGGTGTCCTCGGCGGCCCGCTCCAAGCCCACGAAGAACCACAGCATCCGCGGGTTGAAGCCGCTGTGGTCGTCCGCGGCGCCCGCGGTCTGACCGACTCTGAGGATGCCGCTCCGGGAAAGGCCGTTCCCCTTCGAGAGGGCGATGCTCTCCCCATAGCTCTCGTCGAGGCAATGCTCGCAGGGCCCGTCCTGGATGTGGCTCTTGCGCTGGCACCAGGAGAGGCGTCTGCCCTCCCGCTTGAGGGTGGTGCAGCGGCCCCACTTCGCCTGGCGGCGCCGCTCTTCCTCGAAACAGGCGTTCCAGAGCCCGTGGTCGCGGATGCAGGAGAGAAGGCTGCTACTGGGGGTGCTCATGAAAGGACTCCATTCCGACCGCAGTTTTGTAGGTCCGGCAGGTCAGGCGGTCCTTCCGCTGCCGGAGTCCAGAAATCGTTAATCGGCGTGAACCTTTTTGCAGCAACGGGTGCAGATCGTCGATCCACAGGTGCGGGGAATCACCCAGTCGTCGTTGGGTATGGTCACCGAGTAGTCGTAGGTGATCTCTTCCCCGGGCTCGATGATGGAATCCATCGTGCCGGTGTTTCGACTATAGCACCAGATCACGGTCTTGTGGCCAAACAGCCAGCAGAAGAGGCGTTGAAGCATGGCTTCCGATCTCCTTTTCAGGATCAACTGTCCCGGATCATTTCCCGGTTGGCGATCTGCTGGATGGCGGGCTTCATGAAAAGATCGTAGACCACTCCCATCCTTGCCAGGTCGTTGAGATCGGGCGTGGGGAGGACTTCGATGTTGTTCTTCTGGGCGCAGGCCCCGCAGATCGCGAAGACCCCGGCCATGTCGGGGAGCATTCGAAGATCGGGCCTCATGGATCGAACCACGTTGGCCGCCTTCTCCTTCGCGATGATGAAGATGCAGGGCTCCTTCGCGAGCCCCTGGTTGGCGGGGTGGGACATGTCCAGGGGGTTCACGATCCCGTAGATCTTCTGGGCCTTTTCCATTTCGATGAGGATGCGGGTGAAGAACTCGTCCTGGCGAAGCCCGGCCAGGCCGCAGAGCCAGCAGTGGGGCTTCGCGAAGTTCTCCCCCAGCCGCTTGTCCCGGATCTTCCAGGACTCGATCCTTTCCTTGACCCGCCTGGAGCTCTCGAGCTTCCTGGCCTCGAGCGCGTCCCGCTTTTCTATGACGCCCTCGTGGGACTTGCAGGCCCGCTTTCCGTCCTCGATGAAGTAGGTCTGGGCCTTGTTGACGGTCTGGCCGCAGATGGAGCAGGCGCACTGCTTGATGGGCATTTCACTCTCCTTGGACGATCCGCTCGCCGTCCGCATGCGCCTTCACGCCGCACCGCGTGCAGAAGGGCAGCCGGACGATCTTGTAGAAGAAGACCGGACAGGTTCCGCCGAAAATGGGATCGGGCGCGACCTCGAATTTCCGGCTGTACTCCCTGACGATGGTCTTGTGCCCGAGAAGAGCGCACAGGATTCGGTTTAGCATGGGTTGGTTTCCTCGCCGTCCACTGAGGAGAAGATCCGCTTTCTCATGTCGGAGATGGGGTCGTACTCCCAGACTTCGACTCGGCCTTGACCGCTCCGCTTCGCTTGCTCCGTCCAGTTCGTGAAGATCAGGTTCGCCTTGTACCTGTCGGTCAGGAGCGCGACCCCGATCTCCCCGTCGCACTCCTCGAGGCCGTGCTTGAAGATCGCGTAGGTTTTCGGCATTTCCTTGTAGGCGGCCTCGGCCACATGGGCGGCGAGGTCTTCGATCTCGGAGACCGTGAGCTTCCGCCCCAGCACGTCATCGCTGCCCCAGGTGACCCGGCTCCCATTCATGAAATGGGATTGGATCCATTGGCGGGCCGCGCCGAGCCAGAGACCACCCATTTTCTTGAGGTCGATTGCGGAGTTGGACATGATCATTCCTTTCACGACCGCAGTTTTGTAGCTCCAGCAGGTCAGACGGTCATTCCGCTGCCGGTTAACGGGTTCATTCCTTCGGATTCCCACCACAGGAACGCGCACCCAAAGAAATCCGTCCAGTCGTTATATCGCACGGAAAAATTGGCCATGGATTGTTCCTTTCAAGACCACAGCTCTGTAGGTCAGATGGCCATTCTCCGCCGGGATTAAACCTAGTCGCACGACTTGGCCCGGGTCCACTCGACCCGGTAGGTTCCGTCTTCAAGGCGTTCCACAACGGCCCAGTGGCAGCCGTACCCGGCGTGGTTGTACCCCACCTTGGCGGCCACCTCCTCGGCCTTGGGAGCCTCGAGACTCCGGACGATCGCTTTCATCCGGATCCCGAAGTCGAGAGGCGTGTTCGCCTTGCAGGAGACGATTTCGATATCGGCTAGAGTCATGACTACACTCCATAGCCCCATGGAATGGCTTCTGCGAGCGGGTCGGGCTTCCCCATGTCGTTCATCCCCTTCCAGACCGGGGTGACCTCCGATGATCCGCACTTGGGACAATGCTCGCACTCGAAGATTTCGCATATGACGAGCGGGCCTGGGCCTTCCCAGTCGCAGGCTCGGCATCGGTACTTCTTCGGGCGTTCGGGGGGCTTGTTCCGGTTGTTCCTCATCGAACCTTCTCCTCTAAGAATATCCGGTCTAATCCGAGTCTCTGGGCCACAAGTTCAAGCCAATCCGTTCCTGGAAGGGAACGGAAGACGGGCTTCTGCTGTGGTAGAGGGTCTACCTGAAATGGCCCCATTCGGGGATGCATGTGCATATCTGCGCAGACGGGCCTGGAGAGTCTGGAATCCGGGAACATCTCTCGTTTTGCCTTGTTGCTCATAGTTCCTCCAAAAATATTTTTCAGAAATTCGACTGGTACTTCGGGAACGCCGAGAAGATTACCTTCCATGACGATACTGCCGGCCGCTTTGCACGTACATACAGAGTTTTCGGTCCGCGACTCCCTGATCCGAGTGAAAGACCTTCCGAAGATGGCGGCCGACTTCGGATGGGGAGCCTGTGCGATCACCGACCACGGTGCGATCGAGGGAGTTCCGGCCTTCCTCAAGGAGTGCAAGAAGGTCGGGATCAAGCCGATCGCAGGATGTGAGATCTACTGCGCCGTGCCCGAGACCTACCACTTCGGCGAGAAGTTCCACAAGGGCGACAAGCTCCACCACTTGACGATCCTGGCGAAGAACGCCAGGGGCTTCGGCTCGATCCTCAAACTCCTGTCCCTGGGGAACCGGGATTACTACGACACCCGGCGCCAGAAGGCGGCGATCCCGCTCCCCATGGTGCTGGAGAACCTTCACGACTGCATCGTCCTCTCGGGCTGTTACGGGAGCCCCTTCTGGAGGAATACCGACAAGGCCATTGAGGATCTGGGGATCTTCGCGGGCCACTTCAAGGAGGACTTCTATTTCGAAGTCCAGCCGCTCTCCGACTGGCCCGTCCAGGCGGAACTGAACGGAAAGATCCTGGTGCTCTCGGACGCGCTGGGGATCGAAGCCGTGGTCACCCCGGACTGCCACTTCGGGAAGCCCGACGAGAAGACGTTCCACGACGCCCTGCTGGCGGTCGCAGATCGGAAGTCGAAGTTCGACCCCACGGTCTGGAAGTTCTCGACGTCGCGGTCGTTCCTGGGAACCCCGGGAATGGTCTTCGATGACCTGGCGATCACGGGTTTCAGCCAGGCCCGCGCCCGGCGGGCTCTCGAGATGACCGCCGTGGTTGCCGAGAAGATCTCGGAGTGGACGTGGGACGACCTTCCCGCGCCCCGGCTCCCCTACGTCGAGGGAGACATGAAGGTCCTCGCCCGTCATGGATTCGAGGCCCTGGGATTCACAGGACGGCCCGAGTACGAGGAGCGCTTCAAGAAGGAGATCGAGGTCTTCACCCAGGCCGGGCTCGGGCCGTATTTCCTGCTCGTCCTGAAGTGCATCGACGTCTTCCGTGCCGAAGGAGCGGAGATTGGGCCTCGCGGGTCGGTCGGCGGATCGCTCGTCGCCCATGCGCTCGGGATTTCGCCTCTTGATCCGATCGTTCACGGGCTTCCCTATGAAAGGTTCTACCAGCCGGGACGGGTGGGGTGGCCGGACATCGACCTCGACTTCGACAAGGAGACCCGCGAGAGGGCTCCCGAGATCCTCCGCCGCGAGTTCGGGGAGGACCGGGTCGCCCAGATTTCCAACTTCATCACCTTCAAGCTCCGGATGGCGATCCACGATGCTGCCCGGGCCTATGGTATCGATCTCGAGGATAAGTCCCGCTTCGAGGACGACCGGGCCATCCTCAAGGACAAGGAGGATGAAGAGGAAGAGGCCGACATCGAGGACATCCCTCCCGGCAAGGAGCTCGCCCGCAAGAGCGCCGACGCGGCCGTATTCGCGCGGATGCTGGTGGGGAGGATGCGCCAGCTCGGAGCCCACGCGGGCGGATTCGTGATCGCGGCCGACAGCCTGATCGGGGGAAGAGCCGCCATCGTCCACAGGGGGAAGGACACCGCCCTCCCGTGGAACATGAAGACCGCCGACGAGCTCGGGTTCGTCAAGCTCGACTTCCTGGGGGTCGATACCATCTCGGCGATCAAGTCGGTCGGAGAGGCCATCCGGGTGGAGAAGTCCGACTTCGACTGGACGAAAGTCCCGCTCGACGACCACGAAGTCATCAAGGATTTTCGGGATGGCCTGACGGCTGGCGTCCCCCAGTTCCTGTCGGCGGGACTTCGGTCGTTCATTCGCAACCTCAAGCCCAAGAGGTTCTCCGATCTCGTCTGGGCCAGTGCTGCCTTCCGTCCTGGAGCGCTTGGCCAGTACAGTCCCGAGGAGATGGCCAAGCGGTATAACGATGACCCGGGATCGATCATCGTCTACCAGGAAGAAGTCATGCGGCTCTGCGTGGATCTGGCGGGATTCTCCTGGACGGACGCTGACAAAGTCCGAAAAGTCATGGCCAAGTCCAAAGGCGAGGCCGAGCTCGAGAAGTGGCGTCCCCGCTTCGTCGAAGGATGCCAGAAGACGGTCGGCTGGGCCGAGAGGGACGCCAGCGAGTTCTTCGGCATGCTCCTCGGGTTCGGCCGGTACGCGTTCTGCATGGCCCATGCGACTTCGTATACCTGGAATAGTTACCGCGTCGCCTGGGCCAAGAGGAAGTTCCCCCTGGTGACCTTCGCGGCGATGCTGAACTCCGAGAAGAACTCCGACCCGATCCTGGACGAGGCCCCGAAGTTCGGCGTGAAGATCCTTCCGCCGGATCCCAATTCTTCCATGTCCGACACCTGGGTCATCGAGAAGGACGGCATTCGGATGCCGCTCGTCAAGGTTCCGGGCATCGATCTCCGGATCGCCAAGCTCATCATCGGCAAGCGCAGCGCCAACGGGTACCCGACGGAAGACGATCTCAGGATCCGCCTGTCCGGGTACAAGTATTCCGAGGCCATCATCCCGGCTCTCTTCTCCGGGAAGCTTCCGGGATACCACTTCCGCCGGGAGCTCTTCACCCCGACCGGGAAGTATCCCCGCAAGGAGCTTGATGATCTCGCTTCCCGGGAAAGGATGTGTTCCCAGTGCCCGCTCGGAAAGACTTCGAAGAAAATCGTGTCCATCGAGTACGGGAAGACCAACATCATGATCGTCGGGGAATCTCCAGGCAAGGAGGAAATCCGCCGCGGACGGCCGCTGGTGGGCCCCTCTGGGAAGTTCCTCGACGGCGCCCTCGATCATGCTGGGCTCTCGGGAAAGGACTTCACCTACACGAACGTTTGTCATTGTCTCCCGCCCTTCATCTCCGGGGAGAACAAGGAGGCCATCAAGAAGACCGAGGTCGATGACCTGGTCATGAAGTGCCCCTGGATCGAGGAGGAGATGGCGAAGATGGAGCCGCCTCTCGTCCTGGCGATCGGGAAGAAGGCGTGGAATCGGCTCGGCGGGCAGGGGACGATCATGAAGGCGAACGCCACCGTCGAGGAGATCAACGGCACCAAGGTCGTGGCCTGTCTCCACCCGGCCTTCGTCCTCCGGGATCGCAGCCGGACGCCCGACTTCGACCGGGCCGTCGAGAAGTTCGCGGATCTCGTCAAGAACCTGGTTCCCAAGGACCAGCTCACCCCGTCCGACATCCGCCGCCTGGAGCCCGAGCTGCCGACCTACCTCCGGGCGCGCCAGATGATGAGGGAATAAATTTTTCAGAAATTCGATGGATACCTCGGGAACGCCGAGAAGATTACTACCTAGGAAAGGAGGTGGTTGAGAGTGAAGGAAAGGGACACCAAGCTGGGAGTCATCGTGAAGGGAGAACGGCACGAGTTCTCCAGCCAGGAGGAACTGGGAATCGATCGCGATGACCTCGACATCGAGCTGGCGCGGCAGGCGGCCCATTTCGCCTGGTTCGGGATCCTCCAGGAGAGGGCTCGCAACGAGCGCATCCGGCTCGAACAGGAGATCGAGAACACGGAGTACCGGCTCTTCCTGGAAGCCGGGGGTGGCACGGAGAAGATCACGGTCGACGCCAAGAAGGCCAAGGCCAGGACCGACCCGCGCTATCTCGATCTCCGAGAGAAGTATCGGAATGCCGAGCATGACGAGCGGCTTCTCGGGGTCATCGTCCAGGCCCTCACCCAGCGCAAGGATGTCTTGATCGCTCTGGCCAGGTCCAGGCACCTGGAGATGTCCGCCCCGTCGGCGGACGAAGTAGAGCGGATCAAGAAGAACCTCTTTGGGAGGTAAATCATGATCAAGTTTTTCTGCGATCTCTGTGGCAAGGAAAATCCCAGCAAGGGCGAGGTCGGATCCGACGCGAAGCTCTTCATGCCCGGCGGGAAAACAGAGGAGGTAGTTTTGTGCCACGAGTGCTCCTGGTCCCTGGCGGGCTGGGTGCGGGAGCGGCTGAAGGAAGTCAAGAAGCAGAAGGTTTCTTAATCTTTTAGGAGAAACGAACCATGGCTGGCAAGACCGACTATTCGAAGATCCACAAGAGGTACCAGGAGCAGAAGCGCCGTCAGGCGGAGATGGACGACGAGCGCTGGTGGAAGCCGGATGCCCCGCAGCCCGGGGGTCCTTCGATCACCCACAAGATCCGGATCCTTCCGCCTCCGGACGGTCACGACCTCTGGTACGTCGAGTACGGGATGCACTACCGCCTCAAGGGCGAGGGCGACCAGACGACCTCGGTGACCTGCCCGTTCCGCACGCTCCAGAAGCCCTGCCCCGTGTGCGAGTTCGTCAAGGGGTTGTGGAAGGCGGGCACGGAGAGCGACATCGCCCTGGCGCGCGAAATCGGCGCCAAGACCCGGTTCTGCTCGAACGTCCTGGTCCTCTCCAAGAACCCCTCGGAGGTCAAGGTCTGGGCGTACGGCAAGAAGTTCATCTGGGATCCCTTGAACGAGCTCTGCGCCGCGGACGAGAACGGGAACTTCCTGCCCTTCGACGATCCCGTCAAGGGCTTGAACTTCAAGCTCGTGGTATCGGTCGAGCGCACGTCCGAGGGCAACTTCCCGAACTACCTCATCCAGCAGGTCGGGGCCCCGACGCCCATCCAGGACAAGAGCGTGCTGGAGAAGCTCCATCCCATCCATGAGCTCATCCGTACTCGCGTGAAGTCCTACGACGAGCTCCGCTCGATCCTCCTGGGGAACGAGACCCCGGCGTCCACGGGCGACATCACGCCCCAGGCGAAGGTGGAGGAGGAGCAGCCTGCGGATTCTGCAGCTCCTGCGGAAGACCCCGACAACATCGTGGTGAACGAGGAGAAGCCCAATGCCCAGACCGTTGAAAGCAGCGTCAAAGCCCAGCCGGCCGTTCAGTCGGCGCGGCCGTCCACCGACGAGCTCATCCGCAAAGCCAGGGCCGCGATGGAAGGAAGGAAGGCCAAATAGCCTTTCGTCCTACCTCTGCACGTTCCAGGAGTACCAGCCCATCGAGTGGGTCCAGTCCGGGATCGCCGCCATCGATCTGGTGATCGGTGGCGGCATCCCCCGGGGCCGGTTCATCGAGATCATGGGGGAGCCTTCCACGGCCAAGAGCGCCTTCGGGTACACCGTGATCGGCGCGTTCCAGAGGGCGGGCGCGGAATGCCTTCTCATCGACTCGGAGGCCAAGGCCGACCGGGTCTTCATGGAGCGGCTGGGCGTGGACTTCGGCAAGCTCCACTACTCCCGTGGGGAGGATCTCCAGAAGTGCGTCCAGATGCTCAAGAACGTCGCTGAAATGTCCGATCCCAGTCATCCGGTCCTGATCGTCTGGGACTCGATCGCCTCGACTCCTGGGGCCTGGGAGGCGGATGCGCATTCGGACGAGAAGGATTTCACGGGGGAGAAGGCTTCTCGGGCCCGGTATCTTTCCGCGGCCCTCCGCGCGTTTGCGGGGAAGCTCTCCCGCAAGATGGTCACCTTCATCGGCATCAACCAGCTCCGCACCCAGTTCAACTTCATGGGTTCGACCTCTCTGACGACGCCGGGCGGCAAGGCCCCGAAGTTCACGGCGGCGGTGCGCCTGATGATGAGGATGAAGGGCAGGGTCAAGCACAGGACTCACGACGTCGTGACGGGGATGATGGTGGATGTGGAAGCGGCCAAGAACACCCTGGCAGCGCCCTTCCGCCACTGCCAGGTCCGCCTGAACTTCGACACGGGGTTCGCGCCCTATTCCGGGCTGGACGAGCTCCTGCTCCGGCACGGCCGCATCCAGCAGAAGGGCGGATGGCTGTTGTACAAGGACAAGAGCTTCCACGCGGGCGACATCGAGCGGATCATCACGGAGGTTCCGGATCTGATCGCTCCCCTGACCACGAGCGTCGGGGACGATCAGGCGCCGCCGCTTGATCTTTCGTCTTCGGAAGAACCGAAGGAGGTAGAAACCCCTGCGGGCGAGGAGTAGAATGCCGAAGCTCACGTTCGACGAGAAGTCCCATTCGTACTTCCTGGATGGAGTCAAGCTCATCTCGGTGACCGGGGTACTCCGTGAGGCCCGCCTCATGGAGTACTTCTCCGGTCACGGGATGTACATGGATCGCGGCACCAGCGTCCATGCCGTCACGGAGCTCGAGGACAAGGGGGCCCTCAAGATCGAGGAGATGCCGCATCCCCTGGCCGGTTATGTCGACGGCTGGAAGAAGTTCAAGGAGGACATGAAGATCGAGGTCATCTCGACCGAGGAGCCGGTCTACCACCCGATCTACCTCTATGCGGGGACTCTCGACCGTCGTGTCCGATGGAAGAACAAGGAAGCGATCATCGACATCAAGAGCGGCGTGTCGGCCCCATGGCACGTCCTCCAAACAATTGGATATGCCAAGTGCTTCGACCGGCCGCTCCTCAGGTTCTGCCTCTATCTCGGCAACGACGGGACGTATTCCATGGAAGAGCACAAGGATCCGTCCGACTGGGACGTCTTCCGGGCGGCCCTGGCTCTGGTGAACTGGAAGCGGAAGAAGGGCCTGGTGAAGGTCTAGCCATGGAAGTCGACGGTGTGAAGTTCATGGAATTCCGGGGCCAGCCCTGGTTCGTCAAGAGGGTCAAGACGAGCCTGTCCGACTGTCCGACCTGCGGGCGGCCCAACAACATCTACACGAGAAAGCTTTCCACCTCGATGGCCGCGGGGCTCATCCGCCTCTACCGGCTCCACGAGGACCATCCCGATCAAACCTACTTCCACGTGAAGAAGTTCGATCTGGAGGGGGCTCGCGGGGAGTTCGGGGTGCTCTCCTTCTGGGAACTGGTCGAGGAGGCTCCGAACGACGATCCCGAGAAGAAGACGAGCGGCCTCTGGCGCCTCACGGACTTCGGCCGGGAGTTCGTCCTGGGGAAGACCAGAGTCCCCAAGTACGTCATCATCAAGTGGGGAAGCACATTCATGGGGTACTGCGGCGAGGCGGTCGGCATCCGCTCGAGCCTGGAGTACGGGAACCGCTTCAACTACGCCGAGCTCATGGGATTCAAGAAGGAGAAAGTCTGATGGCCCAGACCGCGACGACGAAGATGATCGCCCTTCCCGACACCAAGGACGTGGACGTCAAGGCCCTGGCCGCGGTCGGGGAAGCCAAGGCCACCAAGATCATCGACCGCCCCACCTACGAGAAGGCGGGCGGGTTCCTGGTCGGTCTCAAGGCGATCGAGAAGGAGATCAACGAGACCTTCGACCCGGTGATCAAGGCGGCTTATGAAGCCCACAAGGCTTCCATCACCGCCAGGGACAAGCACCGGGCGCCGATCCTCGAGGCCGAGAAGATCGTCAAGGTGAAGATGGGCGACTTCCAGAAGATCGAGGAGAAGCGCCTCCGGGAGAAGGAGGAAGCGCTCCGGGAGGAGGCCCGCCAGGAGGAGGAAGAAGGGCGGAACCGCCGGGCCGAGGAACTGATCGCGGCGGGGAAGCCCGACGAGGCTCTGGCCCTCTTGGGCCAGGAGGTGGAGGCGCCGCCGATCGTCCTTCCCGAGGACTCCGCTCCCAAGGTGGCGGGCATCATGACGAGGGAAGTTTGGAAATGGAGGCTGGTTAACGTGGATTTGATTCCCCGCGCCTACCTCATCCCGGACGAGGTCAAGATCGGGAAGGTCGTCCGGGCCACGGAGGGCAAGATCGACATCCCCGGCATCGAGGCTTACCTGGAGAAGGAGATCGCCGTGGGAGGCCGCAGATGATCTACCTGGGCATCGACAACGGAAAAGACGGGGCCGTCGTCCTCCTGGGCTTCAACGGGGGGATCGTCTGGAAAAAGAAGACTCCCATCCTCAAGGCGTCCTCCAAGGGCGGCGAGAAGAAGGGACGTGACGAATACGACATTACCGGGATGAGGGACATCCTTAGGGAGGTTGTGGCGAGCGCCAAGGAAATGTCCGACAGCGTCTTCGCCTTCGTCGAGAAGGCCCAGGCCATGCCCGCGAAGATGGGTGGCGGATTGGCCAATTACTCCCGTGGGCTGTCCTACGGCCTCTGGCAGGGCCTCCTGGTGGGTCTCGGGATCTCCTACCAGGTCGTCTCTCCCATGGCCTGGCAGAAGGTGATGCTGGCGGGTGTTAACACTTTTGACACCAAACAGGCGGCCGCTATAGCCGTCCGGCGTCTCTGGCCCAATGAGAACTGGAAGAAGACTGAGAAGACTACGAAAGTCGATGAGGGGTACGCGGATGCTGCTCTCATCGCCGAGTATGGCCGAAGGCTTATGGGAGGCGGAGGAAAAGGAGGGGAGCCCGGGATCGAACCGGGCTCCCCGAAAATGGAGGTGTGACCTGCCGTTCATGCTTCCGGCTGGCTCGCCTTCATCGAGGCCTCAAGCGCCTCCGTCTCCTCGACGATCTTGGAGACGTCCTTGGCGTAGCTATCGACGATGTACCCCATGATGAGGCTGAGGGTCCATACGACCGTCAGGCTGATGTCCCCGACGAAGACCCCCGTGAAGATGAGCATGGGGTAGGTGTTGGCGTATCGATAGATCGTCTTCCAAAGGCGCGGCCCCTGGTCGTGAGCGATCTTCTTCCCTGATTCGGCGTTCTTCCCGCGGTAGTGGGGCGAGTTCTTGTAGGCGGCCAGGTGGATGGCGATCACGATCAGCCCCGCGAAGCAGACCCACGAGAGGAACTCGTAGAAGTGAATGTAGCGCTGATAGTAGACGTTCGACGGGGCCTGCCAGAAGAAATTGTGGATGAGGGCCCAGTCGCAGAGGAGCCCGATTGCGATTCCCAGCACCCTCATGGCGATGTCTTTGGCTTTCATGGGTCGTCCTCCTAGACGCAATCCCCGTGTTCGAGGCAGTGCTCCTTGCCGCAGCCGGTGCACTTGGTGATGCTGCACTTCTCTCTAGCCGGGCGGGAGAACTCGACCAAGTCTCCGTAGTTGACATGGTATTTCTCGCCGACCGCTCCGTAGGTGTTCCCGCCGTCCTTTGAGAGTTGGACGGGATGGATCTCGCTGAGCTCGAGCTTCTCTTTCAGCATCTTCCGGATTTCCTCGATCGTCTTCCCGATGTACTGGCCGCCCACCTCCTTGAGAGGGGGGCACTTGATGACGGCCAGCTTCGGGGCCGGCAGTCCGAGCAGATCCCTGATTTCGCCGGGAGTAAATGTGTGACAGCTTTTCCCGATGTGGTGCTCGATGATGAACTGGCGGCTGCTTTCGTCTTGGTTCTTTACCGGGACCGGGGTAATGGTCAGCACGGACTTGAGGAACTTCCGAGCGCTCTTCCTGCTGGACTTCCTGGCCTTGGTCTTGGTCTTGGGCGCCTTCTTCAGGGTCTTCATGGTAAGTCTCCTTGGCGACCGCGAAAAAGAAACCAGCCGGAGTTGGCGGTCATGGCTCCGGCGGGGTTGATCTCGGACTAATGACGGTTTCCCTGGCGATTCCACCAGAGCTGGTAGAGCTGGATGGACTTCTTGCTCTCCAGCTTCTTGACGCAGGAGAGGGCCTTCTCCCGGACGTGCCGTGGAGGCCTGTAGCCCAACACCTCGTAGTGGGAGATCCTCCCGAAGTAGGAATGGATCCATCCCTCCAGCTCGAGTTCGATGAGCGTCCTGCGGGGTTCGGCCACCGCCAGAAACCGATCCCGTTCGGCCTTCTGCCACTCGTCGAGACCAGGAGAGACCTGCCTCAACGGGCCAGTCTCCTGCAATCCAGGATCTTGAACCATCCCAAGCCCGTAACGCGTGAGCCTAGAAACGCGCTGGAAGACCCTCCGCGGAACGGTTCCCTCGCGGCACCCCAAAGCGGATCCGAGAATGGGGACGACGTTCCAGCACTCGGCCATCAACTCGAGTCCCGTACTGGATTCGTCTTCGGAAAGGATGGCGTCGAATTCAGCCGCATGCTCGAGGCACATGACAAGGGGCACGACCCACACCGTGGAGGTCTCCAGCCAGAATTGCCCCAGGCTTCCCCCTAAATCAACGGGGGAATCGACGGACAGAACCATCACCAGCCGTTCCATGTCGACCTTGTACGAGAGGCCCTTCATGATGGTCGGCGCGTCGCCACCACGCTTGGCCAGCCAGTCTTCGAGCTGGCGGTTGCGCTTATCATTCCAGATGACGGGGCGGCCGCCGTTCTCCTCGATTTCCTTCTCGGAAGAGGCGAGTCTCGCCTCCGGAAGCGCGAGGCGGGCTTCCTTCTTGAGCGACCAGATCTGACCCGGGGCGGGCAGATCGTTCTTCGACTTCAGGGGTCTCATGATTGTCTGCATGGCCTTGCCCTTAAAAAAGCAGACATTCCGACCGCGAAAAGTAACCAGCCGGAACTGCGGTTGAATCTCCGGCGGGGTTTGATAGAACAGCTACTTGGACTTCCTGGATTTCCGCCGCATCTCGAGGGCTTCCTTTCGCCTTCCGGCTTCGAGCCACGTGACATACCTATCCATCTCGGAGACGCACTTGAAGCAACCCTCCATGTGGTTTTCCACCCTCTTGACGTCCTTCGTGGACAGAAGGAGAGCCGGATACCAGGCGTAGTCGAGGTCGCTGAGGTGATTTTCAGGATGAAGATCCTTCTTGAGATTGAGCTTGAGGTAATGGGCGAGCTTCTTTATATCCATGGCCTTGCCCTTAAAAAAGCAGACATTCCGACCGCGAAAAGTAACCAGCCGGAGTTGGCGGTCATGGCTCCGGCCCGGGTTAGGTAATTTTACTTTTTCTGGTGAACAATCCGTTCTTTGATGATCGTCTTGACGGACGTCGTCGAGGCGAAGAGCACGGCGAAGACGGCCAGGTAAGGATGCCCGAGCTTCCAGAGGATGATCCCGAGGGTCAGCTCCGGCCAGACCAGGATCCCGACGATCACCCAGAATACGCTGATTTCCATTCTGCACCCTGGTTATTTCTTCGGTCCGAGTACCTCATCCGCCGGGCATACTCCGCCGGGTAGCGCCACGCCCCTGTACTTCTCGAGGGCGGCCTTGTAGCGATCGATGGTGGCCAGGGCCGTGTCCACGGGGGTTACAGCGACCCATGGGGTCTTGTCCCGGAGACGCCGGAAAAGCCCCTGGCTCAGGCGGACGATCTCGTTTTTGTAGCTGGTTTTGGCCATGGTCTTCCTCCTAGTCGGCCCCGATCTGCGAGTCCCTGGGATTGGGTATTTCCGTTTTTATGACCAGGACGCATCGGTGCTTCTTGGCGGTCTCCAGTCCCGTGTTGAGGGCCTGCTTCTTCTCGGCCCCGTCTGAAATGAGGGTCGGGGTGCCGAACAGGGCAGACCCTTTCTTGTCCTTCTGGACTCTGAGGATCACGTTGAACTTCCCCGGGTATCGGAGACTCCGGTTCACGACGACGGCTTTCATGGCAGGATCTCCTTGCAACGGGGGCAGAAGGCAACCCTGACCGTTGCTTTATGCCAGGGCTGTTCGATCCGTTGGGCTGTGAGATCAAAAGGGACTTTTTTATGGCCGATGATCAGGCATACTATTCGGGAGCAGCATTCTCATGGGCGCCTCCTACTTCGTGGCCTTCTCGATCGCCTCGATATTGCGGATTTGGTTCTCGTAGAATTTGCGCCAGTCCTCCTTGTCCTTGTCCTTGAGCTTCGGGCCCGCCTCGATGTACCTGAGGTGGTCTCTCTTGGTCAGCTCGATGGAGTTTCCAACCTGCATAGCTGATTTTCTTGTGGCGGAGGTTGGGCAGGATCCCATAAGAGCGAGGATGATGAAGATGCCGGCACTCACTATGATGCATCCACATCCACGCTCGAGACAGGAACTTTCCTTGTGTACTTCAACCTTCACCTGCTGGAGGACTGGTTGAGGTGGAGGCGGGGAAGGAGATTGGCCTCCGGTGGTCTTATATCCACAATGGGGACAGAACTCGGCCTCTGACGACAACTTCCCATTACATTCAGGACACGATCCCATCATGGGTCATCTCCTCGCTTCCTTCCTCTGTACCGGCCGATAGCGCTCCGCGATCATCGAGAAGACCGGGTCGTAGAACCGGCTTCCCGGCTGCCGCCAGACGTAGAGGCGCTGGCGATCGGCGTGGGAGATCTCGACGCCCCGGCGGAGCTTGTTCAAGACCGACTTCTTCTGGGCCTTCCTCCTGGCCTCGAGCTTGAAGTTGATGAACCAGTCCGGGCGGAGCTTCCGGACGGCCCGCCCGATGGAATGGCCCGCCTTCCAGAGGAGTTCCAAGAGGTTCCTCGGACGGTCGAATCCAAGAGTGGCGTCTTCGACCAGGGTCTGCGCCAGGGCCTTCCGGTTGCGCTCTTCGGGTTTCTCGAACCAGTCCGGGCGCAGCCTCCGGATCAAGCGATCGAAGTCGGGTTCGTAGGTGGGGTTCTTCGGGTTCGTCGTCATGTAGACGAAGTTGGCCATCTGCCACTCTTTGTCCGTCTTGAACCGGGACGGCTTGGGCTTCCCGGCGCGGGCCCGGCGGAGCACCTTGGCCCGGGTCCGATCCATGACGGATGTGCTGCTGCCCCTACGGATAACGGACGCGATGGCGGTCTCCAGCATGAAAAGCTCCTCGAGAAAAATTACACCTTTTTAACTTGATTTCCCTATGGCGGGGTGTTATAGTCCCTCTTGCGTAGAGAGAAAGAAGATGCCGTCCTCACCCAGAGGCACTGTCTACGGGTTCGAAAAAGAGGACGTCGAGCAGGAAAAGGCCCTCGGCGTCCTCATGGCCGGGAAGTGCCAGCCCGGGAACGCCCGGGCGGCCGAAAGCCGTGCCAAGGTCCGGGTTGCCCGTCACAGGAAGAAAGAATGGGCCTGGAACTCCATCCGGGTCACCATTTTGGAGCGCGACCGAGAGGTCAGTGACGAGCTCATGTTCAACCAGATCTACCTCCACGAGATCCTCGACCTCATGCCCTACATGAGGGGAGAGATCATGATGATTCTCGAGGAGGGAGACGAGCGGAAGATCAACCGGGTGGGAAGGTTCATCCGGGAGTTTCTCGCCAAGAGGAAGGGATCTACTTCGACCCCTTGAAGACAATCGTCCGCCCGATATTGGGGGAGAGGTTGTCGAGGACTTCCGTTACTTTCTCGAAGGACTGTTCCAGGTACCGATCCGCAACCTGGTTGATGCCCAGCGGCTCTTTCAGATAAGACGTGCAGTCCTGAACCCCTTCGACGATCTTGTCGGGATCGATGAGCCGGGTGTCCCGCCGCCCGCGAACCGTATCGCGGACGTAATTATAGCGATCCCGGGTTCGGGCCTTCCGGCTCCGGACGGCCTTCCAGAAGGCCTCGATGACGTACCCGGTATTGCGCGGACTGGTCTCGGCGAGGAATCCCCAGTAGCCCCCCTCGGTGTAGGGCGAGTTGACCGGGTCGATGTCGTAGACCAGGCCCTCTTCCTCACGGAGGACGGCAAAGAGCGGGGAAGACAGTTCTCCCGCCGCGAGCATTTCCTGGGCCATCAGATGGGGCCAGATTCCGTCCTTTCCGGTCGGGATGGAAAAGAGGAAATAGATGATCGAGCTCTTGAAGGGCGTCTTCTCCTGGGAGACCTCTCCGGCCTTCCATGGAGGAGGATGGCCGTAGGAGGCTCCGCAGCGCCTTTCCGAGAGCCCGTGATTGGGGGCCTTCTCGGCCGCCTTCTCGAAGGCCTGGATGAGCTCCTTCTCGGGAATGTCGCCCGCGGCGAAGAAGGCCATCCTGGAACGATCGTATCCCTCGTGGTAGGCCCTTCGAAGGGTAGTCGCGCTCATGGCTTCGAGATCCCTGACGCTTCCGAGGATGGGATGCCCAAGAGGGTGCCCGGGATAGAGGATTCCCGGAATCTTGTCGGAAGCGTATTCTCCGGCTTCGGAATGACAGCCGATGATCTCCTGCCGGATGACGTCCCGTTCGGCCCGAATGTCCTTTCCCCTCAGAAGGGGCGCGGAAACGAGGTCCGAGATGACGTCAAAGGACTGCCGCCACCTGTGCTTGGACGCGATGGCTTCGAAGGACGAGAAGACATCCGTGGTCGAAGCGTCGATGTGTCCGCCATGACGGGCGACGGACAGGTCGATTTCCTGGTATCCGCCGGGATATTTCCGAGTTCCCCGGAAGGGGACATGTTCGAACCAGTGATAGAGCCCCGGCTTTCCCACTCTCTCGTCGTCGGCGCTTCCGACGAAGACGGTCCACCGGAGGCTTACGGGCATGACGTCTTTATGAAGCTTTTGGAACCAGAAGGGAATTCCGTGAGGGCCTTTAAACCGGATTATTTTTGACATGATCGGCCCTTAAAAAAAGGAGGAGGGGAAGGCCTTTTTGCCCATCGTTTGATCGGCCTTCCCCTCCCCAGACATGGGTCTTATTCCCGCTTCGTCCTCTTCTTCGAGAGATCCGTGAGCGGGGCCGTCTTCTTCGGCTCGGACTTCGGAAGAGCCTCGCCCTTCTTGAAGGCGTCTTCCATCGACTTGGAGCCCTTGCTCGAGAACATCGGGCTCGTGCTTGCCGTTGTGCCCCGGGCGCTCTTGTAGGCCTGGGCGCTCGCGCGGAGGAGATGCTGACCGCCCGCAGCGTACGTCTCTTCGCTGCTGAGCTTGCCGAGTACCTCGTCCCTGAGCTGTCCCTGCCAACCTTGGGCCCCTTGTGAGCCCTTGGCGCCGAGCACGCCGCAGCAGTAGACCATCCCCTGGATGACCTGCCGGGCCCCGGCGTAGTTGCCCGCCGCCGCGAGCCGGATCGCTTCTTCCTGGGCCTTGGCGACATCGATCCGAAGGATCTCTTCCTTCACTTCCAGGGACGCCTCCTTCTGGGCGTCCTCGGGCTTGACCTGTTCGATCTCGGCCGAGAGCTTCTCTTCCTTGGACTCGTTCGCCAGAAGGTCATGATAACAGATCTCGATGTCGGCGAACTTGATCGGCCGGGGAAGAGGCTTGTCGCTCTTGGGGATCTCGACCTTGAGGACGATCCGGCGACGCTCCTCGGAGTAGACGTCGTCGACTGCGATTGCGGCCTCGGTCTGATCCTTGCTCCCCTCGACGTCGAAGTCGGAGAGGACTTCCAGGATCTTGAAGTCGGGCTTGGTCTTGATCTTGACCTTGATCACCTGGGCGACGCAGGTCACCAGACCTCCGAGCTCGCGCCCGAAGGCCCCCAGGCATTCGTCGGGGTTCTTGATGTGGTGGAGATTGCCTCCACCCTTCCTGGCCATGGAGCCCAGGAGCTCGGGGTCGTAGTCCAACCCGTAGCCGAAGCACGAGAGGCTCGTCCCGTCGGGGCGCTTCTCCACGAGGCCGACGAGGCTAGGGAGATCGGAAACTCCCACGTTGGCCAGGCCGTCCGTCATGAGGAAGACCCGAACGAGATCGCCCTGCTTGCCGGCGTCCTTCAGGCTCTGGAATCCCTCGAGCATGCCGCCCGAGAGATTCGTGGAGTCCATGGAGTGGAGCTTGTCCACCTCGGCCATGGCCTTCTCCTTGGTCTCCTGGGTCATCTTGGAGACCGGCAGAACCGTGAAGACCGTCGTCGAGTAGGCCACGATCCCCAGCCGGTCGTCGGGCGTCATGTTGGCGATCAGCTTCTTCAGGGTCTTCTTGGCGTACTCGATCTTGTCGGCGCTCGCCATGGAGCCCGACACGTCGATGACGGCCGAAAGCGTGAGCGGCTTCCGGTTGAGGGGATCGGACTTCTTGCCCTCGAGGTTGATCAGGAGATGCACGACCTGGTTTTCCTTGTGCGAAACACGGTCGTACTCGAGTTTCGCAGACGGAGTGATGGAACCCATGGTATCCTCCATGTTCCTTTCGGCGTCCGACGTTCCAACCTGCGCGAGAACCATGCCGGGCTACAAGGAAGGCTCCCCAAGCAGGCCGGGGCCGTCGCCAGCACCCGGCGTTTTTCGGCTGCGGGCTTGCGCCCCAAAGCCAAGGGTCATGGAATCGGGAGATGAATCCTGCGGCCGAAGCCCAAAGGACCCTTCTCCTTCATCCGGTCAGCTTACTGGAAAGAACGCAGATGGGCTTAGTGTACACGATTTCACCTTCTTGTCAAGGGCTTCCTCAGCGAAGGATGAACTTGCCCTTGCGCTTCATGGTGAGCCGGCCCATCTGGAGGACGTAGATCGCGTTCTTCGGGAAGATGACGCCCTCGCGAGAGAAGGAGATCCAGTCATTTTTGCCGATGATGAGATGATCCAGGAGAGGAATCCTGGCGGCTTTGGAAACATCGAGGATCTCCTTGGTGCAGAGGATGTCGTCCTTCGTAGGGCAGACCTTTTTCTCGTTAGGGTGATTGTGGACGAGAATAAAGGCGTCGGTTCGTCTTACGATCACTTCCCTGAAGATGTCGGGCATGTCGAAACAGCAGTTGACTTTACTGCCGATTGCGGCAATCTGGATTCCGCGGGCGTCGAGATTCGAATCGAGATGGATGACGAGCATCACCTCTCGTTCGAGATCCCGGTGTCGTGCAAGGAGACCAATGACATCTTCCGGCTTCCCAATGGGAATTTCGTCTTTGATCTCCTTGACGCCCAAGACATATTCCATATGGTCTCCCCTCTTTTCTAAGACCATCGTCCGATGGCATGTTTCTCAATAAAACCGCCCGGCCGTGGGACAGGACACAAGTCCTGCTTGGCCTGGTGGAGGGTTTAGCCGCAAACCAGCCGCTGCTTCTTCGGCTCCGAAATGCCGCAGGAATAGGCGCGCCCCCTCTTGAAGAGGCGCCCGTTCTCTTTGAACGAGTAGTAGGATCCGTTCTCGAGGAGGATGTGGTCGAGGACGCAGATGCCCACGATCCGCCCGGTCCGGAGCAGGACCTGGGTGAAGTTGTCGTCCTCCTTCGTGGGTTCGATCCTGGATCCCCGCCTTCCGATGACCAGGGCGCGGGTTCCCCGGACGATGGACTGCCGCAGGATGTCCGAAGTCGCGGTCTTTTCATTGTCCAGGCGCTGGAGATGCCGGGTCACGAGATCCCGGCTCAGATGGATGGCCAGGAGGACGCACTTCTTGCTCTGACGGCGCAGGAGAGTTACGGCTTCTTCGGGGTTTCTGACTTTCTTCTGGGCCATGGGGTTTTCTCCTTTGGAATTTGAGGCCCACCGTGTGTGGTTCCTATATGATCGCTCCCGCTCTCCGCTCGGGAGCGGTTTGCAGAAGGAAGGGGCCCGCCCATTCAAATCTGGGCGGGCCCCATGAGAAAACTACTTCACGAGCGACTTCACCGCCTCGCGGATCTTCTCGCGCTCCGACTTGAGGGAGGCGAGCTTCTCTTCTGCCCCCTTGACGAGGGCCGAAAGACGGGAGATCTCCGAGTCCAGGTCGAAGATGTTGTCCCGGAGGCCGTGGATGAGCTTCACCGTATCCGAGATGGGCGCCTCCTTGGGCTTGGGGTCGGCCATCTTCGTGACCTCCTCCACGGTGTGCATGCCCGCCGTGTCTCCGGTCTTGTGCTGGAGGAGGGGCGGCTTGTGATGGGCGTACCACTGGACCTCGGAGACCTCCTTGGCCTGGCAGCGCCTCCGGTGGCCACCCCATGAGAAGCCGATGAACAGACCGTGTTGGGAGCAGTACTTCCGGACCTTGCTGGTACGTCTCTTGGCGGATGTCATGAATTGTCTCCTAACCGTTTGGGTTCTTGTCCGGAGCGTGTATGAAACGGCGCACTCTGCAACAGAGGGTCATGGCGACGACGCCTTGCCCTCCACAGTGTGGGCAGGGGCCGATGATGGCCCCTGCCGGATCGTAGGCATGCCGATCGAAGAACCGGCACCGGAGTTTCTTCCAGAGAAGAGCGAGTGTTTTCATTGCGGCACTTCTTCCTCCTCCTCATCCCCGTTGCCGTTGGCTTCCATCTGGGCGAAGGCCTTGAAGATGAGCCCGCAGGCAAAGGAGGAAAGAGTAATGACGGCGAATGCCGATATGGCGAGGTCGACGACGATCCAGAGTCGGCCTCCGAAGATGAGGGTCTTGCAGTAGATGACCCCCGCGGCCGCCCACCAGTGGCTCATGCAGTACGGACACGTGGCGAGCTCGCTGATGTACTGGCCGACTTTTCCTAGCCGCTTGCCGCGCTGCTTGATCCAGTTCCTTGGGGCCTTGAAGATCTTCGCCTTGGTCAGGGTCATCGAGACCGAGGCGGTGGCCAGGGACAGGACCAGGATCACCAGGAGCGCATACAGGAGATCGTTCAGATACAGCATCCGCTTGCCTCCTGATCGAAGAAGGTCTTGTGCCGAGCCTTCTCGCGTTTCTTCTGGGACTCGGCGTCCTTCTTTAGGGCCTCCTCGATCTTGCTCTTTGTCTTGGACGTATCCGGGATCTGATCCGTCATGTCCTTGAGATCGAGACCCGATCCCCCTTCGGGAGGCCCCTGACCCTTCCTCTTTTTCTTCTGCTGGTCCCACGTCATGGTGGGATCCTCCTTTCTAGCACCTCTTGACGGAACGCACGTCGGCCTTCCAGTCCGAGGTGAACCCTTCGATCTCGTCCTTGTGGTTCAAGTCGCGATGCTGAGCGTGGATGCGCCCCACGGCCGACGTGATGTCCTCCTTGCGGACGCCGCCGCACTCGCCGCTCTGGAGATCGCGCTTGATGGCGATCGACACCGCCTCTTCGACGATGGCGGCGATCATGGCTCCGCTGCAGATGTGCCCGAGCGTGAGGCGGATGGGCTCTCCCGACTTCCGCTCGATGACGTAGAGCGAACGGGTTTCGGAGTAGAGCTCCTGGGTCCCCGCCTGGGCGAAATCCTCATGACTGTCACCGCTGTTGAGAGGCTTGCCGGCCAGGTGGATCAGGAAGATCTCCTTAGCCGCGCCGACGTCCGGGCGGCCGACCTTGACCTTCCGGTCGATGCGACCCTCGCGGATGACCGCGGGATCCAGCATGTCGGGCCGGTTGGTGGCCAGGAGGATGAAACAGCTCGAGTCCTCCATGCCGTCCATCTCGGACAAGAACTGCGGGACGATCGTCTTCTCGACGTCCGAGGAGATTCCGCTTCCCCTGCGGCCGAGGATGGCATCGGCCTCGTCGATGAAGACGACGGCCGGATACCCGTGCTGATCCCTGTGAGAACGGCACTTCTCGAAGATCTGGCGGATCGTCGACTCGCTTTCGCCGACCCACTTCGAGAGAATCTCCGGGCCCTTCACGTAGTTGAAGCCCGACGAGATTTTCTTCCCGTGGATTCGTGCGATCGCGGTCGCGGTCGCCTTGCCGAGATGCGTCTTTCCGCATCCGGGCGGACCCCAGAGAAGCGCGCCCTTGGGCAGCTTCTTGCCGTACTTCTTGTAGATCGCCGGATGCTTGAAGGGCAGCTCCACTGCGTCGATCAGGGTCTCTTTGGCCTCCTTGAGACCACCGATGTCGTCCCACGTGATATGGGTATCCTCGGAGAAGGTGAAGCGGTCGTCTTCCTTGCCGAGGTTCTTCAGGACGACATGCTGGGACGGATCGAGGATGACCCGGTCGCCCACCTGGGGCGTGGTCTCACCGTTGTAGACCAGTCGGCTCCCGTTCTCGACCTCGACCTCCGAGTAGGCGGCGTCGATGGCCCGGCGCACCATGACCACGGTCCCGATCGGGTCGGGATTCTTGACGATCTCGATCGGCTGCATGGTCTTGATCGAGAGTTTCAGCATGGTGCCGCTGCGGACTCCCTCGGCCTCCTGGGGCGGGAGGTTGACCTGGAGCAGCTTCCCGTCCATGTGGATGAGGGCCATGGGCTTGGTCTGCTTCTGACCTTCCTCTTCGCCCTCGACGTCGACGATGACTTTGCGGATCACCGTGGCCCACGGGTTGGGCGCGGCGGAGAGCATGGTGAGGACCGCTTCCATCTCTGCGATCTTATCGCTCGCTTCAGCCAGAGCCTCGCGGAGCTGTCCCTCGTTGGTCTTGGACTCCGACAGCTCGCCCAGGAGGCGCTTGACTTCGTTCTTGAGATCGTTAGGAGTCGTCATGTTGCTCTGTCTCCCAATGGATAACTGTTGCCCCGGATTTTGTAATGGGGCGTTTTTAAAATGGATCAAGGCAAGGACCATCCTTGCCCGAAGAGGTTGCGACAACTTGAGTCTTCCCTATCCGCTTGGTCTTACCAAAACCCCCTCCTTTAATTGTCTTTAAATTTAGCCGAAAAAATTGAAAACCCCCCTCGACGGGGGGCCGATTCGGCTAAAAAAGGGGCCCAACTCGAGACTATTTTCGAGCTGGGCCCCTTCGCCGTTTTGCCCTAGAAGGAGTAATTCTCGCCGATGAGATGACCGCCCTCCTCGAGGAACGACTGCCACTGCTCCTCGTTCATTTCGTCGAACTGGTCGGGCTTGTTCTGCCGGGCGCCTTTGAAGCTCAAGGACGGCGAACAAGGATAGACGGTGCCACAGTTACAGCACCTGTCCCCGACCACGGGGTGTTTGCAGAACAGACAGAATGCGGGCCCTTCCATGAAAGTGAATCCCCGGACGCGACCGCCTTTTTATAGGAAGCCAAACGGGCGCGGATGCGCCCAGTTCTATGACCCGTCTGGCTTCTGGGCTTCGAATGAGAGCCCCTGACTCCGATGGAACCTACAGCACTTGTCCGTTTCCTATCTCCTCACTTTCTCTCTCCTTCTCCTGGTCTTTGACGGTCAAGGCCTTGATCTTGAAATCATCGCCAAAGACGAGGGTTATCTCCTCGGGAGCCTCATAGAGGCGGCCCGTCCTCGTGACCTTGAACTTGTATCCCGGCCGGACTATGGCCAGGATTGTGTGGCCCACGCCGTAGGCGGGAGACTCGGTGAAGGTGCCGGGAGGTGGCCGCTTCTTCGTCGGGGGAGATTCCCAGATCTCTCCCGAGGCCAGAACCGCCTCCACGGGCGCTTCGATGAGACTGATCCCGCGGAATCCCGGATCGGCGTGGAGGATTACTCCCGCCCGAGCCTCGGTCTCGGGCTGTTCTTCGATGAGGATGAGGGTTCCGTTCTCCTGCTTTCGCAGGAAGGATCCTCTCAGGATCTCCTCCTTGGCCGAGTACTCCTCGACCAGCTTCTTCCCGATCGGGATTCTTTCGAACTTCTGTGCCCGGTTGGGTGCTCCGACCAGGATGTGCAGATAGGGTTCCTTATGGAGCGGGAACCCTTCTCTCACTTCGGAATTCCCCTCTCTCGTCAGCCGAACGCTGATGAACCTCATGGGAATTCCTCTCTGGACCTAGCAGTCCGTTGCGGCCGGAGCGGCCTCTTTGACCTCGACCGGAGCGGGTTTCACCTCCGCCTCCGGCGCCAGGGAGAGCGTGAAGTCCATCCCCACGTGGATGGCGAAAGTCTTTGTCCCGGGCGAGTGCTTGATGGTGACCCTGTCGCCCGGCTTGACGAGCATCAGGCGCTCCACTCCGAAGCCGGTCCGCCCGTTCTTGCAGAGCCAGCGCTGGCCGACGGCGCGGGCGAAGAGCTCCGGCTGGCTCGGGACCAGGACGGACGTCCGCCCGTATGGCATGGGCGCGGCGTAGAGCAGGAGGCCGATCTTCTCCTCCTTCTCGCCGGGCTTCTCCTCGACCAGGAGGAGCTTCTTCTCGCCGCGGACATCGACGGTGTAGAAGCTCGCCTTCTTCGGGGGCCTGTACATCGTGGCGAAGGTGTGATTGGCGTAGTACTCCCACACCTTGAGGTCGCTGCCCTTGTAATTGAACCACTTCTTCTTGACCTCCGTGGGATGGATCATGATCCCGCAGGTCGGGCACTGGCCAAGGACGGGTTCGCCGTCCTTTCCGAGGAAGGGCTTCCCGTCCGCGGGGCAGGTGACGTCTTCCACGAGATCCTGGGCGAAACGGTCGCCGACCCGGATGCGGTGGAAGTTCCCGTCCCGATTGGGCCGCCCGATCTCGAGGACGACCTTCCCGGTCGCCGTCCGCCGGAGAGGGATGCCCTCGCTGACCACGAGGACGCCGGAGTGCTCGATGACTACGCTGAAGAGCCTCATGACATTTCTCCTTACCGCTTCCGCAGTTTCGTTTTATAAGCCCCCACGGCGCGGGTGCGGCAATGTGAACTTCCGCGGGGGTTTTTGGATAGTCAGGCCAGGTAAACTAGATGGTGCAGGAGATGAGTTCGGCCAGGCGCTTGGCGCCCACCTTGGAAGGGGACGTGACGGGGGCCTTGGGGCCGCCGCGGGCCGCGAGGAACCCGGCGGAGTGATAGAACCACTCCTTGGCTTCCTCGGGGACGAACTTCTCGATGAAGGGCCGAACGATCTCCCCCAGGTTCACCGTCTCGTCGTTGCGGCGGAGGACGGCGAGGTTGGGCGAGTCGAGCCGGACGATGACCCGGACGCCCGGGTTCGCCTCGAAGATCCGCGCATGGATGTGCGGGTTCTTCGACGAGGATTCGAGGACGGCCGCCGGGCCCACGATGACGGCCTTCGCGGCCTCGGCCGCAGCCTCGCGGTACTCGAGGCCGCTCTCGAAGATGGCGTCGAGAATCCGCCCCATCTCGAGGACGGTCTGGTGGTCTTTCCCGCCCGAGAGCCGTTCGATGGCCCGAAAAGCCGTGACGAGGCTGCCCACCCGGAGGGACGCCGGGACGTCGGACTTGGTCATGCGCCGGGTGTACGGGGGCTCCGGCATCTTGACGAAGAAGCCCTTCACGAGCTCGAAGACGGCATCGCCGGTCGAGTCTTGGGCTTCCACGTACTCCACCATGGGGCGGAGGATCTCCTTCTCCTCGGGGGTGCACTGCGCCCGGACGATCTCCGCGAAGCAGGACATCACCTTGCCGTCGGAGCACTTCGTGCCCTTCAGGCCCTTGCCGCCCGCCTCGATGTCGAGGGCGACGTCCCCCTCCTGGAGATCGACCCCGTCCCAACTGGCCGGGACGAAGACCAGGTTGATCTCGCCCTTCGGGCAGACGAACCGCCTGTAGGCCCACACCGAGGTGGCCGCGTCCAGGTCGGGGCGGATGTGCGTGAACAGGGTCTGCATGGTTTTCTCCTTTCGAGACCGCAGATTAAATCCGGCAAGTCAAGGCGGTCATTCCTTGTCGGGTTTTTACAACTTGGACGGCGCGAAAGCCCTGGCTTCAGCCATGGGGATGAAGCGCCGCCCTGAATCCTGCCAGCTCGTGGGCCAGCTTCTTGTCCATGAGCAGCCAGGCGGTCGGCCGGTTGCCGACATTGGTGCTCACCCTCAACTCGTTCTCGTCGTGAACGAGCAGGGCAGCCTCGAAAGGCCCGTTGTCGATGATGCAGATCAGGGCCTTCCCGTCCGGGATGTCCCTGAACTTCTTGGGCGGATCGAAGAGGGGCACGGCGCCCGCGTCCGAGATGAGCGTGTTGCCCTTGTGCTTGGGGCCGAGCGGACGCTTGCCGCTCGTGTTGAGATAATGACCCATGAAATCTCTCCCCTCCGAAAAAAAGATCGGGCTGGTCTCCGGCCTTTCCGTCCGGCCGGAGACCAGGCCCGGTTAAGAGACAGTAAAGGAGATTACTTCCTCCTCTCGACCCTCTCGCGCACGGCTTCGACCGCGGGAGGGAGGTTTCCCGTCGGCTCTCCGGGAAGGGCGGCCGCAATCTCCTCGGGCGTCGGATCGTCCGAAGAGGCGTTTCCCTCCGAATTCTCGGAGATGGCCTCCCCGATCTCCTTGGGCGTCGGATCGGGATGGAGGATTCCATCGGAGAAGCCGGAGACCTCCTCCTGGTCGACGAGGGTCTGGATCAGGGGGTCATGGATGTGCTCATTCTCCCCCTGGATCGCCGCCACGATGAGTCCCGGCGTGTAGCCGTCTCCCTTTCGGCGGAAGTGCTCGGTGATGGTCTCGACCAGGACGGGGTTCACCTGATGGAGCTGATGAATGGCCGCCATCAGCTTGGCCCGCAGATCCTCGGCCGCCGGCCCGGGTTCTCCCCACCAGGGATTCAGGCGCCTGAAGAAGGCGGTGCAGACGTCGAACGGGCTCGACTGCACCCGGAGCTCCACGCCCGGGCACTTCAGGTAACGCCCGAGCCGCCACCGGAGGTAGAGCTGGGAGGTGTTCCCCTTCAGCTTGGCCTCCGGCTCGTCCGACAGCCAGAAGGCGTCGCGGAAGGTGGACGGACTCTGGATCTCCCAGAGTTTTCGGGGCTTGATCTCCCGCATGTGCCCCATGGCTTCGCACCCCGAGATTTCCGAGGGAAGGAAGGTCTCCACCGAGAACTTCGGGAAACTCCTCACGTTGTCCCCCTCGGCGGGCTTCTCCGGATCGACAATGTGCTTCCCGACACAGAAGAACAGCCTTGATGGGTGCCGCATGCCTCTGCTCCTTTCTTAGGTTTCTACTTTGAGGGCCCGTGTCAAAGACACGTGAAAGCCCTCGACGACCGTATGTCCACCCACTCGTGCAGGTGGACATACGGTCGCCTCTCGGGACGGTCAGCTTGCGATTACAAGCGTCAACCCGTGGCGCCCGAGAAGCGGTTCGATCGAGTTCAGTCACAGGACTCAGTTGGGCCCTATGACCTCACCCGGAGGCCGTCCGTGGTTTTGCCCTCACCCATCTTTCAGTTCTCCATTTCCGGAGAACGGAAGAAGACAAGGTCTCGAAGGAGTGTCTTGAACTCGTTTTATATCCTCCTCTACCTCCTTGTCGGTCGCACGCTTCCCTTGGCCTGTCTGGGAAGCGCTTCCTACCGCGCTCGCCGGATTCATCTGTAACTCAAGAATCCTCCGGGTCATCACACGGGACCGGCGGGCCAGCCAAAGGGTTTGTAGCGGCGGGGGCCAAGGTACCCCCGTGGGAAGGTCGCCCGAAAGACTTGCAACGCACCCGGTTATTAGCCCGGGCACATCTTCCGGTACAGGGTTACGTGGAGGAATTTTATATCCGCTCGCATCGGCCTCCTCGCTTCCCCTGGCCATCTCTGGCACTAACGCGCGCCCATTCGGGAATTTGATGTGTCGAACGGGCGTTCCACTACCTTCCCGGCTATTGGCGGTTACGTCGTCCTCTCCTCTGCTGATGCTGTGATTGAGCTTCGTCCCTTGGGAGTAGGGAAGACTCCCTTGGATCGTCGCCCTTTGGAGAAGACGAGAAACCCCGCCAGTACTTCTGGGATTTGGGGCGCCTGCCCATTGCGGGCGGGCACCCCACAATCCGGGCGGATGCCCACCTGTCTGGGCGACAGGTGGGCAATATCGTTCGGACTGTTATGTCCTCTGGAGCCCCCATCTCGACGGGGGCGGAGGAGGAATGGCACGGTCGAGCTTTCGGACCAGCTTGTCCTCCTCCTCTTTGATCTTCTGTTTCAGGTCGGCGGCCTCCTTTCTGTTTTTGTTCCGGCCCTTCTTGCTCTCCTCGGCTCGTCCCAGGGCCTCGCTGTACTTGATCTTCATCTCGGTGATTCCCGAGATGAGCGTGCTGCGGAGCAGGTGGGCTTCCTTTCGTTCCTCCTCGGTCAGCTCATCCTTGCCGATGAGCTGGGCATAATGGATGTGGGCCCGGTCCAGCTCATTCCGCGTCTCCGCTGCGGCTTCCGCCTTGACGCGCTTTTCCATCTCGCTTCGGCTCTCCTGACGAGGGAGCTCGCGTATATGGGGACGTGTGAAGAAGGCTGAGGACTTCTCCTTCGGGATGGGAGGGAGACCGAGGGCTTCCCTTTCCCTTTCGTCCACCCTTCGGATACAGTCCTTGATGAAGAGGCGGACACGATCGCTGCTCAGGGCCTTTACTTCGCTCTCCTGGATCTTCCTCAGACGCTCCTGGTCGCGCCGGATGAGATCCTCCGCCTTTTCGCTCCTGCATTCGTTGCAGGCGAAGTAGACCTTCCATTCCACCACACCGTCGACGGGCTTGTCCGGACGGTAGAGCCTGGTTGCCTTGAGCCGGTAGTCCACTCTCCGGCCGCAGACCTCGCAGAGGTTCTCCCATTCATGGGGAAGTTGGGGCCGGTTGTCCGTCGGGAGGTGGACGATGGCGACGATGTCGTCCGCGCTCTTGTGGATCCGCCCGTCGGCCATGGGTACTGCTTCGGCGGTGGTGCAGTCGGGGCACAGCCACTTGGTCGCCCGGGCGTTGAACATCCCCCCGCACTTCTTGCAGAAGATGTAGTACGGCGCGCTCTTGTGGTACCGCAGGCCGCACTTGGGGCATGTCCAGTCGCACTCGGGACCGTCGAACTTCGTCTTGCACTGGAAGCACTCCATGTCCTCGGAGACCGTGAACTGCGGCGTCCCCTTCGGCTCCCAGAGCTCGTAGTGGCGGAGCTCCTCCAGGCGCTTGGCGAGGTCCTGGAGCTCCGTTCCGATCCGGCTGTATCGGACGAAGACATTGAGGTCTTCCTCGATGTACTTCTCGAGTTTGCCGATCCTGCCGCGGAGGATTCTCATCTTGACCCGGTCGTCGAACTCCCGGGCTTCGTCCATCTGTCGCTCGAGCCCTTCGATCTCCTCTTCGAGACGGTCGGCTTCATCGGCCTCTTTCGGATCCAACTGACCGATCTGACCGATCTGTGTCCTGATCTTGTCGATCTCCTCGCGCCGCCACTCGTTCTGTTGCGGATCTCGGAGAACGATCTCGTACACCTCCTGTTCCAGCTTCCGCTGGATCACCGTGTTTTCCTGCGCCCGACCCTTTGCGCTTTCCCTTCTTCGGGCGAGGGCCTCGATGGCCCGGTCGACCCGCTCCTGGGCGTTGAGGATCTGGACGGGCGTTTCGGGAACCCGGTGCTTCTCTATGACCCGACCCAGGGCCTTGTAGTTGGTATGCTCTCCACAGAGGATTGCGCCCGGGAGGGGCTTCTCGTCGCACCGGGCGCACTTGGCGTGATCCCGGCAACGGCGTCCCCATTCGTCGAGTTTGAGCTTCTGGCCGCAGACCTCGCACAGGTGGGCCTTCGAGTGTCTATAGCAGAACGACTCTGGGTTGGATCGAGCGAGCAGGTTCTTGCACTGGACAGGGCCTTCCGGAGTCTCCTCGTGATGAGAGCACTGACGGAGTTCTTCCCCTTCGTTCTGGAACGAGCCGAAGGAGAAGTCCGGGTTGGCGCATCGGAAGCAGAGATACTGCCCGGCGTATTTCCGGAACTCCTCCTGGTGCTCCGGATGGATGTCCGAAAGAGCGATACGGTCGAGGTTCCAGCGGGCGCTGGAATCCCGGCAGATCCCGCCTCCGTCGCAGGCGGAGCAGGCTTCGTCATGCCGGACGAAGATCTCTCCTACCCCCTTGCATCCTCCGCAGATGATGGCGGTCTTCCCGAGACCGTCGCAGGAGGTGCAGCGGGTGCCCTTCTCGGCATTGAGTCCGACTCCGAAGCAGGAACAGCATTCCCGCTCGCCCATCCGGACCCTTCCGTTACAGCTCGGGCAGGGAACGAATCCCCTGGCCCTGCCGTCACCTCCGCAGGCGTGGCACGGGTGGCCTTCCTTCTTAGAGACGATCTTGATGAGCGGCTCGGCTGAAATCTGCCCGCATTTTCGGCAGACGTCGGGACGAACCCATCCGCAGACGCACCGGAAGGTCATCCCGTAGTTGGGTCTCTCGCAGTTCTCGCACTCCCACTGCGTGAGCGAGCGGTAGTGGAACTTGCAGAGGTTCATCCGGCCAGCGGCCCCGAAGTCAACTTCCCAGGAGGCCTTGCTTCCGCCGGTCGGATGGAGATCGCAAGGTGCCTCTGCTTTCCTCCGGGACGTGGCTTTGAGGATCAGGTTGACCATCAGATCTCCTTAGAAGTCCCGAACCTCCCGACGCAGGCGCTCCTTGGCCCGGGAGCGGCGCTCACGCTGCTTGTCCCGGTGCGTCTGTGATGGAGGCGGGATCGGGGAACGGTGCTGGGGTTTCATAGATTCCTCCTTCATGGTTTCTTTTTCCGCGTGAAGATGCGGATGATCAAGGCCGCCGCAGCGGCCAGGGCGGCGACGAGACCGACTTCGGCAACGCCTCCGCAGATGCAGGCGAGTATCATATGGTTCTCCTATTCGATCATGGAAGCCAGAGGGCTGCTGAAGTTGCGGATCTCCATGCGGATCTCCATTATGGAGGCGAGATCCTTCCACACCCTCTTGGCCACGGCGAGGCCGGCGGGTGTGACCGTGTCCAGCCGGACCTTCTTCCAGCCGCGGGTCTGGCAGCGGAAGAGCGCCGCCTCCAGGAGCTGAAGCCCCAGCCCCCTCCTCCTGTACCGGCGATCCACCCACAGGCCCACGATGGCGGGGTCTTTACCGTCTTCCCCACGGGGGGCCAGTGTGACGATGCCGATCTGGTCGGCATCCGCTTCGATGACGAGGGCCTCATCGCAGACGGCCATCCGGTCGCCTCCGAAGAGGGTCACCCCGGCGATGTCTCGAGGTGGACGGATTTCCACAATGGGGATGACCTTGGGGAGGCTGATCATGATTTCTGCTCCTTCTCCCAGTTTCTGGCGATCTCGTCGGCCGGGACCTTGCCGTCTGCGAAGACCGTCTGGGGCGTCACCGCCATCTCCCGGCGGTAGGCCCTCTCCGCGAAGTGGGCGAAGCGGAGGATGGCATAGATGCTGACCGAGATCGCCGCCCCGGCCGCAATGTAGGAGAGAGTCGCCCCGGTCGAGCCCGTCCCGATCAGTGAGGCAACCGTGTTGCCGACGAACCCGCCGCACAGCAGGTAGACCACCATAGTCACTTTCTGGAACATAGATAGATCCTCCAAATGCCGCGGTTTGAAGTTCGAGCGCATAGCGGCTGTAGCGCCGAGGTTAGGAATGAATGCCTCAGTCCTTCACATTTTCCTTCACGTTCAGTACGATCTTGTGGACGATCCAAAGGTTTGGAACGGTTCCAAAGATCTTCTGAGAGCCCAGAAACAGGTAGACCTTGTTATCGGGCAAGGCGTGGCTCTCGGGAAGGGTGAACTTCCAGGAGTCTCCCTTCCAGTTCACGACCTCCTTCTTGTCGACCATAACGATGAGCGAGTCCTTCCGGACGTAGCACGAGATGGTCGACTGTTGCCCCTTCTTCAGGAGCTGGCCTCCCATGTCGGTCATCTTCCAACTCGGGATTCCGGTCTTGGTATCGGCATCGAACCTGACCAGAAATGGGATTCCGCCTCCGATCAGCCCGATGTAGAAATCGGAGAAGCTCTCCTTCCGTTCGATGGTAATCAAGAAGTCGTACTCCTCGGGGATCTTGACTGGGATTTGAAGACGGGTGGGGCTGTCCGATTTCCAGTCGCATACTAGAGTCTGACCTTTGAATTTGGATTCAACGTCGGGTCCTCCAAAGAGATCCTTCTTTGGGTCAAATAAGGCAAATCCGTTGAGGGTCTTGGACTTCGTCAACTTGGTAAATGTGGCACCCGTCAGGACCGAGTCGACCTTCTTGGTGAACGACTCGACGTCGTCCTTCTTGACCGTGATCTTGGTCCCCTGGGGGGTGGTCACCTCGTAGGTGTCCCCTTCGTCCGAGATGACCTTCCACTCGATCCGCTTGCCGTCCTTGAGGACGAGTTCGTCGGCGAACACCGTGCCGAAGAGCGAGAGAACGATGGCCGCGATCATGAGCTGCTTCATATGGGTTCTCCTTCCTAGAGGCTCCGGTACTGGCGGAGGAGCGAGAACAGGACGCACTGGTTATCATGCCAGCGCGCCGTCTCGGGCTCCTGCCGGGCGGTCACGTACTTGTTGACGGCCGTCTTGACCTCCCGGAGCATCCTGCGGATGTTCTCGAGCACCTCGGGGCCGCTCCTATGGCCGTAGGATAGCCAGTCCCGGACGAGGGTGCGTCCCGCTTCCCGGAGGGACTTCCTCTCGATCTCCGTTCCCGTCATGAGGGGCTCCTTAAAAGATCCGCCATTTGAAATCCCACAGGTGAGGGCGGTCATTCCCTGTGGGCGGGATGAGCGAGGACGAGGGCGCGACAGCGCTGCCAGAGCCAGTCGGCGAACGTGGGCGTCCGGTCGTAACCGCCCGCGATGGCGGCTTCGAGGAGGGCATGTCCCTCCTCGGGGGACATCGTGAGCGCGGTGATGAACTTGAGCTCGGGAACGTCCGAGGCGAACGCCTCTGGGGGCCACACGGCCACGGCGTCGGACGACTTGGGGGCGAGGCAATACGCCCCGGCCCCGACGAAGGCCCCGCGCTTGCGGGTGTAGAAGAGAACCCAGCCCGGGACGACTTCCCCGAGCTGTACGGCATCGGACATACACTGGTCGCACATGAATATAGCCTCCTAATTTCCGCCACAGTTCCCGCAGCATCCGTCGACCTCCCGGTACGGGTTGACGGCCCCGCACCAACCGCAGAGGTCGTGACTCGGGTGGGCCCGGTAGGAGGTCCCGCCAGAGACCTGGCGGCGGACCTCGTTGCCCCGGATGAAGTAGTCCTCCACAACGACGACTACGACCCACGACCCGTGGATGGTGTAGGTGACGGGCTTGGGGAGCACCGTACTCCTGGTCCGGACCTCCCACTGCTCCTTGGGTCCGCGCGGGGAGGCCTTGTAGCCCGGCCGGCTCGGGTCGCCCCACAAGGCGAAACGATCGCGGGCCGGAACCCGGTACGACTGGTGCTTGGCTCGGCGGACGGCCTGCTGGATGGCTTTTTCCTCCAGAGGGTCTATCATGGTTTGATCTCCTTTCATAGCCGCGTTTTGTAATCCTACGGGTAAGGCGGCTCTTTCCCCGCGGATGACGACGAGCCTGTACATAGGACGCTCCCGAGGAGCGCCTTATGGACAGGCCGGGCCGTTGGGCCCAGCCTGCAAGAATGTTTTGGCTACTTCATTGGAGGCCTCCTAACAGACCTCGGGAATTCTTACGCGGGGACCACTCCCCGTCCGTGGCAGTAGGCGCACGTCTGAGACCTGGGACGGTAGGGGTCGATCAAGTCCTTGGCCTCGTAGAGGCTGAGGTTCTTCCTCTCCCTGAGGCTCTTGATGACGTTGATCCAGTGTCCCCTCTTCAGGAGCTCGCGCTCCTCGGAAGTGAAGTCCGCCTCGGGCGGGGGCTCGGTGGGCTTGGGCGTCTCGGGGAGCGGTACCGCCTCCGGGCGGACGAGCACGGCCTTGAGGTTCACCCCGTGGTGGGCGAAGTGCTCGCAGACGGCCCCCATGGCCTCCTCCAGCCAGGTCTGGGCCTTGGTCTCCCCGTCCCGCTTCTCGACGGAGAGGTAGAAGTGGGAGATGACTCGGGCGAGCAGCATCTTGACGAACTCGCGCGGGTCAGCAACGCCCAGCACGGCTGCCATGGTCATGGCGACTTGGAGCGACTCCTCCGCCTTGTGGACGAACTCCTCGCAGAGCTGCTTCTGTGGGTCGCCGCTGGTCTCGTCGAACATGGAACCTCCAGACAATGCGCCGTTTGAATCCCCCGCAGCTAAGGCGCTCTCGCTGCGGGGGAGTGGCCGTCTAGCAGCTCGCCACGGCGCCGTGGGTGCCGGTCCAGGGGCCCTTGGCGACCTGCAGGCGCTGGTTGCGCAGCCAGCAGATCGAGATGCCGCTGGCCCGGGCCTCGGTCTCGATCGCCGGGTCGATCTTCCGCTCCATGGGGATGATGTGGCCGTACTGCTCCCGGATGCGCCGGGCGATCCGGGTGGCGGCCTCGTCGGACCCGCCGATGAGCCTGAAGGACTTGAAGGGCCGGGTGCCATCGTTGCGCTTGGTCATGGAAGTGATCTCCCTGGGCCGCGTCTTGATCTCGGCGAGTAAGGCGGCCCCGTTCCTCGCCGAGTTGGGCAAATGCCCCGAAAGGTTTCGTAGATTGGAACTGCCCTATCCCCTGTTGACGGGGGCGGGCTCGTCCTTGGCCAGGGCGCTCTTGGCCTCTTCGAGGAGGCCCTTGGCGCCCTCGACCAGGCGCTTCGGGGTGTCGAAGCCCATCCAGAAGGGGCTGTACCCCGCCGCGAGCTTCCCCGCCCAGACGTGGGCGGCGGCCAGCACGATCGCCTCCCGCTCGTCGAGGTCGAGAATCTGCTTGGCGAGGGTGATGTACCCGAGGCGCTGGGGGGACTTCGAGGCGAAATCCCCGCCTTCGAGGATCGCCGCGGCCAGGGCCAGGATCTCCTTGCGCGTGAGCATGTCTCTCCCTCCAAAAAGTAGCACCTGCGAGCCTTGGGCGAAATGCCCTCCTGGCCGCCCTGTCGGTCGGACGGCCAAGAGGGCACCCGGCCCCGTGGACCGGATGCCTTGTCGCTATCCGCTTTCCTTTTCCCCGGGTGCGGCGCGGTTGCGACGGTTCACTTCCGCGCCCGGGGTTGGCCTAGCCGCGGCTGAAGACCCGGTCGGATAAGCGGCTGGTCTCCGACGGGGCGAGCCCGAAATGGACTCTAGAGGCTCGGCTTCACGCCGGCCTCGATGGTGCCGCCCAGGAGGACGGCGACGTCTTCGATGGTGGCGGGGAGGATGCCCTTGGACGCCTCCGGCGGGATGGGCTGGAGCGCCGCGTAGACGGTCGCCCCGCTCTCGAGCTCGATCGAAGTGAGCCCGAACCCGCAGTGCCCGATATCCTCGAGGAGGTCTCCGAGGATGCTGGCGAGGTCGCGGTCTTTCTCCGCAACCCGAAAATCCTCGGCCACCTTCCAGAGGCGCTGGCGCGCCTCGTCGAGGATGGCCTTGACCTTGGGGTCCATTGTAGATGTCCCTCCGGGCCGTCCTATATTCGCCCCGCGTATACGGCCATAGCGCGGAAGCGGCCAGAGGAAACCGCCTCTGGTCGGAGCCGAGGATTACGCCTTGAGGAGCAGGGCCCCGAGGAGGAGCGCCCCGTTGAAGACCAGGGCGAGGACGAAGAAGATTCCCAGGGCGCTCCAGAACGCCTTGTCCTTGAGACTCATTTTACCCTCCAGAAATGGGGGTTGGGAGACGGTCAGGCGATCTTGCAGGAGTCGATGAACGACTCCTTCTCCGCCTTGGCCCGCCCGTGGCAGGCTCCGCACATCCGGGCGAAGTTCGACTCGCCCTTCGGGTCCATGGTCTCGACCATGAACTCCGGGCGGTGGGCCTTGCAGCCCTCGCAGGCCTCGGCCTCGGGGACGGCCTCGGCCGCGGGGGAGGGCTTGGCCTCGGGCGTGGGGATGGGCGCCGGGGCGGGCTTGGGGGCCTCGACCACGGGGGCCGGGGCGGTGGCCAGGATCATCCAGTCCCAGGTCAGGAGCTGGTTGATCTGCTTGACGGTGGTGACGCCCTCCCGGTTCTTGAACTCTTTCTTGACCTGGAGGTTGGCCTCGACCCGGGCCGAGGTCGAGCCGTCGGGGTGGGCGAAGAGCGCCACCCGGCCGATCTTGCCGAAGGGCACCTGGAGCTTCCCCATGACCTTGGCCGCCTTGGAGACCGCCATGAGGGCGGCCTTCCGGTCCCCCGCGTTCTCGAACGCGGCGACCTGGGAGCCGTGCCGGACGATGAGCGTGTCCAGTTCGGACAGCGCCTTCTCGATGGCCGGGCGATCCAACTGCTCCACCAACTTCCGGGTCGCCATCTGGGTCTTCATGGCTATGATCTCCATGGCCGCTTTGGTCTCCTCCGCAGGTGATCGGCCGTTCCCTGCGGGAGGTTCCAGAGGTAACCCCGCCTCCGGTCGGGTGCCTTGCCCTGGTCGGTACCCCCACCCCCCCTCCCCCTCCCTATTCCCGGATAATTGGAAAGAGTTTTTTTAATTGTTCTTCTCCCCCTGCCTCTTGGGGGGGCACCCCCTCCAAATCCGGGCACCCTACCAGTCGCCCAAAACCCCCCTAAAACCCCGGGTTTCTAATAGGAATAAATACTAATTAATTCAGCTAATTTAATTATGCCCCAGGGGGGGGGAGGGGAGGGGGGGGAGGGGGAGCCACCGGGTCACTCTGCGGGAGGTGTCTGGGGCGTAGGGTCGCGTCTCGAGCCGCTTCCCCCTTCCGCGTCCGGTCTCTCCCGTGATCGCACGCCGGCTCCGGGCTCCCCTCCCTCCTCCCCCCTGATTAAAATTCACGAGACCTTATTTATTTATTCTTGGCGGCTTGGAGCGGCCCAGGCCACCCCCCTCTAAAAAGGCCCCCATACTGCCTTCTGGCTGCGTCAATGGCATTTCCGGCATTCAGGGCCGGATCGGGTATTTAATCAAAAAGACAGGTTTATATTGGGGTGGGCGGGCCGGGGGCTATGAGGGAGAGGCTGTTCATCACCTAGTACTTCACCCCCTGTTGTTCTAGTTTGGATCTTTGGCGCCTACTTCACCGGAGGCGCTCTTTTAGAAGAATCATTTTTTTATTTAAATTGTCTCTTGACAAGAAGGTGAAAGCGGATAGGATATGGAGGATGGCTCGTTTCATTGCGGCGCTGGCCGGATTGAAAAGCGCGGAGAAGGACTCGGGGAAGGGGCTCATCCAGGTCGGCTTCTGGAAGGACACCAAGGCCCTCTTCGACCTGAGCGGAAATCCTGATCCCCGGGAGCTGTCCAACCCTGCCTGGTACGAAGGCTGGGCCGAGCCGATCGCCCAGTACCTGGATTCGGGGAAGGTTGTCGAGAGCTGGCTTGGTTGTTCTTATTGCCGCTTCGGCTGCAAGAATGTGGACATGGGATCGCGTGACCTCTCAGACGGTGCCTACCTCTGGCCGGAGGGGCTTTCCCACTACGTCCGGGCTCACGGGGTCGTCCTTCCGCGGGAGTTCATTCGGCACGTCATCCGGAGGATTGGGAGGGGCCAGAAGTGATCATGAGCCCCGATGTGAAGATCGAGGTCTCGGAAAGGGACCTGGGGTGGCTGGCGGGCATCGTGGATGGGGAGGGGTGCTTCCGTTCTGAGAAGATTTGGACGAACAGCTTTAGCCCTAGGTTCCAGCTCAGGTCTCGATATGATGATGTTGAAGTAGAGCAAAACGTCAAAAGGATTTTAGGATGTGGAAAAATTTATATTGCGAGGCGGGAATCTTCTAAAGGCAATGAGGCTCCTCAATTCGTCTATGACCTTAGCAATTTGGACTTCATTCTGAAGAATGCAATTCCCATTTTTGATCTCTGCCGGTTTAAAAGCAAGAAATCTATCGAGTACCCCATATGGCGGAAATTGGCAATATTGGCGTACGAATGGCATCGGAAAAGGAACCGCCCTGCCGAGGTTGTCAACAAGCTGGAAGATCTCCATTGGAACCTTCAGTCGATCAAAGATGGGGCTATTCCCGTTTGTGAGATGTACGACTACCATTGGGATGCTCTGACCAAGACCACAGAGAGTATTAATAATCCGGCCCCCTCTACCGGGGGGTCCGTGATAAACGGCCGTAGGCTTTCTTCGGATGTTCTTGACATGGGTGTTTTTAAAGATAAAAATAACCCCGTGAGCGAGGAATAAAGATGGGAAGGCGTCCACACGTTACCGATGCCGGGAAATTTACAGAGTTCATGACCGGCATCCCCGACGATGCGAAGAATGCTGGCTACTGGCAAGTATTTAAAGATGCCATGGGCAGGTCGGGAGGGGTAATCAGGCAAGGCTGCGGATATCTTCCTTTTGATCCGATGGAGGATTATAGCAGTCTTCGTAATCGAATTTTCGATACTTTTATAAATAAAGAAGCTGGGTCGACTAAAGGTCCGGGAGAATATAATGCAATTCCGTGCAACCAGGATAAAAAGACGATTGGCGGGCAGCCCATCGTGAAATTCCAGTTCTCAGAAAAGGAGTGTCCTATGGCGGATTCCGCCCCCGGCACGTCTGATACCAACCCCCTGGGCGACACCCTCAAAACCGTCAAAAAAGCCGCCAGGGATATGGCCGACCTCCAGTCCCTGGACCTCCAGCAGAAGATCATTAACAAGTTCCTGGGTGAGAAAGATAAGAAGGAGGACGAGACCGTGAAGGATTCCGCTTCGGCTGGCAACAACATTTCGGACCTTCTCATGTGGAAGACCTTCATGGACGACGGGGCCAAGAAGAAGGAGGCGGTGGCCCCCTCGACCGAGCCCTCGGTCCAGCAGCAGCTCCAGCAGCAGCTCATGGAGTCCAAGCTCCAGACGGCCCTGGCGGAGATGAAGGCCAAGATCGATAATCGGCCCGACGACAAGCTCGAACGGATGCTCGAGAAGTCCCAGGAGGAGAACCGCCGGATCCTCGAGAAGCTCGCGGACGCTCAGAAGCCTCGGGAGGACGACCGGGCGACGAGGCTTCTCGAGAAGCTGGTCGAGAACCAGCAGAGGCCCCCCGACGACAAGATCGAGCGGCTGATCGAGAAGATGAACGAGGACAACCGGCGGCTCCTCGAGAAGATGTCCGACAAGGAGTCCTCTTCCGGCAAGGAGAACGCCATCCAGTCCATGATGGCGCTCATGGTCAAGCAGCAGGAAGAGGAGCGCCGTACCCACGCCGAGGATGAGAAGCGCCGGGAGGATATTCGCCGTGAGGAAGAGCGGCGCCAGAATTCCGAGCGGATCGAGAGGGATAAGGTCCGGGCCGAGGAAGAGAAGAAGCGGTTCGAGGAGCAGAAGGAAGACCGCCGCCGGAGCGATGAAGAGCGCAAGGCCGAGCGGGTGAGGGCCGAGGACCAGATCAGGCTCGAGCGGCAGAAGTTCGAGGAGGAGCTCAAGGAGCAGCGCCGCCGGTTCGACGAGGACATGAAGCTCCGCCGGGACGAGATGAAGCACGAGGAGGAGAAGGCGCGCCTGCACTCCAACGAGACCCAGAAGTTCCAGCTCCAGCTCCTGGACGTCTTCAAGAACAAGAACGACTCCAGCCTCGACCTCACGGCCAAGATCGTGGACACGATGACCAACGCGGGCATGAGCTCGATGAAGACGGCCCAGAGCGCCGCCGAGACGATCATGGACGTGGCCAAGGCAGCGGCTCCGCGCGACAAGGACAAGGGCGGGATCGGCGATATCCTGAAGGATGTCGGAGCGATTGCCGGCCCGCTTTTGGCGCCGTACGCCAATGCCGACGCCCAGCTTAAAATGCTCCAGTCGGCATCCCAGATGACGGCCCAAGCCTCCGCCCAGCAGCGCCGGGTGGATGTCACCCGCGCCCAGGCCGAGGCGAAGCGCCAGCGCGAGATCCAGGCGGCCCAGGCGGCCGCCAAGGCCAAGGCCCAGGCGCCGGCTCAAGAGGTAGAAGAGACTTCTGGTCTTTCGGGTGAAGAGGCGGTTCAGACGGGAACCCCCAAGGAGGAATCGAGCATGATCGCCGAGTATCTCGCGCGGTACCCCATCATCAAGGAAGCCCTGATCGACAACCTGGCTGATGGCATCGGCGTGGACGTCTATATCGGGGTGATCACCGGGCTTAACCAGCCGACCCTGGAAAGCCTGATCGCGAGCCTCCGCCCGAAGCGCCTGATGGACTACGTCAAGCAGGCCTGCAGCGACGAGGAGAAGAAGCTCGTCGATGCGAATGAGCTCTGGTTCCAGACGCTCCGCAAGGAGATGGTTCTCGAGATCAAGGGCGACGAGGAGCCCGATGGCGATGGCCAGCCCGCGCCCGAGACGCCCAAGCAGTAGCCGACCGGGCTTGTCAAGCGGCCCGGGTCATGGTAGTCTTTAGGGAAAGGGACTTCCACGAAGACTACCATGATATAGGAGGCGCCGTGGCGAGAATCTTCAGGCTCCCCATCCGGCAATACCTCGAGTGCCATCTTGGAGCCCTTGGGAAACTTCCGCCTCCCATGCAGGTCGCGGTGCATACGATCCCCGGAGGCGACAAGGGCACCAAGGCCACCCTCGACAAGATGCGGGAGATCGTGATCGACTCCCTCAAGGACAGGAAGCACGGGGCCTTCCTGCGGGGACTCGCGATCAAGATCGCCTCGGGGTGCAAGACCAAGGACTTCAGGTGCGAGGCGAAGGCGATCGACGAGTGGGTGAGGCAAAACGTCAAGTGGATTAGGGACACCCGCGGTTTCGAGACGCTTCAGTATCCCTACCGGACTCTGGCCTTCGGGGGCGGGGATGCCTTCCGGAAGGATACCCAGGTCATCGTCCGGAAGAAGATCGACGAGACGTACAAGGTCGTCGAGCTCGGAGACCTCGAGCACTGCTTCGCGGAGTACGACGCCCTCTCCTTCAACTACGAGAAGGCTGAGTTCGAGTTCAAGCCCATCGTCGCCTGGTACGACAAAGGCGTGAAACCCATGTACCGGATCGAGACGAACAACCACCGCGTCCTTGACGTTTCGACGAAGCATAAGATCGATGCGTTCTTCTATGGACCGAGTCAGAAGTACAATGAGATCAGGCGCGGCGTCGAGGCTCAAGAACTTTTCGGACGGATGGAGAAAGCGTGCAATCCTCAGCTTCCGTTCGCTATCAAGATTCCCGATCTTGGGACGGTCGACCATGTGACTTCGGACCAGCTCTTCCTCGAGGGAATGTACCTCGCCGAGGGATGGGCCGAGAGGCATTCAAGCGGGGCTTGCACCGAGGCTGGTGACGAGCCTGCTAGGATCTGCATTGGGGTCAAGGACGAGGCGCTCTTTGGGAAGATCGAATCCTCGGCCAAGACCCTTGGGATCAAGTATTACACCCACACGCAGCCCAACGGGGTCAAGGTCCTGAGGACCTCAGACCACGGCTTCCGGAAGAACCTCATCTCGAAGTTTGGGAAGGGTTCTTTCGAGAAGACGATTCCTGAGGAGTACCTCTCGCTCCCGCGAGAGAAGATGACCGAGCTCATCGGAGCCTATGCGGCCGGTGACGCCTACAAGCCCAAGCCCGGGAGCCGCTGGTCGAAGATGGCGAACCTGATTCACAATACCAGTTCCTCGATGCTTGCCCGGATGCTCGGACTTGTGCACCTCATTATGGGTCGTCCGCTTCATCCGATGCTTCAGATGAATCACATGGGTGCTGGCCATAGCCCGATCTGGCGGCTCATCGAGCGGAAGAATATCAAGTGCTACAGGCCGCGTATCGGAGATGTTGCTGGGGCCTCGATTCATAGGTTCGAGGAGAATGGCGAGGCTGAGTGCTGCGACGTTACGGTCCTCGACAATCACAACGTCGTGACCGAGGGAGGAATCGTCGTTCATCAGTGTGACGATTTAACGGTTCTCGGCGCCGCCCTTGCGACGTCGATCGGAGTCAGGGCGAAATTCCGTGCGATAGCAGCAAACCCGCAGAACAAGGGGCAGTACAGTCACGTCTATCTGATGATGGATCCCTTCGGGAACGACAAGTGGATCGCTTCTGATGCGACCGTGAAAACCGCGTCGTTCGGATGGGAGTCACCGATTCATTACAAAATTATGGACCTGGAGATCTGATTTTAAAGGAGGATCTTGTGCCCGATTCCAAGCCACAGCCCCAGTCCCAGTCCCAGTCCCAGTCCGAGCAGCTCGTGGAAATGGCCCTGACCA
>Ga0315297_10000009_pt1 | contig 101492 bp, 128 predicted proteins | sample YL17G15_0_MG_FD_203628 | JGI IMG/M metagenome (GOLD analysis project Ga0315297, IMG submission 203628) | Sediment microbial communities from Yellowstone Lake, YNP, Wyoming, USA - YL17G15_0 | ecosystem: Environmental > Aquatic > Freshwater > Lake > Sediment | place: USA: Wyoming | collected...
GGTTCTTCGTATTCGTTAAAACGCTTCCAGTCAACAACAACCTTACCCTTTTTGTCCTGGACAATTTCTTCTAGACCTTTTTTGATGAATCTATCCATCTTAGTTTTTGGAAACCCAGTTTTGACACGTTTTCTGATATTAATTCACCTCGCCAAAGCCAGCTGTTTGATTCTTTTTGCTTTTAGCTCATATCTTTTCCGGCTTTCGTCCTGTGCTGCAGCAATTATGGGGTCGCCGATTTTTTCATACACGCGTTTAGGTATCAAATTCGCTATATCTTCATCTGCATCGTTATAGAGTCTTTTCGCATTTTCCCTAAATGCAGATTTGTGGTCATCTGACATCCAAGGACTTATCAGTATTTTTTCAAGTGCGTCAACCTCACTTTTTGCTTCCAAATCAAAACTCTTGGCTATTTTGAGTGCAGTTCGGTATACTTCATCCATAAGTGCTGTTAACTCTTCATTGTCCGCCATTTTGTCCACCTCTGTAGATTTCATCAGCTAGCTTTTCCAAATCTGCCTTCAGCAGCGGCTTCACGCTCCGCATGACCAAATCTGCTTCTGTAACATAAATCATGTTTGCATGTTCAAAGCCCATGTGCACTATGTTACGGTTTACTGTAAGTTGTGCACCCTTAATGTAATCTGACATCAAGAATATCTCTATAGCAGTAGTGTAGTCCTGGTCTGTCAGTTCATTTCGCATATGTGCATTATAAAGAGCTTCTGCAGCGCGTTCGTTCGCTCTACAGTCATCCTCTTCAAGCCCCTCGGTCACGTTCTTGTTTAAAAGAGCTTCAAACTCTTTCAGTTTACTCATTTTGTTCACCCCCAATATGTTTTAAGATTATTTCAACCCGTTTTTCAGGAGAAACATTAGGTATTTTGACAATTTTGTATTTAGAATATGCTTTTTCAATTAGATCGTGAATTTTCAGGGCAGTTGCTTTGTCTTCTTTCCTGCATTTGTCAGTTTCATATTTCCCAACAGGTTCGAGAATGAATATTTTTTTGTAATTTGGCTGACATTTTAGCAATTTGTCAAATGGTTTTTCATTGTTTAACCAGAAGTAAGCGAGCCCGTCTCTTATGCCCCGGTCAAGGAATATTGTTTTTTGCTTAGGTAATTTGCTGTAAATCCTTAATTGTTCGGCAAAAATCTCTTTCTGGAAATGTTTCCAGTCTTTCCATGGCAAAGAGCTACCTCCTTTTTTCAGGTTTGCCCTTATGATTTTTCGTGCGGTTTCAGGCACTGTGACGTATCCAAGTCTGGAAAGCAGCTTTATCACAGTGCTTTTCCCTGTTCCGGGCCCGCCAGTTATTACATATCTCTCCATTCGTTCACCTCTCCTGCCTCAGGATTTCATTTATAACAAACAAGTCTTGGCGTTGGTTTGTATACCAATTCTATAGTTTTTGGATTGATTTTATTAAGTTCAGTAATCATTGCTTCGATTCTCGAAAGTTTTTTCTCCAAATCTCCGGTATCTCTGCCATCGAATTTTTCCAAACGCAGTTCATTCTTGATTTTCAGTTTATCACGTTTGTAACTTTTGATCTCAATTTCAATTAAGTCTTCCAGTGCTTCTCTTATTTCGTTTTCTGGTTTCTTGTCCCCTGTTTTTATCTTTGGACAACAGTCAACGTGACATGCTCCTTCAGTAATCTTACAATTTTCATGTGTGTATTCATCGTATGGTCCATATGACGTACGACTAAGCACGTTACAGTCGGATTGTATACCGTCAAATACACGTTCTTTAATGTAGAAGCTCGGGTTTAGTTTGGCTATGTACGTGTTACCTTGTTTGTATAAGGTTAACTCCCCGAACCTGTTGATTTCTTTCATTTTGTTCACCCCCGTTTTGTTATACTAATGTTTCCAGTCCTTCTTTCTCCCCAGCATTTTGTAATTCAGCAAATCTTCCTTTTGGGTCTTTTTTGTCCCATTCAACTGTTATCAGTTTGCTGTCTGGTTCTACATATTTGCAGAATGGATTGTAATCCACTACTTTTGAGAACGCATTCACAAGTTGTTGTTCATATTGCTGCATCGAGACAAGCAAAAATGTGTCTTTTACCCAGGTTATGAACCACTTGTTGCCTCCATTGTATGTGCCTCCACAGCCGTGTTGTCCAACTGAAAATGGATCAACTGATACAGACTCAGCTCCAAGCGCTTTGTTCAGGTCGCTTGCTACATTGTACCAGTGCCGCTTCATGTTGCCGTCGCAGCCATCTTCAATTGTTTCCATCGTTTCACCTCCAGAATAAAGCCAATGAAGCCACATAAACTATTGTTGTCAAAAAGTTTACAACAGTTTTATAAAGAATGATTTTCTATAACACCATATGGAAGATGTTGTGGAAAAACTAAAGTTTCTTGGGCTTACAAAGGTAGAAGCTAAAGTTTATCTTGCATTGTTAAAACGTGGTGCTAGTCTTGCTGGTAAGATAAGCAAGGAAGCACAGCTAAACAGGACAACTACTTATTATGCATTGAAGAGCCTTATCGATAAAGGACTGGCAAGTTATGTGATCCAGGCAAATCGTAAATGGTTCAAGGCAACCACTCCAGAGATACTTCTTGAGCTCTTAAAAGAAAAGGAGGAAGAAGCTCAAAAAATAATACCAAAACTTACTGCGCTGTACCGTGCGCCAAAGGAAGAGCATCAGGTTACGCTTTATTACGGTCTTAAAGGTGTAAAATCAGTTTTTCAGAACATCTTGCGGGAAGGAAAGCCAAATTTTGTTATTGATTCAGAAGGGCAGTTCACTGAAAGGATGCCTTACTATGCCCCGCACTTTATAAAAGAAGTTGAGAAAAAGGGGATAACAATAAAGCATATTGTAAGGCGGGGTATTGATATACATCCCACGAGAACAACTGAGGTTAGATTTATACCAAAAAAAGTTGAGTCACAGTCAGTAATAAACATTTATGGGGACAAGGTTGCGATAATAATCTGGACAGATCCGCCAGAAGCAGTCATAATCAAGAACAAAACAGCAGCAGAGTCTTTCAGGAACTATTTTGATATAATTTGGAAAAGCGCTAAACCTTAAGTAAAGTCTTTAAATTCTGGTGTTGTTAATGTACATGGAGGGATTTTATGGAACAAAATAAAATGATAATCTTTGGTTTGGTTATTGGAGTTATATTGATTTTAGCTCTGTTTTATGGGTCTAACATGGGCCAGGCCTGGATGAGCCTAGGAAGGACAACACCAGTAACTACACCTAAGACGCAGTTTGCACAGATTGCGCTGTGTGGGTTAAACGCATCACAAGCAGAGTATACAACAAACAAATACAATTACAAAGGGAATGGTTATACTGTTGAGGTCGTTTTGATACCAGATAACGCAAATCCAGCAACAGCTAAATTTAAAGTAAATGGAGAAACAACAGACTTACTTGCGGTAGGGCAGTCGTATAAATTGACAGATGGAGTAACCATTGATGTGAGGGCCATATCACAGGGTATTCCAGTCATATCAAAGGGTAATATAGATTATGTTGGATTCTGTCTTACTTAATTAAAAACATAGGCAGTGGAACGACCATTGCCGATTTTCTTTATTTTTCCAGAAGCAATTAACTTATCCAGAAGTGTGCGTGCTTTTGGAATAGAAGTCCCAGCAATTGCTGCAATGTTCTTAAGTTTAACTTGCCCTCTTCTGCGCATCACTTCACAAAAACATGTATAAAATTCTGTTTCGTCCATACCAAAATCTTTTAATAACCTACATTTATAATCCTTTTTATGAAAGTATTAGTGCTTGCAGCTGGAAAAGGCATAAGGATGATGCCATTGACAATTGACAAACCAAAGGTCCTCATACCTGTTGCAGGTAAACCTTTCCTATATTATGTACTACAAAACATCAGGAAGGCGGGTTTTGCTGATGAAGACGTTTACATAATGGTTTATCACAAGAAAGAATTGATTGAAAATTTCGTGAATGAAAACGGGTTTAATGTTACATTAATTGATCAGGAAGGTACTTTGGGAACGGGACATGCGGTTATGCAAGCTGCGCCCTTCATAAAAGAGAATTTTGTGGTCATCCAAGGAGATAATCTTTACTCTCCAGAAGACATAAGACGGATTGCAGTTGATGATGAGCTTTGTTATGTCGGAGCATCCAGGAGTAGCCATCCAAAAGATTATGGCGTGCTTGAGACAAAAACTGGTATGTTAGTAGGAATAGAAGAAAAGCCACAAGCACCAAAAAGTGATTTAGTCAACACTGGTTTGTACAAGTTTGCTCCAGAAATATTCCATGAATTAAAAAAACTAAAGAAATCAGAACGTGGAGAGTATGAAGTAACTGATGCAATAACTGCACTCGCAAAAGCCGGAAAAGTAAAAGCAATCAAACTTCACGATTACTGGGTCGATTTAAGTGTTAAGGAAAAACTTCCTGAAATAGAAAAAGAAGTAATTAAAGCAATGAAATTATGAAACAGCTTCATGCATTTGTTTCTGGTATTGTCCAAGGTGTTTTTTTCAGACAATTTACCGTCGAAACAGCCCGAAAACTGGGTCTGGTTGGTTGGGTACGCAATTTGCGGGATGGACGAGTAGAAATCGTTGCAGAAGGAGAAGAAAAAATTCTAAAAGATTTTTTGGATGCGATTAAAAAAGGATATGACCACGCAAAAGTTGAGAACATAGCAACAAAATTTTTGAAATCAAAAGGTGAATTTGTTTCGTTCGAACTCAGAGAAACAGCTTAGCTTTTCTTTTTTGGTATGTCTATCACAACACCGTTTGGACCAACATTAATTATTTCTGTTTTCCCAATCTTGTCATGAAGCCCAAATGTTTCGTGCACATGTCCACAAACAACCACATCTGGCTTTATTGTTTCGATAACTTTCCTCAGACCCTTTGAGCCAACATGGGCCCAGAGAGCATCAAGTTTTGTGTTATACGGTGGAGCGTGAGCTACAATTATTTTTACGCGGGCATCTTTAATTGGTTTATGTGCTTTGGTAAGTAGATCTTCAACTTCTTTTTCAGGAAGCTCAAATAACCCGACATTCGCAGAACCACAACCAAAAAAACCAATTTCATTATAAAACATGATTGAGCGTCCGTGTAAATTATAGACACCAGGTGCATACTGCTTTGCAAGAAATTCAGCTGTCGCAAAAGTTTCATGGTTTCCAGGGATTATTATTGTCTTCTTGTTTATTTTCTTGAATGGGCCGATAATTCCTGTTAAATCTGCTTCAGCATAAGTCAAATCCCCGCAAAGGATGACTAAGTCTACATTTTCTTTTCTAGCTTTTTCTGCCAGTTTTTCTGTCTTAATCTTATCGCCATGTAAATCTGCTGCAGCCAAAATTTTCATGATTATGTGTGTGTAAAGCGGAACTTTAACACTTCTTCCCCCTTTTCGTCAAGTCTGCAAAAACCGAATCGTATAAACTGGATTACGTCATCAACCTTTATTTTGTTCGCAGCTTTTTCAGCTAATCCGTAGAAAATCTCTCCATTTGCCATCAATATCTCAATGTCAATTGCTTCTCTTGGGTCAACCCAATGGATTATTTTTGGTCCATGTTTCATTTCTTTCCCAGTAAATTCAGCGATTACTTCTTCGCTACCAATTACGTCTAACTTAATATTCATCAGATCCATCAGACGTAATTCATCATTTTGTTTCTTTTCGAGCATGTCCCGCTTGTTAACCAAAACATGGACTTCATCTCCAGGGAAACCGTATCTTTTTGTTCCCATCTCTAGTTTGTTGGGATGTAACTTAATCTCGGTTTTATATTTTTTGGGAACATGTCGAACAATCATCTTTACATAGTCTTGGACCATAAAGTAACGTTTTGCAATAGGTTCAATTATCTTGCGGTTTTCAGCTTCAAGTACATCCCACGTTAGGATTGATTCATGTTTTGAAAGTCCTGTATTAATCGCAAAGTTCCTGATTGCTTCTGGTTTGAACCCTCTCTTTCGTAAGGATATCAATGTCGGAATTCTTGGATCGTCCCAGCCCTTAAGCTCACCGCTTTCGAGTTTTTCGCGGATGATTCTTCCTGAAGCAGGAACTCCCTCTAGATTAAAGCGCGCAAATTCAGTGATATAAGGTGACTGGATTCCGAGCTTGTTTTGTATCCATTGCTGGATTTCTGCACGCATCTCGAACTCCTTTGAACGTAATCTGTGAGTAATATGTTCTATACCATCCATTATTGCTGTTGCAAGATCATATGTCGGCCAGACAAGATAGTTATCGCCAACAATCGGATGAGTTCCAATAACAGTCCGCATTATTGCCGGATCACGCATTGCAGCATTCTTATGTTGCATGTCAATTTTTGCACGAAGCGAGTATTCGCCTTTCTTAAACTGGTTTTCGAGCATTTTTTTCCACAGACTGATATTTTCTGTTTTCGGGTTTTCTCTGCATAAGCATGCTTCGCCTTTGCCACGCAGTTCATGTACCTTTTCTGTTGGGCAGTTGCACATGTAGGCATTTCCAGTTTTAATCAACTTTTCAGCTGCTTTGTACATTTTTGGAACATGTTTTGAGATGTAGTCAACTTTATCCCATTTTATTCCAAGCCATTTCAAGTCTTCAAGCATGTGATCGTAATATTCCTTTTTTATCTTGTTTACATTTGTGTCCTCAAATCTAATTATGAACTTTCCTTTGTATTTTGTTGCATAATAAAAATTAATAGTTGAAGCTTTTGCATGCCCGATTGTTGCATATTTGCTTGGCTCAGGCGGGAACATCATTACAACTTTTCCTTCTTTTGTGTCAGGAAGCTCAGGTAACCCTTGCTGGATTACTTTCTTTTCAAGCAGCTCTGGAGCAAATTTTTCAAGTTTTGCCAGTTGTTCAGCTGGGTCGAGCTTGTTTATTTCCTCAACAGTTATCCTAATCTCCTCAACAAGTTTTTTCATATCTTTTCTTGCTTCAGGATTTTCGCCGATAACCTTAGAAATTACAGCCCCAACTACTGCTTGACCATTGTGGTCTACTGCATTTTTAAGAGCCCACTTAAGGATTAAATCTTTCATGGGTTATAGAAAACCACAAGTATTTTTAAACTTATCAGCTTCGGTGTAATTATGTGGAAACTTAAAAAGCAAAATAAATCGTTGATATACCTTTCAATAGCCGCAGCATTTTATTTTCTCGCAAGTTCTGTAATAGGAATTTTTCTTCCAAGTTATTATCTTGAGCTCGGACTTAGCATTAATCAGATAATAATATTGATTGCATGTGTTGTATCTGTGATTGGTCTTTTGCCTATTTTAACACTCAAATTTTTTCCGAAACTATTCGAAAAGCTGTTGATGGTTGGGATATTCTTTAATGTTATCTTCTTTGTACTACTGATGTTTGTTAAGGATCCACTTATCCTTGGGTTAGTTGATGGCATTTCAATGGCGACTTTTTGGCCAGCGTTTAATCTCCTGATTTATAGGCTCACGGGAGCAAAGCACAGGGGAATGGTTGCTAGCTTGCTTTATATTATAATACCGACACTCGTAGGAATAATAGGCCCGGTTATTGGCGGAGCATTCATACATTTTTTTAATTTTAACTCAATTTTTATTTTGGGAATAATATTTCTATCTGTCGCTTTGATATTTTCATTTAAAATTGGGTATAAGCCTGTAACGGGAGGGTTTACATTACCAAGGAAAAATATATTTTTATTGTTCGCATTAATTATTGTAATGGCAGGAGCTATAGACATTGGATGGATTGTTTATCCGTTATTTCTGCAATCTTTGAGCAGTGATTTCTTACAAATGGGTATTGTAGCCGCTATTTTGTCTGTGTTATTTGCAATAATATCATTTTTTGTGGGGAAATTCTCAGAAATAGAAGTGCACAAAATTAATTTTATGGTATTTAGCGCACTCATGGCCACAGCATATCTGTTTGCTTTGGTTTTTGTAAGATCGATACCAGCGTTGATTATTGTTTCAGTATTTTCAGGTCTAGCAATGGTTTTTGCAGTTGGATTATTCTCACTGTATGGAGACTTTTTTAAACGCAAGTATCACGCATCTCTTGTTGTGATTTGGGAAACGTTACTTATGTTTGGTAGGTTAGCTAATCTTGTGCCAGTTTACATATTCATAAATACTTTTGATTTTAGCGGTTATTTTTGGTTAATCGGACTTGTCTCACTGCTCTCACTGATACCATATGCAATTTTGCAGTTTTTACATTTCAAAAAGAGGATTGTAACAGACATATATCAGAAATATTAAGTAATTGTTAACCGCTGCCCGTTCTGGATGAGATGTACAGTTTTTCCAAGCTGGTAATTCATTTCTCGCGCAAGTTCAATTGCGGAGGCAAGCTTCTGGATTCCACCATGTGTTGGGATGTAATACTTGGGTTTTGTCATTTTAAGCATATCACGAATGTCTTCGCGAGAACCATGGCCTGACTGGTGCACTTCTTTGAATATCCTTACGTGCTTGTTTTTTAAGTTCCTTTCAAGTATCTGGCGGTTTGCCATGTTTGTTGTGGTTGGTATGATTGAACATGAGAAAATTACTTGGTCATCTGGCTGGAACTTAAACCTGTACTCATCATTTGCAATTCGTTGCATTACTGAGCCAGGTTCTCCCTGTCCGCCTGTGCAGATAACAAAATATTTTTTACGGTTCCTTTCAATGTCCTTAAGAGATTTTGCAATCTGCTTCTTGAAACTCAAAACCCTTGTAGTTTTTGCTATACTTGTTAGTCCTATCGCATCAGCTGCGGTAATATAGTTTCGCATGCTTCTGCCAAGTATTACAGGTTCGCGGTGCATTTCTTTTGCCATTGAAACAAGCATGTTAACTCTTGCTATGTGTGAAGCAAATGTTGTGACAAATATTGCATTATCTGTATTTTCTGTCCAGAAAAGAATGTCTTTGAACATTTCCTTGACATAGGATTCAGAGTATGTCCGCATTTCGCGTTCGATTCGCGTGGAATCGCAGATCAGTGCAAGAATCCCCTTGTTGCCAAGTTCTCTGAGTCTGTCATAATCAGTGCGCTTTCCTAGGGTTGGATATTCATCAAATTTCCAGTCCAAAGCATACAGAACAGGACCTTCTGGGGTATGGACACAAACCGCAACTGTTTGCGGGATAGAATGTGTCATATAAATGAATTCTATCTCTAAGTTATGTGAAAGCTTGTATCTGCAGCCAGCATTCATTGGTACTACCTTTGTTTTTAGTTGGAGTCCTTCGTTGGTTGTTATGTTCTTTAGTACTTCTATAGTATAAGGTGTTGCTATCAACTTCGTGTTGTATTTGTCAGCTAATTTTACGACGCCGCCAACATGGTCGAGGTGTGCGTGAGTAATTACTATTCCCTTGACATGTTTTCCCCAATGTGCAAAAAATTCTTCATCATCTGGCAATGCACCCATTTCAATGAGCTGTTTTGCCGGCATCTTCATTGGTTCTCCTTCTTCTATTTCGAGCTGGACTATTTTGTCCATATGGACGCCCATGTCAAGGATAACAACATCATCCTTGTATCTCAGTGCGGTCATATTTTTACCAATTTCAGAATAACCACCAATTGCCCAGATTTCAATCATAATTATGCATTCCTTATTTCTTCTTTAATTAGTTTTGTATATTTTTCCAGAATCTCCTTGAGCCGCTTTTCATCTTTTGCTTCAATTACAAGGTTAACCTCAGGGAGGTTCTGACTTGTTCGTATCATCACCCATTCGGTTTCATTAAGGAATATCTTAAAGCCGTCAACTGCATCAATTACATCAGAGAACTGTTTTTTAAGATTTTCAACAACTTTTACCTTTTTTGCATCAGTGACAGCATTTATGTATATTTTTTCAGTTGGGTTATATGTCATCTCAGCTGCAAGTTCACTGAACTTTTTGTCAGATTTTGAAAGTATCTCTGCCATCTTTAATCCAGCTAAAAATCCATCTGAGAACGGGTAAAACTGGTTAAAATAAAAGTGTGAGGACTGTTCAACCGCGAACAGAGCTTTTCTCTTGATAAGGTTCTCTTCGATAAAGCCGTGGCCAATCCTGTTCCAGAATATTTTTCCTCCATTTTCTTCGACAGCTTTTGATATTGCGCTGGGACAGTCAATTGTTGCAATTATTTCGCCTTTTGTTTTTGACAAGATGTCTTTTATGAAAAGCGTTCCTGGAACAGATGCCATGTATTCTTTTCCTTCATTGTCAATAAAAACACTCCTGTCTGCATCGCCGTCAAATGCGATCCCAAAATCGGCTTTTTCCTGGACGACCTTTTTTCGAAGTTCGTTAAGGTTTTCACCTTTAGGTTCAGGACGAAGTCCACCAAAATCCCCTTTTATGTCGTGATGCAATGGTATACATTCCATTCCAAATGTTTCGAATATGTAAGGGACAATTGTTGAAGCAACTCCATGGAAACATTCTGCAACAACCTTTATCGGTTTTTCAACTTTTATTTTTTCATCAAGGAACTCTCTGTAATCGTTTATGCCATAATCGATATCAACGCGGTTTCCATAACTTGATGCCTTGAATACGCCGCCTTTGACGATTTCCTTGATTTTCGGAATTTCGTCTGTGTAAGAAGAACCATTTGCCCTGAAAAACTTGAAACCGTTATACTCAGGTGGGTTATGGCTTGCAGTTATCATCAAACCTGGTAACTTGTTTATGAAACCATTAAAATAAATAACAGGGTTTGGTAACATGCCCATCGACAAGACATCAATACCTGTGGATGTAATTCCTTTCAAAAACTGTTCAAAGATTTTTGGAGAATGGGTGCGGGTATCATAGCCGACGATATATTCGTCTACATCGAGCATCGTGCCTATTGCTTTGCCGATAAGCTCGCAAACACTATCTGTTAATTCCTGGCCGTAAACACCTCTTATGTCATATGCCCTGAACATCGTTTCCATTATACTTCACAAAAACATTATTTTTTATAAACCTGCTTGTAGACCGACATAAGGTACTCATTTGTTGTCTTGAAACCATTTTCATTTGAAAGCTTTTTTAGTATTTTTTGCGAACCAGAGCCGTACTGTGCCGCTTTTTTGGGGCGGTTGTAGACATAGTCTGGAAGTCCAAGCTCTTTTGCTATTTCACGCAATACTATTTTTTTCTCATTTTTTGATATTTTTTGTTCAGGAGGTATGCTTAATGCAATTTTTATGACATTTTCATCAAGAAACGGTGTAGAAACAGCAATTTTGTAGTTTTTGCATATTGCTTTGTCCCTTTCAACATCTCCAGATACTTCTTTTACACGCTTTTTACATTCGGCAGCCACTGCCATAAATCCGCTTTCAAGTGCTTTTGCATGGCTATCATAACCTGCAAGAGATTCATCGCTGCCAAGGCCAGTTAATATGAGATCTGCATTATCGTGTTTAGCTTGCTGGCAAATAACCAGAAGCGGCATTCCAACACCAATTGTTATAGAATCATGTCTTTTTGTGATTCTTATTAAATCACTGACCAACCCTTCATAACCCTCAATAAAAACAATTTTTTTAAAATTAATTTTCATGTCATTTGCAAGCTTTTCCGCAATTTTTATGTCTGAGTTTTCCTTTTCAAAAGAGACTGAGTAAGCTGTGAAGTTAATCCCCAAGTCTTGTAGTATTTTTGCAATTACAGAAGAATCAATTCCTCCAGAAAGAGCAAGTGCTACTTTTTTGTGCCCGTTAACACCTTCTTTTATGGCTTTTGTAAGAACATTTTTCAGTTCTTCTTTTTGATTCATCAAATTTTTAAGTGCAGAACCTTTTATCAATTTAATGGAAAGAAATGTAATGGACACGCTCTTGCGTGCAGCACATGATCCTGGATATAAGAAGTTAAGTAATTTTGTCATAACAATAAGACACAGAGGAGCTCCGAATGATGAGAAAAAGATTGACGGCAGTAGAATAAGTAATGTACAGAAAGACGGATTTTGGTACATCAACCTGCAGAATGAAGAAATATTTATACCAGCACACAGGATAATTAAATTGGAGGAAGTAACATGATAGTTATTGTCGGCGCAGGACCTGTCGGGTGTAATACAGCAATAAAACTTGCTGAGAAAGGTATTAGTTCAACAATTATTGAAGAACACAAAGTTCCTGGTTTGCCGTTCCAATGCGCTGGACTTGTTTCAAACAATTTCTTCAATGTAATAAAACTTCCAGAACAATTAATCCTGAACACGATAAACAGGGCAGTACTCCATTTTCCAGAAGAGGTTTCAGTTGAATTCAATGGCAAGGCATTTGTGCTTGACAGGGTTGGTTTTGACAAATACCTTTTTGAAAAGGCAAAGGAATCCGGAGTAAAGTTCCTTTTGGATGAAAAATTCGAGTCATTTGCGCAGCGTTCTGGTGTTATTGTAAGTACAAACAAAAGAGATGTTCAGGCAGACGCAATTGTCGGAGCAGATGGCCCGTCTTCTCTTGTGGGAAAACAGATTGGCGTCTCAAATAATGTTATACCCGCAATACAGGTTAGATGCAAGATGGAATGCCCCCAAGATACTGTAGAACTGCATTTTGGGCAACGTTTCAAGGAATTTTTTGCGTGGGTGATACCTGAAGGAAAAGGGATTTGCAGAGTAGGTTTAGCCGGAAAAGAAAACCTGCCAGATAGGCTAAGAGATTTTCTCAAGGAAAAAGGAGTTACAAAGTTCATTGACAGACAAGGAGGGTTAATACCTGTTGATTATCATTATGATGTTGTTGCATATCGGGCATTGCTGGTAGGGGATGCAGCAAGTCAAACAAAAGCAACAACAGGCGGCGGATTGACGACGGGACTTATCTGTTCAGAAATCGCAGCAGATGCTTTAAAGGAAGGTCTGGATGAAGAGAACTTATCAAAAGGATTCCTTGATAAACATTACAATAACGTTTGTTATAAAAAAATGGGTAAAGAACTGAAAAAGGCGTATTACATCAGGAAGGCATTTGATATATTTACTGATAAAGAATTTGTTGAGTTCGGCAAAGTCCTGCGAAGTACAAGTTTTAAGAACAATTTGGAAAAAAATGTTGATATGGAAATGTATTCAAAATTCCTTAAAAAAGCAATCTTACACCCAAAGATGTTCGGATTTATAATCAAGTTCGGGATTAAACACCCAAAAATGTTCAAGGATATCCTCAGTCTTTTATAATTATCTTGTTACCAACTTTTATTTTTGTTTTTAAATCAGTTGTTTCAAAGACGTATTTTGCCGGCTTTTGTGGGAGATAAAATCTCCATGGTTTTGTAAGTTTAACATCAACAACTTTCATTTTGCTATCTAGCCATGCGATAAGAAGCGGTTTGCAGAAAAAAGTATGGATTGAAGAGATGTATCGTCCCTCCCAATCTGCTTCAAGAAGTACGTTTCCTTTTTTTGCGAACATCAGGCCAAAACCTTTTTCACTTGGCGTTTTTAGAATTTTTGCGTTGATTTTTATTGTTTTCATCTTAATCTACTCAAATATTATACTGGCATATGAGACTGAACTTGTGTAATCCTTTGTTATGTCGCCTGAAGTGTAAAACTTCAGAAGTTTTCCTTTTTTTGCTTTCATGAATCTTGCGTAGATGATTGCCGCAGTTATCGGGCCATAGCCACAGATTGTGGCATTTGTCTGGACCAAATTTTTCAGGAACGCGAGCCCGTCGAGTTTTTCAATAAGTTTTATTGACTTTTTGTCCATCTTGTATAACTTCTCTTTAATGAAAGCCTTTGTTCCCTTGAACGGTGTATACATGTATGAAGAGCCGTAGTGCGTGAAATCAGAGGAAGCAATTATTGTAACTGTTTTGTTTAATTTTTTTGCAGCAATAACAATTGCATTAATCAGATCTTCACTTTCCTGGATTACTTGCAAGCTTTTCATTGCAATAGGTACAATCTTGAAGTCATTTTTGTAGATAAACTGAAGGAACGGAATCTGGACCTCAACTGAGTGTTCATAGCGGTGCGCAAATTCATCAGGTTGTGCGAATTTTGAATTCTTAAGAAGTTCAGTTACAAAGTCTTCATCAATTTTTGCTTCGCCGAGTGGCGTTAACCATGCGCCTTTTGGGTAAACAGCAACTGAAGGACCCATTCCACTATGGTTCGGACCAATAATTACAAAAACATCTGGCTTAGCTGCTTCAGCTATCTTTTTGTAAGCATGTGCAGCACAAGCTCCTGAATACTGGTAACCTGCATGAGGAACAACTGCTGCAATAATAGGTTTTTTACCTTTAGGCTTGCCTGGAACTTTCTTTGGTCCATTGCTGATTTTAAAGCAGTTTTTTATCTGTTCCTCTAACCTGTCTTCGCTTGATTCGTAGAATTGACCTGCTACAGCTGGAGTTCTTGACATGTTAAAATCAAGAAAACGTCACTTTATAATTTTTTGTTAGCTGGCAGATAACGGTAATGATTAGAAATCATTTAACGGTATGTCAAGCTCTGCAGTCTTCTGGATTGTTCCTTTTGCCCGGAGATATTCACGTGCAAGGACATAAAATATCAAACCTAGTGACTTGTTTCCTTTGTTGTTACATGGAATCACCAAATCCAAGTTCTCGGTTGTATTGTTAGTATCACAAAATCCAATTATTGGTATGTTTGCTTTGATTGCATCATTTACAACCTGTCTGTCAAGCCATGGGTCAGATACGATTACTAACTTTGGTTCGATGTAGTATTCGAAAGCGGGATTTGTTAAAGAGCCAGGGAGGTATCTTCCTGCAATCACTTTTGCGCCAGTTACCTTTGCAAATAATTTTGCTGACTTGTGCCCGTTTTCCCTTCGGCATACAACAAGAATTTCGTGTGGTTCATAATGAGAAAGCAACTTTGCAGCTAAACGTAATTTCTCGTCAATTTTTGATATGTTCAATACACAAAGTCCATCTGGTCTTATCCTGTAGATATATGGTTCCATAAAGCCCGTCTTAAATTTTGCACCTATGTGTAGACCTGATTGTAAGTAACTATCAATTGGCACCAAAAAGTTTTCTTCAGCCATTTTATTCACCGCTTATTTTCAATAACCTGTTAATTTTTGATATACGTTCTCCGCCGACAATGCCAATCTTTATTATCGGTATTTCAAGCCCGACTGCAAGGTCAGCGAGTATATCATCATCTGTTTCTCCAGACCTGTGCGAAATCACTGGTGTATACTTATGTTTTTTGGCGAGCTCCACGAATTTTATTACATCTGTAAGCGAGCCAATTTGGTCTGGTTTGACAATACAACCGTTACATGCACCTATAGATATGCCTTTTTTAAGCCTTTCGGGATTTGTAGTAAAAAGATCATCTCCTATGATAAGCACACTTTTGCCAAGCTTCTTTGTTAAAATTGCAAAGCCCTCAAAATCTTCTTCATGTAATGGGTCTTCGATATAACATAAACAAAACTCCTTTTGCAGCTTAATTACAAAATCAATCTGGGCTTCCCTGCTTAATTTGTGGCCGTTCTTATATTCGTAAAACTTTGTTTTTGTGTTATAAAACGAGGAAGCTGCGCAATCAATACCAATTTTGCTGTTTTTGTTTGCATGGCTCAATATTTTTAATGCGGTTTCATTATCAACATCCATCACCCAGCCACCTTCGAGGTCTTTTCCAGATGGGCTATACTCCTTGTTTACTTGTTCATGAGCCTGGAGATTTTGTTCGATATTCTTTTTGAAATCAGCGTGTGTTCCCAAAAGAAGGAATTCTTGGAAAGTTGGAGAGTCTTCACCAGCATGTTTTCCGCCGCCAAGTATCACATTAAGAGGTTTTGGTATCTTTTTCTTTTTTGTAAAAAGCTGCCATGGTTCACATCGTTTTGATTTTGCCAGTGCTTTTAATAGAGCAAATGATATCGCAAGAGTCACATTGCTTCCGAACTTTTTAATCTGTTTTTCAAATTTGAGGATATCAGAAAGAGATTCTATTTTTGTTTTTTTAAGTTTTTTAGAAACGTCCCCATTAATCTTTGTTATGGCAACTTCAGGTGGTAACCGTTTTGCTTCATGTTTTCCTTTCGAAGTGCCTTCTGGTACTGAAGCAACAAAACTTTCATCGTCTGTGAAAAGCTCGACTTCTACTGAAAATATACCTGCAGAATTCAGTATTTTCCTTGCTTTTACATCTTTTGTTATTATTTGCCTCACCTAGGCTACTTCTCGCTTTTCAGGCATAATTCTTCTTATTGTTATTGGTAATACTCCTGCATTAAACTCCTTTTTTGCAATCTCAATTGGGTTTAATTCAGTTCCACGGTCAACAAGTATTGGCGCTCCCATTGCAATCTGTAATGCGCGGGCACCAATTATCCTTGCCTGTTCATATTTTGTAAAGTTCATCATTAACCACCTATTTCAAATGTTTCCTGAGTTCAGCGGCTTTATGTAACGCAATTTCAACACAATTGTTTATTTCTTCCTCTGACATTCCACCATAACCGCTTTTCTGTATTCCGTTTATATTGCCTTCTTCATCAGTGATTATTGTTATTTTTGCATCTTCAACTTTTTCTTCTTCATCAGTTGAGTCTACAAATGTGTATTCGCCCACTTTTGAGAAACTTATTGCTATTGGCTTGTGTAACATTGGTACTTTTTCATTCGTATGTTCAGAGTAATCAGCACACTCTTTTTCTGCATTGTATTTCGGGAACTTTGCCTTAAGCAATGCCGCAATTGCTGCCAAAGCTGCAGCGTCTATCAGGTTACCGTCATGGTTCTGGATGTAAATGTCTATCATAGCCATCCACATTTTTTCTCCTTCCTTTATGCATAACCTTTTTAGGTCAATTGCACCGCTTTCACGTATACCCCTGTCTACAATCCTTGCTAGTTCAATTGATTCTTCTCCAGGAGCACCTGGTTCAAAATCCGGCGAAGATATTGGTGCAAATTCTGCGCTAACAATAAGACTTCCTTTGTCTGGCTGGTCTGGGTAAGGTTCCCCTATGGCCATCTTGACTCCGCAAACAACTAGTGTCTTACCAATTGTTACTCTTGCGCTCCCTTCTGCGTTTTTTGAGATATCATACTCAATTGTTATAGGTTCACGAAAATCCGTGAATTTTCTTCCATCTGCCCTCATTCCTTTTTTTGCAAGTTCGAGGACATATCTTTTAAAATTTATATCTTCTACCATTGTTTTTCACCTTTGATTATCTGATTTGCAATTTCAATTGCTTTATCAGCAAGTTCTTTTTTGATTAGGCCTTCCTTGACAGTTCGGTCAAGTTTTTCCAGATCTATGATTTCACGCTTGTCATCCTTTTCTATCACGTCGACTTCGAGGTCGGTGTATCTGGCAAAATTTGGATAGACCTCAACTGGTGTGTTTATGTTTATGTAAACACCTTTTGGATAACCATTTGCGTCAAAATATTTGTGTATCACTTTCCAATCGTTTGGTTTAAATTTTGTGATAGCGTAATCGCCTTCATTGATTTGTCCGCCAAGCCCGTCCAATCGTTTTCCCGCTGTAAGTCTTCGTTTTATTACAATCTCGTTTTCATCTGCCTTTTCAACGATTCCTTTCATTATGATGTCCTTTCCGCCAGGTTTTTTGTGTATTATCTCATAAGATGCCTGGGACCTTGGTCCTGCATTTCGCAGGACTTTGTTAAGCCTGTCCACAACAATGTTGTTATCAATTCCATCAAATGCTTCTGCAAATTCAGTTAACAATGTGTAGCCACCTGATTTAAGGAAATGGTGCCCGACTATTGTGTGTGTAGTATCGTTCCTTATTTTGTCCATCTGTTGTTTTGATATTGCGCTAAACTCCACGAAATATGTGCAGAAACCTTCCTTAAGTAAGCATGGTTCAGTAGAATTGTCAAATTTTTCCTTAATCTGTTTTTCTTCAGTTTCAAGTTTCTTTATTTCATCAATAAGTTCTGCATCTGGTTTTCCTTCTGCAAGTGCTTTCCAAAGGATTCCCCATTCGTTCAGCTTAAGATTTTCGCCAAGCCGTCTTAATCGCTGCTGTTCTTCGATGGTGCGTATGTGTTTTGATATCTTTGTAAAACCATCTTTGATCAGTATCAGATCATTTCCAAAAAGTCGTAATTTTGTTGAAAGCAATTTTATCCCTTTGATTACCCCTTTTACTTGAACAAGTATTTTTTCGTTTTCTCTGAGAAAACCCCAGTAGCTGTGAAGGCTAAGGATTCCTTCGTCATTGTTTCCAAGATCAATGATTATATTCTTTGTTTCATTGTCAATCTTCTTAATCGTTCCAACATAAATCGTGCCGTTCTCTATTTTTCGTGTTGCAATGTCAAAGAAAATATTACGCAATTCATTGACTATCCTATCAGCCCCAATCCCACTTATAGTCACCCCATTCATGTCTTCTTTGTCATAAATCAATACATCGGCACTGTCATTGTTCTCTTCAGTTCCTGTACGCTGGTTTATTATCTTTGTCGGGCTCGCTATGTCAAATCCTCTTTCTCCAAGAAGTTTGGTGAGGGCAGTTGAATATATGCCCCGTATCCTTACTTTCAAATTATTCACCATCTATCCCAATTGAATCTGTTGCATATTTCTCTTTGAGCGCGCGCTTTTGCACATCGTAGATTTTTTTGCAGCCTTCGATGCCAAGCTTAATTGCTTCCCTGAAATGTTTCGGATTTATTTTTCCATCAAGCTGTAGCAATGTTATCTTTTGCAAGCGTGGCATGTAAGCGATTGGTATATCTGTTGTTCCTTCAATGTCCTCTTCTTCCTTGCTAAGGTCAACAACAGGTTCTCCATTCACAAGCCCTGCTGCAACAGAGGAAACCATGTCTTTCATTACGATTCCTGCATCTGCGAGTGCCATCGCAGCTGCTGAGATACAAGCACATCTTGTTCCAGCATCTGCCTGGGTTATGCTTACAAAAACCTTAATTGCTGAACGAGGATACTCTTTCAGAACAATTGCAGGCATCAGTGCATATTTTATCACTCTGCTAAGTTCGATGCTTCGCCTGTCTGGTCCAGGGCGTTTTCGCTCTGGAACTGAAAAGGAATACATGTCATAATAACATTTTAGTACTGCCTTTTCTGGGTCCTCGAGCCACCTTGGATACATGTTAGTTGGACCGTAGACACCAGCTATTGCAGTTGTTTTTCCAATCCTAAACATAGCAGAACCATCTGCCTTGCTGAATATGCCGACCTTAGCTTCTAGTTCGCGGGTTTCGTCAATTTTTCTTCCGTCTGGTCTTTTCATGTTTGAACACCTTTTTCTAACATTTCTTTAACCTTGTCTGTTAAACCTGAGGTGTGAGCTTTTTCTTCAATCATTTTGATTACTTCCTCAACTTTGATTTGTTGTTCAACTGGTCCATCTACCCAGATGTATCCGTTTTGTCCGACAGCAATCTCACACTTTGTCGCATCTTTTATCATTCCGACCATGCTGCCGTTCTTTCCAATCAATCGTGGAACTTTGTTCGGTGAAATCTTAATCATTCTTCCACCGCGCATTTTCTTTAATCCAAAGTCACGCATGGTAAGCTGGATTATCCTTGATTTGGTAACGTTTAGTATTTTTGTTACAATTATGTCACCAATGTCAAAGAATTTGCTCAAATCAGATTTAAGCATTTCAACTCTTTCGCGTACTGCTTCTCCTACAGGCAGGTTAACTGTGTTTTCTGAACCTATGTTAACCGACCATCCAGAAAACCCAACATCCATTATCATTCCTATTACGATGTCTCCTTGCACTGGGCGGTATTTACCTGCAAGAGGAATTACCTTGATTACTCTGTTGTATACAGAAACAACACCTAATCTATTTGCGAATATTTTTTCGCCTTCTCTAAATGTTCCCACTGATGGTAAGAAATCCATACCATCTGCGATTTCTTCGCCTGGGATAACAATCTTTTTTTCTTCAACTAGTAAGTTTCCCATTTTTTAATCACCTATTTAATTTCAGTTAGTTGTATGTCACCGCTTGTTTTTTTGTTTAAATCATTAACAAAATCTTCAGAGACGCCGGCCGGCATTTCAACAGTTGCCTTTAACGAGCCAGTGTGAAGCCATTCTTCTTTTATTATTTTTCCATATTTTTTTAGTATTCCATAACAAGCAGAAGCATAATTTGCCGGAATCAAAACCTCAAATTTACGGTTTTCAAATGTTATCGGCATCATTACGCGGAGCTTTGCAACGACGTCTTCCATCTGTTCTTCAACACTCCTGAACGGATCAATTGAAGTGGATATCTTCTCCATTGCAAGTTCAATCCGGGTGCGTGGTATTGGAATCCGCCTGACTGGGTCCATTGCATTGCGCGCAATCATCGCAATTATTCTGCTCTTCTTTTCGTCGATAAGCTTTTTCTTGTAAGCTGTAGTCAGATGTATTTCGCCCTTCCTTACTATCTGTGCAGCAACTTCATCGATATTTTCGGTGCCAAACATTTTTTGCAGGTCTGGTGCAATGTCTCCTTTACGTGCATCCTTGAAAATATTTGGTGCTGCAAGAACATCGCGAATATCTTTAATCTCCCCTCTACGGAATTTTAAGGCTAGCTCGCAATCAACAAGAATCTCAAAATTCTGGTTTTCCTTCTTCAGTTTTGCTATTACAGCATCTTCGACTCTGACCATCAGTTAAGTTCACCTGCTTATTTCTTGAGGTACTTTTCGAGCTCCACTTTTGAGAGCTTCTTGTATTCTTTGGTTGAAGTCGGGATGATTGCAACATCAATCCTGTCTTTGTTGAATTTCTGTCCAAGCACTTCTTTCAAAGCATCAAGTCCAAGTTTAAGTCCTTGGTCCATCGTCATTGTTTCCTTGTAATTTGCGTTCAATAACTTTGTAACAACAGTTGCTCCTTCTCCCATACTTGTTGCCTTGTATTCGAAAAATATTCCGCTTGGTTCTGTCATATATAACCGTGGACCACTGTTGTCTACTCCTGCGATAAGAAGAGAAACACCATAAGGTCTTGCGCCGCCGTATTGCGTGTACAGCTGTTTTTGGTTCGCTATGTCTTTAACCAATGATACTACATCAATTGGTTCGTCATAAGTCACTTTGTGACTCTGGGCTTTTGTTTGTGCCCGTTCAATCAAAACTCTAGCGTCTGATAACAGTCCTGACAATGTTGCACCAATGTGCTTGTCAACCTGAAATACTTTTTCTACGCTCTCTGGAACGATTAATTTTTCCAGAATTCTTTTGTCTGCGACCAGTACTACACCATCTTTACAAACGATTCCAATGGCGGTTGCTCCCTGTGAGACGCTTTTCCTCGCGTACTCAACCTGCAGTAACCTGCCATCAGGCGAGAAGACGGTAATTGCCCGATCATAGCCCATTATGTCATGAGGCAGAGCTTCCATTTATATTACCTCCTTTAAAAGTATGATTTTATTTTTTTCAGTGTCCCAAACACTTTTTTTGTCTTAACAATAATATCATGATTGTTTATTGTTTTGATCAGGGCGAGCGCAAGTTTTGTTTTTTGCACATAGTTGTGATTGACCTGAATCACGCCCTTGTTATTTTTGTAAAAATCGGATAATACAATCAAATGGGCCTTACTTGTCTCGAGTTCGCCTAATAATTGCTGGGAACTCGAAAAAATAGCCTCATTTACCGATTTCAAGCTTAATTCCTTATCTGAAATAATTTCGAACAGTATATAACGTTTTCTGTTTGCTTTCACAGCCATTTTTATCACTTTGACTAAATAATTTTAACTCCAGGGCGTACATATTTCCCAGACTTAATCAATTTTATCTTTTCAAGCAGTTTTTCCTGATGGATATAAAGAGCTTTTTTTGCGTCACCGGCACTTAAACCAAGCACTTCTGCAAAGGCAATAAGTTCGCTTGCTGAACGCAACTCAAATTTGTTTTTAGCTCCTGATACAATGATTATTGGCGTCTTATACTTTTTGGCAAGTCTGACTGTTTTTTGCATTAAGTATAATACTTTTGGCCTGTATGTCGCATTGAGCAATTCATTAAAATTCACGATCAGTGCTATGTTACGTTCAGCCATTTTTGCGATTAACGGATAATTTACAAAGCCGTCAATTGCATCAACTGAGCAGTTATCAATAGCAACTTTCGAAACTTTTTCATCTGGCCTGTTAAGTATAATCAAATCAGCAGCCGGAGCTTTAGCCATTATCCTTTTGAAGTCAGGCACGTTCTTTGCGCTAACAACAAAAGTGCTCAATTTAATCGGTTCAAATCCCAGCTTCTTAAGGAGTGCTTCGTCATTTGTTTCGTTTAAAAAATCGTAAAACATAATTATCAAAAGGAAAGAAAACTTTAAAAACCCTCTTTATTTGTAGAGACATATGCCAAAGTTCAAAGAGGCAATGGCACGCCTTTTCACAAATGTTTTTGTATGCCGAAGGTGCAAGAGCAAGATTAGAGCAGATCCTATAAAGGTAAAACTCGGCAAAGTAAAATGCAGGAAATGCTACTCAAAACAATTGCGGGTCAAACATAAGGAAATCCGCGGAACAGGCACAGCAGCAGGCGGAACAGGAGCACCAGCACCAGCAGCTGCAAAGAAGTAAACTCTATCTCAGATGTTCTAACACTCTGCAGTGCAGTAAAATGTGCGGATAGTCATCATAATTTTTTGCTATGTTTGTAATGTGTCCTCGGTCCACCATTACCATTTCAGGATCAATCTCCTTTAACCTCAGCTGATAGAATTTCTGGCTTTTGTCCACAGTTATTAGGCTGGGTATCTTTTCTATGAGTTCGTCGATTCTGTTTGGCCAATCCTTTTTTGAATCATACTTTGTAAGCATGTACGTTACTCTCTCAAACGAGTTTGCATTAAACTCGATTGAATTCTTAAGGGCATGTCTGAACACAATAGACTGTCTTATGTATGAGAGTAGCAGTGCAATTGTGTCATCCTTGCCAGTCTTGTCCATAAAATTGGCAATTGTGGCAAAATTTTCTCCGAGCGCCCAGTTTTTTCGTATCTTTGAATCTTCATCGTCTTCTGCTATCAATAACAGCTCAAGTTCGTTCGTTTCTTCCTTTTTTATTTCGAAACCAATGCTGTGTTTGTGCTGATATTTTGCAGCTTTTGAGAGTTTGGTTAGCACGCTGATGTATGACTGTCTTATGTACCGCTTTGTCTGGTCATCGAAGTCGCTTGAAAGTGCGTCGTCGAACGTCTTTTTTACAGTGTGGTATTCATTTTCGATGTCAATTATGTTGAACAACGTTCGACCTAGCCTGAAACTTGTGTTATTTAAATCTATCAGTACTAGTTTAACATCTGTTGTCATGAGCACTCCTTGGATTAAAGATATTTCTTGATGATTTCTTTTACTTTCTCTTTTCCGATTATGTCGATTAATTCGACCAGTCGCGGACCGCGTTCTTTGTTAAGAAGTATCCTGTAGCAGAGCTTAAAGAAGTGTCCGCCAAGTCCAGAGACCTTGTCTATCGCATACAAATCGCTTTCTGTGAAATTCTTGTTTAATGTTTCCATCAATATTTCAAGAACATCCTTTTCTTTTGTTTCCAGGTCGCCAAATTTTTCTTCCTGAACTTTGTAGATGTATTCTTCAGGAGCATAATTATTTACCCAGTTACGTGCGCAGGCAATAAGTTGTTTTATTCGTGAGTCTTTTTTCTGGGTCTTTGTGATATGCCCGCTTCCAATTAGTTTTTCAATTATTTTTTCATCATCTGGATAAAACTGGGACAATATAACAAGATATTTGAAAGGAATCTGTACCGGCAGCTTTTTTTCAGGTTTGTCAACTACGGACATCTCATAAACACGCTTCAGGTGAGCTGCTTTTTTCTTGTCAACACCTTCTTCTTTTTTGTAATAAACCCTTTCTGTAACGTAAAAGTCCTCATATTCCTTGAAAACATCGGTATCAAGCGGAACTGCAAATTCTGTTTTTGGACGTGCTCCTGCATAAAAGAACCGCACAATCTCTGGCAGGTAAACTTCAAGCAGGTCCTTAGGAAGAATTACATTTCCTGTAGAGGCAGACATCTTTCCGCCTTCACCTTTTAAGATAACAAAATCATACATTTGGTAGGTTGGTGACTGGCTGTTGTAAACCTGTTCACAAACAAGTTTGGAGGTATCCCTGCTTCCACCTGGAGTTGAGTGTTCTTTGCCAGCTGGCTCAAAATCAACACCATAAAAGCTCCAGCGCATTGCCCAGTCAATTCTCCATCTGAGTTTTACAATTCCTTTTTTTGAGAAGTCAACTTTGTCCGCGTTTCCGCAGGCACATTCATAGCCTAACGTGTAATCTCCGTCGTAACCTGTGATTTTTGTTGCATCTGTCCCGCATTTCTCGCAATAAATTTCAACAGGATACCAGTGCTCGCCAAGGTTCTCTTCCCTGAACTTGTTTAGTATCTGCTTTATGAGTTCGTTTTTCAGAAGTGCAGTCTTTATTTCGTCCTTGTAAACACACTTTTCATAAAGTTCGGTCTGGCTCTGATATTCCGGTTTAAGTCCGAGCTTTGCTGCAGACTCCAGAAATTCTGATTTGAAATGTTCACCATAAGATTTGTGGCAGCCCCAGGGATCTGGTACTTTTGTAGTAGCCTTGCCAATGTGGTCCTGCCATGCTGGAGGGACATTAGTTGGAACTTTCCTGAACCTGTCAAGGTCATCCCATGAATGGATATATTTTACCTTTACTCCCTTGGAGATTAATGCCCTGCGTACGATATCAACTGTCATTTCTTCGCGTAGTCTTCCTATGTGGACTGAACCGCTTGTAGAAATACCGCTCGCTATAACATATTCAGGTTTTTTCTTGCGTTCCTTTATTATGTTTTCAGCAATCTGGTCAGCCCAATAAAGGCTTTCTGGTTCTTCAGCCATAAGCTCACCAAACAGCACTTAACTTATTAAATTTAGCTTTAATGCCCGTTTTTAGGATATCATTATAAACCATTATGTAATGGATAATTATTATGATTGATGGCGAACTATTAACTGCAATAGTGTTTTACACGATTGTTGCATTGTTGATTTACAAGTACAGGAAAAAGTTTACAGTAATTTCAAAAATAATTTTTGCATACAAGACAAAACGCGGATTAAACTTGATGCGCCGGCTCGCAAGATATGAGTTTTTCTGGAAGATATTTTCGACAATTGCAATTCCAGTCGCGGTTTATTTCATGCTCAGGGTCGGAGAACTGCTTTTCACAAATCTGGGGAATATTGTTGCTGGAACAGCAGGAGCAGGTGTTGCAATTGCAATTCCTGGAGTAAAGATTCCAGGTTCACCAATTTTTATTCCGTTCTGGTATGGGATAATTTCAATCGCGATTCTTGCGATAGTCCATGAATTTAGTCATGGAATTGTTGCTGCAATGGAAGGCGTAAGACTAAAATCAGTAGGTTTTGGTTTTCTTGCGATACTCCCTCTTGCTTTTGTTGAACTGGACGAGGAACAATTAAAGACGATGCCCCGCTTGACAAGATTGCGAATCCTTTCAGCAGGTTCATTCGGTAATGTAATGCTTTTCGTAATCCTTATGTTCCTTATTGTAACTGTGTTTTCACCATTGGTTGCTTCAGTTACGCATTTTGATGGTATTGAAATAACAAGTCTTGTTGATGGATTTCCAGCAAAAACAGCAGGGATAACAGAAGGAACAATAGTAAGCGGGGTAAATGGCGTCGAAATAACGCAGTTGGCAGATTTTGTTACAGAGATGAACACGGTAAATCCTGGTGACAATTTGACTCTCTCGACTGATAAGGGTAATTTTGCATTCAGTACTGTTGCAGACCCAAACAATAATTCAAGATCCTACATAGGAATCTATTTACAGCAATCTTCATCGACTACAGATGCCGCAAAACAAAGTTATGGAATCTTGCTTGAACCATTGCTTTGGATTTATGGACTTTTGATATGGGTTGCTAATTTAAACTTCATGATTGGAATAATGAACTTCCTTCCAATCTGGGCGCTTGACGGAGGAAGGATTGCCTATGACTTACTTGGAACTTTAACAAAAAACGAAAAAATCGTGCTTGCGATAATGAACATAATCTGTGCCTTTTATCTTGCGTTACTTGTTTTCAATATAATTGGGCCAGCTCTTGTTTCGTTGTTCTAAGAAAATATATATTCAAGTGAGTGTTAGAAAATGTATAAAATAGGGTATTACAGTGGGATTATTAAACAGCGTAAAAAAATGGGTTGGCGTAGGTGTAAAGGAGGAGGCGCTCAAAAAGCAGTCTTCTATTCCAACGAGTGTTAAAACTGTTCCTAAACCGGTTCATAAACCCAAAAAGACGTTTAAACCAAAAAAAGTATTCAAAAAGCCAGCAAAACTGTTGTCAAAGAAATTTGTAAAACTTAAAAAAGAGCGAGTAAAACACATCAAAGAGAAGCGAGTCAAGAAAATACTCAGGAAAATCACAAAAATTTCAAAAAAACCAAAAAAAGAAAAGGAAAAAGAAAAATTTGAGAAAATAATACCTCCATTAAATAAGGTGCAGGCACTAAAGCTCCTGAAATTTCCTGAAGCAGAAGATGTTGTAATGAACCAGACAGGTGCTGGCGAAGAAGGACTGAAGATTTACAAGTATCTTGTCAATCTTTTTAAAGAAGTTGATGAGTTTACACTTGCAGACAGGGTTGATTTACAAATTAATTTCGTACGCTCTTTATTGTACAAGCTGTACGACCTGAAGCTCGTTTCATTTTCTCGAGAACGCGATAAGAAAAAAGGCTGGTTCATCTATTCGTGGCAGTCACATCCTGACCGATTAAAGTATGTCCTAATAAAAAAGAAGGAAGACCATGTGGAAAAACTAAAACAAGAACTTGAAGCAACAAAAGACAGCTTTTATTGTGATGTCTGCAATAGGACATTTGATTATGGAAAAGCAATGGAAACTATGTTCTTCTGTGATAATTGTGGTGGGCAGTTAAAGACAATGAACTCGGTTGATATAAAGAATAGAATTACCGCAGAAATCAACAAGCTTGAAGGCGAAAAAAAGACCCTTGAAGAAATCTAATCCTGTACATTATAGATTTATAGCCCCAGGCGGATTCGAACCGCCGTCAACGGCTTTCCTCAGTTTTCCGCCAGCGCTTTTGCGAAAGCGAAAAGGGCTGCCAAAGGCCGCTATCCTTGACCACTAGACCATGGGGCTATCACTATTTAAGAATAAAGTCTACTTTATTTAAAAGTTTATATTAACGCCTGCCTTTCGTGCCCTTTGCGTAATTCTGCTTTCCTTCACTTTTTTGGTGCTTTTTCTCAAGTTGTCCTGAAAGCTTGTTAAGAGCATCGGAAAGAGTAAACATCAGGTTGTAACCGTAGTGTGTTTGCGGGCCCTTACTTACAATTTCCCTGTTTCCGGAATTCTTGGTTAGTGAAACGTTTACTTCAAAGTTCCACTTGTCTTCAGAAGCACCGTGAAGCTTTCTGATGTGTACGTCAATGCTTTTTGCGTCTGGCGCCAGTCTCTTAATTTTCTTGATATCTGAAGCAAGATAATTTTTCAGCACTTCCAAAGTATCAACCTTAAGTTGAAGTCCGGAAAAATTAAGCCAGACTCCATCCTCAAACTTTTGTTCTGATATTTTGTTAAGTAAATCCCATCGATGGAACAATCCAACAACTTTTCCTTCTTTATCAACGACTTGCGCTCCTTTGAGATTAACTTCCATGAGTTTTTCAAGCGCAGCTGGGACTGTGTCTTCAAGGTATATTTCTGGGATATCAGTACGCATGACAGCTTCGACTGGCATAGCAAACATACTTGATTGCGCTCCAGCTGCATCATATTCGCCCATTTTCTCTTTTGGCGCCTTTAAGAATTTACGTAAAATATCTATGGAGATAACCAATCCTATACTTCGCCCTTCTTCGTCAACAACAGGAATCCTGTCTATGCCATGGAATCTCATCAATCTTCGAGCAGCAGAAAGCGGTTCATTCTTCTTGATTATATTTTCAGCTGGGCGCATCACATCTTTTACCTTAAGCTTACGCACAGTTTCGTAGTTAACTATCTCTTTTACCATGTCATAATCCGAAATAATTCCAATAATTTTCTGTCCTTCAAGAACTGGCAATGCTTCAACACCTGAGTGCAGCATCTTCGTGGCAACTTCTTCTATTGGTGTTTCAAGCGTTACAGTAGGAGGCATTATCGCAATTGTATGCACTTTTTCGTTTGGGTCTGCCTTTATTGCATCAAGAATGTCATAATATGTTATCATTCCCTTAAGATTTCCATGTTCATCTACAAGCGGTAGTTCTTTTACGTCGAACTGGTCCATTTTCGCAATTGCGTTTTTGATATCATCATTATAGGATACAGTTACAAGCTTTTTTGTCATTATTTCTTTTACAGTTTTAGCCATTTTCTTCACCTCGTGCTGAATATATCAATAAGCTAATAATTAAAAATGTTTGTAGTTTTAGTAATTACATGGATAGAAGGGTAGAAACGCGGGCAATGCAGCTAATACAAAAAGCAAAGCGAAACTACAATTATGATATTCCTTATCTAGCTGGGTATAGCAAGGACGCGAAAACCCTTTACATAGACAGACACGTTCCAACTTTTTTTTCTTACAACAATAAACGTTACCATTTCCACAAATTTCTACTGCGACACGAATCTGTGGAGAAAGCTGTGATAATTGAACTTAAACTCGGGTACAAAGCAGCGCATAAAATTGCAAGGAAAGCTGAGTATGACGCAGTAAAAGCTACAGGAATTCCATTAAAGTTCTACAGAAAATATTGTGGCAGATGGATAAAAAGAGCAGGACATGAAAAACTGAATAAAGTCCCAAAAGAGCTTGACTTACTGCCTTACATGGCATTTAAAACAAAACAGGATAAAGCTTTACTTAAACACATGAAGCATTTGATGAAGTAATATTTTTGCTAAACAAAGACTATTTGAAGTTTAGATGAATATACTGTTAAAGGTGGTTTCAAATGGAACAAAAATTTATGATATTCGGTTTGGCTATTGGAGCTTTGATAATTTTAGCTCTGTTTTATGGAGCTAATCTAGGTCAGGCTGCTAGTGGATTAGGTTTAAACAAGAGCATAGCAACAATAGTAACACCATTTGCAGTAGACGCTTGGGGAAGTCTTGGCTGGGGAAGCTGTGCTGATTCTGATGGCGGTACTGCACGTTATGATGCGTATTGTAAATGTAAAGGTTACATTTGGGGAGTCTCTAACAATGGGGCTAATTCATGTTATAAAGAGTCGGTAGCAGACCGATACAAATGGACTGTTGGTTCATCTTATTCTGGATGCGCTCAGAAAGGCGCTGCTACTTATGCTGGATATGGTGTAACCACAGTCAGATGCTGGGCTACAAATTCATCCATTGGCGGGGTAGGTCCTATAAACCTAAATGGAACTATTGTTTTAACACCATTCCCAGTTGATGCGTGGGGAAGCACAGGTTGGGGCAATTGTACAACTGGCGGCGGATTGTCCAATGTTCTTGCATTCTGTAAATGCAAAGGATTTAAAGGAGTTTACAACAATGGCACAGGTGCATGCTATGAAGAATGGAAAAATCAGCGATGGACATGGACTATCAACACAACTGTTATTGTCAATGATAATTATCCATGCGCTGTTAAAGGAACAGCTACTAATCAAGGATTAGCAATAACACAAGTAAAATGCATTTAATTTTTTTATTTTTATTTATCCTTTTTCTTTTAGAATTTAAGTTTCAATAAAGATTTAAACCATGTATGATGCAAAAATCATATGAAATCTACAACAGATGCAGCTCATTATCTGCGTATGATATGGCAGGGGCATGATGAGCAGTCAAAAGAAATGTGTGAGAGCGGAGCATTTGGTTTGTATGATATATTAGCTCCTTCTGCGCTGGGCTTCAACAAAGCTCAAGCAGCAGAGCTTGTTATGAAAGCATTTTGGTTGGCCGATGAAGCTGAAAGCTGGCAAGGACGAAGCTTAACCGAAGAAAACCAGTTATATTCCCAAGCGGGTAGTAATCTAAAAATGTCTAGAGAGCTTGTTGGTTTGGAAACCAAATCAGTTGGATTTACAATTGACTGGTGGATATCATACAGGCATAAAGATAGAAAAGCTGTTCTTGAAAATCTTGTTAAGGAGCACGTGTGCCAGCTTAACTGTGTTAGTGATACAGATGTTGCCAGGAGATGTGCAGGTATAATCGTCGAGGCTGCGACTGAGCATCAAAAGCGTAATTGGGAAGCTTGCGAAGCGAAACTCCAGGAATACTTTGAATTGTATCTGCCGGCATTTCTAAATCAGTTTTGACATGTATGTTCCGTCAAATTTGTAGCCCAGTTTCTTGTAATACTCACGAACGCCAATTCCTGATATAACTGAGATCTTTTTCTTACCAGCAGCTGTTGCAATTTTTTCAGCTTCTTTCAAAAGTTTTTTACCAAAACCGATATGCTGAATTTTTCCTTTTTTTCCAATTGGGATCTGTTCACCATAAACATGAAGTTCGCGGATAATGGCTGTATCCGTATTGTTCAATCGCAGCCGCAGGAAACCAACCAGTGTCTGGTTCTTGTCTTTGAATTGTAAAAATATTTCTTCTCCACCTGAAGCATTGTAATATATTTTACTTAGCTTAACAGATTTTTTTTCAAGTAAAATTCCTTTTGCTGCGCGATGCCCAACTTCCCTGCAGCGTATGCACTGGCAATCTGTTTTTCCGAGCAATTGGCGAAGATTTGTACTCTTAATCCCAGCGGCAATTTCTGTTCCGGGAATGTCGCGTTCAATTCGCATGATTCTTATCCATTCAGGGCAGAGCATTTTAACTGCTTTGATAATTTCAATTGCCGTTTTTTCATCATAAGGCTGATATTTTCCAGCTTTCCAGTCATTGTAGATTTCGCTTCCCTTAATTACAAGACACGGGTAAATTTTTAACATGTCTGGCCTAAAATCAGGATTCGCAAAAATTTCTTCAAAAGCCTTGATATCTTTTTCTGGATTGCTTCCAGGTAAGCCGAGCATCATGTGAAAAAGTATTTTGAAACCTTTGTCTTTCAGAATCTTTGTTGCGCTGATTACATCAGCAACTGTGTGTCCGCGATTTACTTTTTTGTAAATTTCATCAGAGATTGTCTGAACGCCAAGCTCAACGCGAGTCCCGCCAAGACCAAGCATGAAGTCCGCATGTTTTTCTTTTGCGAAATCAGGACGTGTTTCAAAGGTCATGCCAACACAACGTATTTTTGCGTGTTCATTGGCATGTTGAGTTTCTTCTAACTTCGGAGCAATTTTAGGCTTGTCTGCTGGAAAGAGATTCATTGCAAGAATGCAGTCGCGCACAAATTCTTCCTGATAATCTTCTGGTTGCGAAGGAAATGTTCCGCCCATTATTATTAACTCAACTTTTTCAGGGAGATGTCCTGTGGCATAAAGTTGCTGCAAGCGATTTTGTACTTGTTTGTATGGATCAAATTTGTTTGCGATTCCTCTTCGTGTTGCAGGTTCTTTTCCAGTATATGATTCAGGAACATTTTCAATATGCGGGCAATAAGTACATTTTCCGTGTGGGCATGGAGCTGGTTTTGACATCACTGCAACAACTGCAACGCCTGAAATTGTGCGGGTTGGTTTTATCTGCAAAAGCTTTCGCACATTCTCACGCAGTTTTCCTTTTGCTAGCGCAAGTATTGCTGAATTATCTGGAATTTGTTTTTTGCCGTGTGAGAGCTGGCGCTTTTGCCTCGCCAGTTCTTTTTTCGTTTTTATTTTCCCTGATTTTATTTCTTCAAGGAGCTGTTTTAGAACATCCATGATTAAACCAAAGCAACAAAGTTTATAAAGATAAATTTGTCACTTTATAGTAATGAGAATACACGTAATACCAAAAAAGGACGATAACGTACACATTTACGATCATTTTGATATGAGCTGCATTGGCAATGGCTGTTCATATCCGATAGCAGAATCTGCAGCACCAATCCGGTCTGTGAGCTTCAAGAAGATGCAGATAACTGATCCTAATTTTGACCAGTGGTTTTCTGGGCTAAAGTCTTATGTGGATGTAGTGAGAGATGATGCATATGCAATGACAGTTTCGGTAACACCTGACATGAAAGACACAGTTCTTGGTTTACCTTGCGTTAAAAACGACTTTACGATTGAAACAGGACGTTCAATTGACGCATTATTGGTTTTTGAAGAGCCAGCCAATATAATAAAAGAAGATTTGGTGTCCTATGTGATGTTAACAAAAAATGCCGGAAAAGGCGATGTGTCATTCCTTGTGCAGACAATAAAACCAGGGTACCAGAGCAAACCACACATGCATATGCCGAATGAACAACATCCAGATACAACCAAAATTAGCGAGACCCATATGGGACTTTTTGGAGAGTCAGTCGAACTTGTAGCTGGAAAAATAAGGTATCTTAATCTTGATAATCTTTCAAAAAAAGAACCAGGTGTTGCCCATGCGATTGCAAACACGAGGAACCATACAGTAAGGAACCTTGTTGTGATGGATCCTGCTCCGAAAAAGAGAGGCGATAGTACACCAGTGGACATGGAATGGCCGCCGAAATTAAAACGCAATTAATTTAATATGTCTTATTCTCTGGAATTATATGCCAAGACAAAAAAAACAAAGGATAGAAGACATTCCTGAAACAGAAGCTCCGGAACCTGAAAGCTTTTCTATCCATTTGCCGCAGCAGGAAGTTGAAATAACACCAGCTCCTTTCTGGAAAAGAACGCTTGCTTTTGTTATTGATTTCGCAATAGTTTACTTTGTATTTTTCCAGCTTTTTGTGATGATTTATTCTTCAATGACAGGACTCCCAATTGGAGGCGATGTTGATGCCTTGCAGAGTTATATGCAGTTAAAACCAGAAATTTCAGAAAAAGTTTTTGTTACACCTGTTGCAGGCGCATTTATACTATTGTTTTATTTTATAATAATGGAAAGGATGATAGGTTCAACAGTAGGAAAGAAATTGCTGAACTTAAGAGTAGTTAGTTTGCATCATAATAGGATAAACTACGTGCAAGCAATAATCAGGAATTTGACAAAGAGCATATTGTTTCCATTGCTTGTTTTTGATATAATCTGGATGTTTATTACAAAAAATAAACAAAGGTTCAGTGAGATTTTTGCCGGCACTAAGGTTATATACGAGCCAAAACTAGTCTTAGAATACGAGGTGTATGAATGAACTCAAAAGGTCAGGGATTTTTTAAGACACTTTATGTTTTTGGATTCGTTCTCTTATTCACTGTTGTTGCTGCATTAGTCCTGGGCTCGATTTATGGCGGAGAAACAGGAAATGTTGCACTGATAAAAATTGAAGGCGAAATAACAACGAGCGGAGATATCCTTTCAGCAGGTGTGACAAGCGATGAAATAGTAAACGCTGTTGAAGATGCAGATGCAAATCCTGATATACAAGCAATTGTTTTTGGAATAAACTCGCCCGGAGGAACAATTGTTGCAACAAAAGAAATTGTAAATGCGGTAAAAAATGCAAATAAACCAACAGTATGCTGGTTAAGAGAAAGCGCAGCTTCTGGGGCATACTGGGTCGCTTCTGCTTGTGATAAAATTGTTGCAGACGAATTTACGATGACAGGTTCGCTTGGAGTAACTGGCAGTTATCTTGAATTTTCTGGTTTATTTGAAAAATATGGCGTAAGCTATGTGAGAATTGTAAGCGGAGGAGAAAAGGATATTGGAACACCTTTCCGTGAGCCAACTGCCGTAGAAAAGGCAGAACTTCAGGCAATGATTGATGAAATCCATGATGCTTTTATTGCGGATGTAGCAAAAAACAGGAACATTTCGGTGGAACGTGTCAGGCAGATAGCAAATGGTTCAATCTTCCTTGGAAACAAGGCATTAGAGCTTGGTTTAGTTGACAAGCTTGGAGGAAAACAGGAAGCACTTGATATTGCCAAAGAACTTGCAAACATTACTGAAGTTAAAGTTCTTGAATACAAAAAAGAAGTCTCACTTTCACAACTTGCGTCAATGTTCTTCGGAGAATCGCTTGCGAAATATTTTGTTTCACAAAATATGAAAATTCAGGTCTGATGGGGTTAGTTTTCTGGATAGAGCTATAGCTTAAAGAAAAAATAAAATAAAAAGAAAGAAACCGGGGGACGGTTTGTTTTTTAAAGGTTTATTTCTTGTTGGCATACCACATGTTTTCGAACATGTTGTTCATTGCTGTTGCAATTGGCTGTGAATTAAGCCATATACCAATGTCATAATTTGGATGCAATTCTTTATCGTTCAATACCATCATGACAGCATGCTTGCCGTCAATGATAGCGAATCTTGCATCAATGCCTTTAATTGACTTAATTTCTGCTAGGCCCTTTATTTTCTTGACTGCTTCCTCGTTTTTCTCAGTCAGTGGTGCAGCAATCTTTACAGTAATTCCCTTTTTCTTTGCTACTTCCAATGCTGACTTCAAGGAATCAATCTTTCTTGTAAGACCTTCTTCAGAAGTCACGATTGAGACATTTTGTTTTGCGTTCTTTATAAGTGACTCAATGTGGGAATAGATATTTGCTCTTCCCTTAAGTGCACCTGAAAGTTCGCTTGGTTCAATAAAATTAATTCCCTTTTTGTAGAGTCCGTCAAGTGTTTTTATCATTTCGCCTGCTTTCATTGTTTCAAGCTTTTTTACCTTTTCATCTGCAACAACCCTGACGTTTTTCTTTGAGCGTTCAACTACATCTTTTGGTGCAACCGCAATGTATTGAATTGGCTTTCCAAGCTTCATTATTACAAAGCCTTTTCTCTCAAGTGATTCGAGAACATCATATGTCCTTGAACGTGGCACACTTGCCATGTTGCTTAATTCACCTGCCGTAGAAATTCCTCGTGAAAGTAGTGCTACCCAAATTTTAACCTCATAGAGATTAAGATCGAACACGCGTCTTAGCCTTGCGAGCATTTCTTCCTTTAAAACCATCTTGTCATCCCCCTTGTTTGTTACTCACCTAAGTTTTTTATTATTAATAAAGTTTCCCTCACGAGTCATAACTTTTCCGGTATTGATTTTTACTATTATATAGTAACTAATATCACTTTTATATTTTATAAACTTTGCGGTAGTGACAAAAGTAACTTTTTTGAAGTAACTTTACCTTTTAAAGAGCACTTTTCGGTTCGATTTCGACGTCAGAAAAGCATTTCCAACCCGTTTTTACAAGATGCATAAGGTTATTTTCTTTTGCAAAATTGACAGTATAATCGAACTTTTTCGCTATTTTTGAACTTGTGACAGTTTTTGGGTCATAATAACGGTCTTTACCGACTAAATTTTTTATGTATTCCCTATGCTGTGTCTCAAGAAGTGACTGCAGAGGTTCGCCAATCTCGTCCACCTCGACAACCAAGAAATCGTGTTTTCGCAGCTCTTCTTTTGCCTTCGAATTTATGTAACCTGTGCAGATTTTGATTATTGTTTCTTTTTTATTTGGGTTTATTTCATCTATAAGCTCAAGTGCTCTTTCTTTGAAACGTTCTAGGTAGCACTTTTCCTGGAACTCAGTTCCTTGAAAATACTTTGTTTCGACCTCGCGCCAGTAAAATCTTTTTGCCATGAGGTCGTATGCTCCGCAAAGCACACCACCTAATGGAAAACCCCAACCACTATCATCTATGAGGATAACACGCTTTCCTTCTTCGCTGACTCTTTTTTCCCCTGCAAGCAGTCGGTCGAGTGTGTTAAAGTCATTTGTAACAAGAGTAAGAATCCCTTTTTTGTCTTTATAAACCTGAAAATTAAATTTTTTAGAAACCTGCTTTCCATCTCCATACATGTGTAAAACAGTCCATTCATTAGTAGACCCTTTTTTAGGCAGTTTTAGTAATTCCAATTTTTTAAGGTATGCTTTGTCAATAACTAATTTATCTGTCATTTTTTAAATAACACCTTTTTGGGTACAGGCTTCATGTTAAGTGCGTCTAAATTCTCATACTGTGGGCGCGAAAGAACCAAAGATTTGATAAGAAATCCGTAATCGTTCTTGATTTGTTCGGTTATTTCAAAGGCACGGTTTGGTTTTACTTCACCTATAATCATTATGCTGGCCCGTTCTTCGCCTTCGTCCAAAAGCAGTACTTCGTCTATTTTTTCCTTAAGTATAAGGGCTGTGAATGCTTCAACTGGTTTAAGTTTGGGTAGCATCTTCTCAACCAAGAGATATGCCTTGCTATTTTTGTTGATTTCGTAATAAGACAAGTTGGCAATTTTTCCCATTTTCAATAAATCAGCTCCAACCAGCTTTTTGAAGATCCTGTAGACAGTTGCTACTGGTAACTTTGTTTTTCGTGCAGTTTCTCTTATACGAATAATCTTATTTGTGCCCTGAACCTCATTTAGGATACGTACAGTTTTTTCATCAAATAGCTTTTTTAGTACCTCATCCATGTCCATAGGAAGTCAGATAGGGTATAAAAATGTTTCTTTTTTGAAACAGTGTTTCACTTTTGAAACATTAAGTATTTATGTTTAAACACATTTAAAAAGCATATGGAACTGTTCCAGGCAATTACTGATCGTAGAAGCATACGTAAGTTCCTTGATAAACCTGTAGAAGAGGAAAAAATTCTAAAAATTCTTGATTCTGCAAGATGGGCACCTTCAGCAGGAAATTTACAAGATTGGCAGTTTGTAGTTGTCAGGAACAAGGCAATTAAGCTGTTGCTTGCAGAAGCTGCTTTTGGGCAGTATTGGATTGCTTCTGCTCCAGTTATAATTATAGTATGCAGCAAACCATACAGACTAAGCAAAATCTATGGCAAATTGGGTGAAAGCATCTATTCGTTGATGGATTGCTCGTTTGCAACCCAAAATATGCTTCTTTCAGTGCATAGCCTGGGTTTAGGAGCTACAATGGTTCCTGCGCTGGATTTGGATGCTGTTAGAAGGATTCTGAATATTCCTGCAGACATTAAGGTTTATGCAATGATTCCTATAGGCTATCCAGCTGAAAAGCCGAATGTTCCGCACAGGCATGGCTTAGAAACAATGACTTTTTTTGATTCGTACGGAACAACCTGGGCAAAAGAGGTCCCTGGCTCAATACGACCTGTTTTTATAAGGCGCGACCAACCATATATCGAATATTGAGTCTATTTTCTTTATAAAGGATTATTTCCACAGGAAATTTAAAATATATTCTATAACAAATAAAAGTATTTAAACATCCATAGAATTAATACTAATAGCTTTGAAATTACTACTTTTTATGAGCCTTTGCTTTGAAACTTTGAAAGTTAAAAGGACTTCTCCTTCAGACTTTCTTATCTCCATATAAAGCAGAACTAATATAAAAACGTTTCGTGAACGGAAAAACAAAACAAAAAGAAAAAACGAAGAGGTAAGAAAATGGACTTCATCGTACAAAGTGCCTTACAGGCCGCAAAAGAAGGCAATTTCCAAGAAATGATAATTGGAAAGGCAAACATAAAGGTGTTCGGTGTTGGCGGAGCTGGTAACAATATGGGCGACTGGCTTTACCACAAAGGTGTGAAAGGAGCAGAGATCATCTTGGCGAACACAGACAAGGCCCATTTGGATGCACGCGAAGCAGACAGAAAAATTTTAATTGGAAGAGAATCCACCCGTGGTTTAGGAGCTGGAGGTTATCTTGAGGTTGGGGAACAAGCTGCCAAAGAATCTCTACCTGAAATAAAAGACGCGCTTAAAGGAGCTGATATGGTCTTCATATGTGCGGGAATGGGTGGCGGAACAGGAACAGGTGCATCACCAACAGTAGCTGGAGTAGCTAAAGACACTGGAGCAATCGTGATTGGCGCAGTAACAATGCCGTTCAAGATTGAAAAAGCCAGAATTGAAAAAGCAGAAGAAGGACTTCAAAAACTAAGGAGAAACTGCGATACTGTTATCGTAATTGATAACAACAGGTTAATCGAAATCGCAGGACAGTTGCCAATTTCCCAGGCATTTGGCGTAGCCAATGAATTGGTTGCATCAATGATAAAGGGAATTGTCGAAATGATAACTGTGCCATCCTTGGTTAACAGAGACTTTGCAGACATAAGAGCAGTAATGAGAGATGGCGGAGTAGCTGTAATTGGTGTTGGTGAATCTGATACCGAGAACCGCGTTGAAGAGTCTGTCAAAAGAGCATTGCTTAACCCATTACTGGATGTAAGCTACGAAGGCGCACAAGGAACACTTATCCACATAACTGGCGGACCAGATATGACATTGGATGAAGTAAACCGAGTTGGCGAAATCGTAACAGCAAGCTTAGACCCAGATGCAATGGTAACTTGGGGAGCAAGAGTACAGGATAACATGTCAGGTAAGCTTAGAATAATGACCATTATAACTGGCGTGCAATCACCGTACATCTTAGGACCAAAGACAGCCAAAAAGACAGCAGAAAGAGCTGCACAGGTATCCAACGAACTTGGGATTGAAATATTAAGATAATCTTGGGGTTAATAGAAAGGTTCCTTCGGGAACTTTTCCCTTTTTTTATCTTAACATCCCAAAATCATGATCACGAAATAAAATCCAGCGAGCGCATTTCAAGGGTACAGCCCCTCGTCAAACGGGGGGCCCCAACCCTTTTCATGCTCAAACCCCAAACCCAGAAAAATTTCCAGCAAAGCGCACATACATCACGCTCATCCTTCGATGAGCACCCCTAATGCCCGATGACGCCGCGACCCATTTTCTGTCGCATTCGAGGGCGCACTTTTTCTTTTTGAGGCTTTCTTTAGTGAGACAAATCTCTCGAAAACGAATCAAAAGATTTATATATTAGTAATCACTTATTAGTAGTAACAATATGGGGGTGTTGGTGATGAAAACAGAACTCTATAGACGATTAAAAGAACAGGCAAACGGGGTTGAGGTTATTCCAGAAACTCCTAAAATTGAGGCTTTTGACGAGAAAGGCAACTACATCCAATTAAAATTCAAGGAAGTAGGAAAGGCTTCTGACTATGAGTGGAGACAGGTCTTAAACAAAACAGGACTTGGCGCATAAATCAGATGGGGTGATTTAAGTGATTAAACCGGACACTGAAATGAATAAGATTGGAGACAAAAAGCTTGAACTAATTACGACATATAATCCGGGAAAGCCGTATATACCAAACAAAGACATGTCTCATAGCTTAACATCTAGATTTGTAGATATACTAAAACAGGAAGAAGCCAGGGAAGACAGGATAGAAGTATACCAATTAAAAAAGCTGCTTCCATATGCGGCAAGCTGATATGATTGTAAAATGGGGTGACTTAAATGGCTAAAAAGAACGCTCAGAAAAAGGAAGAAGAAAAGAAAGAAGAGAAAAAGGAAGAGAAAAAGAGACTTGTAGACAATTTATTGATGGCAAATCGTGCGCCTGATGTATGGGGAGCATTTCCAGTTAGACCTATACCAGACCAGCCAGAAAAACCAGAAAAAGAGATCGTGCCAGTGCCAGAGTATGAAGCAATACATTTGCCTCATGACTTAGCTTATTTTATCCAGGCAAATCACAATGGAAACGCTTATACCAAATCTGTAAAACTTGCTGATGCAGATCCAGCTTATACTTGGGGCTGACTAAAATGGCAGAAAAAGACAGCAAAGTAATACCAGCCTGGAAATTGAATGCATACATGAAGACAATTACAGGGATGGGCGAAAAGGAAATTGGTTCTGGTGGTGCTTATGTTGTTCATTATTTGGAGCCATTTAAAATGAGCTCAGACAATGTTGAAGTAATATGCGACGGGAATGCAATTAAAATATCAGTAAAACAAAAAAATCCGTCTTATGACTGGAGTTAATTGAAATGGAAACACTTGACAATTACATAAAAAGCAAGTTGCTTGATACTATCAGTCTTGATGATTTTATGAAAAAGCCTGAATATGCAGTAGCAAGAGGCATTATGGCAATGGAATACAGGGAACTTCAAAGAAACAAATCCGAGGAAAAAAGCGATTAAAATGACAGAGCCATTGACCCTTAGGATAGAGCCCACAAGTATGGCATATGATACATTAGACAAAGTGGCTAACTTATACTTTGTCAAAAAAGGGGAATACGAATCTAAAAAACCAACAGAAATTACTTATGATGATATTGAGTATGATGGTGGGTATCACCGGACTTCGAACAGTTTTTTTATAAAAGCGACAAACGGGGACATGAACAATGATGCTTTTTGGGCCGAAGAAACAGCCCATTTCTTAAGGCGTCTATTTGTGCCAAATTCTGAGGGAGATGTACAGGAATTTTTTGGTGGTTTAGCAAGATTGGTTTTTGGAGAAGAAGCAAGAATTTCTATGAGCGATGAAGATGTTATACCTGAAGAAGCTAGCTACCAGACGCAAAGATTGTCGATTAAAGCTTGGCAGAAGAGTGCAGAACGCATTATTTTGATCCTTGAGTTAAGTGGTGATGAATCTCGCGAGGTTTTAGATTTAAAAGAAAACTGTAAGAACCTTAAAACGACATGTGAAAATGCGCTTAATATTTTACCCAGAATCAGCAACAAGCTAGCGCATAAAATCGGCTATGGCTGTGCTCAAAAGTTGTATGATCATGGTATATTCGAAAAACTATTGGATGACCATCCAGATTTGATTAGACTTCCTGATGAGAATGTTAGAGAACTGATAAAGACATATTTAGGCAGGGCTATGGACAAAAATTCTGAGCCAGACAGAGATTATATTGAAGTAATAAAGGGCGAACCTTGCTTGGGGAACCGAGTACACATGGAAATAGAGGACAGGAAACTGAAGGACAGGGTACTGAAGGAATTTGTTACTGAGTTTGAAATATTCAAGCGAAAAGAGGAGCTAGAGATTTGTTTTGACTGTCCGCACAGGACAGGTTTGAAAACAGACCTTTATTGCGCCATAAAAAAGGGTGAAAAAAATGGATGATAAAACTAATGTTACAATAGCAGAAAAACCAAAAAAAGAAGAGTATATCGGGCTTCCAATGGCGATATCCATAATAAACGATGTGGAAAAGCCAAAAGAGCTAGAAGGCATTAATCCTACAGCTTTGCTTGGAGTTCCAGAAACTGCAGAAGAAGATTCTAATGTTTATGGCTCAGCAATAATCGGCTGTGACGCACAGAAAAAGCCAGGAATTTATGATCCAAGATTCGCAATTTATAATTCTTAAGGTGTGGAGGGAAACTGAAATGGCACCTGAAAACTATGTCCGAAAAGTGGGTGCTGAACCCGAGTATATCGAAATAATTGACGTTAAAGCATTTAGCACAGAGCTTACAAAAGCACTGGCGGATTTCTTTCGTATCTCAAAAAACACAAACGTACCTGTTATACCTATCCTAACACAAGAAGAATATTTTGAACTTAAACCAGAATTCCGCTTTTACTGTTTAGTGCATTCAGTCAGCTGTTTTGACGAGGATCTAAAATCCGTAATGATTGCAAATACAGACAAACATAATCCACTTGTATATGGTGAAGAGTTAACGCACGCACTGGTATGCCATACAAGGCCAGGCACAGATTTGAGTGTAGATGAATTTTTTGGTCAACTTGGGCAGCAAGCAACATATAAATTATTAAAGACTTATCAGCCGCAGTTGCATCTGACATCATTAGAAGACCACTTAGACTGGTTTAATCGTGTCCGTAATAGCTGCAAACGCAGGGATGAACCCTATTATAAAATCGAGTTAGAACGTAAAACAGGTGCATTGGTGGCAGACATAGCAGCTTCTATTGCGCTAAAAGATAAAAAACTGTTTAGCAGGTCTGACGAGGAAATAAAACGTATTTACTTTGAGCCTGTACTTAAACGCGATTGGCCCTGGTCTGAACTTGGGGTTGGTTATGTTGATTGTGAGAAAATTTTGGACGTACGTGCAGAAATACGCAACAATAAAAGTGCAGCAAGTTAAATTACTGGAGGGAAACTGAAACAGCATCTTCAAGTAAGAGTAAGTTCAAGTTCTTTTGTATCAGAATTTATGTCAAATACATGGAATAGCCTTGGCTTTTTAAGGCGGGGATCAATGCCGGATTTAAACCGCTTTGATTTTGGCGGATGGTCTGCCTTTGGAAATATTTTTGAAACAAGTAGTTTTGGCATTTCCCATTCATCTTTGCCTGGAACAACCCGTACTTCAAGGTCGCCTTTGGTCCAGTTCCAGTAACATCTTCCATCTGCTTCGCGGACAATTCCGTCACGCCTGAAACTGTGTTTTCCCTCGAGATAATTCCTTTCTATCTGGCGCATAAGCAATCTGGCACCTTCAGGATAATCCTCTTTGTGCTTGACAACTTCGAAAGTTATGTTACCTCTTTTGATTCCATCCTTGAACATTGGGGTTACAATCTCTTCGAAATGTTTTTCCAATAAATCAACATCAATATCATAATATTTCTCGCCTTTGATATAATGCCTGATAAGGGTTTCTATGACCAGCTTGTGATTGTTGCTGATAAAATCAAAAGGTATGACTGTATTATCGTAGGTTAAGGGTTTGCAGTGTTTAAGTTCGCTGGATTCGCCTTCAACATCCATGAAAACAGCTGTCAAACTTACAGCAACATGTTCGCAAGCAACCCTGAATACCTCCCGCGCTTCATCACGTCCAGCAGAATATGTGAAATCCTTGCAGCCGCATTGCATGTCAAGAATCTGGCCGAGTGTCTTTTCATTATAATTTACGATTCCCTTAAGTGCAGTAAGATAATGGCTGGGAGGCCTCCTGCCATCCTTGTCTTTTCTATTGGCGGGACGCCGTGTCTCGACCTCAACATAACCAGCAAGACCTCCCAAGGTGCCATTTGCAATTCCATGATTACGGATTAATTTGTAACTGCCTTTAGAGGCTTTTACAGCTTCTTCCAAATCAGAGAATTGCGTTTCCGGGGAATATTCTTCCAGTTTTTTCCTTATAGTAGCAGGACTCCACAAATGAGCAACAGCTTCAGCAAACTTGCTAGGTGGAAATATCATCTTTACGTTCTTTCGCTGGTAGGCTAATCCGTAGCCACGCGGTATAATCCCATAGGTAATCATATAACAAAATATTGGCATTTTAGGCTCTTAAATAATTGTGGTAATTTGTATCACCACCAATTCTATACCGCTTTTTGAGTAAATTAATAAACCAATACACATTTTAGAATCCATATGGCAAAACCTGGGGACTCAGTTAAAGTAATTACTTCAGATGGCACTTACGAAGGCATTTTAATGCCACGGCCAGAACTTGTGCCCGGAGATGCACTTATCCTAAAACTTGACAATGGCTACAATGTCGGGATTGCGAAGAACAAGATAAAGAGGATACAGATTCTGAAAAGCGCAAAGGAAGTTAAAAAAACCATAAAACAGATTAAGCCAAACCCAAAGTTGCCAAATGTCACAATCCTTTCAACTGGAGGAACAATTTCTTCACGGGTCGATTACAAGACAGGCGGCACTTTCCCGGCTTTAACTGTTGAAGATTTTGTTGCAAATGCGCCAAAGATACTTGATTATGCAAATATCCAAGCCAGACCAATATCACAGGTCTGGAGCGAGGATTTAACGCCAAAGGTTTGGGCAAAAATTGCAAAAGAGATTTATTCGGAAATCAAGAAAGGAGTAAAAGGCATTATAGTAACTCATGGTACAGATACAATGGGTTATACAGCTGCGGCAATCTCATTCATGGTGCAGAACCTTCCAATACCAGTTGTATTTGTAGGAAGCCAGCGAAGCGTGGACAGGGGAAGCACAGATGCTTATCCAAATCTTTTAACAGCAGTTGCAACTGCTGCAAAATGGGATGGTGCAGAATCCGTAATCTGCATGCACCAGAGCACAAATGATGATATTAACTTTTTAATACGCGGAACAAAGGCGCGGAAAATGCACACTGAACGAAGGGATGCGTTCAGGCCAATAAATGATCTGCCGTTAGCTAAGATTGATTATCATGGCAATATCATGAACCTGGCTGACCATCGTGTAAGAAGCAATGCAAAACCAATCCTAAACACAAAATTTGACGAGAAGGTTGCACTGGTTTTCTTTTATCCAGGAATGTCGCCACAAATAATTGAGAATCTGATAAAAGAGAAGTATCACGGGATTGTAATCGCAGGCAGCGGATTTGGAAACATAAGCATCAATCTTTTCCCAGCGTTCAGGAAATGTTACAAAGCAAAAATACCTGTTGTGATAACTTCGCAATGCATATACGGAAGAGTGAGCGGTACTGTTTATGAACGGGGAAGAAGACAGGTCAAGGAACTGAACATGATTTATGGGCAGGACATGATGCCAGAAATTGCTTATATCAAATTAATGCATGTTCTTGGGCAAACAAGGGACATGGTTAAAGTAAAAGAGCTCATGCAAACAAACATGGTTGGGGAAATAACCAGCTGTACAGCTCCGCAGTCATATCTGATCTAGGTGCAAAAATGTCACGAATGTCAAAAGTAAGGGATATGTTATATTCACTGGGATATGCGCAGGACGCAACAATAATGTTCACAATAAAAAGACTTGAGAGACTGGACCCGATCCATGTTAATGCAGGTGGAAAAGAGGAAGAACAGATAAAGGAAATGTTTGACCTTTTTCACAGGCGCTATGGTGTAAGAATCATAGGTGGAGTGTTTCCAAGTTCTTCAGGAAGTTTGCAAATTGATACATTAATTGAATTTCTTGAAGAATATGATGAGAAGTTTAATTTGGATTGGTGCGAAATTGATTTCAAGGAACTTATTGTAAAACCTATATATCTATAATTGGAGGTGCCAAAAATGGCAGGAATCGTAATGAAAGATCCAGCAGCAACACTTGCGTGGTTACAGCAAGAATGGGGCAAGATAAAGGGCGAAGAACTAATTGAAAAAAAGGTTGAAGCAAACGAATTAAGGACAAAAACAGAAGACAAAGAATGTGAAACTGCCTTAAGAAGGATAAGGCTGCAAATAGAAGAAAAAATTGCAGAATTTGCAGGAGTTCTTAAATCAAATTTATCTGAACAACTTAAGAAAAATAAGGCATTGCTTATAATGGAGAGAATAAGAGAACTGCTGGGCCAGTACAGGTATACATTTAACCGATTAAAATCGCTGGAGAGAGCAGAACAAAACATAGCAAAGCTTGAAACACAGACACTGGAGCAGTTAAGAGACGAATTTGAGAAAATAGACAGGATGTTGCACCACACTCCATAATGTTTATAAGGTTGTAAATCCTTAGATTTTTATCACTTTAGTGTAGTAATAACTGGTGGGGTGCCGTAATGGTGAAAATGTGGCCGAAGAACTTGAAGATGTGGCCGAAAACGGCACAATGCAATTTAAAAATTATGTGTTTGATTTAGAGGGTGCAGTAAACAGTTACAAACACAATGTTGATGAGTTCAAGATTCGTTTTGAGAACAGAAAAAAGTACAAAGATGAACAATTAAACGATATTTCTTTTAGAGTAGCATTTGACAAATATAAAGCAGATAAAGTAATGCAAAAATGCGAATCACTTAGAGATTTGCTGGACACCAGCGAAGCTGAAGCAAGAGATGCAGAACGTAACTTTAAGGTTCTACAAAAGAGATTCTATGACGAAACAGAAAATGAGTTTGAACTATCAATACTGTTCCTTGGAGAAATGCATGAAACGCAGGAGATTACGAATAGAAAAATTATGGTACCATCTGAATACAGACTCGAGGAACTTGAGCTAGCATTTAAGAAAGAAGAAGTTTCTACAACCAGCTAATCATTAACATTAATAAACATTAATTCTTTCTAATCTTATATGACTGATGTTGATTACAAGAAACTTGGTTTCAAATGTGGATTAGAGATACATCAACAGCTTGATACTAACAAACTTTTCTGCGAATGTCCTTCAGTATTACGAGAAAAACAACCTGATTTTGAGATAAAACGAAAACTAAAAGCAGTAGCAGGGGAAATGGGAGAAAAGGATATTGCGGCTAGATTTGAAGAGTCGAAGGAAAAGACATTCATCTACGAAGGCTACAATGATACCACCTGTCTTGTAGAATTAGATGAAGAACCGCCACATCCGATGAACAAAGATGCATTAAAAATTGCATTACAGGTCGCAAAAATCCTTTCAATGAAGCCAGTTGATGAAGTTGAAGTCATGCGAAAGACAGTAGTGGACGGTTCTAATACTTCGGGGTTCCAGCGGACTGCCATGATTGCAGAAAACGGGCATGTTGATACAAGCGAAGGAAGAGTTGATGTGTCAATGCTTGCGCTAGAAGAAGATGCTGCAAGAAAAATCTCGCAAGAAGGAGAAACTGTAAAATACAGATTAGATCGATTAGGGATTCCATTAATTGAATTGCGAACAGATCCAGTAATAATTTCTCCACAACAGGCAAAAGAAACAGCAGAAAAATTAGGACTTCTGATGCGAATGACTGGAAAAGTCAAGAGAGGAATCGGAACTGTAAGGCAGGATGTTAATGTTTCAATTTCTGGAGGAAACCGAGTTGAAATAAAAGGTTTCCAGGAATTGCGGGACATGCCAAAAGTAATTGAGAACGAAGTAATACGACAGCAGAATCTTGTTGAGCTGAACAAAAAATTAAAGCAGCGCAATGCAAAAGCTGTCAGGAAATTTGAGGAAATATCCAAAATCCTGAAAGAAAGCGATTCAAATCTTGTAAAAGGGGCAATTGAAAGGAATGACAAAATTTATGCGATGAACCTTAAGGGGTTTCATACACTTCTTAAGAAACCAATTGTCGGGGAAAGGACATTAGCGAAAGAATTTGTTGATTACCTTAAACATTTTACAGGAATGCATGGTTTCATACATTCTGATGAACTGCCAAAGTACGGAATCGTAGAAAATCATATTTTCCAGATAAAGCAATTGCTTGGCTGCAGCAATGAAGATGCATTTGCATTTGTCTTTGGCAAAAAAGAAGACTGTGAAAAAGCATTAAACATACTTGCAGACAGAGCAGAACAATTAATCGCAGGAGTGCCAAAAGAAGTACGGGTTGCAAATGATGATTTGACAACGCGTTTCTTAAGGCCAATGCCTGGAGCAGCAAGGATGTATCCTGAAACAGATGCGCTTCCTGTAAGAATAACAAAACAGCTGCTTGAAGAAGTGGAAGAGCCAGAACTACCAGAAGAAAAATTAAACAGATATTCGCAATGGGGGCTTTCTAAAGATTTGGCAAACCAGATGTTGCATAGCGAAGATATGCCTGTATTTGAAAGACTTGTAAAGAAATTCAATAAAGTGAACCCCACCACAATTGCAATGTCGCTGCTTTCTGCAGCAGATGAAATAAGAAAACGATATGACACAATTTCTGCCTTCTTAAATGACAACCATTTTGACCAGACATTTGGTTTGCTTGACAAGGACAAGATTGCAAAAGAGGCAGTAATCGAGATTCTTGCCTATCTTTCAAAGAACCCGACAGCAAACGCAGAAGAAGTAGCTGAAAAACTGAAATTAAAGAAAATCTCAATAAATGAGCTTAAGAAGATAATCGACAAGATAATGTCAGAAAACAAGGAACTTGCTGAGAAAAAACAATTCGGGGTCCTTATGGGCTTTGTAATGAGGAAAGTTCGCGGAAGAATTGACGGAGAAATTGTCTCAAACGAGCTTAAGAAAAAATTGGATATAAAAGATTAGCCATTTCTATCCCAGACTTTAGCATCAAGCGTTGAATAAAAATCTGATTCAGCTTCTGCAGGAACAGCCTCTTGTTTTATCATTTGCATCTGTGAGATTGGTTCGGGCATTGCAGCAAGCTCGAATATATGCTTCTTTTTTAGCACCCAATATGGTATGAGTTTGATTCCTTCGGTAATTGTAAACTCTTCTTCTGTTTTGGTTGAAAGGATGCCAAGATCCTCAAGCATATAGAAAAAAGCTTTTGTTTCATAGCCAACCAAAAAATCAGATATTTCTTCCTGGTAACCAAAATGGTTCAAAACATGCATTGCATCGTTAGCCATTTTTGTTTTGTCTTCTTGGCTAATCGCTTTTGTAGAATTTACAAGAGCTTTAGTTAACACATCGTGTGTTACTATCAGCTCATTAAGAGTATACGTTTGAAACATGAGCTTATTCACATCAAAGCTCTTTAAAAACTTGACGCTTAGAAAAGAAATTAAAGAACTGATTTCTTAACAATTAAGGAGGCGATAATATGCCAAATATTGGAAAAGAAGTAATTGATCTTGAAAAACGTGAAAAAGAAATGAGAGCATATATTATGAGAGCTTTGAGAGACCTAAGCAGGCTTGTTATGGACACAAAAAGAGAAGAGAAGTTCAAAGCATTACGCAATTACAAGGGCGAGCTTACAGAAGATGTCATGATGGAGCGCGATGTTGTACAAGTCCTACGGGATTTTATTTACGCATTCAGGGATTTGATTTTAATCACGCGTGATTTGGCGGCAGTTGAACGCACAGAAGGTCCGCAAGCAAGAGCAATACACAAGAAGTTTATGAGTGTAATTGAAACCGAGCTAAGCACATTAATGCGTGAAATCGGAGCTGCAAAAGGGACTGAAGCGAGAGTTTAATCTCTTTTCTTCTTCTTTTTTATTTTCTATTACCTCTTTTATCTGCTTAATCCATTTCTTTCGGTCTAATGTATGAACAATCCGTTTGATGAAGCCCTTTGGTTTTTCCCTTATTATCTCCAGTCTTGATTTTACTCGCAGAACATCGAAATAATCCTTGTCCAATACATAAGTTGCCCTATATTCCTGGTCAAATTCTGCCAACACTTTATCGCCAAAATAAAATGCCTTGTACGAACCCCCGCTACCAATAAGTTTTCCTTGCTCAACCCTATCTGGATTCATAGAGCTCAATATCTCCTGGCTCCATATCCTGAAAACGATTTCAGCTTCAGCAGTTAACATACGTGGCTTTATTTGTTCACGATAGCCTGTTTGCAATTCCGGAGCAGGAAATATCTCAATACCATTTTCGACCTTTGAGAACAAATCGTCTATTATCCGTTCATCTTTCCCGATATAGATATGTGTGAAATCATCATTGATGTAAAAGACATGCTTAGATGGATTTGTTAAATAACGGTTAGCCATGGAACACATTTTGCGAAATTCAAAATTTTTATGGATTTGTTCTATGTGTAATGGTTTTTGCTTATTGGTACATGTTGCTCGTCTAATCAAACCATCCAATGATCGCATTGAACCTCTTCTTTTAACTTTGAATATTTCATAATCGTGCTTTGGTGTGCTCTCACCTATGTAATAGTTTTTGCCCTTTTTTATGATGCCTATCCTTCCATCCTTATGCGCGCTTAAGTAGAAATCACATAAATATTCGTATGCTTCACCCCTAGCAAATCCTTCAAAACCGTAAATAATGATTTCCAGCTGTTTGTCATACCTTGTTAATTTTTGTTTTGTCATTTTTGTCACATTTTTATGTTATACCTCGAAAAACTAACTTACCTTAGGTGTCCAACCAAATGGGTAAGATACCCACTTTCCTTTTTTATTTTGTTTATATAGAACTATCCCATCTTCAAAAATCGCTTTTAAGAATACGCGTGTAACAGGTTCGATGCCCTTTGGTGTTACAGCAAGACTTTCTTTCTTACATGCACAATATAAACGGTTTTTTATTAGTTCAGGTCCGTCAGGACGAGTTTTGTATCCTTCAACATTAAAAGGGTACGGATCCTTTTCCATTATCAAATAATGAATTTTTGCACCATTCAATTCTATCTCATTTTCAATAAGTGTTCCGGACCTGGATAGCTCTTCTAAAGCGCTGGAATATGGACCATCACCTACAGTTACCTTTTCTTTGTGTTCATTCTTTTTTAAGGTGTACGGGTCAAACTCTAATTCCCCATTTACTATCACTGCCAAATCGACATCATTATGGCCTGTTTTGTATGTTGCTGAGCCAAATAAAATAACAGAATCGAGCTTGTCTTCCAAATTCAAAATAACTTTGGTTACGAAAGTGTTAACTGCTTTTTGCTCGTATTTCTTTAATTTTTTAGCATTTCTCGCATAATTTTTCATATTTATTACACCATCTATATGTAACTTATAAGTGGTGATAATAAATGGTAACATATATATTTACGCAACAACTTAAGTTGTTGTATGAAATGGAATATTTTAGGTTTAAACATGTATGAAAGCTCAGTATATGAGACATTGGTAAAGCATGGAGCATCTACTGCGTTTCAGGTTTCGAAGAACTCAAAGGTGCCATATGGTCGCATCTATGATGTACTTGAAGAACTCATAAAAAAGAATTTGGTTAGAATTGTTCCTGGTATACCTAAGCGATATTCCATTGCTGACCCAAAGATAGTTGCTGACCTAATTGCTAAGAAGAAAAAAGAGTTTGCTGAAGCTGAAAAAGAGCTTAGCAACCTTAAGAAAATATACGAAAGCGGGCCAGAAGAAGCAATTATTGTTGGCAGAGGGAAACAGGCGTGGTATCAGGCATTGCGGGAATTCAAACCAGACAAGATAGATTACGCAATAAAATATACCTCAGAGTATCATCCTGAGTGGGTAAAACGTGTGATCATTGGCCTAAAAAGAGGAACTGATTTTAAAGTATTGACAAGGTATGATCCTGAAACAGAGAAGGATGTCAAGAAATGGAAAAAACATGTCAAGATAATAAAAAATTATCCGAACAAAGGCGTTGCAATAGCAATTTATGATGATGTTGCAGTAATCGGGTTAATAAAATCAAATGCAACAATTGTAATAAAAGACAAAGCATTCATTGAACTTATGAAAAACCTGTTCAGGGATGCGTACAAGAATGCGGGGGAAATCAGATGAAAATATTCGCAGCAGGAGACTTTCACGGGACAGTTCCAAAGAAGTTTAGGAAATACGCAAAATCTGCAGATGTGATACTTTGCGTCGGGGATACTGCAAACCGGGACAAAGAAAGGGAATTGATTTTTAAGCACTGGAATAAAATACGTGATGGAACTACACTATATGATTTTATCTCACCCCAAAAATATATCAAAATAATTCTAGAAGGGATAAGGAGCATGGGACCTGTTGTAAAAGAGATTGATGGCTATGGAAAACCGATTTATTTTGTGAATGGTAATGGGGATTTTGAAAAGGTGAAAATAAAGAAATATCCCAGTTCAGTAAAACATGCAAAATATACTTCATTTGATGAACTTGCTAAAAAGTCAAAACACATCAAATTTGTAAGGTATGGCATCAGGAAGCTTTCAAAAGAATACGAAGTTTTGATGTGCGGTTCAGATGAATATCTCTTACCAAAAGAAAAGAGATTACTCCTTAAGGCTATTTTTTCAAAGCGAGACAAAGCAAAGAAACAAATCCTCCTTACACATAATGTACCTTTCAGGACAAAAATTGACATCGCTGGATTTGGGCCTGAAAAAGGCAGGCATCTAGGAAGCAGGGAAATTGCCTGGGCTGTTAAAAAGTACAAGCCGCTACTGCAGATAGGCGGGCATATTCATGAATCGCAGGGAATTGCAAAGGTTGGAAAGACAATTTGTGTAAATGTCGGTTATGGAAGAAAAGGACAAGCTGCAATAATTGAGTTTGTTGGGAAGAAAGTTAAAATCAAGCTTTTAAGATAGATTCTACAACATCTACAATTGCTTTTGCTGGTCCAAAGATTGTGCTGCCACAAGTGTCTATTACCTTCATTGAGAACCCTTTTACTTCATTTTCATATTTTTCAAAACCTTTTGACATCTTCATATCTTCACTGTGGCCGCCATAAACATAAGCATCTTTGTTTTGGGAAATGAACTTTAATCGATTCGAATCAAGCTGGTTCCCAAAGCTGATTATGTTGGCGTTTGGTAAACCTGTCGTTTTCCCCAGATATTCAGAAAGCTTTTCAACTGGGTTTGTAACAACAATTATCTTCGTAGTTTTCTTAAACTTCTTCCCAGAAAAAACATCGTCAAAAACTCTTTTGTTCTTTTCGAAAAGGTCTTCCCGGCTTTTTATTCCAGGTGTTCGTGGAAAACCAGCAGTCATTACGATTAGATCATAATCCTCAATCTTACCTTCTGTTTTTATCTTGGCAAAAGGAAATGCACTTTGTAGATCAATTCTTGTTCCCTCGACATAGTCTTTTCTTATGTCGACAAGTAAAAGTTCGTTCACAAGCTTTAGGTCCAAGATAGTATAAGCTGTTGTGCTTCCAACCCTTCCTGCGCCAATAATTGCAATTTTCATGATAAGAGTTAAAAGAAACAGCTGCTTAAAAATATTCATGTTAGCAAGCCAGAAAGACCTTGGTATTATACTTTCGCTAGTAAAAGATTTTGAAGCGCCAAAAGCAGAGCTAGAGCAGTACATGACGCCTTCTCCTATTGCAGCTGAACTGCTTTGGACAGCTTTTATGGACGGGAACATAAAAGACAAAGTTGTGGCAGATTTTGGCTGCGGAACAGGAATTTTAAGCATTGGAGCTTCGCTGCTTGGGGCAAAAGAAATCTGGGGTTATGATATCGACAAATCAGCAATTGAACATGCAAAAAAGAACATGAAAGCAATCAGCGGTAAAGGGATGTTGCATGGGAAAATCAATTTTGAAGAAAAAGATGTTAGTTTGGCGGAAAAGAGAGTTGATACAGTTATCATGAACCCGCCATTTGGCGTTCAAATGAGAAAAGCTGACAAACCTTTCTTGTTAAAAGCATTCAAAATTGCGAAAGCAATCTATTCTATACATAAAGCTGGCGCAGACAAGTTTTTGAGCAAGATTGCAGAAGAAAACAGCTTTATGGCGATTAAATTGGCAGAGAGGGAAATTGTCCTGAGAGCGACAATGGCATTCCACGAGAAGAAAAGATACCCTGTTATGGCGGGGATATGGAAGTTTTTCCTAAAGTAATATAAAGTGCTCCATTTTTATGGTTGATATGGAAATCGGTTTTGATGAATTAAAAAAGGAATGTAAGGCATGCGCAGAGGAATTTATAGAAGAATTAGAGTTACTTCCTGTTTTCCTTAACTTTTATCCAGATGTGCAGGAAAAATGGCTGCACGAGCTGAAGCTTTCAGCAGAGCAGATAACAAAAATAAGCCAGGTTGTTGACGTTTATGCAAAAAAGAAGGTAGAGCTCGAAAACAAGAAGCTTCCTACGACCCGTGAAGATGTAATAAAGATTGAGGATACGGTCTTAAGGGAAATGTACATTGGGATTGTCCTAAAATCTGATAATATTGACCCAGATATAATGCAAAAAGTGATTAATGCAAAATATCCAGATGCAGCTGTGCTTGGGCCAAAGGAACTTGAAAAGCTTGAGCTGTTGACGTTATTTAAGGAACACCAGAAAAGGTTCCCTACTGACTTTCTAGTTTTTGATCCTGTTTCTGGGAAGATAATAGGTTTTGAAGTAATTAAGAGAGGTGAATAAAATGGCTACAAAAGTAGAAGCGCCAAGGATGAGTAAAGAAGAACAAATAGGCTTCCATAAAGGAGCATTAGATTCGTTACTTAAGGAAAGGCAAGAACTTTATAGGTTAATCACAATCGTTGATCAGCTTATAAAAGTGCATGCAGTATCACTACAAAAATTAGGTGTAAGTCTGACTAAAAAGGAAGAAAAAAGCCTAGAGAAGAATCTGTAATAATCAAGCTTTCCATAAACTTTCTGTATTGTCAATTGAGTGATTTAGTTTACCTACTTTCCAATGTTCTTTTTCTTTTAGATTATCCAAAAATTCAGGAGAAACATATTTTACTCGTTTTAAATTATGTTCTGCGTCGTCAACTCTTATGTACAATCCTTCTTTTTTAGTAGCTCCAAATAATGAGCCACTCATCATGTTTTCAAGGTTCTTGATATCCCCTATTTTGCCTTCGAAAAATACGGGATTTTGATAAAGATTTGTGCCTTTCAATTTTTCAGCAACTTTGTTTTGTGAAAGGAATTTTTCTTCCTTTAAATCGAACATGTCATATACAATAAAGAATGAAGGTAACTTATCATATTCAACCTGATGCTTCCAGTACATCCATTCACCAACAAGAACATATCGCCCTTCACAGATTTTGGTTACATCTTCTCGATGTATGGCATACCATTCATCAAGTTTCTTGAAGTCATCCATTGGCATGTTAATTTGGCCATTCCTGTGTTTGAAATAGGGTTCCTGAGTAGAATCAGCAAATATGCATACCTGGCTGCCGTCAACTTTTTCCTGTATCCTAACATCATCTCTAAGGAGTTCTTCTAGCTCTTGCGCGTTAATTACTTTGTCTTCTCTTGTTACACCGTCTCCAACCATATGTGGAGTGCTGGGAAAGTTGAAATCTTTGAATTCCATATTGAATTTGACACCATCCTCTCTTATAAATGTTACTACGAGAGAGTGAGTATTGTACTAATTAAGTTGGTTTGAATTTTATGTAGTCAGCCAGATTCATTACAGTGGCATTATTGTATCCACCTGCCATTAATATGTTTTGTACGTCGCTATCTCTTGTAATTATTACAGCCTGTTTTGGTGCAATCTGTTCAGCTGCAACTATAAGCTCTAAATCACCCTGTCCAACTCTACTGTTTTTCTGTTCGCCAGAACCCTTTATAAGAAGTTCCTTTGCATTGGCCCTTCGCTCTTCAGTGATTTCCACTTCGGTTACCTTAATCCTATCTTGGCTAATCAATTCGTAAATCATGCCCATTAGTCTTCCAGGGCAAATCAGTTTTCCGTCGTCACCTCTTCGATTAGATAATTGCTGGTTCTCAAGTTCGTTTAATACACCGTATGTTGTGATGTATGTCTTTTGAGGCAGCTTTTCAAAGAAATCAAATCCGTAGGTCTTAAACATTTCAAGGAATGCTTGTGTGTCTAGCAAAATTACAGGATCCTCACCCTTCTCTTCCCCACCAGCTAATACACCTCTACCCATATGTTGTCACTATCTAGTGGTAACCCTATAGAATTTATAAATCTTTCGGTTTTGTTACTATCAGGTAGTACTAACAGGAAAACTTTATAAATGCGTAAAGATTAGACAATTTGATTAAAATGGCAAAAAAGGGCGATTTGCGGAATTGAACAATTCTTAAGAGATTTTTCTAGCCCTGAAACTAAAAAATTATATTCTCAGTTTACTGAGAAGGAGGCAATTAAAATGAAAACTATAAAAGGTGATTTACGGAACAGCTGATGCTGTTCAAAGATTAGTTAGTATAAAAGACGTGCTGGCAATACAAGAAGCGATAACAAGAGCAGCAAGAAAAAGTCTTGAAAAACAAGGATTTCTGGAGATTTTACCGCCAGTGATTTCACCGGCGACAGACCCTGGTTTAAGGGGAGCAAAACGATTTGAGATAGAGTTCTATGGCAAGCACTATAAGCTTACTGGGAGCATGATAATGCACAAAATTATCGGTGCTTCTGCCTTAGGCAAAGTGTATGCGTTTTCTCCATGCCTTAGAAGGGAAAAACCAGAAAAAGCAAAAACAGGGAGGCATCTTGCAGAGTTCTGGCAGATAGATGTTGAGATGCCTGGAATCAAAGAACAATCAATGGAAGTTGCAGAACAACTTCTTTTTGATGTGATAACAGCGGTAAAGCAGACAAAAGCAGAAGAGCTTGATAGAATTGGAAGCGAACTTGTGGTGCCAACTCTTCCGTTACGGCGGATAACGCATGACAAAGCTGTCAAAATGGCAAAAGAGCTTGGTTTTGAAGCATCAGAGGAAGAAGAGATACCCCACGAAGCTGAGAGAGTAATAGGCATCGAAGTAGGCGAACCATTTTTTATTGTGGATTATCCAAAAGGTTCGCGTGGCTTCTACGATAAAATAGATACAAGAGACAGCAAGAAGCTTCTGAGCTTTGACTTGATTTATCCGCAGGGATTCGGAGAAGCTCTTTCAGGGAGCGAAAGGGAATATGATGCAGAACTTGTGAAGAAGAAACTTGCAGAAGGCGGCGAAGATCCAGAAGCCTACAGGTGGTTTACAGAACTGCTTGATAAAAAGAGAATAAAAGCAACTGCAGGATTTGGATTTGGTCTTGAGCGTATGACCAGATATATCTGCGGGCTTGAATCTGTGGAACAGGCAACTCCATTTCCAAAAATGCCGGGAGGTGAGGGCATATGACCCCTCCCGCAAAACATTTTAAAACAGAAGATTTAGGTGATAGCATGGAGTTTGTACAAATTGGCGAAATACTTGATGGAAAGCACACAGATACAAAAGTAGCAATTCGTGGATGGGTTTACAGGGAACGAAAGCAAAAAGCTGTGAGCTTCTTTTTGATTCGCGATGATTCAGGGATTGTACAGACAGCAATAAAGCCAGAATCAAAATACTGGGACAAATCGCAGGAGCTTAGTGTCGAATCTTCGGTTGAGATTACAGGGACAGTAAAAGAGGACAAGAGAGCGCCAGGTGGATATGAAATCCAGGTTGAAAAGCTGACAATTGTTGGTTTGGCAGAAAGGTTTCCAATTACAAAGGACCAGAGCGAAGAGTTCCTTAGAGATGTTCGCCATTTGTGGATAAGAAGCAGGAGAATGACGCTGATACTAAAAATCAGAGCAGCAGTGTTTGAGGCAATACACACGTTCTACAAGCAAAAGGGATATTCTGATATCCAGGCGCCAATTTTTACAGGAAGTGCCTGCGAAGGCGGCTCAACGCTTTTCGAATTGAAATATTTTGACCAGAAAGCATACCTTTCTCAAAGCTGGCAGCTATACGCAGAAGCAATGATTTTTGCACTGCAGAAAATCTATTGTGTTGCTCCGACATTCAGGGCAGAAAAAAGCAGGACAAGAAGACATCTTACAGAGTTCTGGATGCATGAGATGGAAACAGCATGGATGGATTTTGAAGGGCTTCTTAAGTTCGAAGAAGAGTTCATGACATTTGTAGCGCATTATGTCGCAGAAAAATGTGAAAAAGAACTTAAAGAGCTTGGACAAGATGTTGAATACTTTAAGACATTTAAGGGGCCGTTCATACGCATGAAATACGAAGAAGCACTAAAGAAGCTTGGGCAAAAATGGGACTATGATCTAACTGATGAAGACGAAAGAAAATTAGTTGCAGAAGCAGGAAAACCAATTTTCCTTACACATTTCCCACGCGAACTTAAGGCATTTTACATGAAAGTTGACCCCAAGGATTCGAAAGTTGTTCTTGCAGCAGATTTACTTATGCCTGGGATTGGAGAAACAATTGGCGGTAGCGAAAGGATTTCTGACGCAAAGGAACTTGAAGAATCGTTAAAGCTGTTTAAGCTCAAGAAAGAGGATTACAGTTGGTACATGGATTTGCGAAAGTTCGGTACAGTACCGCATTCCGGATTCGGATTAGGAGTCGAGCGAATGGTAATGTGGCTAACTGGATCAGAACACATAATGGAAACAATTCCTTTCCCAAGGACAATGACAAGGCTTTACCCATAATTCTTCATTTTTTCTTATTTTTCGGATAGAAAGCTTTATAAATTATTACTTTGTAGTAGTAACATTATGGTGAGGCTCAAATCTTATTTTGTGGAAGGTAAACTAGAAGACAGGCAGGGCTTAGTTGATACATTAGCCATCGCAATAGGTAAATACCTCAATATTCCACAAAGTCTTTTCATGAAAAACGGGCATTTTGCGGTTCCGGTTTTTTCGGAAAAAGAATTTGAAGAATTTTATGTTAACAACGAGCGCAAGAGATTGCTTGCAGAAGAAGGGGACCAAATACCCCAAAGTAGGCTTGACTTGCATGAAAAATGCGATCGTGAATTTTGCAAAATGGATACAAGTTGCTACCGCAAGTGGGACAAAGCAATATCCATAAAAGATAACCATCTTTCAGACCCAATAACAATCTCAGAAGAGATAAGTCATGCAATAAACCATACAGTACCAAATATCACAAATTCTATTGAAAAAATTACGGGTGTAACATCTGTTGCAACCTGGTACGATGAATTTTATGGTGCGCTTGGACGCGAAGCATTTGCAAAACAAGCAAGAGCTGAAGGAATCAAATTATCAGAGATAGAAGGGACACGCGGCCGTTATGGTTATGCTGGTGCGCTAATAAATTTTATTGATAGTGAATTTGAAGAGAAAGTGTTAGCCATCACTGAAAAACGCTTTGAAAAATGTAATAAAGAAAGGAAAGCTGCCCAAAAGGACTATGATACATTTTTACAGATGTCTGGAGTTGAAATCCAGCATCGTCTTTATGAATTGAGCGAAGAGCTAGATAAGCTGTATGGTGCTCATTCACATATCTTAAATTATTTTTCTGAAGAAGATACTGTAAAAGCAACCTTAAAACTTAAGAAAAAAGCAAAAAATTTGAAATTTATTTCCAATCTCAAGAGCAAGCCAGAGCAATTTAATGAAAACCTCGAGAAACTTGTTGAGTTTACAGACAAGGCACTAGCAGGTGAAGATATCAAGATGGAAATAAGTGATTTGCATTATGAGCTCAGGAAATATAACTCAGAAAAAAGATTAAATAAACTTAATGTTAGGAAAATCAAAAAAAACAGCAAATGGACAAAACTATTTTGTGCAGAGTCTGATATCGAGAACGAAAGAGACCATTCAATTGGATACTGCGTTGCAAATGCAATACACAATGTTGCAGCAGAAGATGATTTAATAGTAGCATATACACCAAAACTTCTTGATAAGGTTTACATAAAGCCGGCAATAAATGCACTAAGAAAAATCAACAAAAAACACAAGTTCAGTGAGTTATCAGACAAGAGCAAGGACGAAATAGATGAGATTGTAAACAAAAGCGTAGATGATATCCAAAAAACAGAAGAAGAGATATCCCAGAGAGTAAAGGAGTTCAGGCCGCTTACAATGCTCTATTCATATTTCGGGAAATTCTTAAGCAAAATCGCAGATGCAATAAAGAAAGACGAGGCAGATGCAGAGGCAGCATGATTTCAGAAGTTTTTTATAATTCCATTTTCTTATTGTTGACATGGAAAAAACAAAAGTAGGCAAGGTAAGCCACTATTATTCCAAGATTGGGGTAGCTATTATCGAGGTAGAAGCACCAATCAAGGTAGGGGACGAGATCTCAATCGAGGGAGCAAACACAAATTTTACACAGAAAATAGAATCAATGCAAATTGATAGGGTAGCAATCAAAGAAGCAAAGAAAGGCAACTCAATTGGGATGAAAGTCAGCGAAGAAGTGCGAGCAAATGATGTGGTTTACAAAGTAAAGAAGAAATAAAACCCAAACCTTATATTTACGAAGCGACTTATAACTACAGTGGTTTGTTTCGGGGGTGTATTTCTAGAATGGTAAAATCTAGAGTAGCTAGGGTTAGCCACTATTTCTCGAAAATAGGAGTTGCGGTATTAAAACTTGAGGCACCGCTTTTGGTTGGAGACAAGATTTTGGTGACAAATAATCATGTAGGTTTCCAACAGGTAGTTGAATCAATGCAACTTGACGGGAAAAATGTGGATACAGCTCAAGCTGGTCAGAACATTGGACTAAGAATTGACCAGAAAGTCAAGTCAAACTTTGTAGTATACAAAATTTAGCCAGTTCTTTTCTTTTTATTTTATTTTTTTACAACTGGGTTAGTGTTGTCTCTTTTGTTTTCTGAATCGAGATAAACATGTCAATGTTGCTTATCCCTTCAAGTTTTCGTAGTTCAGGCAGTACATGATTTGCCATCTCATCAATGTCCTTTAATTTTACTTTCAGAATTACATCGTAAGTTCCCTGTGTTATATGGCATTCCTGCACAAACGAGAAGTTGCTGAGCTTTTCTGCAATCTGTTTTTCGTTAAGTGCTGTCTTGCTGCTCTTGTCAACACTCATCATCACAAAGGCAGTGATGCGTCCGCCTATCTTTTTGTCATCAAGAATTGCACGATACTCCTTTATTATGCCTTCTTGCTGGTATTTTTTGATCCGATTGTGGATAGTCGATATCGGAAGTCCTGTTTTGCCAGCTAAAGTCTTCATGCTCTGGTTTGAGTTCATTTGAAGTTCGTTTAATAGGGCTATATCCTTCTTATCCATGTTATTTTCATGGTGGGATAAACTTATAAAGTTTTGGGAAAATATCCGGTAGAATATACCATTTTCGTTAAATTTCCGACAATTTTTGCGATAGTATTAATAAACATTATTGGGTATAGTATATATGTGATGTAAAATGACGCATGAACATAAACCAATTGTTAAAACATATCGATTTGTAATGGACTATGTAGAGATAGGCACAGAGCTGGCACATATGCCGTCCAATGATTTGTGGATGCAATATTTGAAAGCGTTCGAGATAGTTGCAAAAAGTGAACGGAAAGGATACAATCCTGAATTCAAAATTGTCATGGAACAAGATGGGCATAGTACAGCATATCTTGACGGTGTTGAACTGAAAAAATGGTCTCCAAAATCACAGCTAACTGACAAAGCGTTTGAAGACGAGATTTCAGTTGAAGATTCAGTATTAGAAGGAATTGAAGCATTAGCAAATGAAGTTGAAAACCTGTCTTTTTATGTGCACACAGCAGTTTAGTGCAGACCGTAATTTAACCAGTCAGGAGTCTGTGGTGCCAAGACCAAGAATCCCTCTTGTTTGGGCCACAGCTCACCCCTAATTTAATGGGTATAGTAAGATTTATAAAGTAGTCACTGTTTAGTGACGATAGTGGTGTTACAATATGGATAAGGATGATGTTAAATCATGTCTGAAAGAAGCCGATAAGGCGTATAAAAACGCGATTGGTGTCTGGAAATCATATAAAGAGAACAAAAGCACGTTTCCTACAAAAAGCTACAAATCATATTGCAAGGAAATTACTGAAAACTTTATGCTCTATCTAAATGGCTGTGTTAAAGAACCATTGCTTGAGACTCGTAAACTCGTAAAAAAAATGGGTAAAACTGCGCGTACTCTTCTTGAACCACCACAAATTGGATTAGAAGAAAAAGAAGATTCTGATTTAGAGGATGAATTAGCAGTGGAACTTGGGGACAAAAAAGAAGTTGTTACTCCTGAAGGATTTGATTCTTATAACGAACTTGCAGAAATCTCAAATCAGATAAACGAAAATGCAGCATTTGAAACGCACAGAGCATATTTTGAGAACATGAAACCGTTCCTTGGACCTATAGACGAATTTTTGAAGGGTATGGAACCTGTAAAAAGGATAGTTGCAGTTTTCAAAAAAAGATACGAAGATCTTGGGATAATCAATCAAAGGCTTTCAATAAGCGATGAATATGTTGACAAGATGCAAAAAAATATTGAGGCAATCAATTTGACAATAGATGGTGCTATAAAAGTGATGAACAATTATCGTATACATATAGAAGCATCTGATCCCGAAAAACTTATTGAGGAACATGTCGAATTACAACATGAAGTTTCTGGATTAACTGTTGAAGAAACTGATGCTGAACTTGAAGACTGCAAGAGAAAGACCAATGAACATCATCAGACACTTAAGCAACTTGACGATGAATGGAAAAGAAATAAATTCTGATATTTGTTCTAATTAATTAAAAGTTTCTATAGAATTTGTTTTAGTCGTTTTCGACATCGTCCTTAATCAAGAATAGTCGTTTCTTCTTCTCTTCAGCTTTCTTTTCTATGATGTCCTGCTTTGTTTTTAATGTGTATTTACATAGTTCAGTAATCAAAAGTGCTCTTCCAACTATTGGATTGCTAAGCTTTATTTCATTGAGCTTTCCCTCAAGTTCAAAACCCAATTCGCTAGTTACAAGTCCATAATTATTCAGTGCGTTTATGAACATGCCTGCCATGTAAGGCAATGGTTTTTCGAATTGGTTGCGCTTTTTCTTGGTCTTTTCAAAAGTAGCAATTATATCTTCTTTTGTGATATTTTTTGACCAGGATCTAACTGCATTGTAATCTTTTGAGTCATTTATTACTGATTCCCAGAACTCAAGTGATTCAGCAGCTATTTTTGAAACACCTTTGTTTGCAATATCAGCCCTTACTTTTTCTTTCAGTTCAGATACAAGTTCCCCTAGCTTTTCGTATTCTACTGCACCTTTTGCTATGCTTCGTGGAATAACGGTTGCAAGGATTTTGTTTAACTTGTAAAGCTGTGGAAGCGGATTTTGTGGCATAAAACTTAATTCTTCAACTACGTCAACCAGGTCATTACTGTCAAATACTTTTGTCTGTCCTGTGTAAGCGCTGAAAAAAGCAGCAAATCGATTTGGGGTTAACCTGATTATGTCTTCATTGTTAATTGCTCTCTTTTCGAAAAATCTGGTCTCTTGCTGCGGTTCAAAGATTTGTACCAGTCCGAAATCAGCCAGCATGTTAACGATGCGGTCAAAATAAATGGTCTGATCATTTTCTTCATCTGAAGTTATATTTTTGTTTTTAAGATAATCCTTAATATATTCCTCGTAACGAGCATTATTCTTTTTTGATAATGTTGTTAATATATCCTTAACAAATTCTTCCCTGTCCAACATTGATGCAAGTGTTGCATGCTTTACGCTGCAGCCTTTTACGTAATCTTCCAAAAATGCGCATAATGCCAGTTCAATTGGGAACGATTTTTGTTTCGTTTTTGATTTAGTCTCCTTCTCAAGTATATCAGTTAAAGTGTAGTATGCCTGTCTTAATACATCATCTTCCTCTTCGGTCTGAGAATCGAATAATATTTTAACAACTTTGTCACCGAGGTTTACATCTTCTGCTGTTATCGTGTCCAATTTTGTTTCTTCTATTTTTTCGACATAAGAAAAATAATGCGTTATGTATTTTGAAAGCGCCTCAAGTTCTTTTAAGCTGCCTAACAAAAGGTTTTTCATTGCTGTATTTGAAAAAGGAACTCTTTCAAGTTTTAATATTTCGTCTATTGCATCTAATTCAGGAGGTAATTCTGCCCGTGCTTCAATAAATGCATTGTACGATTGGAACAACCAAGAAATTCCTTTGTCGCATTTGTTTTCGATATTGGTTATTGATTCCTTTGAAAATGTGAGTCCCTCTGCTTCGTATGCAGTTCTTGCTTTTCTAAAGCAAGCTTGTCCTATTTTTTCTAACTGTTCAGAACTAAGTATTTTTTTAGCTTTTTCATATGCTTTTTTTGCTTCTATCATGAAACCTTCTTCAACACATACGTTACCCATTTTGGTAAGAATTTCTTCTGAAATTTTTTCTCCAGATTCTTGATAAGCTGAAAGTGCAAGCTCCAAGAGCCCTTTTTCTGCGCATCGATCACCAAACCTTACAAGTTCTCTTTTTAATTCTTGTTTAGCTTCGACGTAAAAATTAATTGCTTCAGCGGTGTGGCTCCTCTTACGGTATTGTTCGCCACGCTCAATAAGTTCTTCGAAAGTATAAGCTTCTCCATTCTCTTTTTTGGGTACCGCTATGTTGGTGCGGTCTGCAAATGGTAAAGTCTGTTTTACTGCTATGCTTCCTGTAAGCTCATTTAAATTTTCTTGTGCTTTTCCCAGGAGAGCTTTCATCTTAACAACATATTCAGAATCTTCATGCACGCTCCTGTAAAAATCTGAAGCCAGGTCGTCCTTTATCCTTTGTACAGCTTCGCCCCAGACTATAATTGTTTGTTCCTTATCTTTTTCCTTCAGTTTTGCTCCTAAACGCATCAATTCGTCTATTGGTATTTGGCTCTTAGCTTCAGAATAAGCTAAAATTGTTTCATTTACTTCTCCGTTAGCAACGCCGCGTTCTCCAATATCAATAAGACAATTTTTTATGTGTTTCTCTTTTTGTATAAAAGTGTTAAATCTGTAATGCATATCTTTTGATGCAACCTGTTTTGGAGGTATAGGCTTCATCAGCATGTCAATGTGATGCACTTCATTTATTGTACATCCGTCTGGTAAACCTTGTGGATTGTAATCATTTTTTATTGTGTTTTTTACGCCCTCTACAATAAGGCTAAAATCATATAAAAATTGACGGAGTTCTCTTATGTTTCTGGCCATGAATAGCCTGTCAAGTAAACAATTATTGTTTTCATAAATCCTGGAAATCCCTCTTAGCTGGTCATCAGCAAGTTGTCTTTCCAACATTTCATTACGTCTGATGTAAGTAGGATTAAGTACATATTCTAAATCACGACGTATTGGGTCAGTATCAGAAACTTTAGCTGACTCAGGCTGTGGTTCTGTATTTGCCATTACTCGTCACCCTCTTCTTCAACGCCCTTTTTGTTTCTTTTACCCTGTTCATCAGCCTCTTCGTCATCTTCTCCAAAATTCATCAAACCTTGCAGCGATTCTTCGTCAGCTCTCTCAAAAATATCAATCAAAGTTGTTCCAGGGACCTCTACTGTTGTTTCCCCAACTCCTCTTACTTCCTGTGTGGCAAGCTCAAATTTCTTTTCTTCAGAAGTATGTTTGTATATCATGTGATAGAAATCTCCGCCACGTATTCTGCTTGCCCGCTGGTAAGCTTCAGCTGGGTTTGCAATAAAATCATAATCAAATGCAGCATTTACCCAGTACAAGTCAAAACCCCTGCCTGCTAGCCTATCTGTAGTAACAAGAATTCTGAATTCGCCTTCCTTGAACGCATGTAGTATCTCACTTTGCATATCTTTGTCTTTGCCACTAAGGCATCTGGCTGAACCATGTACAGATAAAAGACGGGCCAGCTGTTCGGCAGAATCAACCCTTCGTGTGAATATCAAAAGCTTTTCTTCGCCAATTTTTGGTTTTAGGATGCCCTGTGCGTCAAGTTCAACTTCCAAAGCTCCAGGTTCAACAACTTTGGCTTCTGCAAACTTTGACATTGCAATAGCTTTAGTTGTAAATCTCCTTGTTTTGCTTGCTTCTCTGAGATAAGTCATTGCTTTTTGCCAGTTGTCAAAAGCAAAATTAAACCTTTCCTCGTTTACTTCGTCAAATGGCTTGAACAGTTCAGATTCCATTGCATCTAACTTTTCAACAAGGCATCGTGTTTCAACAGTAGCATATATCTCGGGAATGACCTGATGTGTAAGTGCCAATGAAAAATATGCATCCCATTTGAAAGGTATTGTTTTTGGGTTTCGTGAAAACAAGATATTACCAAGTAAATCTCCCCAGGCAGGGTCATCAATTGCCTTTGCGCCCTTATACCAGAACACACCTATGCCATCGGTAATCGCTTCAAGGCATTTTCCTCTCGCCTCAAATAACAGGTTAACTGCTTCAAAAACTTCAGGGTCGTCTATTTTTACCTGGTGCCTTCGCAGCACAGGCATGTATTTCTTTGCTATGTTTTCAGGTAAGGACAGTGCTTCGGCTTTTAATGAGTGTTCAATGCTCATCTGCCTTTCGTCCCTGTCCATTATTGCTGTAAGCCCAATAACCTGAGCGTTATAATCAGGATTTCTTAAAAATTCGTTTAAGAAAGCTTCGTATAGTCTTGAAGGAGACATGCTTTCTACAATATCAAACCTGTTCGCATTTTTTCGCATCCTATCTATCGAAGAAAATGTCTGTACTTCATCTAAGATTACAAGTTTTATTTTCTTGTCAATTCCAGCTTCTTTCATGTACTTCAGATTTTTCATGAAAAGCGTCGGAGTCGATATAATAAATGTCGCCTTTTCGAGGTTCTCCCTGTAAAGATCTCTTGCCCTGATTGGTTCGTCAGGTGTAGAATGTTTTGCAGCTGTCTGCCTGTACAATTTCCAGTTATAGCTGTTCATGTTGTTTATGTATATCTTGTCGCCAACTGTTTTTTCAACACCGTACAGTTTTCCAAGGTCACGCCATACCTGATGCGCAAGCGCGGGCCGTGGAACAAGAATCAGGACCTTTGAGTCAGGAGGAATATTACCCAATTCCATTCTTTTATAGAAAGTTCCGTAGCCTATGAGGGTCTTACCTATACCTGCAGGAACCCTCAGAAGATAGTTTTTGTCGCATTCAGAAGCTATCCGGTTTATTATCGGTTCTTGGCAGTTTTGGAATCGTTCTACATCTAAGTTAGGCCATTCAGTAAGAATTTCATATTTGGATTTCTTTTTAGACTCCATCTAGTGCACCCTATAATTGTTACTACTCTATAGTAACATAACTAAGTAGCCTTTTATAAACCTTGTTGTTTTAGACCTTAAATCTTAGAATTACGGCAATCTGCATCTTCGCAAAACGTTCGCCAGCCTCGTGCTCGTCAGAAATGATTATCACTTTTGCCTTTAGCTTTTCTGCAGCTTGCATTATCCTGTCAAGTTCGTCAAATTTTCCCTTATCCTTTAATTCCTGGATATAAGAGTCAGAAACCATCAGCGTTTCGACTGCTCCGTACTCGATTGCTTTTTGGACCTCTTTTATCCCGTAGGTAGCAAGCCCTTCTTTTGAGACATTTTCAAAGAATTTCTCGACAAGCTTTGTTTCTTCATCAATCCTGCTGCCTTTAACAATTTGCTCAACTGCACCTCTTTTAATCATCTCATTAATCCCTGCTTTCTGGTGAGTCGAGATTTTCACGGTAGAAACCATTTTCTTTAATTCGGGGAACTTTGGAAGAATCTTTTCAAAATTCTCGCTAAAGAACCCGACCCCGCCTATCACTATTTTGTTAATATGAATTGATTTTGCAACATCAAGCAATGTCTTTGCAAGTTCTTCCAGAAAGTCAGCCCTGCCTTCTTCGTATTGTTTAATTGCTTCTTTCTTCTTGCCCGGGATCGATTTTGTGACATCTGTAATATAATCAACGCCAAATTCTTTAACAAGCGCAATTGTTGCTTCGCCATAATCCGCGGCACAAAGGATAACTTTCGGGCGTTTTGCAGATGCTTCTGCGTCATGCAATCGCTGGATCTGCCACTGGGAAAACTGCTTGGAAATCGAGATCACGTCGCCAAGCGAAATAGCAAGAGTATGGTGCGAGCCAAGCGGAATGTCGGGGTTTGAACATTCTTTTATTATGCCAAGAATCCTCAAAATATCAACATGTTTCTGGAACTCGATTTTCTTAGTCTCAAGTTTTACAAAGAGCTTACGCCTTTCGCCCTCTTGTTCCTCTGTCTTTTTTACAGCACGGGTAGTCTGTCCGCTAACAAGATCGCCTTCGCCAAGAATCCGCGAAAGTATCCAGAGATCGTCTAAGTTCTCTACGCGGACTTTTGCTTCATTGTTTTTCAGGTCAAGCTTAATTATCTTCATAGAAATAATAAAAAAACCGTAGTTCAAAACATTTTCTATTAGTTAATTATACTGTAGGAACTATATCTTTTGAAACTATAATCCTTATAAATATGGAATGACTATATGTATTTATCCGGGGTGAAACGTATGGCAAAACTATCTCCATCTAACATAAGGATAATTTGCTCTAGTTGTGGATCTTCGAATATAACAAAAACTACAGAGCATAGCGAGTTCTATTGTAAGAAGTGTGGCGTTGTTTTAGAAGAATTGACTTTAAGTTAATTAAATAAGTCCAAGAAGGAATAGGGTCTGATAGATAATTCCACCTATGAATACTAGTATTGTAAAGTAAATAGGCAGATTTCCACCTGGTACTATGAACTGCGGTTTTGTTTCTGGTGTCATTTTTCTTGCCTGTAGAATCATTACTGCGCTCATTATTCCCATTAAACCGCCTGAATATGTGCCTGATATCCCAAGCAGTGTTATGAAATCAAATCCGCCATAAATAAAAATCATGAATGGGATAAAGCATGCAAGGAACCAGCCAAAGCTCTTGTGAATTTTAAAGTCAAGTATGTAAATATCCTTAACAACAGTACAAAGCGCGATAAATGGAGTTACCATTGTGAAAAGAACGAAAATGTCGCCAAGCAATGCCAACGGACCTGTTACTGAAATTGTTGCGATTTCGTTAACACCTGTTCCATAAACCCCAACAAAGACAAAGGTGTAAAATGCATATATTGAGATAGTAATAAGCATTGCACCAAGGATTACCCATTTCATTTTCCGCTTGTCTTTTTCTATTACTTCTTCAAGTTCAGGGATTACAGTATAACCTAAACTTGCGAATAAGACAATACCGAATGGAAGGAATATCTTTGACATGTCAAACAGGTTTACATTTGAAAAGTTAATCTGCGGAAATATCGCAATGCAAAGAATCAGGAGAATTATCAGCTTTGTTGCTGTCATTATGAACTCAGCGCTAACAAGTACTCTTAAGCCAACATAAACAACTGGGGATGCAAGTATAAAGAATAAAACTCCGAATAATAACGGGCTTCCGCCAAAAATACTGGAAAGGGCAGTTCCAATTCCAATCATATAAGCGATTAACGCAGTATAGATTCCTATTGTCTCAACTAGAAGCATTACATATTTCCATTTGTCGCCAAGATATTTTGCTGCAAAGCCGGCAAGCTGATGTTTTTCTTTGGTTCTAAGTGTTAATTCTCCAACATAAAGAGTCATTAAAGTAACAGCGACACCAACAATCAGAATATTGACTAGCCCGGTAATATAACCAGCTTTAGCAAATACGTATGGCAGGCCAAGAACACCGGCTCCGATTACTGTTCCAAGTACTAGAGCAAGTCCAGCCAGTTTTGCGTTTGTATCAAGTTTACTAGTTTCCTTTACCATGATTATTATAGTAAAGTTTTTATCCCATATATTAATCTTTTCTTAGTAGGCTCCCATAGTCTAGAAGCCTTTCTTACCAAGAAAGCCTTGGGAAAGAAGACTGGACAATCCGGTCAAGGATATCGGACAGGCATTCGGAAAAGTGCCCCGCAGTCTCGATCCGGTGACCCGGGTTCAAATCCCGGTGGGAGCATTTTTATGGTAACCCTTTCAATTGTGATTCCAACATACAATGAAGGAAAATACTTAGGCAAACTGCTGAAATCAATCAAAAAGCAGGATTTCCATGATTATGAGGTCCTTGTTTCTGATTCAAAAAGCAGGGACAATACTGTTTCGCTAGCAAAGAAGTTTGGTGCGAAAGTTATTTCTGGGCCAAGGAAAGGGCCAGGATATGCACGGAATTTTGCAGGAAAAAAAGCAAAAGGGAGAGTACTGCTTTTCCTTGATGCAGATGTGATACTTCCTCATAAGAATATTTTTTCAAAAGTTGTGCATGCAGTATTTAAGGAACATTATATTGGGGGAACTTCAACATTTAAAGCAGCTGAAGGAACAAAGACAGCGCGGTTCTTTTTCAGGTTAGCTTCAAAGATGCTAAGCTCGCTTTATGCATTTAAAAAACAAATTGGTGCGCCAGGATTTTTCATATTTGTAAGAAAAGATATTTTCAACAGAATCCATGGTTTTGACACAGAACTTCCCTATTGCGAGGACCATGATTTCAGCATGAAGATGAGGAAATTTGGGAAACTTAAATTATTGAAGGAAAAAATACTTGTCTCTTCGCGAAGGTTCAAAACAGGCGGAACAAAAAACATAATTAAGGAATTCTACTTCACAACACGTTTCTTTATCCAAGGGAAAGACTATTTTGAAAAGCGTAAAATAAAGTTCAAGCCAGCGAATGAGTTGAAACGTGGAAAACATTAAAAACAAGCAATTCGTGGGTTCTCTTATGCGGGGTTACCCAAGTCCGGTCCAAGGGGTAAGGCTTAGGACCTTATGGCTTAGTGCCCGCGTGGGTTCAAATCCCTCACCCCGCACTGCCAAAATATGCAGGGGTGGCGGAGCCCGGTCAAACGTGCTAGGTTCAGGGCCTAGTGGCTTAGAGCAGTCCTTTGCCAGTAAAGCGCTGGTGGAAACTGCGAGCAATGCCTGCGAGGGTTCAAATCCCTTCCCCTGCACTTTTGTGATAAAATGAAAATAATTGAAAGATTAAACAAGTGGCGCCTTGGCGATGCGCTAGTATTGTTTTTTTTATTTGCTGTAGGAGTAATGTTAAGCAACGTCAAAATGCTTGATATTTGGTTTTCAATAGAGTATCTAAGCAAAGTTTTAATCTTTAGCGTGGCGTTCATCCTTTTGTCGGTCTCTTTGTTTTTTGCAATTAATGATTATTTTGATTATGAACTTGACAAACACGCGAATAAAACAAGAAACCCCCTAGTCTCTGGAAAAATGAGTAAGAATGCTATGCTCGCGCTGATTATTGTTCCAGGCGCGATAGGATCAGCCCTGACCTATATTATTGGTATCCCTGTATTTATTTTAACATTGCTGACTATCTTTTCAATTGTGCTTTATTCTGCTAAGCCTTTCAGGTTTAAGGAAAAATTCTTGCTTGATATTGTGTCACATAGTTTAACAGGATTTTTCCTTGTGTTAATTGGTTATGTCATGTTTGCACCGTTCAATCTTGAAATTTTGGGATATGCACTAGTTGGTTTTCTGTTCTTGATACCTGGTTGTATTAATCCTGAGTTAAGAGATTATAAAACCGATAAAAAATTTGGACTTAAGACAACAGTTGTAACACTTGGTCCAGAGAAAGCATTGCTGCTTTCTAAAGTGGTTTCTGTAATGACAGGCTTTGTATTTGTCCTGATATTTTTGAAGGTGTCATTAGTCCTGTTTTTGTTCATGCCTTTGATAATATATGTTCTGTGGGTCATGTTAGGAATAAAAGATGGAGACGGCATAAAAATGGACAAGTTATTCGACAAATTAAATAAAAAAAGACCAGCTGTTGCAACAGCAGCTGTTATACTCTTTATGATTCTTGCTCTGTTTAAACTGGTTTAACTTATTTTGAAGGAATTGACTGCTAGTGACACAAAAATTATAACGTATTATTTTCTTTTGATAGATATCTATGGATGTCTTAGAATCAATTGCAGAAAAACCATTAACAGTACTTGAGATAAGCCAACTAACAAGCATTGATGCTGCGGAGGTTTATCCTAAATTGCGGAAGGAATTCTTTTCGGGGGAAAACCTTAACATTGGTAATTTCAGGTCAAGTGGCATGTGTTTACCGCGAAAAAGAGAGTTGGTAACTCACGAAATTATGAAGCATAATGGTTATCCAAGACACAATATAGTTTCAAGGGCGAATGACGTAACCGTAGATGAGACGTGCTGGCATGGTTATCTTAGAGAACTTTTTGATATGCCCAAACTTTATTTTAAAGCGGATATAAGAGATCATAAGGAAGTTGAATTTGGTATTATCAAGATTCTAAGACCTGATGCAATCAAACGGCCGAAATATTGGCATCTAAACCTAAGGGGCTATGCACAAGAAAAATTATTGGCTGCAAAAGAGCAATTGATGAAGTATTTCGATGAAAAACCACGCTTCTAATAAACTTAGTGCTTTTTCTTTCTGCGCTTTTCAACAATAAATTCATAATACATGTTGATTACTACATTGAAAAGTACAAAAGCGTTCAATGTCAAAAATACTAAATCTTTTAGCCAAGCAGCATAAATTGTAAGACAAAGGTCTGCAAAGAAGTATAGTACCAAGAATGACGGTACAACTTCAGATTTCCGTTTTCTTATTGTGTGGAGTGTTTCTGGAATCCACGAAGCTCCAAGTAATATTGCACCTAACCACCCAATAATCAACAGTATTACTCCGGCATCAACCATGATTTTAAGGAAGCGATAAAGGTTTAAATTACTTTCACTTTAGTTTTATTATGGTGGGAACGTTCATACACAAGTTAGAACATTATGAAGAGACGCTTGGCGACATAGATAAGGAAGGGTTAACTATAACCATTTCTGGATTGTCTGGAACTGGTAAAACAACAGTTGCAGAAGCAATTGCAAAAGAATTCAACCTAAGACATGTTTCGGTGGGAGACATTTTCAGGGAGCTGGCAAACAAGAGAAGAATAAAGCTTGAGGAACTCCCTAAGGTAAGGGAACACGAAATCGATTATGAAGCTGATAAAGAAACACTTAAGCTAGCAAGGCAGGGCGGAGTTGTTCTTAATGGGAGATTAACTGGCTGGGTTGCAGGAGCAAACGCAGATGTAAGAATCCTAGTAACCTGTGATCTAAACGTTCGTGCAAAACGAGTTGCAAAACGCGATAATAAAAGTATTGAAGCAGCAACAAAAGATGTTGAAGCAAGGGATAATGCAGACAACCAGCTTTACAAGGAAATCTACGGGGTTGAGGTGGAACATTATACTGTTTATGATTTTGTGCTTGATAATTCAAGGTTAAAGATTCCTGAGGCACAAAAAATGACGATTGATAAAATAAGACATGTACTGTCATTGAGGGAAGCGCCGTTAGAGATATCATTTGCAGAAGAACCTGACGAAAACAACAATAATGAGAATAATAACTCGGAAGAGTAGTGGACATAGTGGACAATACCCCAAATTAGATAAACAAAACCTTTCTTTTATAAAAAGAAACGTTTGCGAAAGAAAAGGTGATGTTATGCCAGAAATTGCTTGTTGCGGGCTCAATTGCAGTAAATGCGTTTCGTATAAAGGGGCTTATGCAAAAAAAGCAAAAGAAATTCTTGATGCAATAAAGGAATCAAAGATGGATGAATGGCAGGACAAGTCCCCAAAAGACGTAAAGTTTTCTTATGATGATTTCAAGAAAGGGTTGCAGTGGTTCAGTAAATCTGTAACATGCCCTGGTTGTCATGCTGGCGGAGCTGTTCCTGGCTGTATCATAAGAGCATGCTGCACTGGAAAAGGAGTAGAAAACTGCAATAGATGCTCGAAGTTTCCCTGCGAAACTGTAAAAAAATTCAAGGAAACAATGGGGATTGATGTCGAGAAAAATTTCGGAGTAAAATTATGTTTGAAAAGATAATTAAACCAAATCGGCTTGAAAAAGGGGATACGATCGGGATAATTTCTCCTTCTGGAAGTGCAAGTTACGATAAGAAAAAGTTCAATGCCGGATTAAAGACAATAAAAAAATTAGGTTTTAATTATAAGCTCGGAAAACATGTTTTTGCTGAACTCGATGAACACAAGGACAATTACTCAGCTGGAACTGTAGCGCAAAGGCTGGAGGATTTGCATTGGGCATTTGAAGCTAAGGATGTTGATGCAATAATCTGCAGCACAGGCGGAGAAACAGCAATCCAGTTACTCAAACATATTGATTATAACATTGTAAGGAAAAATCCAAAGATATTCAGCGGAATGTCAGATATAGGGACATTGCTTAATCCAATCTTCAATAAAACAGGACTAATTACATTCCACGGCCCGATTGTACTGTACATGTGGGAATTTGTAGAAGAAAACGAGCATTTTTTGAAAGCAGTTTCACCAAAACCAATTGGACAAATACCACAGCTAAAACCAAAGACGTGGCATACAATAAAACCTGGCATTGCAAATGGCAGGCTCGTGGGTGGACATATTGGGATTGTAACAGGATTGCTTGGGACCGAATATGCGCCAGATTTCAGGGGCAACATCCTGATGTTGGAATCGCTGGGCGAGAGCGCAGAGAGCATTGAACGTTATCTTTCAGTTTATGATGCGCATAATGTATTCGGTAAGATTTCCGGAATGATAATCGGGCATCTTGATGGATACAAAGGAGTACCAATCGAGAAGGTTGTCAAGCGTGTTACAGAAAAATATGATTTTCCAATCTTGAAAATAGAAGAGTTTGGACACAATTGCATTAATGTAACCTTACCAATCGGCTGCATGGCAACAGTTGATGCAACAAACAAGAAATTCTCAATTGATGAAAGTGCGGTTGTTTAAATGGTGGCGGGTGCGAATCTTTGCCTGCAATGCAAAGGCGGAAAAGCATTATGCGGACATAGCAGATGTCCTTTACTTTCTAAGATAGAGTTCATCCCAAAGGTTTTAGACCAAATGAACAAGACAGAGTTCTTCGGGCCGAGCACTTCTGTTTTTGTCGGGCATTATGGTTATCCGCAGGTGAACATTGGACCAATCGGTGCACTTGGGTTCGCAGATAAGATTGATCAACCAGAAAGCTTGTTTGGTATGGATTACAATTCGATTATAGAAATACGTTCGATGGCGCTGCGCTCAAAAACGAAACAGCATGTTAATTCAAAATCGCGATTTGTACAGGAAAATCAATTACTGGCAATGGCAACAAATTTGCCTGATGTTGAAATGAACTTCAGGAAAAAACCAGTTTACAAGTTCTCTTTTTCAGATGTCACACAGCCAATGGGTCCGTCTGCTGAGCTCGACAAAATGAAACTAATCGATAATGTGAAAATTCCAAATGCTGTTGATAGAATTGTGAACGACGAATTGAAGTCTGTAGACCAATGTTACGCTTTATATCGGGTTGGGACCGATATCCATAAGATTATGACTATCTTTAGTTCAGGAGCATTGGGTCTTGATAAGAACAAAAAATTAGTTCCGACAAAATGGTCAATAACAGCATTTGACGATTTGGTTACAAAAAAACTGTTAGAAGATATAAGAACTTCATTTGAAATTAAAGAAATTCAAACTTTTGAAAGCGAATATCTTGGAAACCATTTTGTAATTTTGATGATTCCTGGTAAATGGGAATTTGAAAATTTCGAGGCTTGGTCTCCAGGCTCAACATGGGCGCTGGATGCGAAAGAAACTTGTTTAGTTGAAGAATACGAACCTTTTGAAGGAAGGACAACTTATGCACAGGGACAGAGTGGTGGGTATTATGCAAGTAGATTTTCAATAGTTGAATACTTACATAATGTTAAACGACAAGCTAGAGTTGTTGCATTTAGGGAAATATCAGAAAAATATGTTGTACCCTTAGGTGTTTGGTTGGTTCGCAGTGCTGTTAAACATGCATTTAATAGTCCTCCAACTAAATTTAATTCGTTAAACGAGGCATTAAATTTTGTTAGTTCTAAACTTAAGTTGCCCATACATAACTATTTGAAAGACAGTAAAATTTTACGTCAAACCCGATTACTTGATTTTAATACTTTAGTTTAAATTTGGTCTGTAAGGTAATCTCCAATTGCTTAGGTTTGGATTAAATGTATACACTTGGCGTATTATGCTCCCAAACGATTTCTTTTTTCCGAACTTTCTTTTTGTAACGTTTATTATATTTGCTTGCCCAAAAATTTTAAGATAATGCGCAATTGAATGTGCCCACTTTCCGCCATAACTTTTAAGATTTTTTGAAGTTATGATTTGATTGACTAATTCATACCTACAACATTCTTTAAGTTCTTTGATTGCATTGAATACATCTTCAATACAAATTTTGTTACTTGAACTCTTTTTAAAAATGTTATTTAGTATACACATTGCATCTTTTTCATCTTTTATACAAGTTTGAAAACCATAAACATAGTCATAAAGTTTATACCACTTTTCAGTTTTTGGTTCAAAAAAGTTTAACCATATTTTTGCTTCATCTTTTGATAATTTATTGCTCCAGAATCTCCAATAACTCCCGCTTGGTTTGTTCATCAATGTTATCTTTAGTCCACATAAATTTAAAATTTCGAAAAGGTCATCTCTAAATCGTTTGCTTACGACACATAACTCAACCTGATTTTTTATACCTACACCTGCCTCAAAACTTAAAGCTCCTATTGCGAATGCATCTCTAAACTTTGATTTTTTGATTATTTCAGGTTCTCCGACAGTATACACTTTTTCTCCATTAGGAAAATTGAATATTTTGGTAATATACCTAGTTATTATTTTATTACTGAATGCAAGTGCCCATTCATTTTTGTCTCTTTGTTTTATGGTACCTATTTCTATCCCAAAAACGTCTTTTACCCAAGACTTAAATGCAATTATATTAGATTTGTTTCCGTCTGTAATACAAAAAAAGTTGTTATGTACAGTACCATCTGCTGCATGAGCTCCCATAATCTTACATAATTCTGCAGTCAATCCCTTAACTGCTTTAATTGGTCTTGATACAGGATTATTAATCTTTAAGAATTCAATATTTTCTTGAAATCTGTTTTTGGAGCTGTTTGTTAATTTTATCAAATATTCTATAAAAACCAAAGGAAACCATTCTCTTTTAAGATAAACCATCCTTTGAGCATTTGGATTAGACGTATGAAGTTCTTTTTCGACCATTTTAAATAACTTATATCGCGAGATTCCTTTTTTATTAAGTGACTTAATCATGAGACCTAATTCTATTTTAACATTTTTACCTTTGCAGACTATCCAACCTCGCGCTTTTGTATCTTTTAAATAATCATGTAACTTAAACAAATCAATTTCCATTTTAAATCACCGAGCTGACTTTGGGCGAAGCGTTTTACGAAGGTTTCGGTTTTACCGAAAGCTCGATAAAGCAAGCTGAGCCAGGCTCTAAGGTGATTTAAAAGATAATACTTAATAGATTTTGTCGGGTGCTGTCCACTAATGTTACTCTGTCCAGTAATATTGAAACAAAAAAGAATTTTTGATTTTTAGCTTATTGAACGCGTTTCTAGCGGATATATCGGGTGTTTTACTCCGGCTGCGTCAATGCCAAGAACTCTTCCGTTCAAGACAAGGAAATCAAGATGGTCTTCTGCCTGTATTATTGAGCCCATATCTTTTTGCGGGCCACGTGCAATATGGATTTCTGATTTCTCAGATTCAAGTATATCAGCAAAAGGGTCAGCATTAGGGTTAAACCCAATCCCAAGCTCGCCAATAACCCTTGAATATTTTTTGTCACAACTGCCGATAAGTTCTGGCACTATTTCCTTGTCGATGTAATCAATTTCTACAAGTAAACCATCTTCCCAGGTCAACAGGGCATAACTATTAAGATGATATTCGCCAGCCCTTCCACGTGCTATTACTTTCCCATTTGCTGAATCCTCAAGCGGACCAATGCAAATCTCGCCCGGAGGCAGGTTTCCCATGCTAGCTCTTATTGGTGAAAGATCACTTTTCCATTCCCTTTCCCCTACTGCTAACTTAAGAACATATTTGTCGTCACCGCTGTGAATTTCAAATTCTTGATATTGTTTGAATAATCCGGTAATCTCGTTACCTTTTCTTGCAAGTTCTTCAAAATCGTTCTCAAATGGTCCGCCATCGCGAATCGTCTTTAAGTTTATCCCAGGGCAGTGTGCAATTGCTACCCCATGTTTAATCAACTGCATTATCTGTTCTATCCTGATTGGTCGTTCTTGGGGGATTGCCTCAAAAAGGTTTATTGCTATATCTGGGTTAAGTTTTTCCAGCATGCCTTTGAGCTCGTAAGGCACCTCCTTAAGAGGACGTTCATATTTGTCCAAGTCAAGGATTCCTATTTCCTGGGTTATGTCTGTTACAGCTTCGTGGAACGCATCAAATACCTGTGCCCGTCCTCCATCAACAGTAAAAAGAACATGAGAGTTAGGATTTAAGTTGTAAATCTGTTTAAGACAACTGGCAATACCTTTTTTTACACCATTGTTTACCAAAAAGCGACCCCCTTAGACCTCACACATTACTATTTAGCTGGCTTTGGTATTTATACTTTATTGAAGTAGTTAGCTTTATATACTACTTTTGAGTAGTGTACTAATTGGGGGAATCTAAATGGACAATACAGAAGGGGATACATGGTACGTAAACCCATTAAGCTACAAATTAGATAATTTTCTGAGATTAAGGGACGAGCTAACTAACAGAGCTTGTCTTACTTATCCAAGGGTTAGCGGGGTTTTTCTTGTTTATGTAGGCAGGGCGCAAAAAGAGGGCTTTAACAAGCTTGAGTCAGTAAAGGGCAGTCTCGCAAATCTTTTGGAAGGCTTGGCAGAGCACGATTCTAAGCTTGAATCTGAACTCATGTGTGCAAGGGGACAGCGAAAGACTGTCAGGCAAATCATACACCAGGCTTTTATTGACTTGCAGCGGAGAAAAGACCCAGGCATGAAGAAAGGTATACAAAAATACAAGCCATTAATCGAAGAAGTAGATGGTTATGTAAGACTTACTTTTGCTGGAGAACTTCTTTTATACACATAGAGGATGAAAACTTGAGTCAACCATATAACATAGGTATGATAACTTACGGTAAACGACGTAGGCCATCGAAGATTCGTAAGATTAGCACGATAGAACATTCATATAACAGAAAATTAGAAAGTAGAGGCCGGAAAAGCAGGGGAGCAACTGTAAATTGGGACGGAAAACGGATGACTATTGTTGGAGGCGTTGCTACAGTTTTGACAACGTTAATGCTTATTTTTACGGCGACACAACTAAATCAGCAACATACAGACCTTGCACCAAGTATTGATGACTTTGGTTTTGACGTAGATGATGAACAAAGTAATCTTACTATACATGCAAATATTTCAGATGATCATGCACTAAAGGACCTCACGATAAGCATAATAAATGGCACACAAGAAATCGTTGAGAAAGTTTCAACATTTGGAAAGAGGTTCTTCCAACTTGACAAAGTAATTAACATAAAAGGAAAAGCGTCAGGAGAATACAAGATAAAGATTAATGCAAGTGATGGTAAAAAATTTACAATTGCAGAGAAGTTTTTTGATATAACTGATAATCCTCCAAACATAGACAATATTGAATACATTGGTATGACTCACGATTTGACGTTAACGAGTATAGATTATCGCTTTAACATCTCAGATGACCGTTCATTAAAAAAAGTATATTTCAGGCTTCTTAATGATAAGGATGAGGTAGTCAAAGAAGAGTGGTGGAAAGACAGCGCAGACGATACAAAAAGATATGATGACAAAGGATTGTTCACGATTACGAGAGTTCCCGGCAAGTACAAAATTTCAATTACTGCAATAGACAGCAAAGGACAGAGTTCAACAAAAACAAAAGACATTGAAATACCAGATATGCCGCCGGACATAAAAGATTTTAATGTTGTATTTTGGGATAAATACCGCAGAGAAGTTGATGTTTCTGCAATTGTGTTTGATGATACAGGTTTTAGCGATTTAGAAATCGCAGTTGGAAATGCAAGTTCAAAAATAGCAATAAAAGATAAAATTCAAACAATCAACCAGAAGTTTAATCTGTCTGGTGAAAAACCAGGACAATACCAAGTTAAGATAAAAGCTATAGACAAGGGCGGGAATGTCGTTGAAAAGACAATGGGGTTTGAAATACTTCCTTCAGTTAACGATACTAACTGGTTTATTGCAGTGCCAAGCTGGGGAGGAGCGCTTAAGGAAGCAATCGAACATAAGGCAATGAACTTCATGCCTTCTTCAGTTGAGTGGTACGTTGACGATAATGGTTGTCTGACCCAGTCTTACATAAACTGGGAAGGAAAAAGTGTAAACGGCGATGTCGATGAGTCTGGAATAGGAAAGCCTTATACTTCTTTGGTACAGAACGTGCGTCAGGGAGCATGGAATACAGATTTAGTACAGAAACTTATGGAGAAAGATAATGCTTCGCTTGCATCTGAACTAGCAAAAGTAAACAAAGAAGGGTTTACAATTGATTTCGAAGGACTGACTCTGGAACAGAAACAGGATTACCACAGTTTCTTAAAACGAGTTAATGATGTTTATGATGGAAAACTTTGGGTAGCGCTTCCTTCAAAAGTGAAGATTGGCGGAGACTGGAACGAACTGTCAAAAGGTTTGGATTACCAGAAAATTGCAGAAAATGTTGACGGAATTGTTTACATGACAATGGATGAGAACCCGTCAAACAAGGACATACCTGTTGCTTCACCAGAATTTGTCAGCAATGCTTTGAATAACATTATTGCAGAGGGTGTTCCTGCTGAAAAAATAGTTATGGTTATCCCATCATATCTAAAATTCACAACTTCAGACATGAACGGGAATCCAATATACAATACTCCGACAGATGTTGCATGGAACGAAAGGATCTCATGGTTCGAGGACACACTCAAGATAACAAAAATCAACAGTACAACAGGCCAATTTGAGGGCACTTTCAAGTATTGGGAAGACAGCCAGCAAAAGGATGGGTTAGTCAAGGGGTGGTTCCCATCAAAAGGTTATGTACAGAACCTTGTGTCGATTGGAAAACAAAATGGAGTCCAGAAATTTTATACATGGGATGGAGAAATGCCGCACGAGACATACGATGCGCTAGAAGAAGTGCTGGGATAAAGCTTTAAATTAGATTAATCTCTTTCTTTAGAAATGAAAATTAACGTTAAGGTTATTCCGAATTCGAAAATGATCCTCGTAGAAGGCAATCCTGACGGACACATTAAGGTAAAACTTACAGCTCCGGCAAACAAGGGAAAAGCAAACCAGCAACTGATTGAGATTCTCGCAAATCATTATAATGTTAAAAAATCAAAAGTGAAAATACTCAAGGGGCATACATCACACGAGAAACTGGTGGAGATAGATGTATGAGAGGCGGAATTAAGTTAATTGAATATGAGATGTGGCGCTATCGTTATCTAGTTTTTTTTGCAATTAGCATGATTTCCACAATTTTTATTCTGTCAAGCCAAGACGTTGTTTCATTATTCTCAAAAGCAGGCGAGTGGGGTTATTTTGGTGCATTTATTACAGGCGCATTTTATACATACAGCATTAGTTCGCCGCCTGCAGCAGCAACGTTTTTTGTAATCTCCCATGGGTTAAACCCGTTCATCGCAGCAGCGCTTGGAGGACTAGGAGCGATGCTCGGTGATTTAATAATATTCAAATTCATCAAAACAGAAATCCTGCCAGAAGCGCGTTTGCTTGCAAAAGACCTTAAGATTCCACGCATAAAAAGTCACAAGTTAATTCATTTGATACATAAAATTGCACCATTTATCGCAGGTTTCATAATAGCATCTCCACTTCCAGATGAGATTGGTGCAGCGATGTTCGGCGCAATAGAATATGATACAAGGAAGTTTATGATTATCTCTTGGATATGCAACACTTCAGGTTTGCTGGCAATTGCGCTGCTTGGGACTGTTTTGTAAAATTTCCAACATTTTGTATTATTTTTGGATAAATTTCCATTTTTTCTGCGAAGGTATTAAGAAGTTTCCTTGGGTAATATCTTTAATGGGTGATTTAGAATGAACTATGCGGTAAAATTAACAATTTGCATGGTGATGGTGACATTAATATTTTCCTCGGCATTAGCTGCAGAAACAAGTCAGAAAAATATATTTGAATCATTTTGGGATTTTGTAACAAGCATTTTCCAGCCAGCGGTGGTTGTTGACAAACATGTGGCACAAGATGTAAGCGAAGAAATTACTCCGATGTCCACGTCCAGCGAAACAGAAGGCTGGCATACAGACGGAGCAAAAATAATTGACCCAGATGGAAATGAAGTTAAACTTAAATCAGTAAGCTGGTTTGGTTTTGAAACAGAAAATTATGTTGTGCATGGACTTTGGTCAAGGAACATGGAAGACATGCTTGGAGAGATTGCTGATTTGGGGTTCAATTCAATAAGAGTTCCTTTCTCAAATGATATCTTAAAGGACGGGACAAAGCCAAATTCAATTGACTTTTCAAAAAATCCGAATTTGAAAGACAAGACAGCGCTTGAAGCATTGGATTATTTTATTGAGGCTGCAGAAGATGAAGGGCTTTACATAATTCTTGACAGGCATCGACCTACAGCTTCTGGACAATCTGAGCTTTGGTATACAGATGATGTTTCAGAAGACAAATGGATTGGCGATTGGGAGACCTTAGCAGAGCGATACAAGGACCAGGAAAATGTTATTGCCTTTGATTTGCACAATGAGCCACATGGAAGCGCAACTTGGGGTAGCGGAGATAACAAGACAGACTGGAAAGCAGCTGCAGAAAGAGTTGGAAACAAGATACTTGAGGCAAACTCAAATGTTCTGATAATTGTCGAAGGGATACAGTATGACAAAAACAACAACGCATACTGGTGGGGTGGAACACTGGACCAGATAAAAGACAAACCAGTAACTCTGGACGTTTCAAACAAAGTAATCTATTCCCCGCATGATTATGGACCTGGAGTTTTTGATCAAACTTGGTTCAGTGATGTAGCTTTCCCAGGTAATATGCCAGGTATATGGGACAAGAAATGGGGATATATTGCCAACGATGACATAGCTCCGATATGGATTGGAGAATTTGGCGGAAAAGAAACAGGCACTGATACAAAAGAAGGCAAATGGCAGAACAAGCTAGTTGATTACATTGATGACAATGGATTGAACTTCGCATACTGGTGCTGGAACCCGAACAGCGGAGACACTGGCGGAATCCTTAATGATGACTGGACAACATTGGATGATGATAAGGTTGACATGCTTAAGAAAATACTTGGAGAAACAAATGCAACAGAAGAACCTGAAGAAAACCAGACCGAACCAAACCAGGGAAACAATCAATCGCAGCCAGGAAACAATCAGTCCCAGCCTGGTAATCAATCACAACCTGGTAATCAATCAAATAATGAGCAGCAAAATGAAACAACCTGCTTTATGCCAGATTTTACATTTGAGTTCATCGGAGAAACTTCAAGTAAGATAAATGTCAAACTTGAGAATGCTGGAGAACTTTCTTACTGGACAAATCTAAAGTTTGAAGGAGATGTTGAAGCACAATCAATTTACTTGGAGAACTTTGATGGGGAACATGAGTTTGAAATTGTCCCATTAGAATCAAGCGGAACAATAGAAGCAGTTCTTTCATACAGTTACAGGTGCCACATAAAGACCCAATATTCGGAATGGGATGATTACAAGCAAGGAGAGAAGCAGTTAAGTGCAGATTATACATTTAGTGGGTTTGAAGAGCCAAGCGAACCAAATGAGCCAGGACAGCCAAATGAACCCAGCGAGCCAGAAGAACCTGGGGAAGAACCGAATGAACCGAACTACGGAGAAGACAGCATTTCAATTACTGCAATTGAAATGAAAGACTACTATGACAATGACCTGCTTAATGAAAACCTTGGGATAAAAGTATGTGTCAAAAATGACGGTAGCGAGAAATTACAGAACATAGGCGGAACAGCAGATGTTGAAGGAACTGGAGTTTCAATTACTTCAAGTTATGTCTGGTTTGGAGACATTGCTGCAGGAGCGACAGTATGCACCGGCGAGTCAGCATTGACACTTACAACAACAGATGCATTCAACGGTAATGTTGAATTGTCAATTACCTTCAAATACATAAAGAACAATGAATGGGGAAACGAGTTAACCACAGAAGCGAACTACGAAACAAGCCTTAACTAATTCTTTTTTTATCTTTTTTATTTAAAAAGAAAATTGTTATAACCTAGAAAAACTTAGTTACTTTTATGGTTGGACTAGCTAGAAAAGCACTGGGAATATTTGGGATAAAACCAGATGAAGAAAAAATTACAAAGTATCTTGATAAAAAATTTGGTGAGCAGATAGGCCCACCAGTTACTCCAGAACAGGCAGAAACACTTATCAGACAAATGCAGAGCGAAAAAGCAGATTTTAATGCATTTAATAATATTGCAAAGAAAGTGGTTCTGGACAAGAAAATGACAGCGATTAAAATAGATCAGTGTTTGGTAGCTTTAAAAAAGGAGTTTGCTAGTGAACATCTGTTCCCAACTACCGCAGAAATTAAAAAAGGTGTGGAATTGCCTTTTGAACGTCTTGTTGGTATAATGCGTGAATTTGAATTTATGTCAAGACGTTATTCGATTGTTGTTAAGACATTTTTGACAATAGTCCTGCATGAATATCAAATGGTTAAAAATGATATGGCTATCGACGCCAGGCTTACAAGGGGTTGGGAAACTGGCATTGAGGTTTCTTTCCTAAACGAACTTACAGCGTTAATCACCGAAATGGAGAAACTCAACAATGAGTGCCAGAGCCACCTTAACAGGATTGATTCTGCAGGGCCATCAATGTACATAAATCATGGTTGGATCAACGTGAGAGGGATACATAATTTCATAAAAGAATATTATGTACTTGAAGGATATGAGGAAAGGATTCTGAAACTTGCAGATAAATTTGTAAAACGTGCAACTCCTTATCTCAAGAAGATAAGCACTGAAATTAAAACACTACATTCTTTACGCGGGCACATATCTGACTGGAACGCTTCGGTTGGTGCTGCTAAAAGGCATAGCTGGAGAACAGCAGGTAATACAGTTGGCATAATTGTTGTGATTGGTATGTTTTGTTCATTTGGTGTTTTAGCCCCGCTTATGGGTCCGATTAGAAAGGCGATGGAATGGGGCGAATCAGCTTTGTTTGGAAGAGAGATATCTTTTGTCCAGTACATTGTTGATTATGCATCAGAACGATATGGTGGATAAATATGGTACAGAAAAGTGATGCAGCTATCCAGGAAATTGAGTTAAAGTTGAAACAGGACATGCGTGAGATAGAAGATTTAATATTCCAGATAAAATATTTTGTTGATAGTTCACCAAGTGTTGACTATTCTGCTTCGATGATTAAAAATCTTGGTAAACAGGTTCTTGATTTACTGAATGTAGAAACCTCTGATATAGAACATCTGTTTTTACAGGATAAAAAGCAATGGCAACACAAGCCATTTGTTTTTAAGAAAAAGCTTAGCCACCTGCATAAAGAGCTTGAGAAAAAGGACGTGCTTAAAATAAAGAATGAGGTGCAGAAGATAGTCCAGGCTGGGGAGCATGCAAAAGAGAATAAGATACCAAAAGCTGAGCTGAAAACAAAAGTTGAGAACAGTTGTTCTAAAATACTTAAATATCTTAATTCTGAGCAACATGAGTTGGGTTTAGTAAAAGATATTCTTAAGTTCCATCCGCTTATGAAGTTATGAACTCATAATATTTTTAAACCAACCTATTTTAGTTTAAGCTATGCTCCGGTGGCGCAGTCAGTAGCGCGTTTGCTTGGTAAAGCCTTTCTTCCAAAGAAAGCCTTGGGGAAGAAAAGCTCCTTACAGCAAAAGGTCGAGGGTGCAAATCCCTCCCGGGGCTCTCTTATGAAATATATGGTTACCTGTTCTTCAGGTCTTGAAAAAGAAGCAAAAGCGGAGATAACTACCATTGTTGGTAATGTTAAGGCCAGCCATGCATTTATGCGGGGAATCCTGCTTGTTGAGGCAAAAAAGGAATTTCCAGGATTGATAAGGGATGCTGATACAAAATACATAGCACATATCTACCCGATACAAAAAGAACTAAAGATTGGGAAAGCAAAAGAAGAAGTGCAAAGGGTAATAGAAGCTGTTCTAGAGCTAAACAATATTTCTGAAAAGGAAAAGTTTGCAGTGCATTGTGAACGGAGAGGACAGCATGATTTCAGAAGCAGGGATTTGGAAAATGCTGTAGGGAACGTGATTAATGCAAAAGTTGATTTGGGCAACCCCGACAAGATTGTTATGATACAAATAATCCAAGACCTAGTTTTTATCTCAATTGTCAAATCAGACGAACTTGTAACCAAGGAACTGAAAATAATAAAGAAATATGAAGAGAGGCCGTTAAACAGGGCAGAGATGAAACTGCGGGAAGCAATTCAGGAGTTTAGGATTGGACTAAAAACAAACTGGCGTGTTTTGGATATTGGAGCAGCACCAGGCGGATGGACAAAAGTATTGGCCGGAAAAGTTAAGGAAGTTGTTGCAGTTGACAAGGGTGAGCTTGATGAAAGCGTTTCTTCGATGCCAAATGTCAGGCACATCAGGAAACGGATAGAAGACGCTGAAGAACTGGGGGCGTTTGATATGATCGTTAATGACATGAACCTTGAGCCAAAAATTTCTGCAGAAATAATGTGCAAACTTTCAGAAAATATGAAGCCTGATGGGATAGGGATAATGACTATCAAGTTTGTTACATCAAACAGAAGCAAACACGTTAAGGAAGCGATTGAAATTCTTTCAAAATGCTTTAACAACATTGAAACACAAAGGCTTTTGCACAACAGATTTGAGACAACAGCCAAGTTTTTAAAAAAGAAATAATATTTAAATCTTGAATTACAACTTTCTTGATATGGAGACAATCCAAAGGGCGCTCATTATAAACCCAGATGAAAAATTTCTTTTAATTAAACACAAAAATACTGGAAAGTGGACATTTCCAGGCGGACAATTAGACCCAGATGAGATGCCAAGCAAGGACCTGATCCATGAGGTTAAGTCAAGAATTGGTTTGGATGTAGAAGTTATTTACCAGTTCTTTTCAAGTATGATGAAAGAAGGGGAAAAACAGATATTCAATGTAGCTTACTTATGTCGTTTAAAAGGTGCAGCGAAAATAAAGTTAGGTAATGATTATTCTGAATCCAAATGGGCAAAGATAGGTGAACTAAAGAAGCTAGAACTTGAGAATGACCAGATTGTTGAGATGGCAGACAAAGCAATGGCTGTGCTTGGTGGCGGTGGCGAATGAGCGAGAAGCTAAGAAAAATAATCGAGAAGCCAGTAACTCCAGAAGAGATGGAAAGGCTAAAATGGCTGCACAAGGGAATTGCTACAATTGATGAGAAAGGAAGAAAAGCCGCAATTGAGGGCAATCCGAAATATGCTGAAAAAAGCAAATTACTTACGCCTGATGAATTTCAGTCACTACTTTTCTCAAAGTACGTAAAACACGAAGATATCCCTTTAAAATACCAGCAGGAGCTTTATCGATACAATCAGATGTTCATAAGCAACATTTCTGAAATCCTTGACATGAAAAAAGAACTTAAAGATGTTAAGTTAGGAAAGACAATTGGTATACCAGACGCAAAGGAAAACATTTTTGAATTGAAAAAGAAAGGTAAAAGAATAGGGTTTGTCCATATCAACAAGTCAGATAAGACAATTGATTTCATACAGCGGCTTGAAGATGTGCCAGAGGATTTCAAGAAAAAACTGAAACAGTAGGGGTGTTCATATGACGATTAACAGTGAGAATCCGAAGCAGACGGAGTATTTGTTAATGCAGATGCTTAACAGATCAGATCCAAATATGTTAGAAATACCAAACCCAGCTGAACTTGATTCGGCACAGGTACATGACGCAGTACATGGGACTCAGTGGGGATACGGGAGAATGCAGGATGTCAGTTTGGACAGGTGAAGACACTTCAAAATTTATAGAACAGCCTCCAGAGATAAAAGTAAATCCCAACGGCTGCGACTTAAAGATTTCTGAAATATGGAAGATGCCTGAAAATGGTGTAGCTAGAATTCATGGTTCTACGCGGACAATAACACCAGACAAGATTTTGATTGAATCAGAAAAAGATGGATTTTATTATCTTCCTGAAGGAACTTATGAGATACGGGTTGCAAACAAGATAACAATACCCGAACACGCAGTCGGCTTGCTATTCCCTAGAACTACATTCAACAGGCTTGGTGTCATAAAGAGCGAATCAGGAATCTGGGACTCAGGTTATTCTGGGTTTGGAACACAAACAATACGTGTGACTGTAGGAGAACTGCAGGTCCACAAGGATGAATACTGGTTCCAGTTCATATTAATGGACACAAAAGAAAAAGTCAAACAACTTTACAAAGGACACTGGCAGGGCGAAAAACCGGAGGGGCGATAGTGGTACTTGAAGATTATGCAAATTTATTGATGATGATAACAACTGTCTCAGGTAGTATAATGTCCTTGGTTTATCTCCCACAGATATATAAGATATGGAAAAGAAAAAGTGTGGAAGATATCTCAATCGTGTTTTTTTTGATATTGTTTGTTGGGATGATAATATGGTTGATGTATGGTCTTAGCATAAACAATATCCCGCTAATTGCTGCGAATATAATAAGCATTATTGGTACAGGTGTAATAATCTTCCTTTATTTTAGATATAAAAGGTGAAACAATGAAGGTCATCGGATTTGCTGGTACAAACAGCGCAGGAAAAGACACTGTAGCTGACTATATCTGCGAAAAATATAGTTACAAAAAAATAACGATTGGTGACATCATAAGAGCAAGGTTAGCTGCAGAAGGAGTCACAAAGATTGACCGTGTTGTTACAGGCGAATACCAGAAAAAATTTGTTGACAAGTATGGTAAAGATTACTGGATAAAAGAAGTCATTAGCGAAATTAAAAAGAAAGGCTGGAAAAAAGCAGTAATTTCTGGATTGCGATACCCAATTGATGTAACTGTTCCAAAGAAAGAATTTGGTAAGGATTTTATGTCAATTCTTGTTGATGCTGATCCTAAGATAAGGTTCGAACGTGTAGTCAGCAGGGGAAGGTATGATGCACCAAAGAACTTAGAAGAATTTAAAAAACAGGAAGACTATGAAAATAAGATGTTCCACTTTGATGAGACATTCAAACTAATGGCGCAGCGAATAGACAATGGCGGGACACTCGAACAAACACATACACAGGTTGATAAGCTACTGAAAGAAAAGGGTTTTGCATGAAATTAATCGGACTTTGCGGAAAGATTGGTGCAGGGAAGGATGCGCTTGCAGACTATATTGTGAAGAAGCATAAATACAATAAGATAGTGATGAGCGATATAATTACTGAAGAACTAAAGAAAAATGGTATGTGTGTCAACCGCGAAGAGATGCAAAAGATTACCCGTGAATACAAGGCAAATTTTGGAAAAGGCGTCTGGGCAAAGAAAAGCATTGAGTACGCGAGGAAGAAAGGATGGAGACGAGTTGCAATAACAGGAATACGTGATTCTGAAGAAGTTAAAGTTTTTCGCCGTGACTTAGGGAATGACTTTCTTCTTGTTTGTGTTACAGCAGATGACAACATAAGATGTGAGCGTTTGAAATCAAGAGGTTCTGCAAAAGACATCAAGACACTTGAGGAGTTTGAAGCACAGGAGAAAAAAGAGGCAGAAATATTTGATTTGTATGACAAATTTGAGAAGATTGCTGATGTAGTACTGACAAATAACACAAGCATGATCGAGTTCTTTGCGAAAGTAGAACTGCTTCTTAAGGAAAAAGATTTCAAAGCCAAAGAAATATAAAATCACGTTTTCTAACCGAGTCTGTACGGGGTTGTGGTCTAACTTGGCTATGATGCGAGGTTCGGGACCTTGCGATTCCCGGTTCAAATCCGGGCAGCCCCATAGTTGTTCTTACCAAGAAAACCTTGGGAAAGAGGATAGAAAAACGTTTTTAAATGGTTGAATTTTGGAGTAAGATATGAATCTTTTATCAAAGTGGAGATGGTTTATTGCCCTTGCATTAGTGATATGGGCCATACTACTTATACATCCTTTTACCAGAGAAGGTACCGTTATCTCACATGTTGAGTATCCTGCTTCAGTAACATTAAGAGCTGGGGACTATGTTATTTCAGTTGATGATAACAAAATAAGTTCGCCAGATAATTTTGATTCAATAATTTCCGGAATAATCCCTGACGACATAATCAAATTGTCGGTTGAACGCGAGTCTTTCCCGTATATGTACATCAAGGCAAAAGAATCAATACTAGTACAGAACAGAAGCAACCAGCCATTCATTGGGGCAACTGTAGCTGAATCAAAATTCTCAAGACTTAAGTTAGGTTATGAACTTGCGGGCGGAAACAAATTTATTGTTTCAACAGATGATTCTTCAGCTGCAAAGAAAATATCTGAACGGTTCGCAATGATAAAAGTTTTTGATTATAAAATTGAGACTACAGACGGTAAATTAAACATTTATACTACGGCTGGAAAAGAGATAACTCAATTGATAACACAGCCAGGTAAATTTGAGGCAAAAGTAGGGAATTCAACTTTCTTTACAACATCTGATGTAAAAAGTTTCTGTATAAGCGGGGTTAACTGCCTATTGCACATGTATCCATACGTCAACCAGTCAGAAAACACAACAACCTATGTCTGGAAATATGGATTTGAAGCAAGACTCACTCCTGAAGCTGCAAGCAGGTTTGCTGATTTGACAAAAGGGCTCGGAATTTCATCCTGCGAAATGGACAGATGCTTGCTTAATCAGTCAATTGATTATTATGTTGATGGCGCGATTGTAGGGAGCGAGGATATTTACTCGGACAGCAAAGGAAGAAATTATTCAAGTCCTATGATTGGTGGTTTTGGTGAAACAAAAGAAGATGCACAAAATTATCTTTACAGGTTACAGGCATTCCTCAAGAGCGGAGAACTTGATATACAATTGCAAGGCGTTAAAAAATCTGAACCAAACTTTGGACAGAATCTTTTATTAATTGTATTGGCCGCAGCATTTGGTATTTTGATTGCCAGTTCAGTCATGATATTTGTACAGTCAAAAAGTGGTGTAATCGCACTTTCAGGACTTGCAATAGGAGTTTCTGAACTAATGTTTGTTTTAGGTGCTTTGGCTGGTTTAAACATAGTCATAAAACCAATCTCACTGATTGCACTTATTTTTGTAGCGTGTTTTACTCTTTTCTACCAGAATTATACAATTAAATGGGTAAACAAGGAAAGCCTAATACTAAAGAAATTGGCAGAGCTGGGCACAAAAATAAACTGGTGGGTAATCGGAGCAATAATTGTGGGTGTAGTAATAGCATTTGTTTCATCAGAAGTGGGCGCAGTATTGCTGATATATTTTGTAACGGTGCTGCTTTTGACCAAAGCAATGTTCTATGGTTCAATAATTTCAAGAAAACATTAATTATTCTTCTTCCTCTAAATAATTCTCAATTGGTTCTTGGTGTTTTATCTGATATCTTTTTTTCTTAAGGTATGATTTCAGGCCTTTCATTGCTGTGTCATCAACATAAACAATTCCATCGTTCCCCATCTTTTTGTTATGGAACGTTTCACCAACATCTTTTATTGAGACAAGAGCATGTACACATATCCCCAGATCTTCTTTTATTCCATCTATCACATATCGGTTCTTTTCATCAACTTCCATTGTGTCCATTGCAACAACAACACCAACAATTTCAGCTTCTGGCTGGGATTTCTTTATTCTTTCATATGTTTCTCGTATTGTTTTTCCAGAACCTAAGAAATCATCAACTATTACGACCTTATCGCCTTTGTTAATTTCGCCAGTTACTTCACCGTTTTCTTTCTTTGAGTAACTCCAGCCTATACCTTCTATACTTCTCCTTTCCTTAAGATATGTTTTGATGTGAGAAGCAAGTGAGATTCCTGAACTTGCAGGTCCATGGATATGTGTTATTGGCTGTTTTGCATTTCCATTTTCTGTTCCTTCCGTAGTATGGCCATTACCATTTGTTTTCTTATAATAGATGTTGTCAGCAATGTATTCAGCAATGTACTTAGATACCTCATCAACATTGTTAAGGACTTTACCAAAATTTAATCTGAAATTTACAGTATTATCAAGAATCTTTTCGATGTTTTCCGGAACATCGCCGTTTTGGGCGCCAGCTTCAGAAGCATTCTTTACAAAAGATATTGCCCCTCGCTCTAAAAGCAGTGCAGCTAAATCATATTTAGGACCCTCAAGGGTCTTCTTTTCTTCAATAGTCGTTGTGGCAGAATTTCCTGCCATTTTAGCACCCCGAACACATACTATAGGTTCAACCTACTTTATAAAGGTTTTTGTCACTTCAAAATGACAACTTTTTTCGCCTTCCGGCGGTCCGTCAGCTTTATTGTTGTTTTGAAGTTCAAATCTGTTTATTTTAGCTCTAGGATAGTCTTTGCAATGTCGCCCTGATTGCGTATTAATGCCTCTTTTACTGTTTCTTCATCCTTTTCTGTCTGCTCCATTACCATTGTTACGTCCTCTTCGCAAAAGGGCATTTCCCTTTCAGCAACTTCTTTTGCTTTTCCAATTATCTGGAATGTTTCTTGACCCATCAGGTTCATGCGCATTACCTGTGGTTTTTCAATAACAAGCCTGGTTTTGCCCTCGATTATTACCCTGTCAGCGTCGATGTTCTCGACGTCTTTCATCATTTTCTTAAGCTTGCCGATATCCATCCCTGGTATCATTATATGCGCCTCTTCATTATCCTGGTCTTAAGTTCGCTTGCGCGTTTTGGAATTGCCTTTGCTTCTACTCTTCGCGCTCCTTTTGAGCGTTTTCCAGCTGAAGTTAAACCTCTTTCAGCACGTCCGCGCTGGTCAACAATAAAGTTAACTTGCTTATCATTAATTATTGCTGGGTGGTGTGGATCTACCATTATTACTTCGTACCATTTGTGTTTTCCATCCCCCGCGTAATAATATGAGTTTAATACCTCAAGATTTGGGAACCTCTTGCTTATCCTCTGCTCTGCTATTGCCTGTATATTCCTTGTAGGAGTAAAATACATGCCATATGTCTTTGGTTTACGTCCTTTTGGTATGCTTCTCCTATGACGACCGCCAGTCCCTATTTTGATTCTGCCCATAATAAAACCCTGTTTTGCCTTGTAGCCTAACCTGTGGGCTTTATCTAAGCGTGAAGGTCTGTCTAGAACTATTATTGAAGGCTGTCTTCGCAGCTCAATCAGGCGTTTGCGCATTATCTCTTCTGTCTGCGCTTTACCATCCTGCCACAATTTACTTAAGTATTTGTACATTCCCATTTTTGAATCACCTGGTCAAGATTTGAATCCTATCATTCAGGTTAAGAAATTAATGTGGATACTACTTTTAAAGCTTACTATTCAAATGGAAAGAGCTAAAAACTTTGTTTGTTTAATTTTAAAAATGCCAAGTGAAGTTTCAGCAGGAGCTGTAATATTCAGGGAAACAAAGGAAGGCCCAAAGTTCCTTTTGCTGCATTATGTATCCGGGCATTGGGAATTTGTTAAGGGGCATGTTGAAAAAGGAGAAGATGACATAGCAACGCTCAAAAGAGAGGCAGCTGAGGAAACCGGCATAAAGGATTTAAGGGTAATAGAGGGTTTTAAGCACAGCATAGACTATTTCTACAGGAGCGGAAAACAGACAATTTACAAGAAAGTCAATTTTTACCTGGCCGAAACAGCGACAGAAGAAATAAAGATTTCATATGAACACCAGGGCTTCGAATGGCTAAGCTATGGTGCAGCAATGGAGCGATTAACGTTCAAGAACGCAAAGGAAACTCTAAGAAGAGCAAAGGAGTTTTTAGGAAGTCTTTAATATATAATTTGTGTAGGTTGAAATATGGTTTTACAGGAAGTGCTCCAGTCACAGGTTTTAAGCATAATACAATTTGCACTAGTAATAGGCATAGGTGTAGTTGCAACAAAAATACTGACTGATGCGCTTAGAGCTTTTTTCCACAGACCCGAGATAAAGAAAGCGATACTTGACATGGGATACGAAGAACCCGTAATAGATTTCGTACTTGTCATGTTAAGGTATGTCTTTTATTTCATGACATTCATTGTTGCACTTTCACAGTTTGGTTTTGCAACAATTGTATTTGATATACTCATAATAATAATCGCATTTTTCGTAGTAGTCCTGATAGTTTATACTTTAAAGGATTTTATCCCAAATGCAGCAGCTGGAATCTATCTTGGACGGGTAAAATCAATCAAAAAAGGGGATATAATAACAGTCGGAGTTTATCATGGAAAGATTGAGGACCTTAATCTGATGACAACAACGCTGCAGGATGAGACAGGAAGGATAACAATAATACCAAATGCAAACCTTACGAGAAAAGAAATAATAATTCATAAACGAAAATTAAAACATATAAAGGGGAAAGCCCTTAAGAAAAAGTAAAAGATAGTCAGGCGGAGGTCGAAACAATGGTTGTGGCATATGTCTTGCTTATAGTCAAGCCGGGTGAAGAATCAAAAGTTGCAGCAAAAATGGGCAAGATGAAAGAAGTAAAAGACGTAAATGTCGTTTATGGGGAATATGATGTTGTGATCAAAGCAGAAGCAAAAGATATGGAAGCACTTCAGAATTTCCTGATTAAGGACATACGTTCAATGGACGAAATCGAAAGAACGTCAACAATGATTTCGCTGAAGTAAATTTATGAACTTGGAAATCATATATTTTATACAGGCGCTCGGAAACCCTGTATATGACTTTTTTGCAATTGTTTTCTCGTTTTTCTTTAGCTTTTGGTTTTTTTTCTTTACAATAGCTGCGATATATCTCGTGAAGAATTTAAGAGCACTTTTCATGCTTATCACTGCATCTGCAGCAACAGGCGCAGTTGTAGAACTATTAAAGCTGCTTATTGAGAGAGTAAGACCCGGACTTGATATTTTCCCAAAATATGTTTCAATGTCATACAGTTCTTCTTTCCCGTCTGGACATACTGCATTAGCTTTCCTTACAGCTGTAATCCTTTCAAAATATTATCCAAAATATGCGAAGACATTTTATACAGTAGCATTCTTTGTAGGTTATTTTAGGTTGTATATGGGCGTTCATTATCTTACAGATGTGATTGGCGGAGCATTGGTCGGATGCATAATGGGACTGACGTTCCTGCTTTATGAAAAAGACGTAATGTCATTTGAAGCAAAAATTCTTAAACGTTTGAAATCTAAATTTAAAAGATGACAACACTGGTTTGTTCAGCACATCCTGACGACGAAGTCATAGGAGTAGGCGGGACAATAGCAAAACTTGCAAAAAAAGAGAAAGTGATAGTCCTTATTTTTTCATATGGTGGCGGTTCAATTTTCGGGCTTTCTGACAGAATAACTTCATGGCCGCCATTAATGTCAGAAGAACGATTAACCCGGCGAAGGGTGAAGGAATCGCTGCGGGCAGATGAGATACTTGGAGTAAAAGAAACAATTTTCTTGGGATTAAAAGGCAATCTACCAAAGGAGTTCAGGCTCGAGCAAAAAGAGAAGATCCTTGACCTAATTAATAAACACAAGCCAAACAAAATATTTTTTCACTCAGTAAAAGACGGCCATCCAGATCATCTGGCTGTAAACAAAGTCATGCGGGATGTAATAAACAGGCTCAAGAAAAAGCCACAGGTCTTTACCTATCAAATCAACCTTTTTGATTTTTCAAAAAAAGAGCCAAAGGTAATTTATGATGTTTCAGAGGAATACCGGACAAAAATCAGGGCACTAAATGCATTCAAGTCGCAAAAACTTTGGATGTATTTGCTTGAGCCGTTAATAATCCTGAAAGGGATTTATTCAGGCAGAAGCAGGGGCTCAAAATTTGCTGAATATTTTTATGCAGAGTAAAATATGAAAATAAGATTAGCAAAACTAGGCGATGTAAACCAGATGTATCCAATATGGAAAGAATTGATGGACCAGCATTTTGGTTATAGAGACCCGTATTTCAAAGGCTATGCGAAGGATGTGGAAACGCGTAGCAAGAGTTTTTATCGAAAATGCATAAAAGACAAGAAAAAAAATCTGTTCTTGGTTGCAGAAGAGAAGGGGAACATAATGGGTTATATCCTCGGGCAAATAAAGGATGTCCCGCCAGTTTTCAAAAAAGGAAAGTTCCTTTTTGTACTTGATTTTGTGGTTTCAAAAAAATACAGAGGACAAGGTATAGGAAAGCTGTTGATGAACGAAGCTGAAAAAATCCTGAAAAAACGTAAAATTGGTATGATAAAACTTGAAGTGCATGTTAAAAACAAGAAAGCTCAGGAATTTTATAACAAGCTTGGGTTCCAGGGGCACATGTTCCACATATTAAAGGAGATACGATGAAAATATTATTCGGTGTGGTTGGAATTGGACTTGGGCATGCCACTAGAAGTGAGGCTATAATCAGGCAGCTGCAGAAAGTAGCAAACGTTAAAGTAATAACCTGGGGTCCTGCGCACGAATATTTCAAGAAAGTCGGGATTAATTCACATTCTATCGGGGGATACGAGTATAAAGGAGAAAAATATACGTTCAATGTCCTTTTCAATATTTTTGATACATTCAAGGATCCTGGAAAACTGAGAAGAGAATACTACCATTTTGCGAAATTGGGGGACGCATTTAAGCCCGATGTGGTTTTCGGGGATTCAGACCCGAACACGTTTTTCTATGCATATCGAAGGAACCTTCCAAATTATTCGCTTTCAAACCTTATCACGACAATTGACAATTATGACAAAATACCAAAACATTTGAAAGGTAGGGATTTGGTGCTGCAGAACTTTATGGTGCAGAGATTGATGAACTACATGCTGAAGCGGGGAACAAGAATTTTTGTCCCATCATTTGAATCAAAAGTACGATATCGCGATAAAGTCAGATATACAGACCTGATAATACGAAAGAAGCTGGGCGAACTTCCAAGCGAACAAAAGATTAGGGAAAAGCTCGGAATCGATGAGGACTTTTATCTGGTGTCTGTGGGCGGTTCAGACATAGAAAAATCACTTTTTAAAGTTTTAATGAAAATACTTCCAAAATTTAAAGATAAGAAATTTATAATCTCGAGCAATTTCATTACAAAAAAGGTTGAAACCGAAAAAAACATGACGATTTATCCATTCATCAACAACATGCTTGAATATCTCAAGATATGCAAAGGAGTAATTGCTCCTGCAGGGCACTCCACAATATCTGAAGCAATCTGCTACAAAAAACCGATAATGGCAGTTCCAGTCATAAATCACGTTGAGCAGTTGGTAAATGCTTCGTTGATCCAGAAAGATGGATTTGGAGAAGCGTGCTTCCTTCAGGAGAAGTTGAATGGAACAGATATCAGGAAATGTATTGAAAAATTCTTCAAGAGCGAAGAAACAATAAGACAACGATTAAATATCTTCAAGTTCCGTGGAGAAGGTGCAGAGGAAATTGCTCGGGCAATTACAACAGGATACTAATAAACAAGTGAATTGACTGTCCAGATAAGTTTCTGCAAATCGTTCTTGTCAATCCTCATTGATTCTTTCCAGGAATATGCCTTAAAGATTGCTCCACAGCGCTCAATCTTCATGTTCATGAGATTACGAAGGCCTGTGTAAATCTCATATTTTTCTTGCTTGTTGTTTGGCATTATTTGTAACGCATGTATCAAATGATCAAAAACTGATCTTAGCTGTGGTTCATCCATTTCTTCAAAATTTTCAGAAAGTCTTAAGGCACGGTCAATCTTGTTTTTTGCGTAGTTCTCAATGTCCATTTGTCATTCCTCGTTCAACCTTACTAATGAAATCCTTGGCTATACTTAAATATTTCTTAACCTGGATTTCGTTAATTGTTACTGTGTTAAAGTCTGGAAGGACAATGATATAATTATCGCCCCGCTTAAGTTCCATCTGGCTTTTCTTATGGGCCTTTACGACTTTCTCAAGTTCGTTTGTATTTTTTTGGTCAGAAATGTTTAAGCCCAAGGCACTTATTGCATTTTCAAAGAACAGCTGCCTAATCAGTTCTTCGCTGTAAGGTACCATACGTAAACGCTTCAATTCCCTTTCTCGCTCAAGGAAAGATCGCATCGCATAAAGAACACCAGTGTTTGCGTGGCTCAGTATATTGACAAATACCCTATTATCCCTAAGCAAAGGTAGAGTAATTGTTGCAATATGCTCTGCCATGCTAATTTCCTTTCTAGAATCACGTAAAAGCTCCAGCGGGTCCATTTCTGATGTAATATAGCATGTTAGAGTAATAAATCTTGGGTTTTCCCGATATATTTATAAATGTCATATTTCGAACTAATGGTATGGGCAAGCTAAGAAAGGGTTGTTGCTATAGAAAAATAGAGCCAGCTTATACTAGAAAGTCAAAAAGAAGGGAAAAATCTTATGTACGTGGAGTGCCATATTCCAAAATAGTCACATTTGATATGGGCAATCTTCAGGCAAAATTTGATTATGATGTCCAATTAGTTTCTAAGGATGATGCACAGATAAGGCATAATGCGCTGGAGTCAGCAAGAGTTGCAGTAAACAAAATAGTCTCAACAAGACTTGGGGAACAGAACTACAGGATGAAAATCAGGACATACCCACATCATATTCTTAGGGAAAACCCAATTGCCATGGGAGCTGGAGCAGACAGATATTCAACTGGTATGGCGCACAGCTTCGGGAAGCCAATAGGGCTTGCAGCACAGATACACAAAGGGCAGGTAGTTTTTGACATCTTTGTAAATGAGAAAAACATTGATATAGCAAAAGAAGCAATCAACCAGGCAAGATACAAGTTCTCAATAAGGGCTCAAATTCTTGTAAAGAAATTGAACTAATTATTTCTTCTTTTTCTTGAAAAATTTAGTTTTTGTAATTAAATAGACTATTGGGAGTATCCCTGCTGTGTTAAGAACCATCATCATGACAAACCAGAGCTTGTCGTCATTTTTTGCAGAATGCCACAATCCAAATGCTTTCCAGACAAGTTCCCATATAGAAAGTGTTACAATCGTTATTATCCAGCCAATAATCAAAAGTTCCATATAGTACCAATAGAAATACGGACTTAAATAACTTACTTGTGCAAACTATTTAAAATTCGGAAATTTAGTTATTATCAGGTAGGTGATTAGATGGATATGGGTCCAAGAGCAGAAAAATTAATTCTCGCATTTAGGGATATCCATAAAGAAGATGTCCCATTAGTCGGTGGAAAAGGCGCAAATCTTGGAGAAATGTTCAATGCAGGATTTCCAGTGCCGCCAGGCTTCGTAATTTCTGCATACACCTACAAGAGATTCATCGAAGAAACAGGAGTAAAAGATGAAATCGCCGAGGTCCTTAAAGGGCTGAATGTTGATGATAATACCAAGTTACAATCTGCTTCAAAGCAAGTACAAACGATAATAAGGACAACAGAGATTCCTACCTATATTAAAAATGCCATAATAAATGCTTACGAAGAAATGTACCTTACAAAATATCAGGTTCCAAGCAAGGCAGCTGCATTCATAAATGCAGCAAGGGAACCGCCATTTGTGGCTGTCAGGAGTTCGGCTACAGCTGAAGACTTACCTTCAGCGTCATTTGCTGGACAGCAGGCCACGTTCCTGAATATAAAAGGCTCAAAAAATGTTGTTGAAGCTGTCAGAGATTGCTGGGCATCATTGTTCACAGCAAGGGCAATCTTCTACCGTGAGCAAAACAAGTTCGACCATTTCAAGGTGCTGATAGCAGTAGTAATTCAGCGCATGGTTGATTCAGTAAAATCAGGTGTAGCTTTTTCAGTTGACCCTGTTAGTGGCGAACAAAAAATAATAATCGAAGGAAGTTACGGGCTCGGAGAGGCTGTTGTTTCTGGGGAAGTAAATCCAGACCATTATGAGGTTGACAAGCAAAACTGGGAAATAATTAAAAAGAAAATAATGAAAAAGGATTTCATGATAAGGAGAAGCCCAGAAGGGAAAAATATAAAGATTGATCTGGATGAGCCAAAAGCTTCATCCCAATCAATGGATGAAGACGAGGTAATACAGCTTGCAAAAGTTGTACAGACAATAGAGGACCATTACAAGTTCCCACAGGACGTTGAATGGGCTGTAGAAGGAAAAAAACTGTTCATAGTCCAGTCAAGGCCAGTTACAACATTGAAAAAGGGAGTAGGCGGGCCAGAAGAATCGTTTAAACCCGCAGGAGAGGTAATCCTTAACGGACTTCCTGCAAGCCATGGTGTAATCTCAGGCAAAGTGCAGATAATCCACAATATGGATGAACTTGATAAGATAAGCGAGGGAGAAATACTTGTAACAAGAATGACTGACCCTGATTTTGTGCCGGCAATGAAGAGAGCAGCAGCAATTGTGACAGATGAGGGCGGAATGACATCGCATGCAGCAATCGTAAGCAGAGAAATGGGGATTCCATGCATTGTCGGAACAGAGGAAGCGACAAAGAAGCTTAAAGACGGGGACATAATCACAGTTGATGCAACGCGTGGAAATGTTTATTTTGGGAAAGTTGATGTAAAGCCAGAAAATCCTGAAGTTGTGCATGGGTTGGTAGAGGAAGTCCCAATCTCAAAGATAACAACAAAGACAAAAATTTACATGAACCTTGGTATACCAGAAAAAGCTGAAGAGTACAAGCATCTTCCAATGGATGGAATTGGACTGATGAGGCTTGAGTTCATTATTGCAGACTTAATTAAGGAACATCCGATGTTCATGTTAAAAGAAAACCGGGGCGAGCAATATGTTGAGGAGCTTGCAGCAGGAATCACAACAGTGGCAGCTGCAGTTAATCCAAAACCGGTTGTGGTACGATTCTCTGATTTTAAGACAAACGAATATTCTGGACTAAAAGGCGGAGCAGAGTTTGAACCAAAAGAAGAAAACCCCATGATTGGATGGAGAGGAGTTTCACGGTATGTTTCACCTGACTTTGAGCCAGCATTCAGATTGGAATGCAAGGCAATCAAAAAGGTACGCGAATCGCTGAAAAATGTATGGGTAATGCTACCGTTTGTAAGGAACGTCGAGGAAGTAAAGAAATCAATTGAGATACTCAAGGACGAAGGATTGGAAAGGGACGAGCATTTCCAGATATGGCTGATGGCAGAAGTTCCAGCTGTTGCAATAATACCTGAAGAATTTGCACAGTTGCCAATTGACGGGGCTTCAATCGGGAGCAATGACTTGACCCAGTTGACACTCGGAGTTGACAGGGATTCAGAAAAGCTCGGGAAGATGGGTTATTTTGACGAGAGGAATGCAGCTGTGCTTCATGGAATAAAAAGAATAATCCAGGGTTTCACCAAGCACAACAAGACAGTTTCGCTTTGTGGGCAAAGCGTGAGTGTTTATCCTGAAATTGCTGAGTTTTTGGTAGCTTGTGGCATAACATCAGTTAGCGTCAATCCTGATGTGGTAGTGGCTGTAAAACGCCATATCGCAGAGTTAGAACTCAAACAAAAGTTTTTGAGCATAGCTCATGAGAATGAAAAAACCGATTGATTATTTCTTTTAATTTTTCTTTTCTATCCTCTTTTAAATCAAATCCAATACTATTTGAAAATTTTAATATGTCCTCCTTTCTCCCTATGTGTATCCACCACATTCCTTTTCTTTTAGATCTCATGTAAACTTTATGATTTATGTCTAGAACATGTAAAAGTGACGAAATAAAATGTACTTCCTTTACATTTTTCATTTCAAGTCGTACATATTTCTGAGAATTTTTCAAATAAACAGAACCTTCACCCATGAACATGCCTTTTAGATAATCTTTAATCATAGCGTAATCATCTCTGATAATTTTGTTTATATTTTTCAGCATGAATAGAATACAAAACAGGATAATTTTTCTTTCTAAGGAAATTCTATACTTTGGTACCGTTACATATTTGTCATGGTAAACATGAATTTGGGTGGGTTGCAAACCAAAAGTATTACAATAATCTTGTTTAATATTCTCCAAAACAGCATCTTCTGGACAGTAAACATATAACAAGATATCATTTAAATCCTGCTTAAAATATTTCACTAACCAGTCTCTGAAAAATAGAATCATAGGAGCATCTGCGCTTGTAAATCTAACTTTTGCAGGAATTTTCTTTCCGCTTAAACCTGTATCCCCCTCTGCATTGTACAGTGCAAGTCCTTTAACAAATTCAGGCGTTATTTCCAAAGTCCTAGGTATTTTAGTTATACTATGAGAACCCCACAACCTGAATGACATAATATTTCCAAAAATATCCTTTTGAGTTATCCCAAATAAGTCACAAATCCTAAAAAGAAGCCCGACATTAAATAACAATCCTCTGCTAAACATAGCTTTTAAGGTTCCATATTTCACATCATATAATACCTGTTTTTGAAATTTTCTTAATGAGCCAAATTCTGTTTTTATTGCATCAATGACATTTTTCTTAAATTCAGGACCAATGCTTACATAAACACCATCGCAATTTTTAGAAATCATTTCGTACAAATCAACAATCATAATATATGTGGGTAATATACCTTTATGATTTTTAGGGTTATGTCCAGTTTGTCCAG